>Ga0066710_100005153_pt1 | contig 11823 bp, 18 predicted proteins | sample GraSoiAngelo_159_FD_79666 | JGI IMG/M metagenome (GOLD analysis project Ga0066710, IMG submission 79666) | Grasslands soil microbial communities from the Angelo Coastal Reserve, California, USA - 14_1009_16_40cm | ecosystem: Environmental > Terrestrial > Soil > Grasslands | place: USA... | reverse complement strand
GTGGTCCTGGAGGATCCGTCGCGCCATCGCGAGGTGCCCATTGTGGAACGGTTGGAACCGTCCGATGAACAGGGCGCGGCTAGCCGCCATCCAGGTCGTCCTCGAGGAACTGCTCTAGGTACTCGCACTGGACGGTGAGGTACTTCCTGCAGTGGACGCACCGCGTGTCGTTCCGGTCCGGGGCCAAGGCCGTGTTGAACTCGAAACACGGATAACCGATGAACTCGTCGTCGGAGACCTCGTCGTCCATGGGCCTGCCCTCCCCGCTCAATGGGGGGACGCGCCCGCGACGCCGGGCCCGGGGACTCCGGGGAACGACGGGGGCTTCGGCACGATCGCCGCCAGTTTGGCGAGGAGGCCCTGGGTCTTCGGCCCGCCGACGAGGGCGTGCTCGAGGACCTCCTTGAGGTTCTCCGCGGGGATGATCTCGATCTTCCCGACGTACCGGTCCTCCAGGAGGACGTCCTTCATGTTCGCCCGCGGGATCAGGACCTTCTGGATCCCCATCTCCGCCGCGGCCTCGATCTTGGCGGTGACGCCGCCGACCGGAAGGATCTGCCCACGCACGCTCAGGGACCCGGTCATCGCGACGCTCTGGTCCACCTCGACGCCCTCGAGGGCGCTGATCACCGCGGTGGCGACGGAGATGGACGCGCTGTCCCCCTCCGTGCCCTCGCGGCTACCGACGAACTGGACGTGGATGTCGTGGTTCGAGATGTCCTCCCCCGTGTACTTCTTGATCAGCGCGGAGACGTTCTCGACCGCCTCCTTGGCGATGTCCCCGAGGCGGCCGGTGGCGATGATCTTCCCGCCGCTCTTCACCTGCGCGGGGGTCACCTCCGCCGCGATCGGGAGGACGATGCCGCTGAACTCGGACATCGTGGCGTCCCCGCTGTAGACCGCGAGGCCGTTCACGAGCCCGACGATGCCGCCCTCCGTGACGAACGTCTTGTACTCCTTGCCCCGCTCGATGATCCGGTCCGCGACCTGCTGCTCCAGGGAGCGCGCGATCTTCTTCGCTTGGAGGACGTGGGTGGCGAGGACGAGGGTCGCGCCCTGCTCTTGGGCGATGTCCCCCGCGACGCGGATGAGGCCGCCGAGCTCGCGGAGGCGGAGGGTGAGCTGCCCGCGGCGACCCGCCCGCCGTTGGGCCTCGCGGAGGATCTCGAGGACCGCCCCGCGATCGAAGTGCGGGATCTTCTTGTCCTTCGCGACCTCCTGCGCGACGAACCGGATGAGCCTCACCCGGTTCGCATGGGTGTCCGGCATCGTGCTCTTCATGTAGATCTCGTAGCCGTACCCGCGGATCCGCGAGCGGAGGGCCGGGTGCATGCCCGCGACCGCGTCGAGGTTCCCGGCGGCGACGAGGATGAAATCGCACGGGACGGCCTCCGTCTTCACCATCGCGCCGCTCGAGCGCTCGCTCTGGCCGACGATGGAGAACTTCTTCTCCTGGAGGGCCGTGAGCAGGCTCTGCTGGCTCTCGATGCGGAGGACGTTGATCTCGTCGATGAAGAGGACGCCTTTGTGGGCCTTGTGGATCGCGCCCGATTCGACCCGCTCGTGCGCGGGGGTCTCGAGCCCGCCGCTCTGGAAGGGGTCGTGCTTCACGTCGCCGAGGAGGGCGCCCGCGTGGCTGCCCGTCGCGTCGATGAACGGCGGGAGTTCGTCGGGGCTGTGGGAGACAAGGAGCTTCGGGACCAGGACGTTCTCCTGCCGATGGCCCGTGTACCGGGTCGCCATCCAGATGATCCCCGCCACGAGGATCCCGAGCAGCAGGATCTCCGGTCGGAACTGCGGCGGGTTCGACCACGTGATCGAGAGGAGCACGCTGAGGCCGACGATGAAGAACAGGATCGTCATCATCATCGACGCCTTCTGCTCGCGGCGCTGCATCGCGTCCGCCTTCTGGGCGTTCACGATCTCACGGCCCTTCCCTGCCGGCACGACCCGAATCTTCGGCTCGTTCGAGTCGTCGGGGTTATGGTAGACGATGATGTCCTGGAGATCGTCCCTCGCAAGGAGCTCCGTCATCGACCGGGCGAGCATCGACTTCCCCGTGCCGGGATCGCCGATGAGGAGGACGTGCCGCTTCTGCTCCGCGGCCTTCCGGATCACCTCGGTCGCGGATTCCTGCCCGATGACCTGGTCCACCAGGCGCTCGGGAATCTTGATCTCCGCGGTGCTGTGGAAGTCCTGGCCCCGGATCCACGGGTCGATGGCCTCAGGCTCGTCCAATCCAGAAGAGGAATCAGGCATTTCCTTCAGGTCCCACAAGCCCTTCTTCGTGGTTGACTACGGGTTTCCGCCAATTAAACCTTTTCGCCGTGAAGGTTCACGCGCGAAACCCGTGGGCAGAGCGTCGACCGGCGCTCACGCGGAGCGGGAAGCAATCATTTCGGCGAGTTTCACGAAGCCCACTTCGACGTTGTCACCCGTCTTCGCGCTCGTGAACAGGAACGGCGACTTGTGGGAGTCCGCGAGCTCCCGCACATCCGACTCCGTGACCTTCGCCTGGTCCCTCAGGTCCGCCTTGTTCGCAAGGAATTGTACGGGGATGTTCCCGGTAACGCGGTTCACCGCGGCAATCCAGTCGTTCAACTCGTGGAGGGTGTCCTTCCGGGTGATGTCGCACACCGCGAGGATGCCCTGGGCCCCGTGGAAGTACGCCTCCTTGAGGAGTTCCCGGAACCCCTTCTCGCCCATGATGTCCCAGATCGTCATGTCGATTGCGATCTCGGCGTCCCCTCGGGGGCTCGCGACGACGACCTCCTTCTTCGACACCTTCGCCCCCAGGGTCGAGATGTACCGGTCGTCGAACTGGTCGTGGATGAACCGGCGGATCAGGCAGGTTTTCCCGACGGCGCCTTCTCCGACGAGGCACACCTTGACCTTCATTTTTTGCCGCTCAGCCATCGCAAATCTCTCCTTATGGAGGCCCGGACGCGAACGAACCGCCGGTGCCCATAAAAGGGTATCTTCGTCATTATCTTTGCGGAGAACACGGACCTCAAAGGTCGCCGTTGTGCCGCTCCGCGATCGCGGTCGCGACCGCACGGAACGCGCCCTCCACATTCTGTCCCGTCTTCGCACTTGAGAGATAGAACGGCGACGCATGGATGCCGCCGAGCCGCGCGAGTTCCTCGGAGGTCACGGCGACGCGGTCCTGGAGGTCCATTTTGTTCCCGAGGAACACCATTGGGACGCGCCCGACCTGTCGCATCGTGAGCTGCGTCCAGTTGTTCAGGTCGTACAGGGAATCCTTCCGCGTGACGTCACACACGGCGATTACGCCCTGGCAACCCTCGAAGTACGCTTCCTTGAGGAGTGCCCGGAACCCCTTCTCGCCCATGATGTCCCACACCATCAGGTCCATCATCGCGGGCCCGCCCCGCCAGAGGACCGGGACCGTTTTCTTCGTGACCTTGGTCCCGACCGTCGCGACGTAGCGGTCGTCGAACGTGTCGAGCACGAACCGCTTCACGAGGGATGTCTTGCCGACGCCGACTTCCCCGACGAGGCAGATCTTCGACTTGATGTGCTTCTCGGGGCTCGACAGGCCCTGCATCCTCAGGAGGGAAGGCCGGCAGCGGTCTTAGAGTCTTGCGGTGACCGTATCACGCCTGATAAACGCGAGGCGCTCACTCGTCCGAAGGAGACTTCGTGAGCCGTTCTTTGGCCACGCGCTCCGCGAGGCTCTGGAATCCCGGCTCGACGCTCTCGCCCGTCTTCGCGCTCGTGAAGGCGGACGGGGAATCGTACGCGCGCGTCGCCTGCAGCATCTCCGTCTCCCCGAACTCCGCTTTGTCCTTCAGGTCGACCTTGTTCGCGAGGAACTGGATTGGGACCTTCCCCGTGACGCTGTAGACGCCTTCGATCCAGTCGTCGAGGTCGTCGAGGGTGGACTTTCGGGTGACGTCGCAGACCGCGATGATCCCCTTGGCCCCGTAGAAGTATGCCTCCTTGAGCAGCTCCCGGAATCCCTTCTGGCCCATAATGTCCCAGATCGTCATGTCGATCTTGAGCTCGCCCCCGCCAAAGGGGTGGGTCATCGTGAGCTCCTTTTTCGAGACCTTGGTCCCGAGGGTCTGGATGTACTTGTCGTCGAAGTCGTCCAGGACGAACCGGCGGATCAGCGAGGTCTTCCCGACCGCCGCCTCACCGACAAGGCAGATCTTCATCTTCATCCGACGGGTTTCCATGGAGCTCCCTTTCGGTGTCATGCGCTCACTTGGTCGTGGTCATATAAACGTTCCCGGCACGTTATCAGGCCTGAAAGCTTATCAACTCTCGGATGGCGGACGGTGCGTGCTCGGGTCGGCCCGGACGTGCGAACTCATTTATCCCGCGAAGGCGATGCGGGAGTCGGCGATCTCGCATGTGCGACGAGTACTGGGAACGAGAACTCGCGAAGCGGTGGAAGGTCCTCGCATCGGAGGACGAGATGAAGTGGCTGCCCGTCCTCGATTCCGACGAGGCGGAGGAGAAGATCGAACCGGTCGTGCTGCCCCCGGCCCCGCTCGTCGAGGAGAAGAAGCGCCTCGGGCGGGCCCTCGTCCACTGAAAGCCCTTCCGAGAGAGCGGATTGCGGCCCCGCGATGCCCCGAGTCCGGCGGTCTACGAAGGATTAAATAGCCACCTCTTGTTGCGAGGCCCCGCAACCTGACCAGACGCCACTGGGCTCTCCCTACGGAACCCATGAACGCGGGCCCGATCCGTTCTGGCCCCGCAGGCGGCGTCACGGCCGGGGTGCGAGGAGTGCGGCGGTAGGACCGCGCTCGAAAGGAGGCCCTCATTGGAGGACCGAACCCATGCCGAAGGAGAGCAGGCCACGTCACGGTTCCATGGGCTTTTCGCCCCGAAAGAGGAGCGAGAGCCCGGTTCCCCACTTCTCGAGCTGGCCTGAGATCGACGGCGCGCCGAAGCTCCAAGGGTTTGCGGGATACAAGGCGGGGATGACCCACGCCTTCGTCGTAGATTACCGGCCGACGTCGACGACCTCCGGGCAGGAGGTCCAGGTCCCCGTCACCGTCATCGAGACGCCTCCGATGAAGGTCGCGGCGGTCCGCGCATACCGGCAGGGCACGAACGGACTCCAGGTGGCGGGAGAGGCGTGGGCGAAGAACCTGGACAAGGAGCTCCGACGGGTCTTCCCGATCCCGAAGGACCACGACCCGGACGCGGCGCTCGGGAAGATTGACGCCGCGATGATCGACGATGTGCGCTTGATCACGTATACACAGCCCATTCTCGTCACCGGGATGCCCAAGAAGGCGCCGGACCTGATGGAGCAGCGCATCGGGGGCGGGACGCTACCGGAGCGGCTTGCCTACGCGAAATCCCTGCTGGGGAAGGAGATCCGCGTCTCGGAGTTCTGCCGCGAGGGCTCGATGGTGGACATCGCCGCGATTACGAAGGGGAAGGGATGGCAGGGGCATCACACCCGCTGGAACACGCATCTCCTAAGTCACAAGAACTCGAAGCACCGCCGGAACATCGGGACCCTCGGGAACTTCCAGCCCGGGTACGTCCGTCCGACGGTCCCGCAAGCCGGCCAGTTCGGATACCATCAACGGACCGAGTACAACAAACGGGTCCTGAAGATCGGGGAGGACGGCAAGGAGATCACGCCGAACGGTGGATTCCTCCACTACGGGAACGTCCGGACGGAGTACGTCCTGGTTCACGGTTCGATCCCGGGTCCGACGAAGCGCCTGATCCGCCTGCGGGACGCGTCGCGCGCCGGGTTCGTGAAGCTCGAGAAGGCGCCCGAGCTCACGCAGGTGTCGAGGGAATCCAAGCAGGGGGTGTGAGGACGGCGAAGAAGAAGCTCGAGACTCCGGAGCCCGGTGCGCAGGTGGCAGAGCCCGCGGCGCCCGAGCCCGAGGCCCCCACGGAGCGCGCGGGACCGTCGCCCGCGAAGAGATCGGAGCGGCGGCCCCGGGCGAAGACCGCAGGGAAGGCGGAGCCGAAGAAGGCGGAGAAGAAGCCGAAGCCCGTCAAGGCCCCGCTGGGCTCGTTCGCCGTTCACGTGTACTCTCTCGAGGGCGAGGTCGTGAAGGACATCGACCTCCCCGCGGTGTTCCGCGCGCCGCTTCGCTTCGACTTGATTCGGCGGGCCGTGCGCGCGTTCCAGGCGAACCGCCGCCAGCCCTACGGTCCCAATCGGAAGGCCGGGATGCGGCACTCCGTGCGATGGTCGGGAAAAGGGCACGGCGTCTCGAGGGTCCCTCGGATACGGGGGACGATGATCGGGGCGCAGGCCCCGGGAACCGTGGGGGGCCGAAAGGGACACGGCCCGAAACCGTGGGCAGACTGGTCGATCAAGATCAACCACAAGGAGAGCCTCCGCGCGCGGAACGCCGCGCTCGCCGCGCTTCGGGAGGCGGACATCGTCGCCCGCCGGGGCCACCGGTTCGACGTGGACCGGACGCTGCCCATCGTCGTCGAGAACGACCTCGACGAGCTCTGGGAAACGCTCGACGAGAAGCGGGAGGCGAGCGAGGAGGAGGAGCGGATCCGCGCGACCCGGCGGGGCGTCAAGGTCTTCCAGGCTCTCGGTGTGTATTCCGACGTCGAGCGCGCCGTGCGGGGGACCCACATCCGCGCGGGGCGGGGGAAGCTGCGGGGACGCCGATACCGCACGCCCCGGTCGGTCCTTGTCGTCACCACGAAACGCGAAGGCGTCGCGCGGGTCTTCGGGAACCTCGCCGGCGTCGAGGTCGTCAGCCCCTCGGGACTGAACGCGGAGGTCCTCGCGCCCGGCGGCGACCCCGGCCGGCTCACGATCTTCACGGAGAGCGCGCTGGACGCGTTGCGGGGGTGGAATGTGTGACGATCCGCCCCCACGAAGTCCTCCTCCACCCGTACGTCACGGAAAAGACGCTGAACTTCCTCGAGGGGACCCCCGCCCAGAACCAGAAGGACGGGAACCGACTCGAGTTCATCGTCCGCCGCGACGCGACGAAGACGGAGATCAAGGTCGCGTTCGAGACCCTGTTCGAGGTGAAGGTGGAGAAGGTGAACACGTACATCCACCGGGACGGCAAGCACGCGATCATCAAGCTCCGGAAGGAATTCCGCGCGGAAGACGTCGCGATGAGAATAGGGGTGTACTGATGGGAAAGAACCTGCCCCAGCAGCGGAGGGGCCGAGGGACCTCACCGACGTACCGCTCCCCCAGCCACCGGCATCCCGGTCTGACGACGCACCCGAAGCTCACGGGCGAGGGCGTCGTCCTCTCCCTCGAGCACGCCCCTGGCCGGACGGCCCCGATCGCGCGGGTCCAGTACGGAAGGATCGAGGTCCTCATGATCGCGCCGGACGGGTTGCGAGTTGGGCAGGTCGTCACCGTTGGCGGCTACAACATCGATCGGGGGAACACCCTCCCGCTTGGATCGATTCCTGAGGGGACGCTCGTCTACAACGTCGAGTCGAAGCCGGGGGACGGCGGGAAGTTTGTGCGGGCAGCGGGGACGACGGCCGTCGTCGTCAGCCAGGCAGACCGGACCGTGCTTCAACTCCCGAGCGGGCAGTTCCGGACGTTCGACCCGAAGTGCCGTGCCACGATCGGCGTCATCGCGGGCGCCGGCCGCGGGGAGAGGCCGTTCGGCAAGGCGGGGAAGCAGGTCCTCGCGTACCGCTCGATCGCGAAGTCTGCGGTCTGGGTCCGAGGGGTGGCGATGAACCCGGTGGACCATCCGCACGGCGGCGGGGCCCACCAGCACGTCGGCAGGCCCTCCACGGTGTCATGGCACGCGCCTCCCGGCCGCAAGGTCGGTAGGCTGTCTCCGATTCCGAAGCGGGTCCGCGAGAACCGACCGAGGAGGTAGGCGGCCGTGGCGAAGAAGATGGGCGGGCTGGCGAAGGCGGCACGGAGGAAGCTGCGGAAGCGCGCGGCGGGAATGGAGGTCCGCCGGAAGCGCGAGTTCACGTACCGCGGCTACACGCTCGACGAGATCAAGGCGATGACCCTGCAGGAGGTCATCGAGCTCCTCCCCTCCCGCGCGCGCCGCACATACCTCCGGGGACTGGACGAGCAGCAGGCGACGTTCGTCGAGCGTCTCCGGGCCGCCGCATGGGACGAGACGGCCCTGCGGACGCACTGCCGGGACGTCCCGATCCTGCCCGACTTCATCGGGAAGAAGGTCTCGATCCACAATGGAAAGGCGTTCGAGACGGTGGAGATCAAGCCGGAGATGATCGGGCATTACCTGGGAGAGTTCGCGATGACCCGGAGGCCCGTGAAGCACAGCGGGCCGGGCGTCGGCGCGACGCGTTCGTCGAAGTTCATGCCGCTGAAGTAGGTGCACGATGGCGAAGTTCGGGTACACGCTGGAAGTGGACGAGGAGACGATGGCGCGAGCGTACGGTCGCGAGCTGCCGATCCCCTGGAAGAAGGCGGTCGAGCTCGCCCGCCAGATCCGAGGGAAGAAGGTAGAGAAGGCCCTCGCGTACCTCGACGGCGTGATCGCGCTCACGCAGCCGGTTCCGTTCCGGAGGTACAAGCGGTGGGTCGCCCACAAGGCCGGGTACGGGCCCGCGCGCTACCCCGTGAAGGCCGCGCGTTACTTCAAGAAGATCATCGAGTCCGCGGTGTCGAACGCGGAGTACCTCGGGCGGGCGGACCCCGAGGGGATGATCATCCGACGGATCAACGCCCACAAGGGCGCGACGACGAAGGGGATGACCCGCCGTGCGCACGGCATGAGCACGCCGTGGAACCAGGAGACCGTGAACCTGGAGGTCGTCCTCGAGGAGATGGAATAGAATGGCGGGCGAGAAGACCGTGCAGCGCAAGGACCGGAGGATCGTGATCGAGAACGTTCGGCGGATGCTCCTCCAAGAATACCTCATGAAGCAGACGCAGCGCGCGGGCTTCGGCGGCCTCGACATCCAACGGACCCCGATGGGTACTCGGGTCACCCTGATCGCGGAGCGGCCCGGCCTCGTGATCGGGCGGAAGGGCGCGGCGATCAAGGCACTGACGGACGCCGTGGACCGTCAGTTCAATTTCGATAACCCCCAGATCGAAGTGCAGGAGGTTGCGAGCCCCTCCCTGAACGCACAGATCATGGCGGAGAAGCTCGCGAACGCGCTCGAGCGGGGGTGGCACTTCCGCCGCGCGGGCCATTCAACGGTCCGCAGGATCATGGAAGCCGGCGCGAAGGGCTGCCTGGTCGTCATCGCGGGAAAGCTGACGGGCCAGCGCCACCGCCGTGCGAAGTTCAAGGCGGGTCACATCAAGTATTGCGGGGAACCCCGCAACACGTGGATGCGGAAGGGCTTCGCGGTTGCGAAGCTCAAACCCGGGGTCATCGGGGTGACTGTGCAGATCATGGACCCCGACGCGAAACTCCCTGACGAGATCTCGATCAAGACGCCGACCGCAGAGTGGTTGGCCGCCTCCGAGGCCGCCCGCGTCGCGGAGGCCGCGGCCGCCGCCCAGGCGGCGAGCCCGCCGGTGCCCGTGCTGGACACCTCGCTCCTCGAGGAAGGAGGGGTCCCGGCCGGACTGACCGACGCTCCCCTGTCCGAGCTGATCGTCGAGGAGAAGGCCCCCGAGAAGGTGAAAGCCTCCAAGAAGGCGGAGAAGAAGCTCAAGAGAGTCCTCAAGGAAGTGAAGGAGCTCGGTGAGGAAGTCGACCTGGAGGTCGAGGTGAAGGAGGAGAAGAAGTAGATGCCGCTGCTCCGGACGAAGGAGATTCGCGCGATGGACGCGAAGGCGCTCGCGGACAAGCTGAAGGAGCTCCGGAGCGAGCTCATGCACGAGCGGGGGGTCGCGGCGATGGGCGGAGCCCCGCCGTCTCCGGGCAAGATTCGCGCGATCCGCCGGAACATCGCGAGGATCCTGACGATCATGCGGGAGGCCCCCGCGCCCGTCGCCTCGCCCGCCGCGGCGAAGAAGGAGGAGACCGCGTGAGGCTTACGAAGCACGAATTCATCGGGCTCCAGGTCGCCATCGTCCGGGCCTCGGATCCAAGTCTCATTGGTGTCCAGGGCTTCGTCGTCGACGAGACCCGCAACACGGTCGTGGTGGAGGCGGGCGGCCGCGAGAAGCGGGTCCCCAAGCAGGGCAGCCGTTTCCGATTCCAGATCCAGGGGGGCCTCGAGGTCGACGGGGACGAGATCATGTTCCGGCCCGAGGACCGCGTGAAGAAGGCGAGGTGAGGGAGACGGCGAAGGAGAAGGTGACCGCACCGAAGGAGGCCGCGCCGCGCGCGCCCGCGCCCCGGCCGAAAAGGCCTGCGGCCGCTGCAGCGCCCGCACCCGCCGCCCCACGAGCCGCTACCCCGAAGTCGGAGCCCGCCGCGCCGCGGGATATCGGGATCGATGTCCCCCGCCCCGCGCAACCTTGCGCGGACCAGCACTGCCCGTTCCACGGCAAGCTCAACGTGCGCGGCCAGGCTCTCGAGGGCGTCATCGTGACGACGCGAATGCAGCGGACGGTCGTCGTCGAGCGGGAGTATTCCCGGTACATCCAGAAGTTCGAGCGGTACGAGACCCGGACCCGGCGGATGCTCGCGCACGCTCCGCCGTGCCTCACCCTCGCGCCGGGCCACCGGGTGACGCTGATGGAGTGCCGCCCGCTGAGCAAGACGGTCTCCTTCGTCGTGATCCACAACCGGGGGGTGAGGGCGTGAAGGGCCTGCCGGGCCGCCAGACCCGCGGCCTGCCCACCGGCGCCCGCCTTGAGTGCATCGACAACACGGGCGCGAAGGTCGTCGAGATCATCTCTGTCAAAGGGTACAAGGGCGTGCGCCGCCGGCGCGCGTCCGCGGGAATCGGGGACCTCCTGGTCGTGACCGTGAAGAAGGGGAGCCCCGAGATGCGGAAGCAGGTGGTGAACGCCGTCATCGTCCGGCAGCGCCGCCCGTTCCGGCGCCCGGACGGGACCCGTGTGCGGTTCGAGGACAACGCGTGCGTCCTCACGACGCCCGAGGGGGAGACGAAGGGGTCCGACATCAAAGGCCCCGTGGCGAGGGAGGCGGCCGAGCGGTGGCCCCGGATCGCGGCGACGGCGAGCATGATTGTGTGAGGTTCCAGACATGGTGAGCACACAGCCCCGGAAGCAACGGAAGCAGGCGGCAGATGCCCCTTGGCACGTCAAGCACAAGATGCTCGCTGCCCACGTGGACCCGGCCCTCCGGAAGAAGCGGGACTGGAAGGTGCCCCGTGCGGTCCCCGTGCGGAAGGGGGACGAGGTGCTCGTCGCCCGCGGGAAGTTCCGGGGGAAGAAGGGCAAGATCATCGGCGTCGACATGACGCACGGGCTCGTCACGGTCGAGGGGATCAAGATCAAGAAGTCGGACAAGGCGAAGGAGGTCGCGAGGCCCATCCATCCCTCGAACCTGATCATCACGGCCCTCGACGAGACGGATCCGCGCCGGCGCGAGAAGTTCATGGGAGGCTGAGAGGCTGGTCCGGAAGCACCTGAAGCGACTCCCCGCCCCGAGGTCGTGGCGGATCGAGCGGAAGACGGCGTTCTGGACCGTGCGGCCCGCCCCCGGCCCCCACCCCCGGGAGGAGTCCGTGCCCCTCGCGCTCGTCCTCCGGGACATGCTGCGCCGCTGCGACACCGCCCGGGAGGCGCGCTCGATCCTCAACTCCCGCTCGGTCCTCGTGGACGGTCGGCCGATTACGGATCCGAAGTTCGCGATCGGCGTGATGGACGTGCTCGCGCTCAAGGCGACCCAGGAGCAGTACCGCATGGTCGTCGACCGCCTCGGCCGGCTCCACCTCGTGCCGATCGACGAGGCCCAGGCCGCGTGGAAGCTCTGCCGCATCGAGGACAAGACGACCCAGAGGGCCGGGAAGGTCCAG
>Ga0066710_100005152_pt1 | contig 11825 bp, 8 predicted proteins | sample GraSoiAngelo_159_FD_79666 | JGI IMG/M metagenome (GOLD analysis project Ga0066710, IMG submission 79666) | Grasslands soil microbial communities from the Angelo Coastal Reserve, California, USA - 14_1009_16_40cm | ecosystem: Environmental > Terrestrial > Soil > Grasslands | place: USA... | reverse complement strand
GCGCCCGAAATCCGAAATCCTAAATCCGAAATCCGAAATCTCCGGCAGAGTCGTCCTCTTCCACGATACCTTCATCAACTACAACGATCCCGGTATCGGCAAGGCTGCAACCCAATTACTGGAGACTGGCGGCTACGAAGTGCGCCTCGCTGAGCGTCGATGCTGTGGCCGGCCGATGATTTCAAAGGGGCTCGCAGAGGCTGCGCGCGAGAATGCGGAGTTTAATGTCCGTCAGCTCCATTCCTTCGTCGAGGATGGCTACTCCATCGTGGGATGCGAGCCGAGCTGTATTTTGACGTTCAGGGATGAGTACCCGGACCTCGTCAAAGGTCACGGTGTGACCGATATCGCCAACGCGTCCTTCCTGCTTGAAGAATTCATCGTCAAGGAAAAACAGGCCGGCCGGTGGAAACTGGACTTCAAGCGGCAGCAGACAAAAGCGCTGATTCATGGTCATTGTCATGAGAAGGCGCTGATCGGGTCACGATATCTAAAGGAGGCCATGGCTATGGCGTATCCGGTTGAAGAGATCGACTCGGGTTGCTGCGGAATGGCGGGCTCGTTTGGATATGAGAAAGAGCACTACGACGTCTCCATGGCTATTGGCCGGCGACGTTTGTTTCCGGCGGTAGAAAATAACCCGGAAGCGATCGTTGTCGCTCCCGGCATTTCCTGCCGCCAGCAAGTCGAACACGCGACGGGAAGACGGCCGCTGCATCCCGCCGAGGCCCTGGTGAAGGCACTATGAAACTGTAGCGAGTACAAAAATGTCAGCCACACCTGAAGCAACCACGCGATTTTCAGAACGAATGAAGCTGCTGACGGCCCCTGGGCATTTCCGGCAACAACAGGGACTGATGATGTCGTCGATGGGCCTCGGCACATACCTTGGTAACGCCGATGCCGCAACGGACGAGAACTATCGCAAAGCTATCGTGCGCTCCGTGGAAATGGGCGTGAATGTTCTCGACACGGCGATCAATTATCGCTTTCAACGTAGCGAACGCTCCATCGGCCAGGCGCTTCGAGATCTGACCCAATCCGGAATAGCTGTCCGGGATGAGATTGTCCTCGCCACCAAAGCCGGCTTTATCAGTTTTGATGGAGAGATGCCGCGGAATCCGCGCGAATACTTCGTGAAGAACTTCGTCGAAACGGGCATTATTGGCCCGGTTGATATCGTTGCAGGCAGTCACTGCATGACTCCCCGGTATTTGGGTCACCAGATCGATCAAAGTCTGCTCAATCTGGGAGTAAATACGATTGACATTTTTTACCTCCACAATCCGGAAACCCAGCTTTCCGAAATCCAGCACGACGACTTTTACAAACGTCTTCGAGTCGCTTTTGGTTTCCTCGAGGGCGCCGTGAGCTCCGGCAAAATTCGCATGTACGGCACGGCAACCTGGAATGCTTATCGTGTGCCTGCGGGATCTCCGGACTTCCTATCGATCGAAAATGTCGTTCAGTGTGCGCGCGATGTAGCTGGGGACAAGCATCATTTTCGCGTGGTCCAGCTTCCATACAATCTCGCAATGACGGAAGCCTTTATCCTTGCGAATCAGACCCTCAATGGCAAACTTCTGACAATGTTGGAGGCGTCAAGCGAACTCGGATTGACCGTGATGGCAAGCGCCTCGCTCTGCCAAAACCGGCTGAGCCGGGATCTGCGCCTGTTTCTCTCGGAGCACATGAAAGACTTGAGCACCGATAGCCAACGGGCGATCCAATTTGTGCGATCGACACCGGGAATTGCGGTGTCCTTGGCAGGCATGAGTCAGATACCGCACGTCGAAGACAATCTCGCCGTCGCCACGGTACCGCCGGTTTCGGAAAAGATTGCCGGATTGTTCAATGCTTCGTAGTGACATCGAGCGCCTGTTCCTCGGCTACGGTTGGATTTAGGCACGCTTACAAATGACCCAATATCTTCCATGTGATCTCTGTGGGGAGGAAAATCCACGGTTCGTTCTAAATTCGCCTGGATTGGATGGGCCGCTGGTGGAATGTTTGAATTGTGGATTTCGATACGTTGGCAAACGCCGCACGGCGCTGACGTTCGGGTCGCAAAGGCCTGAAGAGGCAGCGGACCGATTGCGCGCGGCGAACACGCATTTTCGGTATCTCAGGTTGGAGGAGGAGCATCGGCTTGCGCTGTTGAACGCGGAGTGGAGGCTGGACTTGATACGAAAGATGCGTCCAGTAGGAAAGCTGCTTGAGATCGGCTGTGCGAGAGGCGATTTTCTGCAAGTGGCGCGACAGTCGTTCGACACTTATGGTGTTGAACCCAACCCGGAGTTGGCGGAATCGGCGAAAAGGATTGCCCCGATACATCAGGACGTCATCGAGAGGACGCCATTGTCAGGCTTCGACGTGATCGCAAGTTTTCATGTGATCGAACATGTGGATTCACCGCGAAGCTTCGTTCGAGCTGCAGCCGCCAGGCTCAAACCGGGTGGACTTCTGGTGATCGAAACTCCGAATATCGAATCGCTTCCATATAAGATCCTCAAGGCGCGTTGGAGGCAGTTCATTCCGGAGCACTACTTCTTCTTTGATCCCAGCACCATGTCGAGATTGCTTTCAGATAGCGGACTAAAGATGGAAAGAACCATGCGGATTGGAAAACACGCAAGCATGCAGCTGATACTGAATCGGCTTTCACGTTATTTCGCCTGGATTCCTCAAAGCAACGAGCTATCCCGCTTCACATTTCGCGTTAATCCCATGGACATCATGCTTGTGTTTGCGACCAGACCGTGCCGATGAATACCGCTGTCGCGATCGTCAACTGGAACTCGGGAAACTGGCTGCGCACGTGTATCGAATCGCTGCTCGCAACGGCGCCGAACGCGGAAATTCTTGTTGTCGACAACGCTTCCGAGGACGCGTCACTCGCGTTGGTGAAAGGTTTTCGAAACCGGGTGAGCTTCATTTGCAATAGCGTGAATCGTGGATTCGCGGCGGGGGTGAATCAGGCCTTTCAGTCGACCTCGAGTTTGTACATTCTCGTACTCAATCCCGACATTCGCGTGACGCCAGGGGCCGTCCGGACACTCGAAAATTTCATGCGTTCGCATCCGCGTACAGGAGCGGTCGGAGGCTACGTCAATGAGAATTATCTGCCGCGGGATTTTCCTACCGTTTGGGGACTCGTATGTGAGAATTTCGGCTTTGCGCGGCCGCCTTCTGTAACGGCCGCGTGTGACCGCCGAAGTCCATTGTCTGAAGCGGTCTCCGTCGAGCAGCCTGCGGCGGCCGCCTTAATGATCCGCCGCGAAGCGTACGAATCGGTGGGCGGATTCGATGAGCAGTTCTATCCGGCTTGGTATGAGGACGTCGACTTCTGCCGCCGGCTTAAAGCCGAGGCGTGGGAAATCTACTACGCGCCGCAAGCTGAATTCCTACACGAAGGCGGCTACAGCCTTTGCACACTGGGTTCGGAGAGCTTTGTCCGCGCCTATTACAGCAATCAGATCCGGTATGCGCGAAAGCATTTCAGTTCGCTTGGGAGCGCTACCGTGCGAGCTTCCGTTGCGGCTGGGATGCTTGCAAGGATGATTGGCCGGCCACAACAAGCCGCAGCATACGGTAAAGCTCTTCTGGGAGCGTTGAAAGGATGGTAACGCCGGGTGAACCGGACAATGCGCTGCCCGGCATGCCCAGGGTCTCGGTAAATATCGTGACCTTCAATAGTGCCGAGGACATCACCGCCTGCCTCAAAAGTCTTTGCCAACAAACCCTTAAAGACCTACACGTTCACATCTTGGACAACGCATCGGCAGATGCAACGCTCCAGCGCATCGAACCGTTCGATGTTCGATACCTGCTGCGATCGCCCGTCAACACCGGCTTTTGCAAGGCGCACAATGAGTTGATCCGGCGCTTCCAATCCGAATACGTTTTGTTTCTGAATCCGGACACGATCCTTCGGCCGACGTTCACCGAAGAGCTCGTATCCGCTCTCGACGCGCGGCCCGATGCTGCTTCTGCCAGCGGAAAACTCGTGCGCATGGATGAGAAGACCCTCGATTCCACGGGAATTATCATGCTGCGGGAGCAGCGGCATTTGGACCGGGGCGCTGACCAACTCGATGCCGGGCAATTCGAGAAACCCGAAGACATTTTTGGACCCAGTGGAGCCGCCGCGCTTTACCGGCGTAAGGCTCTGGACGATGCCGCGATCGACGGTCAGTTCTTTGACGAGGATTTCTTCGCTTACCGTGAAGATGCAGACCTGGCATGGCGCTGCCGGCTGCTGGGTTGGAACTCGATTTACGTTCCCACGGCAGTCGCCCAGCATCGCCGGCGCGTCACTCCCGAGCGCCGGACCAGCCTGTCCAAAGAGATTAACTACCACTCCGTGAAGAACCGATTTCTTCTCCGCATCAACAATATGACCGCTAACCTTTACCGCCGGAACCTCTGGCGCATTGCCGTTCGAGATGCTGCCGTTGCCGGATACGTGCTCTTGTGGGAGTGGTCATCGATCCCGGCGTTGTTCTATCCCGTGCGTCATCTGCGCCGATTGATTCGCAAGCGCCAGACAATTCAAAGCCGGCGCCGAATTGATCCGGCGGAAATAGAAAAATGGTTCAGCTAAGCCTTCCAAATCCTGCCATAATGTTTGCGTTCGGGTTGAACTCTGCTATATCATTTCACTGCATTTTCATCTCATCTCGTCCCGCAGGTCCACGGCAGCTCATGAGATATGACTTGCGAGCATCCGATGCGGAGTAATCCATGAAGAAAAGAATCGTAACATTTGGCTGCTTGGCAATAATGTCAGTCGTTCTGGCCGTTTCTGGAAAGACAATCCGTCCGCAGCAACAGTCCCCGGCGCCCGCGGCATCACCGGTTTCCGCGCAACAAGCAATCATCAACCAATATTGTCTGACCTGCCACAGCGAGAAAGCGAAGGCGGCAGGTATGGATTCGGCGCGCAAACTAACCCTGGACAGCCTGGATCTGGCGCACGCCGGTCAAAAGGCGGAAGTATGGGAAAAAGTGGTCCGTAAGCTTCGGGCTGGTATGATGCCGCCGGCCGGGATGAGGCGGCCCGACCCGCAGGCCCGGAAGGGACTGATTGCATGGTTGGAGAATGAACTCGACCGCAGCGCCGCGCTGTACATGCCTCCCCCCGGGCTTCACCGGCTCAACCGTACGGAATATTCCAATGTGATTAAGGACTTGCTCGACCTGGACATCGATGCCGCGAAGTATCTGCCGTCGGACGACTCGACTCACGGCTTCGACAATATGGCAGGCACGTTGGGAATATCGTCGACTTTGGTCGAGGCATACGTCTCGGCCGCGCAAAAGATCAGCCGTCTGGCGATTGGTGAAGCGGCTTCGCCGAGCCTGACCGTATACAGGACACCGGAGGACACCTCGCAGGATTATCACATCGAGGGTCTGCCGTTCGGAACGCGGGGCGGAATGTTGATTAAGCACGTATTCCCTTCCGACGGCGAGTACAACATGACGATCACTCCAATATTTGGAGACAACATGTCGCCGGCGGGTTTCGGTTCGGTACCTTGCGAAAAACTTGAAGTGCTTGTGGATGGCGAGCTGTTGCAGATGCTGGATTGGCAGGGAGGCGGGAGAACCCCGGTAAGCAATTGCGCAGGCCGCCAGCAGGCCGCGGTGCAAAGTGGGCAGGCCGGCCCTGAGGCATTCTTTGGCGGCCGGGGCGGCGCCGGAATGCGTGTGCGATTCGCGGCGAAAGCGGGGCCGCACACCATAGGGGTCACATTCCTCCAAACCAACTTCGCGCCGGTCCTGGACCTGGATCAGCATTTCACGCGGGATACCGTTCAGACCGGTCCCACTCCAGGGTTTACGTTCTTTCCACACGTCGGCACCGTCCGGATTGAAGGTCCTTTCAATGCGGCCGCGCCTGCGGACTCGCCCAGCCGTCGTAAGATTTTCGTCTGCCGGCCGGCGGGCGCGGCGGAAGAAGATAACTGTGCGCGAAGAATCATCACCAATCTGGCGACGCATGCCTTCAGACACCCTGCGGTGGCTGGGGACGTGAATCCGCTGATGGAATTTTACCGGTCAGGGCGCAAGGAAGGGGACTTCGATCGCGGGATTGAAATGGCTGTTGCCCGTATCCTGGCTTCTCCGAAATTTATTTACCGCATCGAAGTTGAGCCGGCCAACCTTGCGGTGGGTCAAGCCTATCGCGTCAGCGACATCGATTTGGCTTCGCGTTTGTCGTTTTTCCTCTGGAGCCGCAGCCCCGACGACGAGTTGATGAATCTAGCCAGCCAGGGAAAGCTCAAAGATCCCGTCGTGCTCGATCAGCAGGTGCGGCGCATGCTGAAAGACCCGCGCGCAGAGGCGCTGGCAATCAACTTTGCGGGCCAGTGGCTAAACTTGCGCGGGCTGCAGGCCGTCGGACCGCTGCCGATGTTATATCCGGATTTCGATGACCCATTGCGCCAGTCCATGCGGCGCGAGGTGGAACTGCTTTTCGACAGTATCATTCGCGAGAACCGCAATGTCGTGGATCTGTTGACTGCGGATTACACGTTCGTCAACGAGCGGTTGGCGAAACATTACGGTATACCCAATATCTACGGAAGCCAATTCCGTCGCGTGCCGCTCGGTTCGAGTATGGACGTTCGGCGAGGGCTGGTGGGTAAAGGCGCTTTTCTCGTAACCACATCGAAGCCCGAGCGAACCTCTCCGGTGACCCGAGGCAAGTGGATCATGACCAACATTCTTGGCATGAGCCCGCCGGACCCGCCAGCGGATGTTCCACCATTGAAGCCGAGAACGACGGATGCCACCGGCAATGCGAAAGAGCCTTCGATGCGGCAAAAGATGCTCGACCATCGCGTACGCTCCGACTGTATCCAATGTCACAGTTTGATGGACCCTATCGGCTTCTCACTCGAGAACTTCGACGCGATTGCAATGTGGCGGACGCAAGATGAAGGAAACTGGATCGATGCATCAGCCCAGGTATTCGATGGTTCCAAGATTGACGGCCCGGCCGGCTTGCGCCAATGGCTGGCCGGCTATTCCGACCAATTTGTCCAAGTCGTGGCCGAGAAACTTCTAACTTATGCCCTGGGCCGCGGGGTCGACTACCAGGACATGCCGCTGGTCCGATCAATCGCTCGAGACGCCGGCCGCGATGGTAATCGTTTTTCGGCACTGGTTCTGGCTGTCGTCAAGAGCAGACCGTTCCAAATGAATATGAAGGTTGAAGCGACTTCAAACTAGGCAAGCTGTAGCGGCGGTGGCTGACCAGCCCTCACCCGGCCTTCGGCCACCCTCTCCCAGGGGGAGAGGGCGCAGGTCGCGAGTAAGTCCCGGGCAAGTCCCTCTCCCACCGGGAGAGGGTGGCGCGAAGCGCCGGGTGAGGGTCTACAGTGCATGACGCGTTCAGAGAACTCATACGGAGGCGATAACAATGTTTATTACTAAGAAGCACCTGTCTCGCCGGACGTTTTTGCGAGGCGCGGGCGTCACATTGGCTCTGCCGATGCTGGACGCGATGGTGCCCGCGCAAACGGCTTTTGCCGAGACAGCCGCAAATCCGAAGCCCCGCTTCGTGGGGATTTTTTATCCGCATGGAATGGCGCCGGGATATTGGGAGCCGGAGAAAGAGGGCCCTTTGCCCGAGAAGTTGCCATACATCATGGAATCGCTAGAGAAAGTCAAGGATCAAACGGTCATTCTGAGCGGGCTGTGGTCGAAGTCGGCGGAGCCCCCAGAGGGCACAACAGGTTCCGACCATTGGGTCGCGGCGGCATTCCTCACTGCCATCAAACCGAAAAAGACCGCAGGTTCCGACGCGAGTGTGGGCAGTCCGACGATCGATCAAGTTATCGCTCGGAAGATCGGTCAGGAGACGCTACTACCCTCGCTCCAGCTTGCGGTGGAAGATCCAAACTCCAGTTCCAGTAACTGCGGCGAGGGCTACAGCTGTTCGTATACGAACTCCCTGTCGTGGCCGACGCCCACCAGCCCGCTTCCGATGGAACTCAACCCGCAGGTGGTTTTCGAGCGCCTCTTCGGCAGTGGCGCCACAGCTGAAGTTCGATCTGCGCGAATGCGGCAGAGCAAGAGCATTCTCGATTCGGTTCTTGACGAATTGTCCGGCTTCAAAAAGGATCTCGCTGCAGGAGACCGCAGGACGGTCGACCAGTACACCGATGAAGTTCGTGAGATCGAGCGGCGAATTCAGCTCGCGGCCAAAGCTTCGACCGCGGTGCCCGCCTTGGGAGAACCCTCGGGCATACCCGAACAGTTCGACGACCACATCCAATTGCATTTGGATCTGACGGCGCTTGCTTTCCAAGCCGACATCACCCGCGTCGCGACCTTGCTCGGCGCACGTGATCTGACCGGCAGAACCTATCCATTTCCCAAGAGCGAGCTGTTCCCTGAAGGCGGCGTTAGTGTCAGTTTCCACGGAGGTTCACACCATCAGGATGATCCGGTGCAAATCAAGAGGTATTCCCAACTGAACCGGTATCACGTCTCGACGATGGCGTACCTGGCAAAGAAGTTGAAAGACACGCCGGACGGCGACGGCACACTGCTGGATCACTCGCTCATCGTCTACGGTACCAATATGGGCAATTCGAATCAGCACCAGCATTACGATGTCGGACATGTTCTCGTCGGCGGAGCTAACGGACAGCTCAAGGGTGGACGTCATCTGGCGTATCCCAGAAAAACGGTGACAACAGGAAATCTTCTGTTGAGCATCCTGGATATGTACGGAATCCATCAAGACAGCCAGGGCGACAGCACGGACAGACTCGCGAAACTGTAGCGAGACTCCCAGAGAGATTGCCACGATGGATAAACGCATAATCGTAAGCTGTACCGCAATGTTGTCGCTTTGCATTGCCGGATACATGCTCGGTGCGGGCCGCAGTGATGTTGCAGACGCCGTGATGAAAGGCGATAGGGCAGCCGTTCGAAGCCTGATCGCACAGAAGGCCGATGTGAATGCGACCCAGGTGGATGGCGCCACCGCGCTGCATTGGGCTGTTTACCGGGACGATCTGGAAACGGCCGATCTGCTCCTTCAGGCCGGCGCAAAAGTAAATCTGGCGAACCGTGAGGGCGTAACGCCACTGGCGATGGCTGCCCTCTACGGCAACCCTGCGATGATCGACAGGCTGTTGAAGGCCGGGGCGGATGCGAAAGAGCGGGGCCGGAGCGGGGAAACAATGCTCATGTTAGCCGCGCGCAACGGCAACCCTGACGCAATCAAAGTGCTGCTTGCCGCCGGCGTGGATGTGAATGCGAAGGAAAACTTGCGCGGCACGACGGCATTGATGTGGGCGGTGGAACAAAAACATCCGGCAGCCGTGAAAGCGTTGCTCGACGGGGGAGCGGACTTCAGCGCCCGTTCCGGCGGCGCAGGTTTGCCCAGAAACTACATGGCTAACCGCGTCAATGCCGCAAGAGTTCAAGCCGCCGTCCGGATAATCGCCGCCGCTGCCGCTGCCGGAAGAACCTATGAGGAACAACTCGCGATAGAACAGGCTAATGGTACGGTTTCGGGCCTGCGCGGTTTTGGCGGCTTTGATTTCGGATTCGGTGGGCAACAGACTGCGGCCGCAGGAGGTCAGCAACCTGCAACAGCGGGCCAGCGTGGGGCCGGTGGACGTGGGCAGCGAGCTCGGGTCCCTGCTGCTGGTGCTGCTCCACCCGCCGGGACGCCGGCGCCTCCGCAGGAGGATCAGGACGATGCGGATGTTGTCGTAGCGGGACTCGTTGGTACCGGTGGCGGCGGCTTAACGGCGATGGTCCTTGCGGCTCGTGAAGGGGATCTGGAATCGACACAACTCTTGCTTGCCGCCGGCGCGGATGTCAACCAAGTGACCGAATATGGATGGACTCCTTTGCTGACCGCGACCAACAACAGGCATTACCGATTGGCTGAGTCTCTGATCGAGCACGGGGCCGACTTGAATCGCACGAACAAGGGTCTTTGGACGCCCCTCTACCTCGCAACCGATAACCGAAACATCGATGGCGGGGACTTTCCCGTGCCCAAGCCGGACATGGATCATCTCGAGTACATCAAATTCCTTCTGGATCACGGCGCCAATCCGAATATCCGCGCAAAGGACAATACCCTGACCCGCACGATCTTCACGATGCAGTGGTTCCTCGAGGCCGGTGCGACGCCTTTGGTGCGCGCGGCGCAATCTGGCGATGTGGACCTCATGAAGCTTCTACTGGCCTACGGCGCCGATCCGAAGATTGCGACCGATCACGGTGACACAGCGCTAACGGCCGCTGCCGGTATTGGCTGGGTGGAAGGTGTCACGTACGAACACTCCGCGAAAGAAAATGTCGAAGCCGTGAAGATGTTGCTCGATCTCGGCCTAGATCCTAATGCGGCGAATCAGGATGGGCGCACTCCGTTGATGGGCGCAGCGCTCAAGGGCAGAAACGAAGTCGTTCAACTGCTCGTGGATCACGGCGCGAAGCTCGACACGCGCGACAACGGTAGCCGGGACACCGAGACCCTGGTTTCCAAAATTGCCGGTCATACCTGGGAGGCTCTGGATTATGCCGACGGTCTCGTCCGCGTTGGAGTGCAATCCGCTGTTAATCGACCCGAGACCGCGGCGCTGATTCGCAAACTGATGGCCGAACGTGGACTGCCTGTTCCGCCGCCCAACCGGGTCGTCGATTCCATCTGCATTGTGGAAATCTGTAAGGAGAGAATCTGGAATTAGACAGCAAAGACGGGGGGAGATGGGGGACGGAGACCGAATTCCCGAACTTCAGGAATTCGGTCTCCGTCCCCCATCTCCCCCCGCGTTACCTTCTCCCAATCTTTGTGTTTCCTACGGAGCAATTGGACTGCTGCGATCCACGGATTCCTCACGGCCGATCATCAGGTCCGAAGCTTTATTGTTATCCTGGCAGACGTATTCCGTCGCTTCCTGGCCCGGACTCCAGCGTATAAAAAAACCAGTCGTCCAGGGCCTCGTGTATGCGCCGGGATCATCGATCGTGACTTCGATCTTGATGTTGTTGAAATCTGTTCGCGTAAAGCGCTCGATCAGGTGGAGCTGGTCCGTGTGCGGTGCTCCTTGCCTCTCCATCCAAAATCTTTCGTTGAAGCCGACCGTGTCGACCACCAGAGTGTCTCCCTCCCAGTGACCAACCGAGTGTCCGTAGTAGCTGGGAAACAGATTTTCCGGATGCGGCCGGCCATCCATATAAATAACTCGGAAGGTCTGCGGGCCGGCGATGTCAAAGATATAGACGGTTTGGAGTTCGGGGCTATCGACAAACTCGATTCCACCCGGTGTGATGAACTGACGTGGTCCTCCGGAAGGTTTGCAGCGTGTATGAGGCTCAAACAAGTTGGCTTCGCGGTATTCATAGAGAGCCCTCGCCCACGGCTGGAAGGGAACTTCACCTTCCTTGGGTTTCCCGGCGAAGGGCGGTCCGGAGAAAGCTCCGCGGCCCTGCCCGTCCGGGATCGCGGCGTCGGTTTCCGGTTCAGCCAATATCGGACGGCCATTGGGTTGCCAGAACCCCTTTTCTCCTGGAGGTGCTCCAAGCCTCACCCTGCCGTCGGGCCAGCGCGGAGTGGGCCGTGATGGTGCTGCCGGCTGCCGGGATCGATTTTGGGCAAGTAATGGCTGTGCCAGCGGCAGCGACAGCATTAGAGTGCCGGCCGCCAGGGCGGCGAGGAAACGACATCGCACGTTACACCTCCTTAACTCGCAACAGTACAGTGGCGTAGAACGAGGGGCGGGTTTACCGCTCTTCAGCACCCTGGCTGGATGCCGCACCCAATTTCTTGCCGGTGCTGGCCATCG
>Ga0066710_100005151_pt1 | contig 11826 bp, 7 predicted proteins | sample GraSoiAngelo_159_FD_79666 | JGI IMG/M metagenome (GOLD analysis project Ga0066710, IMG submission 79666) | Grasslands soil microbial communities from the Angelo Coastal Reserve, California, USA - 14_1009_16_40cm | ecosystem: Environmental > Terrestrial > Soil > Grasslands | place: USA... | reverse complement strand
GGAGCAGAATCGACGAAACCCCGTCCGTGAACTTCACCGATTTTTTCCCGGATAGTTTCCAGGAAACCGCGCAGTTTGTTTTTTATCACATCATGATAATCTTTCCCGTAAGCATACTTTGAGATTTTCGGCGAATCGGTAGTTTGTTGCTGGGCAGGAAAATAATTGAGAAGCAAAGTGATCACTGACTTTGCACCGGGCACCAATTTTTGCGGATCGATCCGTAAATCAAAATGGTTTTCCATGTAGCTCATCGAACCATGCATGCCCTGGTCCAGCCATCGCTCCAGTCTACGGGCATCTTCATTCAATTTTTGAACCCTGGCGATGCCGCAAACATCAAAGCCAAAGGCCGAGGCTGTGTGTTTTACTATTTGAGTATGTTTATTCTTGCTCAAGAAATTACTATGGTGAATGCAAATTTACGGTATTAAGTCCCTCAGCCTGTCAGCACTAATGATTAACTCTTAGCTTCATTGACCAAGGTTAGCTCTCATTTAATTCCGGCCATACTATTTGATTTTTTGAATTTTTGAAATAACTTTCGCGAATTATTATACCTAAACTAACTATCATGAAAATTCTTTTCTACCTCCCATTTTTTGCCCTGTTTTCCTTTTCAGTTTTAGGCCAGGATAAAGTGAATGTAAAATTCGGAAAGATTTCTCCGGCAGACTTTGCCCCAAAGGTCTACCCGATTGACAGTAACGCAAACGCTGTTGTGATCGCCGATGTGGGTTCATCAAAAATCGTGGGAAATACCAAGGGGCGATTTTCTCTTGAATTTAAAAGGTATCGCAGGGTGCATATATTAAACAAAAATGGGTTCGACGTAGCCACGGAAGAGATTCCTTTATATTCGGAAGGTGATGTTGAAGAACAACTCGTAAACCTAAAAGCGGTCACGTATAATCTGGAAAATGGCCAGGTTGTGGAAACAAAGCTCGATACAAAGGCCAATGTTTTTAAGGACAAGATCAACAAAAACCTGGTTGTTAAAAAATTTACGTTTCCGAATATTAAAGAGGGTTCGATCATCGAATTTGAATACACAATAACCTCCGATTATCTTCACAATTTGCAACCCTGGACGTTCCAGGGGGATTATCCTACATTATGGAGTGAGTACAATCTCTCGTTACCAGCTTTTTTTACATACGTTTTTCTCGCCCAGGGTTATCAAACCTTTTATATCAAAACAAGTAAAGACTCACGAGACAATTTCAGCGTAACATTCTCAAATGGCACCGACGCATCGGAGCACTATAATTTTTCTGCAAATGTTACCGACTACCGTTGGGTGGTCAAGGATGCTCCTGCGTTAAAGGAGGAGGGCTATGTTTCTACGGTAAAAAATCATATTCAGAAAGTGGAATTTGAGCTTACCGCGCAAACGGAGCCACTTACGCCTCATGTGTATTTGAGTTCCTGGTCGCAGGTTGCCGACGATATGTTAAAGGATGAGGACTTCGGCCTGTCCTTGTCAAAAGATAATGGATGGCTTGCCGACGCAGTAAAAACAACGATTGCGGCTGCAACAACTCCGGAAGAAAAAGCAAAAAGACTCTATGCCTACGTCAGGGATAATTTTACCTGCACTGACTATTCTGATCTCTGGCTGGGACAAACCTTGAAAAATGTTTTAAAGACGAGAAATGGAACTGTATCGGAGATTAATCTCCTGCTGATTGCCATGCTCAGGCATGCAGGCATTGACGCAGACCCGGTTATTTTGAGTACAAGAACTCATGGTTATACATATGCTCTCTATCCCATCATGAGCAAGTTTAACTACGTCATTTGCGATGCAAATATCAATGGAAAGCAATTTTTCCTGGATGCGACACATCCACGGCTCGGCTTTGGAAAATTAACTCCGGCTTGCTACAATGGCCACGCAAGAATAATTAATTCCTCTGCAACAGCAATTGAATTGTCCCCCGATTCTCTAATGGAAAGAAAGTTTACGTCGATAATGTTAAATACCGATGAGAAAGGGGAAATGACAGGATCACTGCAACAACAGCCGGGCTATTTCGAGTCGCACGAAATTCGCGAGAAAGTAAAAGAAAAAGGAAAGGATGAATTTTTTCAGGAAGTTAAAAAAGCCTATGGACAGGACGTAGAGCTCGTCAATCCAAAAATTGATTCGCTGGACAATCTCGAAGAAAGTGTTGCAGTTCATTACGATTTTAAACTAAGCACAAGCAAAGAAGATCTGATGTACATCAACCCCATGTTCGGTGAGGGATATAAGGAAAATACTTTTAAATCTGTTGAACGCAAATATCCTGTGGAAATGCCTTATACAGTTGACGAGATCTATACGTTCAGCATGTTCGTTCCGGAAGGGTACGTGGTAGACGAACTGCCGAAATCGATACTGGTAAAACTCAATGAGGCCGGCGATGGCCAGTTTGAGTATCGCATTTCTGAATCTGGCGGGACAATATCTATGCGATCGAGGATACAATTAAAAAGAGCTTATTACTCACCGGTCGAGTATGAAATGCTGAGAGAGTTTTTTAATCTCGTTGTGAAAAAACACAGCGAGCAGATCGTTCTCAAAAAGAAAAAATAAACTATGAACAAATTTTTTTTAGCGGTCATTTTTTTATTCCCGGCCCTGTTTACAAATGCAAGCGACGGCGATTTTGCCGTTTCAAAAATTCCGGCTCCCCTTTTGAAAAATGCAAACGTGATAAAAAGAACGGAAGAGGAAACCTTTGAACTAAAGAACGCGGGTGAAGCCTACCATACTTATCACTACGTGCTGACCATAATGAATGAGAACGGTGATAAATATGCTGAGTTAACTCAATTCTACAACAAATTCGTCGATATCCGATCCATCGGCGGCACTCTGTATGACGCAAATGGAAAGGAAGTAAAAAAGCTCAAGAATAAAGATCTGCAGGATGTAAGCGGAACGGGCGACGAGAGCCTGATCGATGATACACGCTACAAGGTTTTCCAGTTTTATTATAAAGTATATCCTTATACGGTAGAGTATAATGTGGAGGTCAAATATAATGGGACTATGTTTTATCCTTACTGGCAACCATGCGATGGGGAAAAAGTGGCCGTCGAAGAAAGCCATTTTATTTTTTCTTGCCCCTCAAATTATGAGTTTCGATATAAGGCTCTGAATTACCAGGGCGAGCCAGCTATTCAAAATAAGAATGATCGAAAAATTTACACGTGGCAGGTAAAGGAATTGCCCGCTATTTTAGAAGAGGATCTTTCTTCAAGCTTGAAAAAACTTACCACATACGTCAGATTTGGTCCTACAGATTTTGAGATGCAGAATTATAAAGGCAACATGAGAACTTGGCAGGACCTGGGCAAATTTGTTTATACACTCCGGATGGGGAGGGATGATCTTCCTGCGGAGATAAAGCAAAAGGTTCATCAACTCACTGATGGTGTCACCGATCAGCGGGAGAAGATTCGTTTGCTGTACCAGTTTTTGCAATCGAGCACCAGATATATAAGCATTCAATTGGGAATGGGAGGCTGGCAACCTTTTGACGCAAAATATGTCTCGTCGAAAGGGTTTGGAGATTGTAAAGCACTTTCCAATTACATGTATTCCTTACTCAAGGAAGCAGGCATAAAATCGTTCTATACTTTAATCACAGCGGGCGATGATGTCGATGAAGTCATGACCGATTTTCCATCTGCCAGCTTCAACCACGTGATCTTATTTGCGCCGGTGAATAAAGACACGATATGGCTGGAATGCACCAGCCAGACCCTGGCTGCCGGCTATTTGGGTGAATTTACGAGCAACAGGTGGGCTTTGGCAGTTGATGAGAACGGAGGAATATTGGTACACACACCCAAGTATGATCTGAAAGAGAACTTACAAATAAGGAAAGTGAAAGCAGTTCTTGACGACCAGGCCTACCTCGACGCAAAAATAGCCACGAGATACGAGGGCTTGCAACAAGACCATGTTCACGAGCTGATCAACTATCTATCAAAAGACAAAATAAAAGAGCATCTGCAAAAATATCTTGACCTCGCTACGTATGATATCAATAGTTTTGACTACAAAGAAAATAAATCTATTCACCCGTTTGTGGATGAGTCATTGGATATTTCCATCAGCAACTACGCTACTATCACGGGCAAGCGTTTGTTTATCCAGCCGAATATAATATCGCGAAGTTATCGCAAATTGAAAAGCGGCGAAGAGAGGAAATACGATATCGTTTTGAAAACGGAATATAATGACATTGATTCGGTCGAAATTGAATTGCCAAAGGGATATGAACCAGAAGCGCTGCCGCAGAATGTAAGCGTCGCCAGCAAATTCGGAAACTACTCCTGCTCCGTAAGTTTAAAAGACAATAAAATTTACTATTACCGGGAAGTAAAACAATACAGCGGCATTTTTCCTTCCAAGGATTATGACGATTTGGTAAAATATTACGATGCTGTTTATAAGGCAGATCGAAATAAGCTTGTATTTGTAAAAAAAGAAAACAACTAATATTTATTGGTCAGCTTCAAGATGCAACTTGTGAAAAATGCGGTGGAGGCCTGGTGCAAAAATATATCCCATTGCACCTACAAAAATGATTCCGCTGAACAAAGCATACAGAGAAGAAAAGATTTTGCCTCCATTTGTAAAGCCTGACGTAACGATAGGCCCCATTCCACTCAGGATCATCGAGGCGTTGTGAAATGCATCCAGCCACCCTGTAAATGGGCGGGTGGCGCAGTGATACCCAAATGTGCCTATTAACAGCATAATAGCAAGTAAACCTGACACACGGAACGCATTTCCTGCAATTCGCTTGTAGAAAACCGTCCTGGGTGCCAGGGGTTCGGTCTTATTTTCGTACATGAACATAGTTTTTGCCAAACTGGGGAATCTATTTACAGTGGCTGACGAATTTTTGATCAATTACTCCTTTTATCTCCATTTGTGCATCGGCTCTTTCTTCGCCCAATAGATTCTTCACAAAAAATAAATACGCATATCCTCTGCAATAGTCGATCATTGGCCACGTGCCAAACAAACCAGGACTCGCTATCGCTGTGGCCTTTCCATCTTTTTCTTCGACCACCCAGGCACCTAAGGCATAGTTATAGCCTTGCGCCGCCTTGGGCGCATATTTGATCAGCTCCGGTTTCGTCTGGACCTGCAGCAATTGATTGATGGCATCTTCACTTAAAATTTTTCTGCCCTGGTAAACGCCCCTATTCAAAAGCATAATTAGAAAATGCATGTAATCGTCGGGCGTGGACTGCGCTCCGCCGGACGGATTTACCGCGCTGCCATCTAAAGTGCTGAAAGTGGTTTTTCTCATCGCCAGAGGTACAAATAATCTTTGTCTTATCAGCACATCAAACTTTTTCTTACTGATCACTTCCAAAACTCTGCCGGCGATATTCAATCCAATATTGCTGTATCTAAATTCCTCTCCAGGATTTGCCAGGATATCTTTTGCAGCAAATGAGTTCACTTCCTCCTCCAGGCTAATAAATTTTTTTCTTTCGAGTAATTTTAAAATGGTTATCGGTTCCGAGCGAATGCCCGTGGTGTGTGAAAGACAATTGCGGATGGTGATATAGTTCTTCCCATATTTTTCAAATTCGGGTAACCACTTTGTGATCTTATCGTCGAGCGACAGCTTACCCTCGTCAACAAAAGTCATCACGAGGGCAGCCGTGAGCCACTTACTGCAACTGGCAATCGGGGCCTGAGTTTTGCTGTTAAATTCTCCCAGTTCTTTTTTATAGACCAGGGTATCACCTTTTTTCTCCGAGGGAGTCTCTTTGGACCACAGCATCACGACAAAATCTTTCCCAAGCAGCTGTTGTTTTTGCTGAAGAATATCATTCAGATCATTGAAATTTTGTTGGCCAAACACAGGCTGCAATAATAACAGAAGAGCTAATGCAATTACGACTTTCATGCAGGTGGGAAAGTTTTTATATGCCATAGTTACACACCCTGACCCCGTACGATGGGAATGAATGATTTTTGCTAAGAAATAACTTATTGTTCGAAATTTAGAGATTTAAATTTAATTAGAAACTTATTTAACTCCGCCTTAGGGGAAGGGGCACAACACCATGAATCTTGGAAATTTTACCATAAAAGCAGCAGAAGCTTTCCAGCAGGCGCAGCAGCTTGCTTTTAATGCGCAAAATCCGAACATAGAAACGGAACATATCTTAAAGGCTTTGCTTGACCAGGAAGAATCTACTGTCGAATATTTGTTGAAAAAGAACAACGTCACGCTTAATCTTGTTGACAGCAGGCTTGACGAATTAATAGACAGATTGCCAAAGACAACGGGGGATGCTGCTCAATCCATCAGTCGTGACGCAAATAGTGTCGTGTTGCGTGCAGGTGCATCATTAAAGCAATTTAGTGATGAATTTGTGACGCCAGAACATTTGCTTCTGGCTATTGTGCAAGGGAATGACGCCTCCGCGAAATTGTTGAAGGACGCAGGACTTACTGAAAAGGGTTTGATAACTGCCATTAAAGAGTTGAGAAAAGGAGAGAAAGTAACCTCTCAAACGCAAACACAGGAATTCAACGCCCTGAATAAATATGCAAGAAACTTGAATGAGCTGGCCAGGCAGGGTAAGCTCGATCCGGTGATCGGACGCGATGAAGAGATCCGCAGAACTTTGCACATACTCTCACGCCGTTCGAAAAATAACCCGATTTTAGTTGGAGAGCCAGGTGTTGGTAAAACAGCAATTGCTGAAGGTTTGGCGATGCGCATTGTGAACGGTGATGTGCCCGAGAACCTGAAGTCGAAAATCATTTATGCCCTCGACATGGGGCAACTTATCGCCGGCGCAAAATATAAAGGCGAGTTTGAAGAAAGATTAAAAGCTGTGATAAAAGAAGTGAGTACCAGTGAGGGTGAGATCATACTTTTTATTGATGAGATACATACACTTGTCGGTGCAGGAGGTGGCGAGGGAGCAATGGATGCAGCCAATATTTTAAAACCGGCCCTGGCTCGCGGTGAGTTGAGAGCGATAGGCGCCACAACCTTAAATGAGTATCAAAAATTTTTCGAAAAAGATAAGGCTCTTGAGCGGCGCTTCCAGAAAGTGATGATCGACGAACCCTCTGTCGAGGATGCTATTTCTATTTTGCGCGGCCTTAAGGACAGGTACGAAACACACCACCATGTTAGGATCAAAGATGAAGCCATCATCGCTGCAGTCGAATTATCCAATCGATATATCACAGACCGGTTTTTGCCTGATAAGGCGATTGACCTGATCGATGAAAGCGCTGCCAAGCTTCGCCTTGAGATGAATAGTATGCCCGAAGAACTGGACAAGCTTGAAAGGCAAATTCGTCAACTCGAGATCGAGCGAGAGGCCATCAAGAGAGAAAATGACGAAGAGAAACTAAAAGAGCTGAATACCGAGATCGCTAATCTTGCGGTGGAGCGAGATACTTTCAAAGCAAAATGGAAGGAAGAAAAAGATCTTGTTGAAAAGGTTCAGAATGCGAAGGCAGACATTGAGAAGTTAAAACTTGAAGCCGAGCAGGCAGAAAGAAATGGGGATTATGGAAAAGTAGCTGAAATACGCTACGGAAAAATAAAAGAAAAAGAAAAGATCATAAGTGAGTATACACTTCAGTTAGATTCCATCAGTGACAAAAGAATTATGAAGGAAGAGGTTGATGCGGAGGACATTGCTGAAACCGTTGCGAAGGCGACCGGAATTCCTGTTTCAAGGATGATGCAATCGGAAAAAGAAAAATTGCTTCAGCTCGAGGAGCATTTGCACGAAAGGGTAGTGGGTCAGGACGAAGCGATCACCGCTGTTGCTGATGCAATTCGTCGAAGCAGAGCAGGGCTACACGATCCCAAAAAGCCGATAGGCTCTTTCATTTTCCTGGGTACAACGGGTGTGGGCAAAACGGAATTAGCGAAGGCGCTTGCCGAGTATTTATTTGATGACGAAAGCATGATGACCCGCATTGATATGAGCGAGTACCAGGAAAAACACACCGTTAGCCGTTTGGTGGGTGCTCCGCCTGGTTATGTGGGCTATGATGAGGGTGGGCAATTGACAGAAGCCGTACGACGCAAACCCTATAGCGTCGTATTGCTTGACGAGATTGAAAAAGCACACCCGGATGTGTGGAATGTCCTGCTCCAGGTTTTGGACGACGGCAGATTAACCGACAACAAGGGGCGTGTTGTGAATTTCCGTAATACAATCATTATAATGACTAGTAACCTCGGCAGTCACATTATCCAGGAAAATTTTGAGAATATTAGTGAACGAAACAAGGAAGAGATTGTTAATAGAACAAGGCTTGAGGTAATGAACCTCTTACGCCAGACCATACGTCCGGAATTCTTGAACAGGGTTGACGAGATAATCTTGTTCCAGCCCTTGCTTAAGAATGAGATCAAGGGTATAGTGAACATACAGCTGAACAACCTGAAAAAATTATTGGCTCAAAGTGGCATTCAGCTGGAATTTAGTGACTATGCCCTGGATTTTTTGGCGGAGCAAGGCTTTGATCCTCAGTTCGGTGCAAGACCTTTAAAGCGGCTCATCCAAAAAGAGATCGTAAATCAACTTAGCAGGCGTATCTTGGCGGGCGAAATTGATAAATCACAGCCTGTATTGGTTGACGTTTTCGACAATACAGTCGTATTCAGAAACGAAGTACCTCCAAAAAATTCTTTAAAAGAGAAGGCAAAAAAGGCAACTTCATAAAAACTTCCCCGATAGGGGAGAGGAGTAGTTTAATCATGGCATTTAAAAAAGAAGAAGAAATCATCATTGAGCCCCGGGATATATTCGTGGGCGACGAAGATGCACCTGTTACACTCATGGAGTTTGGTGATTACGAAAGCGAGGCCTGTGCAAAGGCAAATGAGGTAGTAAAACAGTTGTTGGAAGAATACCAGGGGAAAATAAAATTTAACTTTCGTCACTTTCCGCAGACAAAAATTCACCAGCGCAGTATGAAGGCAGGCGAAGCGGCCGTAGCTGCTGCGCAGGACGGAAAGTTTTGGGAGATGCATAATATCTTGTTCAAGAATCGCCGCCAACTAGGTACGGTGAGCTTAAAACTGCACTCTAAGGAAGCAGGTATAAAAAATAAAAAGTTCCTCGAGGAATTGGTTGATGGGAAGTTCGGCTGGCAGGTTCAGGATGATCTGAAAGAAGGCATCGATCGCGGAGTAAAAGACGTGCCTGCGTTTTTTATTAATGATGAGCTCTTCATTGGCAAGCCCAGTTTTGAAAATTTAAGTAAGGTTATTGATTCAGCGCTGAGAAAAGCAAAGCGCAAGGCTCCTGAAAAGAAAAGAGCGTAATCAATACTAATGATAGATAATAGTGATCCCGCTGGTTGGAATATTAGCGGGATATTTTTTGCCGTGTCGCGGAAGGGCCCTCTCTTCGTGTCGGACCTTGCGCAAAAGACAAAAGCGCTTCCCTTTTGAGAAGCGCTGTCTGATTTACTACTCAGTTATTAGTAGTGCAATTTTATGTCCGTTCTTTGATTCTTAGCACGGCCTGCTGCTGTCTTTGTATCAGTAATTGGCTGTTCTCCACCAAAGCCTGTTGCTTCAACCTGGCTATCTTTCACGCCTTTGCTAACAAGATAACTCTTGACAGCATCAGCACGATTCTGACTGAGTGTCTTTGCTGCGTCACCCGTCGTGCTTGTGTGAACTGAAATAGTAACCTTTAAGTTTGAATCTGCCACAAGCATATTGGCTACCTGGTCAAGGGCTTTGTTCGACCTGCTTGACAAAGTATATCCTGTCGAAGTGCTCCATGAAACACCCTTCGCCATCATGTCAACCTTACTTTGAGTACTTGCATCTATTTCGGGACAACCATGATTAGCTGCTGTACCTGCTAAATGAGGACAATTATCTTCTTCATCGTTGATGCCATCGTTGTCGGAATCTGGAATAGGACAACCCTGGTAACGCTCAACACCAGGTACGGTTGGACATTTGTCGTTGTCATCGTTAATTCCATCTCCATCTGTATCCGGTACAGGACAACCGTTGTATTTGGCTACCCCTGGCACTGTCGGACATTTGTCATTGTCGTCGTTGATACCATCTCCATCGGTATCGGGTACTGGACAACCATTGTACTTAGTAACTCCTGGAGTGTTTGGACATTTATCCTGGTCATCTGGAATTCCATCGCCATCTGAGTCGAGCACAGCAGGAACTTCCGGAGTCGTGACCGCTACCGCTTTTTGTTTCCCACCAAACAAGCGGAAGTTCAATGTGGCCTGAACTCCACTGTTGTGAAGCTTGCCAGCAGCGAGAGTTTGACCGTAAGCCGAATTAGAAGTTTCCATCAGGTTGCTCAATCCCTGCATATATCTTACGGTAACAGACACGGGAGAATTGGCCATCAACTGTATTCCACCCGTAAGTGCGAAATCGAACTTTTTAAAATTGTCTTTGTTGTCGGTCGTATTATCATTCTGGTCCTTGATCTTTGCCCCAACAAGAAAATCAAATTGTGGTCCAACCAGGAAGGCAAAATGACTGCCTGCATTTATTTTCAAAGGAACAGGAATAGAAATGTATCCCAGCTTTTGAGTTAGCTTAGCACTGTGGCTACCTAACGTATCAGTATAAGAATAACTAAACTTGCTGCCCATTTGGGAGAAAAGTAAACTGGGCTGAAGGGATACACTATTACTAAACGGGAAATTCAGATAAAATCCTCCGACGCCGCCCCATTTCCATTTCCAATCATAATTGTAGCCAGTCGCTGCATCGCTCGATTTCAAATAAGAATAGTTGCCGCCGGCTGATATTCCACCTGAAACACCGTTAGTTTGCGCGAGAACTGTTGCTGCCACGAACACGCTTATAGTAAGCAACAGGAGTGTTTTTCTTTTCATATTTTTTAGTTTAGCGTTAATAATAGGGTAAGTAAAACCAGATAAGGCATACGAATAATTTATGTCTTACACAATCTCAGGGATGAATAATAAAAGTTCATGCCACCCTTGATTTTAACAGATAATTATTTATGGTATGAGTATTTTGTCTGTCGAAACAATTGTAAAAAAAATTGCAGTTAAAAACACATTTATAAGAAATAATGAATGACTGCGAATCCTGATTTGTAAATAAGAAGTAAAAGAAAAATATTTTGAAAAGCGAGTTGATCAGAACTTTATAACGAATCTTCCCACTCTTAATTGAAGAATTCTATTATTCCATTGTAGTGGAAGAAAATCCCCATGCAATTACCGATCAATAGTATGTATAATAAATTTGCAATTAATTTGTTTAGAGGGAGCAAACTCTTTTCTCATTAGAAAAAAAGAAAGGGTATTGATTTTGAACTGATCTGTCATCCGAATGCGTAAACTTATCTTGGTTATATCGTTTAGCTCACCGATTATTTCATGCCTGGCGCAGGACGATTCATTAGCAGCAAATAGAATTGATAGCTTTTTGATTCATCAAAAAGGTCTTCTCGGAAAACTTGCCCATAATATAATGAACAATCAACCGACTTCTGTAAATGCACCGGTTCGAAATGATCTTTTGTACATGCGATACAAGGGAAAATTTATCAGGAACATCATCATCAGGCAACCGAATTTCGGAACACCGATAACGGATACAAGCAAAAGTTTTAAAAGTACGCTCACGCAATGGGCAAATGGACTTCATCATAAAACAAGAGAAGGCGTAATACGCAATAATCTTTTTTTTAAAAGTGGCGATATACTCGTTCCCTATCTTGTTGCGGATAACGAGAGACATTTGCGTGATCTTCCCTACCTGCAGGATGCAAAGATTATCCTGAGAAGCG
>Ga0066710_100005150_pt1 | contig 11827 bp, 10 predicted proteins | sample GraSoiAngelo_159_FD_79666 | JGI IMG/M metagenome (GOLD analysis project Ga0066710, IMG submission 79666) | Grasslands soil microbial communities from the Angelo Coastal Reserve, California, USA - 14_1009_16_40cm | ecosystem: Environmental > Terrestrial > Soil > Grasslands | place: USA... | reverse complement strand
GGGGACTCCTCGCGAAGCCACCCGGTTCGGTGCCTGTCGGTCTGCAGTGCGGACGGTCAGCCGCGCATCAGCCGGAAGCAGTCGCTGCAGTAGACCGGTCGCGCCCCGGTCGGCCGGAACGGCACCTGCGTCTCCTTGCCACACCGTGCGCAGGTCGCGTCGAAGAGCTCGCGCGGGCCACGGGCATAGCTGCTTCCGCCGCCGTTCCCGTAGCTCGAGCCACCGCCCATCGTGGCGCGACGCTGAGCGCGACACGACGCACAGCGCTTGGGCGCAGAGGCAAATCCCTTCTGCGCGAAGAATTGCTGCTCGGAGGCGGAGAAGACGAAGTCAACGCCGCAATCCGCACACTGCAGCACCTTGTCGGTGTAGGTCACGAATGACCCCTCCCAGTGAATGGTTTCCATGTCGGGCGGTCCACGTCATCGACGCCGCCCAGGGGTCTTGCCGCTGCCCCGGAGCCGACCGTTGAGAACGTGGTGGGAGGGGAGGGAAGTCTATCCGGCATCGAGCCGTAACCCGACGCGCGGAGTATACCCATGGCGAGGCGCCCTGCAATACATCGACCTATGCTGCCGCCATGCGCGCAACGGGTGTCTCGCTGGGAGTCCTGGCCGCGCTCGCCGGGGCGGTGTGGGTCGCCCAAGGCCTGAACCTGCCGCTCGCCCCGCGGAGCTTCATGACCGCAGACCGCACCTGGTTCGTGATCGGGTTCCTGACCGCCATCGGCGGTGTGGTGCTTGCAGCCTGGAGCTGGCGGCGGACGTAGCCTCAGGCGAGAATAGCTCCCGCCTCCCGTACCTCCTCGATCGCGCGCTCGCCGTCCCCCTCCTCCAGCTCGACCGCGGCGATCGCGTCGCCCAGAACCGTCGTCGTGTAGCCGAGCCGGAGTGCATCGAGCGCGGTGGCGCGCACGCAGTAGTCGGTCGCCAGCCCGCAGATCACGACGCGCTCCACGTCGCGCTCCCGGAGGAGCGAGTCGAGCTCGGTGGGCATCTCCTGGCCGCTCAGTGGATCGCGCATGGTGAAACCCGAGTACCCGTCCTCGCCGTTGCGGCCCTTGCGCACGCGGGGGGCGTCCGCGACCGCCTCGAGCGCTGGATGCAGCTCCGCGCCCCAAGTCCCCGCCACGCAATGCACCGGCCAGATGCCGCCGTCCTTGGCGAAGTGCGGCGTCGACTCGGGGTGCCAGTCCTGGGTGAGCACCATGGCGCCCCCGCCCTCGGTCGCGTTACGGATCTCCTCGTTGACCCGCGGCACGATCCGGTCACCGCCGCGCACCGCCAGGCTTCCGACCGGGTCGGCGAAGTCGTTCTGCACGTCGACCACGATCAACGCGGTCCGCTCGTCATAGCTGACCATGACCCGGATGGTAGCGAGGATCGGCCCGAGTAGGATGGTTGTCGATGGGTCGACATCGAGGCCTTCGGCTCCGAGCCATCGCTCTTCTGGCGGTCACCGTGGCGCTTGCCGCCTGCACGCAGCCGCCCGTGACCGTGGAGGCCGACAGGGTCCAGGGTCTCTACAACCTGTTTCTGGTAGCGGCCGCTGGTGTCTTCGTGGTGGTCGCCGGCCTGATCGGCTGGAACATCGTCCGCTATCGGTCGCGGGGGGACGCGTCGCTGCCGGTCCAGACCAGCACCAACCTCGTCCTCGAGATCATCTGGTGGGCGCTGCCCACGCTGCTGGTGATCGGGCTGTTCGTGGCCAGCGCGGCTGTCCTCAACACCAACGACGCGCGACATCCTGGCTCGCCCCTCCGGGTCAAGGTCGAAGGCTTCCAGTGGCAGTGGCGCTTCACGTACCTCGACTCGCTCGTGCAGCTGACGGGTGCGCCCGGATCTCCTCCCGAACTGCTCCTGCCCGTTGCCGCCACCATCGACTTCCAGCTCGTCTCCGCTGATGTAATCCACGCCTTCTTCATCCCCTCGTTCCTGGTGAAGCGCGACACGGTCCCCGGCGTCGACAACCACCTACAGCTGACGATCGACCAGCCTGGGACCTACACCGGCCAGTGCGCCGAGTTCTGCGGCCTCCTCCACGACCAGATGCGTTTCAGCATTCGAGCCGTCAGCCCCTCGGAGTTCGCCACGTGGCTGGCGTCCCAGAGGGCGGCACCATGACCACCGCCGAGCTGCAGGAGCGAGCGCGGCGGCCGGCGCTGGCCGGCGAGCGCGGCGGCATCGTCGACTACTTGACCACCACCGACCACAAGCGCATCGGTCTTCTCTATCTCTTCACCGGCCTCGGATTCTTCCTCCTCGCCGGTGCGCTCTCGCTGGTGATGCGGGCGGAGCTTACCTTCCCCGATCTGCAGTTCCTCGACGAGGCGACCTACAACCAGCTCTTCACCATGCATGGGACGGGGATGATCTTCTTCTTCGCTTCACCGGTCGTCTTTGGCCTGGCGAACTACTTCATCCCGCTCCAGATCGGCGCTCCGGACGTCGCGTTCCCCCGTCTCAACGCGCTGACCTACTGGCTGGCATTGAGCGGGGGGCTGATCGCCTTCTCCGGGTTCCTGGTCGGCGGCGCGGCAGCGTTCGGCTGGACCGGCTATGTGCCGCTGTCGGGCCCGATCTTCTCGCCGGGCAGCGGCTCGAACCTGTGGATCATCGGCCTCCTCTTCGCGGGAACCTCGGGCATCCTGGGGGCCGTCAACTTCGTGGCGACCATCTTCAGCATGCGGGCACCGGGGATGACCATGTTCCGCATGCCGGTCTTCACCTGGAACATGCTGGTCACCAGCCTGCTGATCATGCTCACCTTCCCGGTCCTCACCGGAGCGCTGGCGCTGCTCTTCATCGACCGCACCCTGGGCGGCCACGTGTTCGACCCGGCTGCGGGCGGCAGCGCCATCCTGTGGCAGCACCTCTTCTGGTTCTTCGGCCACCCCGAGGTCTACATCCTGATCCTGCCGTTCTTCGGCGTGGTCACCGAGATCATCCCGGTCTTCTCCGGCAAGCCGGTCTTCGGCTACCGCGGCTTCGTCTTCGCCACCATGCTGATCGGCGTGCTCAGCTACAGCGTCTGGGCGCACCACATGTTCACGACCGGGGTGGTGAGCAACCTGTTCTTCGCCATCACCTCGATGATGATCGCCATCCCCACCGGGGTGAAGTTCTTCAACTGGATCGCCACCATGTGGCGCGGTCGCCTGCGTTTCCAGACGCCGATGCTCTTCTGCATCGGGTTCCTGCTCATGTTCCTGGTCGGCGGCCTGACCGGGCCCTTCCTCGCCTCACCGGCGATCGACTACGCCGTGCACGACACGTACTACGTGGTCGCGCACTTCCATTACGTGCTGTTCGGCGGCTCGGTCTTCGCCGCCTTTGCCGCGCTCTACTACTGGCTCCCCAAAATGACCGGGCGGATGCTGGATGAGCGGCTCGGCGTGGCCCACTTCTGGCTGACGCTGCTGGGCATGAACCTGACCTTCTTCCCGATGCACCTGCTCGGCCTGGAGGGGATGCCACGGCGCATCGCGGACTATCCGGTCACTGAGTCCGGCTGGACCCTGCTGAACGTGGTCATCAGCGGCGGATCGGCGATCCTGGCCGTCTCGATCCTGGTCCTGGCCTGGAACGTGATCTCGTCCGTCTTCCTCGGTCGCGGTGCGGTGGCGCCGGATGATCCGTGGGGCGGCTACTCGCTGGAGTGGGCCACCAGCTCGCCGCCTCCGCACCACAACTTCAGCGCGCTCCCGCCCATCCGCTCCGAGCGCCCGGTCTTCGACGCTCGCGAGGCAGCGGGGCGCGGGCCGGCTCGGCGCGATCCGGCCGAGGTGGAGGTCCCCGCGGACCCGGCGGCGGACCAGGAGATGGACCTTGGCTGAGGAGCTTCGATTCTTCCTGCGCACCGCGGCCTATACCGCGGTCATTGGCGTGCTGTACTGGATCGTCAGCTACGAGTGGGCCGGCAGCGTGATGCTCGCGTTCGTCGCCGTGGCGACCGGACTGGTGGTGGTCGTCTTCTTTACCGCCGTGCGGGCCACTCGCGGCGGACCGAGTGGCGGTGCAGGTGGCGCCTTGCGGCGTGCCGGGTCCGCCGTCGCGCGGCTGGTGGGATTCGCCGAGCCCCGCGGCCCGGCCGGGGAGCCCCTCGCAGGCGGGCTTGAACCGATCCCGGTTGGCAGCATCTGGCCGCTCATCGCGGGCGCCGCGGCGGCCATGATCGGGCTGGGGCTGGTCTACGGCCCGTGGCTGCTGCTGCCGGGAGTGGTGCTGGCGGCCATCACCATCTGGGGCTGGATCACGCAGTTCGACGCGCGCCGATGACTCCGCCTAGCGGAGGGATTGGGCGAGCCGCCGAAGCGGCGCCATCTCGCCGCGGAGGTCCTCCCAGGCGCCGAGCAGGTCGCGCTCCCGTCCTTCGAGGTACGCGAGGAGATCCGGGCTGTCGAGGGCGCGAGCGGCGGCCTGGAGATCGGCCATCCACGGCCCCAACTCGTTCATGCCCCAGGCGTAACCCTCGCTGATCACCCACTCCGCAATGGAGGCGCCGGAGCCGGCGTGAGCCGCCGCCTCGGTCAGAAAGTAGGTGGCCGTCCCCCGCTGGAGGTCGCGGCTCCAGCCGAGCATGTCATTCAGCATCTGGTGCCAGCGTCCCAGCAGGTCCACGAAGGCCGACCACGGCGCGACGAGATCGGACCTGTCGTACCGATGACAGACGGCCGCGATCGGGATCTTGGCGCCGGCCACCTTGCGCGCGCTGCTGGCGAGGAAATGCTCGCGGGTGATACGCCGCTGCCCGGCGTCCCGGGAGGCGGTCTCCGCCGCCTGGTACGAGCTGCGGGCCAGGACATCCCAGAACGCGTGCCCCGCGGGGAAGTAGCGATGGAAGGTCTGCTCGAACTCGGCGTGGAGCACGATGAGGAGCGGCACGACTGGAGGGGCAACCGCCTCGCCGTCCATCAGGTCGTCGGTCAGGCGCACGAAGTAGTAGCCGGCGACGGTCGAATAGACCACGTCTCGCTGGAAGGAGCGGGACGGCTGACGCCGGATGGCCGCCTCCAGGAACCAGGGAAGCAAGACCGCCGGAAAGGCCTGCGGATGTAGGAAATACCCCTCGGGGGAAGCATCTCCGGCGAGCGCTCGCATCCATTCGTCGGCGTGCTTCCCCAAGACCGGCGCGTTGCTCTTGAGCCGGCCGATCAGCCGCAGGGCCGCGTCGCGCGTCAGCGTCTTGAGCGGAGCCGGGTAGGGGTCGAGATCGATCGCGGCCTTCATCGTGCAGGCACCTCAGGCGGTAACCGAGTCTCGCTCCGCGGCACGATCGACGTCCGCCAGCGCACGCGCCGCCTGGATGCGGCCGAAGATCTCGCGTGCGTTGTCGAGATGGACCGCGCGATCCGGGTCGTCCGCGTCGAGATGACGACCCATCTCGTACTGGGCCAGGCCCTGCTCGTACGGCATGTCCAGCTTCGTGGCAGTCGCTAGCGCGCTGCGCCACAGGCGAAGGGCCCGACCCCTCCGACCCGCGAGCCACGAGCGGCGTCCCTCGAGGGTGGCCCAGCGCGGACGTCCCACCGGAAAGACGCCGGCGAATCGCTTCATGCGGGCGAGTGCCTCCGCCGCGCGCCGGGGCTCATCGCGGAAGGGCTGGTCGCGCTCCCATGCTTCGAGGTACACCTCGGCTGGCCCCACATAGCCGATGAAGGTACCGGCATACGTCGGCCGTTCCTGGGTCAGGCGCATGGCTTCGTCGCTGGCAGCGCGCGCCTGCGCCCAATCCCCGCGGCTGAGGTGGATGAGCGCGAGCAGGCCCTGCGACTTGGTGCGCAGCTCATCGGTCAGGTAGGACTCGTCGGCAACGATCTGGCGGAAGTCAGTGCATGACTGCAGCGCGGTATCCGCATCCCCCATCTGAAGCGCGCAGTAGCCCTTCCCCACCAGGCCCTCCGCATGGAAGCGACGATCGTTGCGCGCGGAGGCGGTGGCGATCAGCTCGTCCGCAAGCTGGGCACCGGCCGCAAAGGACCCCTGCACCGTCTCGAGCTCCATCCCGTTTGAGAGTGAATCCTCCACGCGCCGTCGATCTCCAAGGCGTCGAGCGATCTTCCGCACCGTTCGAAATTGCTCGCGCGCGGCGTCCCAGGTGCCGACACCTACGTAGTAGAACCCCACCACGATTCCAACGATCTCGTGGGTCGTCAGGTCCTCGACACGCCCCAACTCCGCGAGGGCGCGGCGCACGTACGACTCCGCCACCCGCGGCCACGGGACGAGCCCCAGCAATGCTCCGGTGCCTGCGAGGCCTCGAGCGATCTCAGGTGGGCTCTCGGATGCCTCCGCCACGTTGAGGATGTGGATCGCACAGTACAGCGCGAGCAGTGGCTCGCCACCGTAGAAGGCGGCCTCGGCCAACCGCTCGTAGGCGCGGCTGACCGCCACAAGCTCATCGCGTTCCGCATTGGTCAGCGCTCGGACTCGTTGAATCAGGCCGGCCCGGCGCAATCCCTGGCGCACCAACTCCGCGATGAGTGAGGCGACCTGCTGCCGACCGCTCGCGGGTGCGGTCCGTCTCATCAGCCGTAGGCCGACCTCGAGATGGTCACGTCCCTCGCGGTATCTGGAGAGTTGGACGAATGCGTCACCAGCCTGCAGATGCCAGCGTGCCTTGCGGGAGCTGCTGTTCGGTTCCGATGAGGTCTCCGCATCAAGAGAGATGGCTTGCTCCAGGAATCCAATCGCCTCGTCGTTTGCAAAGGTCCGGAGGGCCTGGACGCCGGCCAGCTCGAGATGGTCGACCGCACGTGCGGGAACGTCCGCTTTGCGCCAGTGGTATGCGAGAAAGGCGTGGAAGGGCGAGAGGTCCTCGGCATACGACCGCTCATACCACTCCGCGAGAGCTCGATGGAGGTCCTTTGACTGCCCTGGGGGCATCAGCTCGTAGGCGACCTCTTGTGTGATCTTGTGTCGGAACTCGTAGGTGGGTTCGGGCGCTGGGGTGACTGGAGCGACGAGATCAAGGCGAGTCAGCGCCTGGAGATGCTCGAGGAGCCCCCCAACGTCGTCCGGCAGTGGGTAGATGTCCCGCAACGTGCGCAGGGCGAACCGGGGGCCGATGACGCTGGCGACTTTGAGCGTCATTGCCTGCCCGGGCGACAGGTGATCGAGGCGTGCGGTGATGACCCGCTGGACCGTGTCCGGGATGGGCGCGCTGTCGAGCGTCTCGGCGCCTGCCGCAGGGCGGAGCAGGCCGTGATCCACCACGATCCGCCCGGCGTCGCGCATCGCGTAGGTAAGCTGTTCGATGAACAGCGGATTGCCCTCGGCGCGTTCCCGGACGAGCGCAGCGACAGGCGCTGCCAGCTCGGCGGCTCCGGTCCGCTCGGCGGCCAGCGTCACCGCGTCCTGCGGGGACAGCGGCGCAAGACGCAGCCTCGTCGGCGTTACCGACAGGATTCCCTCCGGGTCGGCAGGGGCCTCCTCGGTCGGGCGCATGGTCACCAGCAGCAGCACGGCCGGCACTTCGCGCCGTACCTGCGTCAGCAAAGACCAAGATGCCGAGTCGAGCCAGTGCGCATCCTCGATCACCAGCATGAGCGGTCCCTTGGAGGCCTCCTCGCCAATCAGCGCAGTAAGCAGGTCCCGGGTGTTGTCCCCTCGGACGACGCCGGTCATTTGGGCTGTGGAGTCGTTGTCAGGGAGGTCAACCGAAAGGATCGGGCCCAAAAGGGGCGACAACCGCAGACCGTCGTCATTCGCAGCAAGCCGATCCAGCAGGCGGGCCTTGCGGGTTGGTGGGTCCTTGATCGGCTCGAGTCCAAGCAGAGCCGCGAAGATCGGGCGCCAGGCGTGGTACGGCGTCGAATCGTCGATGTCAGAGCCAGCTCCCGTGAGCGTCGTGACTCCGTACTCGCTGGCTTGGCGCAACCACTCGTCTGCCAGGCGTGATTTACCGATGCCCGGCTCACCCTCGACCGTGACGAGGCCGCCCTCACCCGCCACCAAGGCCTCCATCGCCTTGCCGGCAGCCGCTCGCTCCGCGGTGCGGTCGACAATCGGGTGGTCCATCGATGCGGCGGCGGCGGTCGCCACGCGGTAGACGTCGGTGGGGCTCGTCATGCCCTTGAGCACGAACGCCGGCAGCCGCTCGAACTCGCGCCGCCCGCGTGCGGTCTCGTGCGTGGGGGCGTCGCACAGAACAGCGTCGCCTCCAGAGGCCAGCATCAGGCGGGCGGCCAGGTTGACGTGCCCACCGAGCATCGCGAAGTCGCGCCGGGTCGCATTTCCGACCGGCCCGCAGAAGGTCGGTCCGGTCGTGACACCTACGCCCGCCGTGACGCGCAGATCGCGGAGCGATGCCTGGAGCGCCACCGCGGCGTCCACGGCCCGGGCCGGGTCGTCGTCATGCGTGAACGGCGGAACGCCGAAGCACGCAACCAGCGTCGTCCCCTTGTCGTCCGTGGTGATCTCTTTAAGCCAGCCGCCGTAGCGGCCGATGACTCGCTGGGCCTGCTGGGTGATCCCCTGCAACAGCTGCAACGTATCGGCGGTGACATCTCCGATCCCGTGTACATTGGCAAAGACCACTGTCGTTCGCCGAAACTCGGCGAGCCACCCTGCCTGGCCGGCGTCGAGTCTCGAGAGGAGGACGTCCGGGACGTAGGCCCGCACTGAGTGCTCCTTTTCGACCGGAAGCGAGAGGGGGCGGAGCGGACGGAGAGAGGGTTCGTGGCGATTCGCGCTCAGCCGGATGTGACCAGCGTCCAGACGCTGGCCAACGAAGCGATCGGAGACGAGGTCCCAGGCCTCGGGCGATGCGATCACGTCTCCGGTTTGGAGCATCCCCTCGATAACCGACAGCTGCGCAACGCCGCTGCCGGTGATAAGGAAGAGCCATTTGCCGTCGAGGCCGCCGACGTGGGTCGCGTCGATCTCACCGGCGCACAGGCCCACCTTCAGCGATAGGCGGAGATTGGATTCGATCTCGAGCTCGCCAAGGCGTTGGGCAATCTCCAGTCCGCATACCGCAGCGCGCCGGGTGACGGTCGCGAGATCGTCATCGGTCGCCGGCCATACGGGGATGAGCCCGTCGCCGACGATCTTGGCGATGTCGCCGCCGTGATCGGTGATCAGGTCAGCGATCTGCCCCAGGTACGTGTTCAGGGAGCGCGACAGCTGCTCCGTGCCGACCGCGCCGCGTCGGATCGCCGCCGAGGTGATCTGGGTGAACCCGGTGATGTCGATAAGCAGCAATGCCGCCGGAAAGGATTCCGCTGAAGGCTCCGACGGCAACGTCGGCAGCGAAGCCACGTAGTCGAGGACAGCCCGGGGCAGATAGCTGGAGAGGATGCTTATCCGTTCGGGATCCGGGAGCGGCACCGCCTAATCAGACTCCGGCTGTCAATCAGTCACAGCAGCCGGCCCCGTCGCCTATCGTGCGAGCGCGTCGTAGCACAGTGCGGTGGTGAGGAGCGTGCTCGAGTACCAGCTCACCGATCGCCCGCGATTTGGTGCGGCGGCAAAGGGTTCACCGATCCAGCTTCCATCGAATCGCTGCCGCTTTTGCACCTGCACGAGCCAGGCAGGATCGATGAGATCTTCGCGATTCGCCTCATGGCATGCCAGGATCAGCAGCGCCCCGTCCTGTGCCGTCGCCGGGCTCGTCGAGACCGCTCGCTCCAGTTCCGTGGTCAGCGCTGAACGAGCCTGCTCGATGCCCCGCAAAGCGGCCGGCCCGTTTGGCGCATCCAGCTGCTGCACCAGCCGGAAGAAGACGCCCAGGGCATACAGGGACGGGTAGTTCACGTTGGCTGCGACTCCAACCGAGCCGATACGGTCCAAAAGGCTCTGCGCGCCGATCGTGACCATGGCCCCGCGCTCGTCGGACAGGGAAACGATCCCGAGCAGCAGATGCGCGGCTACGGTTCCGCAGGCTTCACCGAGCGCGATGACTGAGGATTCCGCTCGCTCGGTGCCCGCGCATCGCGTGATCCAGACCGGGATGCTGCCCGCCTCTCGTACGTTGCGCTCGAGACAATCGAGGATGGGCGTCGCCGAACGATCAAAATCGCCGCCGACCGTCGCGTGTGGGCGGAGCCGAAGGAAGACGCCGATGGTGTCCGAATCGACGCCCGACCGCGGGTGGTCGTAATAGCGAAACTCGTTCGCGACGGTGAAGTCCAGGAACTCGTCGATGGCCCCTCGGACGTCAAGCCCACGCATGCACAGGATCTCGAGAATCAGGCCAGCTGGAAACCTGGAAGCCACCTCGCGTCGGCCGAGCATGCCCTCGCGATGCGTTTCCCAGCTCTCCCGAAACGTAGGGTCCGCAAGAAGAAAGCCTTCGGCCATCCCGAGCGCCTGAGGCACCGTCGGCGTCGCTGGCATCAGGAGGGGCGCACGCTGTGATACTCCCTCACGAGGTCCGGCGCCCGATCGCAGGCCGGCCACCCTTGCGTCGAGACGGGCCTCCGCATCGGACAGGAATGCACCGAACGTGGGCAGCGCAAGGTCGATTGCCGCTCGCTGAGCGTTGCGTAACCGCGCGGCCGCCGATTCCACAATCGCCTCCACCGACCCGGTGGCGACCATCGCTCCCAGGATGACCTCGGGTTTCGGGCGCGGGCGAAGAGGAAGCCGCACTGCCCGAGCGACGAACACAATCGGATAGGAGAGCTGGCCCTGCTGCAGATGGTGCTGCATGGATGCGAGGTCGGCCAGAATCTGAAAGGCCTGCGACATATCGTCCAGCATCTCCAGGATCCGCGCGGCCGCGTCATCGCGGTCGGCAGATGCCAATGCGGCCGAGGCCACGATCTTCATGGGAGCGGCGAACGGGCTGTGGAGGAAGGTCTCCGGCTCTCCCGTCAGATCAGCGTTGGGATCCGGGTCCGATTGCGCAGCGAGGCGTGCCGCGTCTTCGCTGGCGATCGCGGCCTGAACGTCCCAGAACGGCGCCTCCCGGGGAATCAGGCGAGCGACCTCCCCCAACGCCCGATCCGACAGCCACTGCACCAGGGCGATCCGATCGTCGGTGGTCAACCCACCGGGATCGCGCATGCCCTCAATCGTCTCGGCGCGCGCTGCCAGCATGAGTGATGCGATGCAGAGGCGCCGTTCGATGGCGTCCCGCGCCGCGCTGGACCGGACTTCAAGGTCGTCAAGCAGCCAAGTCGCAATCGACAGAACCGGAGAAGCGTCGGGACCGGTGAAGACGTCGCGAAACTGGCCGGTCGGCGAGTGGCGAATCGCCAGGTCGTATTCGAGGAGTTTTATTTGCCGGAAGAGGGGCGGCGGCAGGTCGGCAAACAGCCGATCGATGTCGTCCCACCACCGACTCCTGGACGCGCGCTCACCCTCAAGCCACACGCCAGAGCTCCGGCTGATGGTCTAGGTGACGGCCTTCACGTTGGCCGCGAAGGTACCACCCGTGCCGGCAAGTTTGTCAATCGCGTCGATTGCCATGTTCAGCTGGTCGATGATCGCGTCATTCCCTGTGATTCCGGCTTCGACTAAGGCTCCGCGCTGCACTTCACGGTCTGCGTTTGTGAGCCGCTGGCGGAAACTCGAGTCCGTGAGGGCCCGTCCGAGCATGGCGTAGAACTTGGAGGGGTCTTGGGCCGTGTCCTGATCGTTCATCGGGTCTTCCTCCGTCGCCCCCAACCGCGCTTCTGCGCACAACCGAGTATAGGTGCGACCCTCTGTTCTTCAATCCTTTGCAAGAGGGTTGGGCGAGCGCCCCTGACGGCACCCCGCACGGCGCTCGGACGAGACCAGACGAGGAATGGGCGAGCCTCTCGGCTCGCCCATTCGGGTTTGCTGGGGTGGCGGCGGCTTAGTCGAGCGAGACGGCGATCTCCCCCGGGTGACCGGCGCGG
>Ga0066710_100005149_pt1 | contig 11827 bp, 5 predicted proteins | sample GraSoiAngelo_159_FD_79666 | JGI IMG/M metagenome (GOLD analysis project Ga0066710, IMG submission 79666) | Grasslands soil microbial communities from the Angelo Coastal Reserve, California, USA - 14_1009_16_40cm | ecosystem: Environmental > Terrestrial > Soil > Grasslands | place: USA... | reverse complement strand
CGCAGTACGAACAGATGCAGAATTCGATTGACAAGTCCTTAGTAGGAGTGATACCAGTTAAAAATCACGAAATCCAAAAGGATAAGGAGAGTGCTATGAGTTTCCGGACAAGCATTTGGAGTGCTATTGTGTACCCTATCGACCCACGTGGTTCCTCAGGACAATTTGGCTATTTCAGAAATTACCCCGTGCTTGCTCGGGCCTCAGCCCCGATACTCTTCTTACTTATCCTCGGGCTAGTCTGGCCAGGAAAAGTCGCTGGACAGAACGTGTCGCAGGCTCGCATTTTGGGTACCGTTGCTGACGTCAGCGGCGCGATTGTCCCTGATGCTAAAGTGGTCATTACCTCGCAAACAACGCGGTATTCTCGAACGGTCCAGACAGGCGAGGACGGAACATACCTTTTCCCTCAGATGCCGGGCGACACTTACGACATAGAAGTATCGAAGCCCGGGTTCAAAACGGGAAGGGCCGTCGGGGTGCTCGTCCAGGTCAACGAGAACGTGCGTCGTGATTTTCAACTAGAGGTAGGAGAGATGCACGCGACGGTAGAGGTATTGGGGCAATCGACCCTGGTCAATACCTACACGGCAGCACTGACGCAAACCATCAATACCCGCGCCGTTGTCGAGTTGCCCCTCAACAATCGTGACATCACCGCGCTGTCGATGCTGGTGGCCGGGGCCACCGATCCGGTGGCAACCTCCTTTTATGCCAGCTCCGCAGGTTTTATGGACGGGGTATCGCCCAGCGTCAACGGAGGCAAAATCCAGGATAATGGCTACCATCTCGATGGCCTCAACAACGTGTACGCGGAGCGCTTCAGCGCGAACATTTTCCCCAACCCCGACGCCATCGAAGAATTCACGATGAACACTGCCCAATACTCGGCGGAGTTTGGGGGCCGGCCGGGCGGGCAGTTGAGCGCCCGCACCAAATCGGGCACGAACGCCCTGCATGGCGCCCTGTTTGAATTTGTTCGGAACCCTTACTTCAACGCCCGGAACTTTTTCGACACTTCAGGCAAGAACGACGGAATCAAGCGCAACCAATACGGATGGGCGGTAGGCGGTCCGGTCTATATCCCGCATGTTTTTGACGGCCGGAATAAGCTCTTCTTCTTCAACTCGTACCAGAGAATTCCCTTCTCGCAGAGGGGTATACCCGCCTTCCATCGGGCCTGGACGGCTGCGGAAAAGGCCGGAGATTGGTCCGATCGCCTGACGGGTACAACCAAGCAGGTCCCCTCGCCCGCCTGCGACGGAACGACGCTGACGGTGGACACCGGTGCGATCTTCGATCCCGGTACGGCCAATTCAAGCTGCGGGTCTTTGGGTACGCCGTTTCCCGGCAACGTCATACCCGCCACGCTTTTCGACACTGTGGCAGTGAACTTCTTGAAGCACACCCCCGATGCGGCGACACCCACCTCGCTGATTCCTTACTTTATCCCTCAAAGAACGCTTCAGTATGAGTTTCTGCAGAAGGTGGACTGGAACGTGGGCAAACACGCCATTATGGGCCGGTATATGAGGACAATCAATACCGGGAGTTCGTTTAACGATCCCAACGATCTGCTGTTCACGAGTGGCACCAACGCCCTGGGGGCACACGCAGGGAACAATAATGTCGGGGTGACGGAGACATGGTCGGTATCCCCGAACAAGGTGATAACAGCGGGCTTCCAATACAGCGATTGGCCCTGGTACCAAGTCCCTATGCCCCATCTCTTCACCTTGGAGGACTTCGGCTCCCAGTTGAAAACCGATCCCGATTGCAAGGAATACACATTCGCCGTCATCGGCTTCGTTGACAGCATAGGAGATAGGCAGGACAAATGCAATGTTAGACTTGACGCTCTCTGGCAATATACCGCTGCATTGAAGTGGGTCAGGGGACGGCACGAAATCGCCATCGGCGGGGATTTTGAGAGATGGACGAATCCGCGCAAATTGGGCTTCAACAGGCTCAGAGACGGCACTTTCACATTTAATGGCGCGTTTACCGGCCTCTCGGAGGCCGACTTCCTGATCGGTCGAGCTGTCTCGTGGAGCATACAAAACCCGTCGTTTAGTATTCCGGCTGTTGCCGCGATTGGCATGCATCGCAACATCTACAGCGCTTATTTCGAAGACAACTTCAGGGTGCGGAAAGGGCTGACTCTCAACCTGGGCCTTCGATGGGAGCCGTCAAGCGCTCCGAGCTATAACGGTACTATCCCGATTAATTCGTGGCTCTACCCCGGGCAGCAGTCCCGAGTCTTCGCCAACGCTCCTCCAGGAATCCTTTATAATGGCGACCCAGGAACTCCCGGCAGATCGGGCTGGTTCCGGCGTTACAATCAGATTGCGCCACGGCTTGGTTTTGCCTGGGACCCGACCGGCACGGGCAAGTGGGCGATACGTGGAGGGGTCGGCAGCTACTTTGGACAGGAAGGTGGGTCTGACCAGCAACTTCCAGGGGGCAACAGTCCACCCTTATCCGGCGCGACTATCACCATTATCAATCCCCCCAATATGGTCAATCCCTGGGCCGCGCCGCCTTACAACGGCACGGTAGGCGTCCCCTTGCCCCTACCCACGACCAACAGCCCTGTCTCTACGCCCTTCGGGGGCCTTGAAATATTTGACCCCCACATGAAAAGTCCAAATAATTATACATGGAGTCTGACGGTCGAGCGGAGTTTTGGCGCCAGTCTTCTACTGCGAGCGGGCTATGTCGGGCTGCGGGGCACTCACCAGATGGGCGGTTACAACACCAACCTGGCCACCTACATTCCGGGCGGTTCCGACGGCACAAATATTCAGCAGCGGCGCCCTGACCCCAACTTCACCTCATTCCTGCTATCCGCCGCGGACGGCGATTCCTACTACCACGCTTTCCAGGTCACGGCTGAGAAGCGGTACTCTCACGGCCTCTCCTTTCTCGCCAATTACACGTTCAGTAAATCAATTGACACCGATTCCACCAATATTGGTTGGACCGGCGCTTGGTTCTTCGGCAACCAAGATCCACGAGGCTCGAGCTTTAACAAGGGCTTATCTGACTTCGACCGCACCCACGTTATCAGCGTCTCCCCGGTCTGGGATTTGCCGAAACTGCACAATGCCAATCCCGCGGTGCGGGCGGTTCTGGGCAACTGGAGGATGTCGAGCATTGTTTCTCTCAGGAGCGGCCATCCGGTGACTGCCATCGATTTGTTCGGCGCCGGCGGATGCCTTTGCGGCCCCAATTTGGGTACCTCGCGCGCGGATGCCACTGGCACTCCGTTGCAGACCGCGATCGGCAGTCGCTCCAACCAAGCCAATGTTGGATATTTCAACCAATCGGCCTTTAGAAGTGCAGCCGTGGGGTCCTTTGGCACCGTCGGACGGAATACCATCCGAGGTCCTGGCTTTGCCAACGTGGACTTCGCGCTTATAAAGGATTTCCCGATCCCCGTCCGGGAGAATATGCGCCTGCAATTCCGGTCCGAATACTTCAACCTCTTTAACCGCGTGAACCTTGGGAACCCGAGCTTGAACGTCAACGATCCAAATTTCGGAAAGATCTTCGGAACCAGCAGCGACCCCCGAATCCTGCAGTTCGGGGTAAAGTTCATATTCTGACCTCTGTTGGTCGCTGGGAGCAGATGCTTAGTGACATTTGCCAGTGATTGAGCGAACCCGGGGCAGGTTGACCATCGTCCCGCTCCCAGGACGGCCAAGACTATATTAGTTAACTCACTTCGGCAGCCCCTTCATCATCAGCCAGTCCACTTTAAATGAGTATTTTCAATTCTGCCTCGTTGAGCTGGAGGACAAATAAGCCTGAATTCCGAAGTTGGAGCGGGTAACCCATGTCACAAAGTGATGACTCATTGGGAACAAGGGCTGCCTTGGCGCTGGTCTCCAACCAATTGTAAGACCTAACCTCATTAAGGTGACTTACCACTGCCAGCCAGGCCGGATAGCAGGATTGACGATTGAGCCTTCAGGCCACTGCCCATGATAGAGGTCGATAATATTTGGGGCTGCCTGGACCGCCATGTCGATGGAAGACTGCTGGTCGACACCTGCCACATGCGGCGTGACCAAGACGTTCTCGAGCCGAAGCAAAGGGTGCCCAGAGGCGGTTGGGTGGAATGCTGAACTACTATTATCGTCAGGCGGCCTGAGGGTGGAGATCAAACTCCGACGGATGGTCACCATCTAGGGCGTGGGTTCCGCTCGTAGTGCCCGCGAGCGGCCACCGCTGGCTTCTCGCAGCATGTAGATCCATGCAGTCAACCACTGATTCAAGAAGAGATCGCCTTCCTGGGCTAACGAACGTCCTTCATTTAAGTTTTTGGACCTTACGGCGTCGTACCCTGGGGCTCATCGCACTCTCGTTTGGACATCACAACCACCCGTGCCCCCGTTCTCCAGCAAGAGACGTGGACGGGCAGAACCTCGCCCCTCGGGCTCTGTCCCGGCCAGCCCGCCTTTCGACAGGCTTTGGTCGCATCACTGGGGCTTGACGTCGGGACTGAAGGATGTGAGCGGGGGCAGCGTTTCTCCCTCTTGGAGATTACGCAGAAAGTCCGCCAAGCGGCGCTGTAAGCGGTACCAATACTGGTATTCGGCATCCCATTTATCCAAGCCCTCACGCAGCCGCGAAGGCGTATATTCTGAGAGCCACGCGGCTTGGAACGAGTCGTGCAGTCTGGCCGCTGCTTCCAGTAGATCATCGATGTCCGGCATGCCGTCATATAGGGATTCGCCCTGCCGGGGGGCCGCGTGTGCGCCCCTTTTCTGCCAATCACTGGTCATGTCAATTGCATAAAGGAATTTCATGCCGGCATAGTCGAGCATTTGAGATTCCAGCAGGAAGTCCTTGAGCGTTTCCGCGTCGCCTCCCAAATCCAGGGCACGCAGCACATGCTCTTCCCCATCCTCGGCCAGAAGACGCACTTGGCGGAAATCCTCCTGATGCCCTTGAGTGCGCTCGAAGCTGGCGTGGGATAACGGGTCTGACCAGAAAGCCTGCATGGAGTTAAAGCCTACGACTTTCTGCAGACGCGTCTCAGCGTCCGCAAGCGCTTTGAGAGCCGCCGCCACCTCGCGTGCAACAGAAGGGGGATAAAGCAAGCCCGCGTATTCGGCAAAGAACTTATCGGGCGACAGTGCCGTCGATTGCCACGAAAGGCACATACCGAACGCGACGCCAGGTAGGAAGGCGCGCGTCAGAACCTGGACGGCATCTGTCCAAAGCGTAACCAATAAGCCGACTGAATGGTTTTGGCGCGCGGCGACCATCAGGTTGGTGAGGGCGGCAAGCGATTGGTTAAAGTCCGGAAAGACCTGACCGTAGCCATAAATCGACGTCGAGGCGTACTGCGGGATTCCACGCGCCGCAAAGGGGGCCAAGTATTCATCGTAAGACGCCTGAAGTCCGTTGTGCCAGGGCACGGCGATGAGGCCGGGCGGCAGGCTGGGGAGAATCTCCGGATATTTCGTGACGATGTTGTGATCGCCCCAAATCATCACGCGCTTGCCGTGTTGCTGGACCAGCGCTGCCACGCTTTTGAGCTGCTCGAGGTAGAGTTGGCCGGGATCCACGTTATGGGCTTGGCCGGCCATTTCCATGTCGTAAGTTTCGTCAAAGCCGATGTGGAAGAAGGGGCTGGGAAACAACTGGCTAAGCTGCTCCACCCAGGCTTCGACGACGACCTTCCCCCGGGGATTGCGAGGATCGAAATCCCGCCCGTGCGGAACCACCGCCAGGTCCGAGTAGCGCTCAATGCGAAAGAGCGCATGCATGTGGCCGTAAAGTTCCACGCAAGGGATCACGTCAATGTGACGCTGGCGGGCATAAGTAATAATCCGCCGCACCTGCTCCTGGCTGAAACGCGCGTCACCGGGATTCATCAGCGAGTAGCCTTGGAGCTCGATGCTGCCTTCGGAGTAGAGGAAATATTGATTGGCCTTCCAGCGGGCCAGGAAGTCGAGTTGCCGCTGGACTTCTTTTTCCGTCGGCAAGCCCCCTTCACTCATGTCCATCATGACGGCGCGGTAAGCGTACAAGGGCCAGTCATGAACCTCCGCTTCAGGAAGCGCCGCTTCCCTTCCTGTGCCTTCTACCATCTCGCGCAGAGTTTGGACTCCGTAAAACAAGCCTGTGGAAGAGCGGGCGCGGATTTCGCCCCCCTGCGGGGTAATGCTCAACGTATAGGCCTCGCGTGAATCGGGTCCGGCGTGTTCGTCCGGCTGCGGCAGAGCGGGGCCCGATCCTGTGCGGGTCAAGACGATCGCGCGGCCCGCTCCAGCCTTTTCCGTGGTGGGGATGGATATCCTGGAGCGCGATTTGAGGGTGGCGGCCAATTGTTCGGCGGCGAATCGATCCTCGGCGTTGTCATCCGAGGCGAGGCGAATGCTCAAGCCCTGGAGGCGAAGCGAGCCTTTCCCATAGCGCACTTCCTGCGGCTCCGGCAGCAAAGGATTGTGATCCGCCGCGCGAACCGAAGACCCAGCCAGCCAAGCCAGAATGACAACTGATGTTAGGACACACGCCGAGGATCGCTTTCGAAACAGGGCTTTTCTCCTATTGGGAAACCATCGCATTTGACCGAGCGAATCTCGCTGGCACAGCCAGTGCTCAAAGAAAGCTCGCTGTGTCCTCCGCGCCTCTCAAGCTTTGACATAGAGCGGACAGGGCATCTCCGTGATCTCTTTGCGAAAGCTTTTCTGATGACAGAGGACACAGAGAAATCCTTGCCAACAAAATGAATTTGATTTGGCAGCATTCAGAAAGAACCGAAGAGACGCGGACCTTGGAAAGCAGGTCCGCGTTACGCTCAAGTCTTGATAAAGATTTTGTTTCGATACATCCAGAACAGCAACAGCCACTGGATAGCCAGAACCACGAGGGCGTCGAGAAGAGGCTCCAGGTGCCCCGAGGTTCCTGCCCTGGCGCGCGTAAAGATGCTCACCACGGGATGCAAACTCACAAAGCTGGGAAACATGTAAATGAAAATCGCGTTGCTGCCAATTACGACGAAGGGCAGCGTCCATTGCCGGTAGCCGCGAACGTCCACGGCCCAGTAGAACAAGAAAAACATGAGGCAGGCCCATCCTGCCGACACCAAGACGAAGGAAACCGTTACCAGCTTGAAGATCACCGGCACGACAGGGCTCAAGGCGTAGCCGACGGCGAGACACAGCAAGCCCGCACCCGCGATCACCCTCATCTTGCTCGCCTTCGACCGGGCGCTCAGCAGCCATCCGCCGATGAGCATGCCGAGAATCGTAGTTGGGATGGGGAACCAGATGCACAAGACACTTCCCCCCACTCCCCCCGTATTGCCCGGGAGGTAGGTTTTTCCCAGAGTCAAGAGGTCAACATACCTCACGATGTTGGCCGTCTCCTGATAGCTCCCCGCCGGAACACCGGGAGCAGAAAAGACCGCCATAATGAGGACGTTGGCGGCAAGAATCGCGCCGCCCGCTGCCGCTTGAATCCACTGCGGCTTCCGCACCAACAAGAAACCCACCAGGTAGGCGATAGCGATAGGCTGCAAGACGCCGCTCAACTCGATCCACTCGGGGGCGCCGTCATCGATCGACCCCCGCAGCGAGCCCAGCAGGAAGAGGATGGCAAAGCGCATCACTGCATGCCTGAGCATTTGGGGATAGGTCTGGGTGCGCGAGCGCTTGGCATAGGAAAGCGGTATCGAAACTCCCACCATCAGCATAAACGAAGGCCAGATGCAGTCCCAGAAATGTAACCCCGCCCAGACAGAGTGGCCAAGCTGCATAAGCAGGGCGTTGGACAGGACGTTCGGTTTGAGAGCCAGCAGCCCAGCAACCAGCGCACGGCCCCCGATGATCCAAAACATGATGAAGCCGCGGAAGGTGTCAAGAGACACCAGGCGCCCTTCCCTGGACGAGGGGGTTGGAGGCGCTTTCCCGGCTAGCACGCCTACTGCCGCCGTTTTTAACTTTTCTACAACTCCGCTTGAGAGGTCGGTTGCCATGACGGGAACTCTTTTCTCATGTCTCGGGACCATCACACCTTGAAGAAAATCTTCCGCTGGTAGAGCCAATAGCAAAGGCAACACGCACGAAGAACGCTACCCAAGCCGGCACGACCGGCCCTGCCATGCCTAAAACAGCGGAAGTGCTCGGCAAATACCGTAACGGGAGGGGTCCAATCACGACCCTCTCAGCGAATTGCTCACCAGATAAATATGGAATTCACCTCAACAACGACCAAGGGGAACACCATCTACTGTCGGTACCCGGGCTCAAACAACCACAAAGCGAGTTAATCATCAGCAAGGGAATCCGAACGAGGCCGTGTAAAATTCGCCATGACCGTCCCAGCGGCCAAGTGGGGAATTGGTCAGCTCAACTCAGGGGGCACGTTGCCTTTGGACCACGGATGAGATCCGATGCCGTATTCACGAGGGTCAAACGGAGCCGCCTTGGGGGGCTCTGGCACGACGCCGGGTTTTAACTTGCCCGCAAGCTCCAATGCCGTCTCAACCATCTGCCGGCCAGCGGTGGGCTCCAAGTTACTGTAACTGGTTAGACGGGTCTCGTAACCCCCGCCATGTGGCCCGAATGCTTCTTCGGTGGGAACATAGCCCACGCAGCCGTTGGCGAGTTCCACGGGGTAAGTAAACTTGAACGGACTTTTAGATTTGATATCGAGCCCAAACTGGCAAAAAAGCTCTGCCGGATTGCTCAGAAACACGGCGGGGCCGACCTGAACGGCCTGCACCTCTACCTCTGCGACGGGATGCTGAGCCAGCAGCGCATCCAGCAGCACGATCTCTTTCGCAAAGATCCATCTTGTGTCCCTTTTCTCCTCTTTTTCCCCCTGTGCTACTTCGATGCACTTTCTAACCCTCTCTGGGTCGGGTACTCGGCGCTTGATCTGCAGAACCCTTGAAGCGGCATCGAGAGGCGAGAAGTCACCAGGGTACGCCGTTACCAGCACTTTGACCGCTTCTGCACCCACCCGCTCGCCTACCAGACGGGGCGCGTCCTCACCCTCAAGTGGCTTATACGAGGTGAGCTGATTCTCGTTTTCCACGTCGCCGCATGCCCCTTGCAGAAACACCACGATGACATCCTCACCCATAGCTCCACGGATTGTCTTCTCGAGATAATAGATCCAGTTGGCCGAGATCTCGTCGGGACTGGCATCAGCATGACAGCCGTAGTTGACCACGCACCCCAGCAACTGGCCGGACTTGTTCCACGTTCCAATCACCCCAACCTCCGGGTCGATGGGTCCCGCATATCCAAGAACATCGGGATTGCCCTGCCCAGGATAAGTGTAAGTGAGTCCGTTCTTCATTCGGAAACGGCGGTTGAAGGCCGCCTTCTCTTCCCTGCCGGAACCAAATCCGCAGCGTGCTTCTTCCCGAAGGCTATCAGCGTGGCAGACCGCGGCGACGATCTCGGTCTGCACACGCTCTAGATACCCCGCGTCGGCACATTGCGATATTTGGTACGCAAGCTTTTTCACGAGCGAGGAGGCAAAGTCATATTCACCCGGCTGGATCATCCCTACTGGACCAGAGCTATGGGAGTGGGAGGCGCCGATCAGCACAGCATCTGGCGGGATCCCGCACTGCTGCTGAATCTGTTTGCGGGCTGCCAGCACGAGGTGCCGTGGAATCATTAGAGCATCCACGCCTACCAGCGCCACGCGTTTGCGTCCGTCATCAAACACCGCCACGCGTATCTTGCAAGGGTCATGGAATCTGCGGTGATAAGCTTTTGTATAATTGCCAGGTTTCTCCATGCCGATATCCGGAGTGATATTACGCTCAGCGAAGCCGGCTTTCAGTTGAGCTCCGGGCGTGGCCGCCGGGAATGAGAAACCCGCAGTCACCCAAGCAGACGCCGGAGCCCCCACCGCCGTATGCTTTAGAAACTCTCGCCGATTCATAACTCCCTCTCCTCTCAAACGGCCCCCGAAGCCCCGGTAGTTCCTTCGGTGAAATATTGAGTGATTGAGAATGTTCTTATTATCTCCTGGAATACGTCATAAACGTCGCCAAGAGACTGTCGTCTCGACGCCATTCAAAATATCAGTTTAACCCACGCCGCAAGATTCGCGGGCCCCAATCGCTCGCCACCGTGCTGTTGCCGGGATTATTGGCGAGATCCTTGCGCGGTTGACCGAAGGGTGTTGTCCGGCCACAAGACGCGTTAGTCATCTCCCGCCAGAGTGAAACGCCCCCATTTTCGCAGTGCGAATTTCGTTTGCTGTTTCGCTCGTCTTCTGCAGTAGCGGTTGCGACCTCCTTCACCATCTTGGGCGGGGTTTCTGTTTTAGCTTTCCGGTCGATCCGCGACATACGGCTGACCGCATCTCCATGCAACAAGCGGACGGGTTTTCGGCGTTCGGTGCCTCCAGTACCCAGGGAAGGGACCTGTTTTGTCACGTCTGAGCAACAATTATGCGCATCAGATCAGCTCCCCAACGCACGCTGCCTTTCCTCGGAACCTCCGATCGCACCTCAACTCGTATTACTGTGCGCCCGATGTAACGCGTCGCAGGACCTGCCTAAAAGTGAATTTTCACAGCCACCTGGCCGATGCGCGGGTCGCGGGCTGAAGTGACGTTCCCGAACTGGCTCGACGAGAAATCACCCCGGGGATTGTTGAACTGCGTATGGTTGAACACATTGAAAAATTCGGCGCGAATATCCATGGAGACGCGTTCGGTAAAACGAACGTTCTTAAACAGTGACACGTCCCAGTTGTTAAGCCCCGGCCCATGAAAGAACCGGCGGTTGGCGTTACCGGGTACACCCAACTCCTCGCTGCTAAAGGCTGCCGTCGAGAAATATTGAAAATTGGGGGAGGTCCGTGGGTTGGAGAACTCTATCGGAGCACCGCTATAATTCGGGAAGTCCACAGAAGTTCCACCAGTACCCTGGTCGCAGCCGCACAATGACAGGTCGCCACTCTGTTTGATCTGAACCGGGACACCCGTGGCGAACCGCGTAATGCCAGCTAACCTCCATCCGGCCAGGATCCCATGCAAGACTCCTCCTTGCGAGCGCGTCAGGCGGTGCAGGGGCAAGTCATAGGAGTAGCTAACCACAAAGTTGTGCGTCATGTCAAAACTAGATAATGACTGACTCAATCTGGGGTTATAGGGATTTACATAGTCTTTCATCTGCGACGAGTTATCCAGACTCTTGGAGTACGTATAAGCCGCCAGGAAACTCAGCGGCCCTCTGGTCTTATTAAGCGTCACTTGTAAAGCATTGTAGTTGGAGTTCCCTATTGTCGCCTCGTAATTGCCATCAATAAAATCCAGCAACCCCTGGCTGAGATAACGTCCCGACGTGACCGAATAGGGACGAGTCCCGTAAAAGGTCTTACCATCGATCGAGTAAATGCTGTCTTCGCCGAACGGGCCACACCCGTTGCCCGCCTGTCCTGCTGCGTTAAACAAGTTCCTAATCTCCAGACATTTACCGATGTTCCCGGGATTTAAGTCTAAAAAGGAGAAAAGATGATGCCCGCGGGAGCCTACGTAGCCTATCGAGAGGATGGTCGATGCCGGAAGTTCACGCTGAATCGTAAAATTAAAGCCTTCCGAATACGGTACGGTATTCGTGCGCTCATATGCCGCCATGAAGATAGGCTGGAACGGGGCCCAGCTCATGTTGGGCGTTGGGGGAGGAGAGGGGAACCGCTGCCCCGGATCGTTACCGTTGATGCGACTCTTATATGGCTCATCCAAGTAGATCGGCACCGAGCTTATTTCAAATTGTGTGTATGGGGGAGCCGCCTCTTGCCAAGAATGCCACCTAGTGTCAAACGACGTGTAAAACATG
>Ga0066710_100005148_pt1 | contig 11827 bp, 9 predicted proteins | sample GraSoiAngelo_159_FD_79666 | JGI IMG/M metagenome (GOLD analysis project Ga0066710, IMG submission 79666) | Grasslands soil microbial communities from the Angelo Coastal Reserve, California, USA - 14_1009_16_40cm | ecosystem: Environmental > Terrestrial > Soil > Grasslands | place: USA... | reverse complement strand
GTACTCGGGGCCCTACACCATCCCGAACATCGATGGGACCGTCTACGGCGTGTACACCACCACGACGCCGGTGGACGCGTACCGCGGTGCGGGGCGCCCCGAGGCGACGTTCCTGCTCGAGCGGATGATCGACTTGTTCGCCCGCAAGATCGGCATGGATCCGGTCGAAGTGCGGCGCAAGAACCTGATCCCCAAGGACAAGTTCCCCTACACCGTCGCCACCGGGATTACCTACGACTCGGGAAACTATCAGGGCGCGCTCGACAAGGCGCTGCAGATGCTCGACTACAAGAAATTCCGGAGTGAGCAGGCGAAGGCGCGCAAGGAAGGGCGCTACCTGGGCATCGGGGTGACGACGTATTGCGAGATCTGCGGCCTCGGTCCTTCGCAGGTGGCAGGCGCGGTCGGGTTCGGCGGCGGCCTGTACGACTCCGCGATCGTGCGCGTCTACCCGACCGGTGTGGTCCGCGCGTACATCGGCGGCAAGCCCCACGGTCAGGGTGAGGAGACCACGTTCGCCCAGATCGTGGGCGACGAGTTCGGCATCCCGGTCGAGAACGTCGAGGTCGTTGCGGGGGACACCGAAGCCACGCCACAGGGGTGGGGAACGTATGGCAGCCGGACCACCGCGGTGTGTGGCAGCGCGGTGAAGGTGGCGGCGCAGCGCGTGAAGGAGAAGGCAAAGAAGATCGCGGCTCACCTGCTCGAGGCGAGCGAGGCGGACCTCGAGTGGAAGGACGGCAAGTTCGTCGTGAAGGGCTCGCCCGACAAAGGAAAGGCGTTCGCGGAGCTCGCCCTCATGGCGAACGTCGCCTGGAACCTGCCGCCAGGCGTCGAGCCCGGACTCGAGGCGACGGCATTCTTCGATCCGTCGAACTTCGTGTATCCGTTCGGCACACACATCTGCACGGTTGACGTCGATGCCGACACGGGCACGGTGAAGATCCTCCGCTATGTCGCGGTCGACGATTGCGGTCCGCAAATCAATCCCATGATCGTGGACGGGCAGGTGCACGGCGGTGTGATTCAGGGGTTGGGGGAAGCGCTGCAGGAAATGGTCGTGTACGACGAGGATGGGCAGCTCCTCACCGGCACGATGATGGATTACGCGGTTCCCAAGGCCTCGCAGATGCCCAGCATCGAGACGGCCCACACCGTCACCCCGTCGCCGGTCAACCCGCTCGGCGTGAAGGGCGTGGGCGAGACCGGGACGATCGCGTCGGTCCCGACGCTTGTGAACGCCGTCTGCGACGCGCTCGCGCCGCTCGGCGTCACGCACATCGACAAGCCGCTCACGCCGGCCCGCGTCTGGGCCGCTATCCAGCAGGCGAAAGGAGGAAAGCGATGATCCCGACCTCCTTCGACTACGTGCGCGCCAGGAATCTCAACGACGCGCTCAAGGCCATGGGGAAGAACAGCAAGGTCATCGCCGGTGGGCACAGCCTGCTCCCGCTCCTCAGGTTTCGCCTGGCACAGCCCGACAGGCTGATCGACATCGGCCAGTTGCCGCAGCTCAAGGGCATCAAGAAGGCGGGTGGGGGCCTCAAGATCGGCGCCGCCACGACCTACCGCGAGCTCCTCGAATCCAAGGACGTCAAGGCGCTCTACCCGCTGATCGCCGAGGTGACGGAGCACATCGGCGATCTGCAAGTGCGGAACGCGGGAACGATCGGTGGGGGACTGGCGCACGCCGATCCCGCCGCCGACATGCCTCCCGTCATGCTCGTCCTCGACGCGACATTCGCGCTGCAATCCAAGGGCGGAAAGCGCTCCGTGCCTGCCAGGAAATTCTTCAAGGGACCGTTCACCACGGCGCTCAAGCCGAACGAGTTGCTGGTCGAGATCCAGCTGCCCGCGCCCCCCAAGGGCGCGGGAACGGCCTACGCGAGCTTCGAGCAGGCGGCGTCGGGCTACGCGCTGGCGGGCGCCGCCGTGCTGATCGCGGTCGCCAAGGGCATGATCACGCGCGCCGATCTCGCCTTCACCGGGCTGGCCGATGCGCCGTTCCTGGCGCCGGCGGCGGCGAAGCTCGTCGGGACGCAGGGCGGGTCCGACCTGATCGCCCAGGTCACAAGTCTGGCCGTGGCGGGGGTCGAAGCGAACGACGACATGCACGCGAACGCGGACTACCGAAAGCACATCGCCGCCGTCGCTGCGCGGCGTGCGCTTACGGAAGCGCTCGCGCGGGCCAAGTAGTGCGACTCGAGTTCTCCGGTGCGCCCGAGATCACGGCTCCACCGGACGTCGTCTGGAAACGTCTGTTGGACCACGAGTTCGTTGCCTCCGTGGCTCCCGGCGTGGAGTCAGTGCAGGCGATTGACGACCGCCACTTCAAGGTCGTCTCGGGGTTCGGCGTGGGCGCGGTGAAAGTGAAATTTCAGCTCGACGTCGAGCTGTCCGACGTGAAGCCACCCAAGAGCTTGAAGATGACGGCGCATGGCAAGGCACCGGGTTCGGGCGTGGAGGTGCGCACTGCCCTCGAGATCGAGCCCGTTCCCCCCGATCGTTCCCGGCTCAAGTGGAGCGCCAGCTCCGAGGTGCGCGGCACCGTCGCAAGTGTAGGCGCCCGGCTCCTGAAAGGCACCGCCAAGAAGCTCACCGAGGCGTTCTGGGACGAGTTCGCGGCGCGCGTCGGAGAGAGTTCCAAGTAAATTGCAGTGATGGAGCGGCGCCGGTTCGAATCAATCGATTCCGTCCAATCCGCGTTCGCCGCAGAGCGCTACGTGGCCGATCGCGACCTCGCGACCGCCGTGTACCTGTCCCTGGCGCTCGACCGCCCGCTGCTGCTCGAGGGCGAAGCCGGGGTGGGGAAGACGGAAGTCGGCCGAACCCTTGCCGCCGTCCTGAAGACCGAGCTGATCCGACTGCAATGTTACGAGGGGCTCGACGTCAACACCGCCGTCTACGAGTGGGACTATCCCCGCCAGATGCTCGAGATCCGGCTGCTCGAGGCGCGGGGCGAGGCGAAGCAGGCGGCTGCGAAGGACATCTTCTCCGAGGAGTTTCTGATCCGGCGGCCGCTCCTGCGCGCGCTCGAGAACTCGCGGCCCGAGCCGCCCGTCCTCCTGATCGACGAGGTCGACCGGGCGGACGAGGAGTTCGAGGCCTATCTCCTCGAGGTCTTGGCCGACTTCGCGATTACGATCCCAGAGGTCGGGACGATCCGAGCCGACCGACCGCCACACGTGATCATCACGAGCAACCGCACGCGCGAGGTGCACGACGCGCTCAAGCGACGCTGCCTGTATCATTGGATCGACTATCCCAGCTCGGAGCGTGAGCTCGCGATCCTCGCCGCGCGGCGGCCGGACCTGCCCCAAACGCTTGCCGCCGAAGTGGTCGCGTTCGTGCAGCGCCTGCGCGCCGCGGATCTCACCAAGGTTCCGGGAATCGCGGAGACAATCGATTGGGCGGCGGCGCTGGAGGTGCTTGGTGCCAGGCGACTCGAGGCCGAGCAGGTCGAGCGCACGCTGGGAGCGCTGCTCAAGTATCAGGAGGACATGGCCGTGATGAAGGGCGGCGGGGCAGCGAAGGTGATCGATGAAATGAGGGCGGCACCCCGATGACCTCCGGGAACGCCGTTTCCGGCAACGCCCTAATCGGCAACGTGGTGCTGTTCGGGCGGGCGCTCAGACGCGCCGGTCTGTCCGTCGATGCGGATCAAACCCGCCGCTTCGCCGACGTGCTCGCCCTCCTCGGCTTCGATCGCCGCGGCGACGTGAAGGCGGCGGGACGAACGGTGTTCGTGCGGCGGCGGGAAGAGCGCGCCCTGTACGACGCGGCCTTCGATCTGTTCTGGCGCCGCAGCACCGCGATGGGCCGTCCCTCGGGTGACCTGCCGCGTTTGCGGCAACAGGAAGGCCCGCGCGCCGACGTCAGCCTGGGACCGGAGGTGGAGGAGGTTGGCGAGGTTCGAGAGATTGGGGAGGGTACGACACGCGTGGGAGCGAGCGGGCGCGAGCAGCTTCGTACCGCGGACTTCGCGGAGTTGACGCCCGCCGAGGCGCGCGAGGCGGCGGCGATGCTCGTGGCGCTCAAGCCGCGATTGCCCCTGCGACCGTCGCGCCGGCGCCGAGTCGCACGTCGTGGGGCGCGCCTCGCCGCCCGCCCGATGCTCCGACAGTCCCTCGGCGCGGGCGGCGAAGCCGTCGTCTGCCGCTTCTGGCAACGCCGTTCCCGGAAACGCCCCATCGCGTTGATATGCGACATCTCCGGCTCGATGGAGCGCTATAGCCGGTTCCTGCTTCGCTTCGCCCATGCCCTCGCACGGTCGGGAGCGCCGGTGGAAGTGTTCGTCTTCGGAACCCGGCTCACCCGCATCACGCGCGAGTTGCGAGTGCGAGATCCGGATGCGGCGCTCCAGCGAGTGGCGGGGAAGGTAGTGGACTGGAGCGGCGGGACCCGCATCGGTGCGAGCTTGCGCGAGCTCAACCGGCGCTGGGTGCGGCGTACCATTCGGAGCGCCGCCGTCGTGATCATCGTGTCGGACGGCTGGGAGAGAGACGACCCCGGGGTGCTGGGGCGCGAGATGGCGATGCTCTCCCGCTCGTGTCATCGGCTGATCTGGCTCGACCCCCTCGCCGGCCGGCCCGGATTCGAGCCGGCGACGCAGGGTTTGCTCGCGTCGCTGCCCCACGTGGATGAATTCCTGCCGTGTGCAAGTGTAGCTTCATTGGAAGCGTTGGCACGGGTGTTATCCGACCATGAAGCAATGGCTTGAGACCAGAGAGGTCCTCGATTTCCTGGCCGGGGCCGCGACCGCAGGGAAGCGCGCGGCGCTCGCGACCGTCGTGCGGGTGCGAGGCTCCGCCTATCGGCACGAAGGAGCGAAGCTCGTCGTGGCCGAAGACGGCAGCACGGCCGGGAACGTGAGCGGGGGGTGCCTCGAGCAGGATGTGCGCGAGGTGGCCTTGGAAGTGATCCGCACCGGTCAACCGCAGCTTCGGAGCTACTGTTCCAGCGCGGACGAGATTGCCGCTTGGGACCTGGGGGTCGGGTGCGAGGGGCAGGTCGACGTCTACGTCGAGGTCGCGGGGCCCCGACCGAAGGAACGAGAGCTACTCGATGGGCGGACGGCCTTTGCCGTTTGCAGCACGGTCGACGGGAAACGGGACACGGGAAACGTGAAACGGCTGGTCGTGACGGGCGACGGTGCCGAAGGCGACCTGGGTTCGAAGGACCTGAACACCCGGGCGACGGCCAAAGCGCGAGAGCTGCTCGAGACCGGCGAATCCGGGATTCATGAGATCGCGGGTCGCTCCGTGTTCATCGATGTACTCACTCCCCCTCCCCAGCTGATCGTGCTGGGCGCCGGCGACGATGCGCGGCCCCTGGTACGCTTCGCGTCGGACGTGGGCTTCCGCGTGGTGGTGGTCGATCGGCGGCCGGGCTTCCTCACAGCCGAGCGGTTCCCCGCGGCAGCGGCGTTGGTGGCGAGCACGGGCGACGAGCTCGCGGAAGCGCTCCCCCTCGACGCCGAGTGTTACGCGGTGGTGATGAACCACAACTTCGCGGACGACCAGGCGTATCTCCGGGTCCTGCTCAAGACGGCGGCGGCCTACATCGGAGTGCTGGGGCCGCGGCAGCGGACCGAGCGGATTCTCCGGAACCTCGCGGCTGAGGGAAGCCCGGTCGACGAAGCGCGAGTGTACGGTCCGGTGGGCCTCGACATCGGAACCGACGGGGCGGAGCAGGTGGCGCTCGCCGTGATCGCGGAGATCCTCGCGGCGCGTTCGGGTCGTCGCGCCCGGTCCCTGCGCGAGCGCCGGGCCGCGATCCATGCCTCGACCGACTGAGACCCTCCGGGTCGGTGGAGTGATCCTTGCCGCCGGCGCGTCCAGCCGCATGGGTAAGAACAAGATGCTCCTCGAGCTCGAGGGGGAGTCGCTCATTCGGCGCGCCGTGCAACGGGCGCTCTCGGCCGGGCTCTCGCCGGTTGTGGTCGTGATCGGCCACGAGCCCGAACGAATCCGCTTGGCGTTGCAGGATCTTCCGGTGGTGTTCGCCGTCAATTCCGACTTCACGGGTCCCACGAGCGGCTCACTGCATCGGGGGCTCGACGCCCTCGGCGAGGACGTGGGCGCGGCCGTGGTCATGCTGGGCGACATGGTGCGAGTGACCCAGGAGACACTGACGATGCTCGTGGCGGCCGCGCGCGGGACCGACGCCCCGCTGGTGGTGTCGCGTTACGGCGATATCACCGCGCCGCCCCTGCTGTTCCGAAGGGCGCTCTTTCCGGAGTTGCTCGCATGGACGGGGGAGGGATGCGGCAAGACCGTGGTCAAGTCGCACAGCCACGAGGCGATGTACGTGGACCGGCCTGTGGCGCTGCTGGCCGATGTGGATACGCCGGAGGATTTTGCCGCGGTTCAACAGAGCAAGGCGTGAGGCGCTTCCCTGGCCTGCCCGGGCTGCCTTAGCTTGCAGACGGCATGAGTCCAACCGAAACCGGTCAGCCGCCACTCCCCGAACGGATCAGCGGCCTCGCCGCCGTCGCGACCAACCTTTCATGGAGCTGGAGCCGCGACGCCCGCGCGTTATTTCGCGAAGTGGACGAGGCACTCTGGCACCTCACCCGTCACAACCCGATCGAGCTCCTGCGCCGCGTGGATCCGGCGCGGCTGGCGGCGTGCGCGCAGGATCCCGCCTTCCTGAAGCGCTACGACGCCCTCGTCGAGTGGAACGGCTTTGTGGCCGCCACCCACGACACGTGGTTCGAGACGTCGTATCCGGACCTGGCGCCGCGAGTCATCGCATACTTCTGCGCCGAATTCGGGCTGCACGCGTCGGTGCCCATCTACTCGGGGGGGCTCGGGGTACTCGCCGGAGACCACTGTAAGTCGGCGTCGGACCTGGGCGTCCCGCTCGTCGGCGTCGGCCTGTTTTACACCAAGGGGTACTCCGATCAACGGCTTCGTCTCGACGGGTGGCAGGAAGATGCGGAGGAACGCTTCGATCGCGCCGCGACGCCACTGGAGCAGGTGCGGGGGCCGCACGGCGATCCCTGCCTCGCCACGGTGCGCATGTTCGGTCGTACCGTGAGCATCGGGGCCTGGCGCATCATGGTGGGCCGCGTGCCGATTTTCCTGTTGGACACCGACCACGAGCAGAACGACCCGGCTGATCGCCCGCTGTGCCACCGACTCTACGCCGGCGGGCCCGATCTGCGGCTGCGCCAGGAGTGGATTCTGGGAGTGGGAGGCGTGCGGGTGTTGCGTGCCCTGGGTTACCACCCCGCGGCCTGGCATTCGAACGAAGGGCACGCGGCCTTCATGCTGGTCGAACGGGTGCGCGAGCTCGTGATGGGTGGAACCCCATTCGCTGAAGCGGTCCGTCAGGTGCGCGCCACCAGCATTTTCACGACCCACACGCCGGTGCCGGCGGGGCACGATACCTTCAGCCCCGACCAGGTCGCGCAGTGCGCGGGTCCAGTATGGCAGGAAATGGGGGTGAATCGGGACGAGCTGTTCCGTCTCGGCCATCATCCGGCTCTCGACCACGACCGTTTTCACATGTCGGTCGCGGCGATCCGGCTCTCGGCCCGGGTGAACGCGGTGTCGCGTCGCCACGCCGAGGAGTCCCGCCGCATCTGGGCACCGCTTTGGCCGGGCCGGGCAGCCGAGGCGGTGCCCATCAAGTACGTCACCAACGGCGCTCACGTCGCAACCTGGATGGCGAACTCCATGGTGGCCCTGCTCGAGTCGCATCTGGGTGCCGATTGGTGGCAGCGGGTGGACGACCCGGCGGTGTGGGCCCGGCTCCTCAAGCTGGATGACGTCGCGCTCTGGGCGGTGCACAACGAGCTCAAGTCCCATCTCATGCGGAGCATCCGGGAACAGGCGCGGCGACGCTGGGCGGACCAGTGGAAAGAGGCCTTGCACCTGGTGGGTGCGGGGACGCTACTCGATAACGGCGCCTTGACGATCGGCTTCGGCCGCCGGTTCGCGACGTACAAGCGAGCCGACCTCATCTTCCAGGATCCCGACCGGCTGCAACGCCTGCTCGTCAACCCGTGGCGTCCGGTGCAGATCGTCTTTGCCGGCAAGGCGCACCCGGGCGACGAGCCCGGGAAGCAGATTCTCCAGCGCGTCTACGCGCAAACCCGCGAGGCACGCTTCGAGGGCCGGATCGCCTTCATCGAAGACTACGACATGCACGTCGCGCACAGCCTGGTGCAGGGCGTCGACCTCTGGCTCAACCTCCCGCGGGCGCCCCTGGAGGCGTCCGGTACGAGTGGTATGAAGGCTGCCCTGAACGCGGTCCCGCAGCTCAGCACCCTGGACGGATGGTGGGCCGAGGGATACGATGGGCGGAACGGCTGGGCCATCCCGGCGGCCACCGCGGGCGCCGAGGGCGACGCTGCCGACGCCGAACGGCTCTATCGTCTGCTCGAAGACGAAGTGGTGCCGCTGTTCTACACGCGGGACGCGCGCGACGTCCCGCTCGGCTGGACGGAGACAATGAAGCACGCGCTGCGCGCAGCGGGCCAGCACTTCACGGCGCGGCGCATGTTGCGGGAGTACGTGACCGAGCACTACGTGCCGGCGATCCGGGGGCAGCTCCCGGCGGATGATCCCCCGGGCGCTTGAAGGAAGGGAGTAGCACACGGCCGTTCGACAGTCGAAGGCGACCAGAGCCGGGAGTACTGTCCCCCGGAGATCGGGCGCGCCCGTCGTCGCGCCTCGCACACCGACGCGCGTCGAAGCCCCGGTGGGCGTCGTACACCTCACTGCCGAGTTATGGCCGTTCGCCAGGACCGGCGGCTTGGGCGAAGCGGTGAGCGGCCTGGCGCGCTGCCAGGCGGCCGTGGGCATGCCGACCGCGGTGATCCTCCCGTTGTACCGGCAGGTACGCGAGACGACTCAAACCCTCGAGCGGGCAGGTCGGCCCTTCACCGTGACACTGGGTGCTCGGACCGAAACCGCGTGGCTATACCGCGCGCAGGACGACAACGCCGAGGGCGTGCCGCAGGTCTTCTTCATCGAGCACCCGGACTTCTTCGACCGCGCGGGGATCTACGGCGACGATACCGGTGACTATCCCGACAACGCACTGCGATTCGCGTTTTTCTGCAAGGCGGCCCTGACGGTCCTGCCACAGATCGCGCCGGCGACCAACGTCGTGCACGCGCACGACTGGCACGCGGCCCTGGCGCCGGTCTACCTGCGCACGGCCTTCGCGGGTGACGCGTTCCATGGTCGCCTGGGTGCGGTGCTGTCCGTCCACAACGCCGGATTCCAGGGCCACTTTGCTCCCGAAACCATGGGGACGCTCGGCCTGGCGCCCGACTTGTACGACGCCGGCCACTTCGAGTGGTACGGCCGCATGAACGCCCTCAAGGGCGGATTGGCGTTTTCCGACATGGCTGTGACCGTGAGCCCGCGGCACGCGCAAGAGCTGCTCACCGCGGATGGTGGCTTCGGACTGCACGACACGTTCATCGGTCTCGGGGACCGGCTCGTGGGCATCCTCAATGGGATCGACGCGGAGGCGTGGAACCCGGCCACCGATCAACACGTCCCGGCGAACTACAGCGGCGACGATCTGCCCGGCAAGCGGCGCTGCAAGGCGGCCATGCAGCGCGCCTACGGGCTGCCGCAGCGCGCCCAAACGCCCCTGTTCGGGATGAGCGCGCGCCTCGTGTCGCAAAAGGGGTTGGACCTGGTACTCGGTGCCGACCTGATGGGCCTGACCGACGCGCAGTTCGTCTTCCTGGGCGCCGGAGAGCACCGCTACCACGCGGCCCTTACGGAGCTCGCGGCGGCGAACCCGGAGCGGGTCGCGGTCGAGTTCGCCTTTACCGATCACCTCGAGCACAAGCTGCTGTCGGGCGCCGACCTCCTCCTGATGCCGTCCTTGTACGAGCCGTGCGGGCTCACGCAGATGCGGGCGCAGCGCTACGGTACCGTCCCCGTCGCCCGCCGCGTCGGTGGCCTGCTCGACAGCATCACCGACGGCGAGACGGGCATCATGTTCGACGAGTACGCACCGGCGGCGCTCGAGCAGGCGGTGCTGCGGGCACTGAGTCTCTATCGCGACCGCGCCGCGTGGAAGGCGCTCATGCGGCAGGTCATGGCCCTGCCGTTCGGGTGGGAGGGCTCCACGCTCCGCTACCTGGACGTCTACCGGCGGGCCCTCAGTCTCCACTCGGCCGCCGCCTGACCGCGGGAGAGATGGACTTCGTCCTCACGCTGCACAGCCATCTGCCGTACGTGCTGCATCACGGGCGCTGGCCGCACGGCAGTGACTGGCTGTGCGAAGCCGCGCTCGATACGTATCTCCCTCTGCTCGAGGTCCTGCAGGCGCTCGACGCGCAGCGCGTTCCCGCTCCGCTGACCATCGGGTTCACGCCGGTGCTGGCGAACCAGCTGGCAAATCCCAGCTTCACCACTGAGCTGGAAGCGTTCTTCGATCAGCGCGCGACAGCGTGCGCAGAGGCTCCCGCAGGACTCGCGGAGACGGGGGACACGGCGCTCCTGCCTTTGGTCGAGTTCTGGAAGGCACGGTTCGCCCGCCTCCGCAACTTGTTTCACTCGATCGACTGCGACATCGTGAGCGCGTTCCGCCGGCTCCAAGACGAAGGGCGTCTCGAGATCATCGGCTCGGCGGCGACGCACGGGTATCTCCCGCTCCTGGCACGCGACGAGAGCATTCGCTTGCAGCTGGCCGTGGGCCGCAGCGAGCATCGGCGCCTGTTCGGACGCGACCCCGCGGGCTGCTGGGTCCCCGAATGCGCCTACCGGCCGCGGGCGGGACCGCGTCCCGGCATCGAGGAGCACCTCGGCGCGGCCGGCTTTCGGTACTTCTTCACCGATGCCCACCTCGCCCAGGCGGGCGACGCGCTCGGGAGCTACGGGGAAGCGCCGTTGGGGGCCGAGCGGTTCGATGCCGATCGACCAGAAATGCCGGCCAAGCCCGAGGGCCCGATCGTGCGGTCTCCATATCAGGCGTACCGGGTCACGCAGGCCCGATCCAGACGACCCGTAGCCGCCCTGGTGCGCGATCCCCGCTCGTCGATGCAGGTCTGGAGCCGGCATCTCGGGTATCCGGGGGATGGGTCGTACCTCGAGTTTCACAAGATCCGCTGGCCCGGCGGCCTCAAGCTGTGGCGCGTGACGGGCGCCAACGTCGACCTCGGCGGGAAGGGCGCGTACGACCCCGCCGCCGCGTTGCGCCGGGGGGGTGATCACGCGCGTCATTTCGCACACCTGGTCGCGGGCATTGCGGCGGCAGGCGGCGCGGGTGCGACTCGGCCTCAGGTCGTGGTCGCACCGTTCGACACCGAGCTGTTTGGTCACTGGTGGTTCGAGGGTGTGGACTTTCTCGCCGCCGTGTACCGTGAGCTACGCCACCATCCCGGCGTCCGGCCGACGCCCGCGTCGCGGCACGTGATGGACCATCCCCCGCGCGTCGGGCTGCAACTGGCGGAGGGGTCGTGGGGTGTGAACGGCGACCACTCGATGTGGCTCAACGATCGCACCGCGTGGACCTGGTCCAGGCTGCGAGCGCTCGAGACCAAGTTCTGGAAGGCGGCGCCCGCGGCGCTCAAATCGGCGCGTACCCGTCCCGTGCTCGCCCAGGCGGCCCGCGAGCTGCTGCTCGCGCAGGCCTCCGACTGGCAGTTCATGATCTCCACCGGGGCCGTCCCCGATTACGCCGAGCGGCGCTTCAAGCTACATTGCGACGATGCCGAGCGGCTCATCACGGGATTGGCCGGTGGGGCCGACGTGGAGCGCCTGGTGGACGAAATGGCTCGCCGCTGCGACCTGTTCCCCGACGTCCTGGCCAGCGCCGCCGAGGTACGTCGGGTTTGAACGCTCGGTCGGTT
>Ga0066710_100005147_pt1 | contig 11830 bp, 9 predicted proteins | sample GraSoiAngelo_159_FD_79666 | JGI IMG/M metagenome (GOLD analysis project Ga0066710, IMG submission 79666) | Grasslands soil microbial communities from the Angelo Coastal Reserve, California, USA - 14_1009_16_40cm | ecosystem: Environmental > Terrestrial > Soil > Grasslands | place: USA... | reverse complement strand
ATTTTGTTGAACTCCCTCTCCATCGTCGTGTTGGAGGAGGGCACTATCAGGCCAAGTCTGACCTGACTGGTGTTGGGCATTGGTGGTCGGATGAGGCCGCGGATGTATATGGGTTTTCTTTCTTTGTTTCTCGCCTGATGCCTCAAGGACGACTCGTCCCGCCCACGCACTCGGATTAAGAGCGAAGCGGGTGCTCCTTGAGCCTCCCCGTGAAAGGCTCGGGACGGGGCGGGGAACGAATAAATAAGCAGCTTCACATCGAGCGTGAAACCGTGGCAAAGGAAATCTTCGTTGCCTACGGGGTCGACGTCGATGCCGTCGCCGGCTGGCTCGGCTCCTACGGAGGTGAGGACTCACCCGATGACATCTCTCGAGGCCTCTTTGCCGGAGAGGTAGGGACGCCCAGGTTACTGAAGCTCTTCGAAAAACACGCGTTGAGGACGACCTGGTTCATCCCCGGCCACTCGATGGAGACGTTCCCAGAGCAGACGGAGATGGTGGCCAACGCGGGGCACGAGATAGGACTCCATGGCTATTCGCATGAGAACCCGATCTCGATGAAACCCAGGCAGGAAGAAGACATTCTTGTGAAGACGAAGAAACTGGCCAAGAGCTTTTCTGGCAAGGCTCCCACCGGGTATGTCGCCCCGTGGTGGGAATTCTCGCGCGTCACCGCGGCGCTACTCCTCAAGCACGGGATAAAGTACGACCATAGCCTGATGCACAGGGACTTCGAACCCTACTACATTCGCGTCGGAGACAAGTGGAGTAAGATCGATTACCGGAAGCCCGCGTCGGCGTGGATGAAGCCCCTCCTGAGAGGGAGGCTGACGAGGCTGGTAGAGATACCCGCGAGCTGGTACCTCGACGACCTACCACCAATGATGTTCATCAAGAAATCCCCGAACAGCCACGGCTTCGTCAACCCTCGGGATATCGAGCAGATGTGGATGGACCAGTTCGACTGGGTTTACAGGGAATACGATTCTGCCGTCTTCACGATGACAATTCACCCGGACGTAAGCGGGAGGCCCCAGGCATTGTTGATGCACGAACGCATCATCAAGCACATCAACGAGCACGAGGGAGTCCGCTGGGCGACTTTTGACGAGATAGCCACGAGTTTTATTGAGAGGAATCCGCCGCCCAAGTAGGCACCGAAGCGCCCTCTCGGAGGGATCAGGCGGTCTTCTCCTCCACCCAGTCCTCTGGCCTTTTCCCTCTCTCGGCACGCTCCCGCTGCCTCTTTCGGACCTGCTCCTCCTGAGTGGTTGGGGTGAAGATTACCTGGTCGAGCCTCACGATCGTCTTCGAGAACTCAGTTGCTGTGATTAGAGACTGTCTCACCACGTCAAGCGGGTCGAGCACTCCTCGCTCGACCACGTCGCAAACCTCACCCGTTCTGACGTCCATCCCCAGCCGGGTAGGACCCTTGGAGTGGGCCGCCCTGAGCCTTGTAAGTATCCTCAACGAATCAAGTCCAGCGTTCCTGGCTATGGTGCTGGGGACCTCCTCGAGGGCGTTCGCGAAAGACTCTATCGCGAATGCCTCTCTGGACCCGGTCGAGCCGGAGTGTTTGCGGAGGAAAGAAGCGAGTGATAGATGGGTGACTCCCCCTCCGGGGAGGACTCGGCCGTTCCGAAGGACGTTGCGAATTGTGCTTATGGCGTTCTTCATCAGATGCTCCACCTCGAAGGTCATCTCCTCGCTTGGCGACTTCACGAGGACCGAGATAGAGGCGGGATTCTTGCACCCTTCGAACTTTATCCAGTTGCCGTTCTCGTTCCAGATCTCCTCCACCAGGTCTGCCGTGCCGATGTCTTCAGCAGTAAGGTTATTGACGCCGGAGACTACCCTCGCATCCGTCGCACTCGCGATTCTTTGAACATCCTCATCGCTTATCCTCCTGATCGCGGCTATACCGAGGGACTCTAACCGAGAGAGGGCCGCTTCGTCCAGACCCTTTCTCGTGCACAGCACGTTCGCCCCCGCACGCTGGACCTTCTCGGCGAGGACCGATACGACCCGGTATCTCGAGTCTGCGTAACTCTTCATTTCTTCGGGCTTCGTGAAGTTGAAGACGACGTCGTTGTAGGAAGGGGACCTCTCCATGTCTCTGAAGACGATCGGGGTGAAGAGGGTCGCTATCCTGGCATCCTTTATGACTCGGGGCATGCCTCGACTAGCCATTTCGTTCCTGATCACCACTCCCCTGATCAGGGACGTGTCGCTGATGTTACCCGGCATCTTGTAGACCTCCACCTTGCTAAGGTCAGCTCTGAGTAGCCTTCGCATCTCGAGAGCGAGGTCAACCACGAGAGAGGAGAGTTTGGCCGCGAATGATGCCACTCCCTTCCCAGAAATTGCCGTCGTGGCCACCTGTCCTAAGATGGCGGCGTCTCCGTCTCCCACCTCAAGCGAAATCCCCTCGAGTGCTTTCAGCGCCTTCCCGCAGGCCATTTCGTACCCCCTGGCGATGACCGCCGGGTGCAGTCCGAGCCTTCGCAGCTTCAGCGCCTCGGAGAGCAGCGCGCCTATCAAGACGAGAGTTGAAGCAACCCCGTCGCCGACCTCGCCGTCCACTGTCTTTGCCGCGTCGACGAGAAGCATTCCCACTGGATGCTCGAAGTCGAGCAGGCTGAGGAATTCGGCAGAGTCGTTTGTGATCGTGACCTTTCTTGTGGGGCGGACGCCGCCTATCTCCTTTACCACCATCTTGTCAAGCCCTTTAGGACCGAGCATCGTCGAGACCATCCCGGTGATGATCTCGACCGCCTTCGCGTTTGATCGGAGCGTATCCTCCCTTCCAGTCTTCCAGGCGTAGTCTTTGAAGAGTTGAGCTTGTTTGAGCCCGGTGTAAGCGAGAATCTGCTGGCGCACCGCAGCTTTCTTCAACGAATCCGCTATCATCTGTTGCTGGGATGGGATATCTCCTGGAGTTACCCTGTCCATAGGCATGAGGTTGGCGGTGGAGCGGAAGGCCGGCGGGTTATAAACTGAGGCGCCTCAATGTGCCCCTCAAGAAGTAGGAGGCAACTAGAAGCAACCCTATCGATACGATGACAATCAAGCTTCCGACCGCGAAGATGTCTGGCGCCACCCGCAACTGTGAGAGAGAGTAGATCTGAAGGGGTAGTGTGTCCGGAAAGGTAACGAAGATTGAGCGAACGAGGTCCGTGAACGAGAGAGTGAAAGCGAAGAGAGCCCCACCGATGATGGCGGGGAGGAAGAGGGGCAGAGTCACGTGCCTCATGACCCTGGCTTCACTCGCCCCCAGGGTCCTTGCAGCGTCCTCGTAGACAAGCATGTTCGGGTCGATCGTTGCTCTGACCAGGATCAGTCCCCACGGTATCGTCCAGATAAGATGGGCCGGGAGGGCCGTCCAGAGCGATATGGGCACCCTCAGACTGCCGTAGAAGAGTTCCAGACCCAGGCTGTAGGTGATGCCAGGCATGATGATTCCGACCGCGATCAGGTAGAAGAAGAATGACCCCCCTCTGAAGCTCTTCCTATAGGCCAATCCCGCGAGGGTGAAGAGCGCGGTCGCGAGCGCAGTCGTTGCAACCCCCAGGAGAAGGGAGCGAGTGAAAGCGTCGACGATCTGCGCGGAACCGAGTGCAGCATTGTACCAGTTCAGGCTCGGACCATCGAAGGGCGGAACGGTTCGGCTCGACGAATTGAAAGAGAAGAGGACCATCGTCGAGATTGGGGCGTATACGAAACCGCCAATCAGTGCCGCATAGACCACCAAGAAGTACTTCGAGATATCAGCCATCGTCATCCACCCTATTCGAATATCTGCTCCACGTGAGCAAGGCGGAAGGTGAGGACAAGCACCGCCAGCGCGATGACGACCACGAGAGCGGAGATCGCGGAAGCGTTCGGCAGGTTAACGAATGTCACGTTGTCCCTGATGAGTTCCCCTATGCTCGTTACGAGGCCACCGATTAGTTTTGGAGTCGCGAAATCGGCCAGAGATGCGAGGAACACAAAGACGCAACCTATTCCCATCCCCGGGAGCGTGAGCCTCAGGTTGATGTGAAGGAATGTCCGAAGGCGCGAGGCCCCCAGCGTCTGCGCTGCTTCGTAGAGGATGGGGTCTATCTTGCTCATGCTGATGAAGAGTGGGGCGACCATGAAGAGGGTGTACGCCTGCACCATCACGAGATCCATCGCGAAGGAAGAGTAGAGGAAGATGGTGGCGGGCTGCTTGATTGCACCGACGGCCAGCAGGACATCGTTGATTATCCCCTGGGTGCCCAGCCAGGGAATCCATGCGAGAGAGCGAGTCGTAAAGTCTATCCAGAACGGGATGAGCAGGAAGACCAGGAAGGCTGTCTTCACGGTGAAACTCATCACTTTCCTGGCAAGGAAGTAGGCGACGGGGTAAGCGAGGAGGAGCGAGCCGGCCGTCACTATCGAGGCCGTCTCGATCGTGAAAGCCAGCGTGTTCCTCACACCCTCGTTCGTGAATACGAAGTCGTAGTTGTCCGGGGTGAGCTGCTCGGTGTATCCGAGCGGTACGTGTTGCAGGAAGCTCACCCTCAGAACAAGAATTAGGGGGAGGACCAGAAAGACCACGACAACCGCCAGCGTCGGGGCGATCAGGAGGTATGAGCTGAGGTTTCTGGACCCTTGTTCACTCGGCATCTGCGGACCCCCTAGGCGCCGAGGAGGGCTTCCTCAACACGACCAGTCTCGCTTGTGCTCAGAGTGTCGAGGAGAAGCATCCGCTCCCCCTTCACCCCTACCTCGACTTTTGCCTTCTCTCCAATCTCTGGGTCCGGCAATCCTGTCTTGACCACACGGATCGGTATGCCACCCACGTCGACAACGTACTGAGTTACCTGTCCCGAAGTTTCAACTGCGTTGACGACACCTTCGAAGGTGTAGTCTCCTCCCGCGCTCTCCGAGGCGATCAGGGTATTTTCCGGACGCCAGAAGAGCCAGACTCCCTGCTCCCTTGTGAAGGAGCCGCCGTCGAAGAGGAAGCTCCCTAGCGCTGTCTCGACCGTAGTCTTCCCACCATCAGAGGACTTCACGATTCCCTTAATGATGTTGGATTCGCCCACGAATCTTGCGACGAAGACGTTTCTCGGCTTTGAGTACACCTTCGCCGTCTCATCCAGTTGCTCGATGTTCCCGTTGTTCATAACGCAGACCCTCTCCCCCAGGGCCATCGCCTGCCTCTGATCATGCGTCACGTAAACGAAGGTAATGCGCAGCTGCCTGTGCATCTAGCTTAGCTCCTCCTGCAGCTGCAACTGTAGCTTGAAGTCCAGGTTCCCGAGCGGCTCGTCCAGAAGTATGATGTCGGGTTTGACAACGAGGGCTCTCGCTATCCCGACCCTCTGCTGCTGACCTCCGCTCAGCTCTCTCGGCTTTCTCATCGCGTACTCGGACATCCTGACAAGCTCGAGGGTCTTCCTGACCTCCTCCTGAATCGTCTGCTTGGGGGCGTTGCGCATCCTGAGGCCGAAGGCCACGTTGTCGAAGACGGTCAGGTGCGGGAAGAGCGCCCATGTCTGGAAGACCATCGAAATCGGTCTCTTGAAGGTCGGAACATTGGTGTAGTCGACACCGTGAATCAGGATCCTTCCGGAGTCCGGCTGAACCAAACCCGCGAGAAGCCGCAGCGTCGTAGTCTTGCCAGAGCCGCTCGGACCTATCAGGCAGAAGAACTCGCCCCTCTCAATGTTGAAAGACGCGTTGTTCACGGCGGCGAGGTTGCCGAACTTCTTAGTGACTCCCTCCAATTCAACAGCGTGGGTCATTGAACTCCCAAGTCTCGGCGGCTACACTCAAGAAGAGAACCAAGCTTCCGTCTGGGGGTGTAGGAGCTTAGGCCGTTCTAAACCTACCCCACGCCTGGAAGTAGTAGTCGGCGGTGTGTGGATATCTCCCCCATACGCCGACGCGTGCGGTCCTCCGGTCGATTGAACCGCAGTCCTTGAAGTTACCTCCTGAGCTCGGTGTCCCAGAGGTTGAAGACCAGTTGTAGGCGATAGGGTCGAAGAGGGCATCCTTCGTCGTGTCCTCAGCGAGATAGGTGGACTTGCCGTTGTAGACCCAGTTCCAGAACTCAGGCCCCATTCCCGACTGTATTTCTTGGGATTTCCAAATCGCGGTGTGATATCCGAGCCACTTCGCCTTGTAGCTAGCGTTGGAGGGGCCGAGCTCCCAGTTGATGTACTGGTAGACAAGGCTGTCCTTACTCGTACCCGCGGTAGGAGCTGTCCCGTCCAGCCAGCATCTGTACCCCTCTGAGGGCTCCAGGTAGTAGCAGGGACCCCCGCCATGCCTAACGTAGTACTGTACAGGCTGCCAGGCATCTCCAACCCAAACCTCCTCTTGAATGAAGTTGCTCACGAGCGTGTTGAAGTCTGACCAGGCGACCCTAAACTGTCCCGCCTTCTTCTGGTCAATGAGGAAGTTGACGACCGTGTCCATCTCCGTGTTCGTAAGGTCGTTCGGACCATTCTGCGGCGAATTCATCAGCTTGTTGCCAACGAGGTAGATCGCAACGTGGTTGGTCGCAGTAGTTGGCACGTCAAGAATGGTAGATTTGCCGACACTCACCCTATTATACATTGCACCCCATGAGCTGGCTGAAATCCCGGTCGCAACGTCGTGGCTCACGTTAACGTGCTTCGGATTGTAAAGAACCGAATCGTAGTTCCAGTCGACTGGCGTCGTGAAGAACAACTTATCCTTCTGCCCATAGTCGTCCTGAGGGTTGCTCACGCCCGGGCTCGCAGCCCAAATCTGTGGATAGATCAAGGACGTTGCGATATAGGCCCCGGTGGGACCGAGCGGGGGTGGGACCGCCGTTCCGATTACCGTTTCAGGCGAGGTGAAGAGCTCGTAGATAGGGCCGGTCGTCCATCTGGGGATATTTCCGGGCGCAAAATTCTTGGTCACGGCCGGCGACACAGCCTTCAGGGCGAGCCAACCCGACGAGTCGTAATCGACCAGGTCGTAGGTTGTGCTCCCGCTTCCCGAAACCATTATGCTCCTTATCGCGTCAAGGTCGGTAACCTTGGCGCTGAGGGCTATGGCAGCATCCTGTGAGAGTAACTTGTCCTGAGCGTCGCTTATCATGAAGGAGGGTCCGAGGGCGGCCAGCGGCTGACCCGTGACTTGAGTTGTGGGGGATGAGCTCGGTCCTCCTCCGGCTCCGAGACCGTAATAGTAGTAGGCTGCACCGGCCGCAATAACAATGACGGCGCCGCCCGCAACGGCTATGAAACTTCTGCGACTCATCCCCGAGCCACCGGAAGCGGGAGGTTGGGTGCCCGCAGCTTCCGTATTTGCAACCTCGACCTCAGGGGCGACGGAATCATCGGCAGGATACTCGAAGGATCGTCTGCGGACCTCGGTCAACCGCGGCCGATTGGCCCTTTTTGATATTTATGCTTATCCAGGTTTCTATGGTCGAGAAGCGAGCGATGCAAAGTACTGGTCAAGCTCGTCTCCCTTACGCTCACGGAAAGAATGCCCAGCCGGGGAAGCCTGAGAGGCGCCCTACGCGCAGGGCGGCGTGGAAAAGACCCTCACGAAGAGTTGAACTCGGAGTAAGGCTTCTTCAGTTTCACTCGGGCAACCCGATCCGTGGGTCATGGATTACTTCGAGTATGCTTTTATCACCACCCGGATAGAAAATCAGCTGGATGCTGGATTGCGTCGTAAAGGAGGGAAAGATTGTCAGTCATGCGGGCCTCTTCGAGGGAGAGATCGGCATCAAGGACGGGCGCATTACTCAGGTCGCAAAGAGCGTAGACGAAGCAACTGACAAGAAGGTCAACGCGCGCGGGAAGGTAGTCCTCCCCGGTCTGGTAGACGGCCATACTCACATGGAGTTCCCCTTCATGGGAACGGTAACCGCGGACGACTTCGAATCCGGGACCGTCGCGTCCGCTTGCGGCGGCGTGACGACGATAATCGATTTCTCGATTCAACCAAGGGGAAGTTCACTCCTCGAGACGTACGAACTCTGGAGAAAGAAGGCTGACTCCAAGGTCTGTGTCGACTACTCCCTTCACATGGTGATCAGAGAGGCGAATCAGGCGAACCTGAAACAGATTCGCCAGATAATCAGGAAGGGCGTCCAGAGCGTCAAGCTCTTCATGACCTACAGGCGCGACGGACTGCTCATGAGCGACATCAACATTTACAGAATCATGAAGGAGGTCGCCAAGTACGGAGGTGTTGTGGGGCTTCACTGCGAGAACAACGATTACATCGAATGCCTCGTCTCAGAATTCCTGGCGGCGGAGAAGACGGATCCATACTACCACGCAAAGTCTCGCCCACCGGAAGCGGAGGTAGAAGCGGTTCGGAGGGCCGCAACCCTGGCTGGGTTCGCCGACGCGAACATGTACGTTGTCCACATGTCGACTAGAGGGGCGATGGAATCGGTCGTGGAGGCGAGGAACAGAGGTCTGGACGTTTATTCGGAGACTTGTCCGCACTACCTTACCTTCACGGAGGATATGTACAGGGGCCTTGCCGCAAAGAACTACGTCATGTCGCCGCCCCTGAGAAGGCGGGAGGACAGAGAGGCCCTCTGGCTCGGGTTGGCCAGCGGCCAGATCAGGACGGTCGCGAGCGACCACTGCTGCTTCACCTCGGAGCAGAAGGACATGGGTAAGGAAGATTTTTCACGGATACCCAACGGCGTCCCTGGTACCGAGGTCATACTGCCGATTCTCTACCACGGCGTGAGCCGTGGTCTGATCTCGCTGGAGCGCCTCGTCCAGCTGACGTCCTACAACCCCGCGAGACAGTTCGGACTCTTCCCGAGGAAGGGAACGATACAGGTGGGGAGCGACGCCGACATCGTGGTTCTCGACCCGAAGAAGAGACAGAAGCTGTCGAAGGACAACCTGCACAGCCGGATGGACAATTCGATATACGAGAGAATTACGGTGACCGGTTTCCCCGTACTCACACTCGCACGCGGACGTGTCGTGCACGAAGACGGTCAATTTGTGGGGAAGAGAGGAGGAGGCAGCTACGTCCCGGGGAGGCCTCACTCTGTCAGACCCAAGGATCTCTAGCCGGCACCCTCCTTCAGCGGATGCGAGCTCCTGAAACTCACCTCGGAGACTTCTAATCGGCTTCACTCCGAGCTGCATCACTTTGACAAGGCCACGAGTGTTTCGCAGAGGACGTCTACTCCCTCTGCGATCTGCTGCCACTCAGTGAATTCTTTGCTCGAATGACTCGCGCCGTCCCTGCTTGGGACGAATATCATCCCGACCTCTGCAATCTTCGCCATCATCATGGTATCGTGGTAAGGCCCACTATTGAGATGCGTGTATCTCGCTCCCAGTTTCTTCGCACAATCTTCGATGACTCGTGAGATGCTTCTGGACATCCCCGTGGGGTCGATTTCCAATCGGTCCACGATCTCGCATTCGGTGGAGGTAGCTCTTGCGATCGCCTTGATCCTCCTTTTCACTTCGCTACTCCTTGATCGAAGCCTCGACCCGTCGGCGTCCCGCATGTCTACGCTCAGCTCAGAGTGCTCTCCTATGACATTGACGACGCCCGGGTTGACCCTGATGGAGCCTACCGTTCCCACGGCTGGAGGGCCGTACCTCTTCGTGATCTCATCCACCGCGACCACGGTCTTGGCCGCCGCGAGGATGGCGTCCCTTCTCATTCTCATGGGTGTGCTACCCGCGTGGCCGGCGACTCCCTTGAAGGACGTGAGGAATTGCCTGATCCCGAAGATCGCGCCGACGATGCCGATATCCAAGCCCTTCTTCTCAAGTATCGGACCCTGCTCGATGTGCAGCTCGACGAAGGCGTTGACCCTTCCTCTCCGGCAGGGGCTCGGCAGACCATCGAGACTCTGACCACCCCTCTCAAACGCCTCTCTGAATGTTACGCCATCCCTGTCCCTCGAGGTCAGAATCGAGTTCACGCTCACTTGGCACGCCATAGCCTTGCTCCCGGCCAGGGGTTCGAATCTTACGCCTTCTTCGTTGTTGAAAACCACCACTTCGATGGGGCGGTTGCTCGTGACTCCGTTAGCGTTCAGTACCCTCATCGCTTCAATGGCCCCGACGACCCCGACGCAGCCGTCGAAGATACCCGCGTTCGGCACAGTGTCGATGTGGGAACCAGTCATGACCGGAGGAAGGTGGTCGTTCCTTCCGGGCCTTCTTCCGATTATGTTTCCCACCTTGTCGGTCGCTGTGCGAAGACCGACACTCTGCATCAGGCCCGTTATGAACCGCCTTGCTTCAAAGTCTTCATCGGTGAAGATGAACCTTGAAACTCCGCCAGCCCTCGTCTTCCCTATCTCCCCCAGTCTTTCAAGGTCTCTCCTGATACGATTGGCGGAAGACCTCATCTGAGCGGCAGCGGAACTCGTCTTTGGCTTAAAGTCTCCTGCAAATCAAAAGGGGAACTGGAATCGCCACCGGACGGAAGCGATGGAAGGCTCGGGGAGCGCTTCGACAGAGTGGGTTGATGATTTGACGTCTCGCTTAGCCAAGGGAGGGTTTGGGAGACGAAGAAATCCCAGTCCTTTAGGGGCGGGATGAATTTTTGTCCCAACATGCGAGGGTGGTGAAGCAAGGAGCCTGAGGCTTCAGTCGTTGGTAGTTCACAGTTCGTAGACGACGCCGGGGACCTTCGGGAATGCCTGAACTTCTCCCACGTGCTTCGCTCCGGCAACCCAGGTCATGAGTCTCTCGACACCTATTCCCGCGCCTCCCGACGGCTTGAGCTTGCCTTCTTTCGCGAGCCTGAGGAGCAGGGTGTAGTTCTCCTTCTTCACGCCGTCGCGCTCCATCTTTGCAGCGATCTTACCGTACTCCCACTCGCGTCTGGAGCCCGAGAGCACCTCGCCGTACTTTGGAAGGAAGAGGTCATAGTTGTCCCACCTGCCCGTGGCCGCGTCCTGAAAATCATAAAACTCTCTCGGGATGTTTGTCACCCAGACAGGCTCGCGGATGTCCTGGGGCAGACCCGCCTCCCACTTGCCTTCGTACTTCGCCTCTAGGTCTTCCCTGTCGTAGACCCTGAAAGGCGTCTCGGGAGCTCTGAGACTCCCATACCTGCCGAGGTTTCTCAGTTCCCGCTCTGCTCGTTTCTTGACATCACGCACAAGTCCAGCGATGACGGCCTCAACGAGGCGCTTGACATCCCTGAAACCGGCGTCTCTCACCTCGAAATCGAGCTGCGTGAACTCGTAGGCGTGCCATCCCGTCGCCTTCCTCTCCCTCCTTTCTATCCTCACGTTCGGAGAGAGGACGAAGAACTTCGGGTACGCCGTTGAGCACGCGACGAGCTTGTGGATTATCATGCTCAGGGTCGTCCGCACCGTCTCCTCGTAAATCTCGGTCTCGACTCTCTTCTCGATCGACGCCCCAGGGTCCGGCCACAGGGGGTCCGTCGATTTGGAGAAGATCACCGGTAGCAGCCAGGTGAATCCCCTCCCTGTGAAGGCGCTCGTGAGGTACCTGAGAACCTCGGTGCTCACCTTGCCGATCTGTGCTTTCCGCACTAATTCATTTCCGGATAAGGCGTCGAGCGGCTTCGGAATCTCGAGGGCCCGCGATGTCTCGAGAGACTCGACCACGTCGAGACGACCCCCACCGATGTCTATAAACGCTCTGAAAATTTTTCCCAGATGGGGCTTCGCTGCGGACGTTAAGGGGCGACCTGAACCGCTGAGACTCCCGGCGTGACGGGGCCCGCCATCGACCCCGCCGGGAGGTAGGTCAGTGAGCGGCGGCGCGCAGGGCTTCCTTCATCGCCCCGGCCTTCTCCTTGAGAATCGCTATCGCCTCCTCAAGCTTCTTGCAGCCCTCCT
>Ga0066710_100005146_pt1 | contig 11831 bp, 9 predicted proteins | sample GraSoiAngelo_159_FD_79666 | JGI IMG/M metagenome (GOLD analysis project Ga0066710, IMG submission 79666) | Grasslands soil microbial communities from the Angelo Coastal Reserve, California, USA - 14_1009_16_40cm | ecosystem: Environmental > Terrestrial > Soil > Grasslands | place: USA... | reverse complement strand
GGCGCGTTGGCGCCCAGGGCGAGCTGGATGCCGGCGATCGCCTGCGCGGCGTTCCAGTACGCGGCGAAGTTGTCCGGGGAGACCTGGATGTGGAACTGGGCGCTGGTGCAGGCCGCCTCCGGCGCGATGGAGTCGCAGAGCACGTCGAGCCGCTCCACGCCGTCGATGGTGATCTGCATGTCCTCGCCACGGGCGGCGAAGATCTGGTCGTTGAGCAGCGCGTACCGCGGGTTGGCCGACAGTGTCTCGCTGGTCAGGTGCTCCCGGGTCAAGGTGGGCAGGATGCCGATCATCACCAGGTGGGTGTCGATCGCCGCGGCCCGCTCCTCGGCCGAGTTCAGGCTCGTCCGTACCCGTTCCTCGAACCCGGTCAGCCCGCGCTCGGCCAGCTGCCGCGGCGGTACGTTGATCTCGATGTTGAACTGGCCGAGTTCGGTGACGAAGTCCGGATCGGCGATCTCGCCCAGCACGCTGGCGTTGCGCATCACCGGGTCGCCGCCGCCGTCGACCAGGTTCAGCTCGATCTCCATGCCGGTCAGCGGCGCGTCGGTCTCGAACGTCGCCTCGCGCAGCATCCGGGTGAACACGTCAAGGTTGCGCCGTACCTTATCGCGGTACCGGGTGCGGTCCTCCCGGCTGAAGGTGATCAGCTCAACGTCCCTGCCCATACCGTCAGCGTAGGCGTCGTTGCGCTCAGGTCACAGCGGCTGGCCGGTCGTTGATCCAGAGGTCGATCAGCCCGCGGAAGTGGGCGATGAACCGGTCGTGCTCGTGCGGCGGATAGGTGGCCCGGACGGTGTCCCGCAGCAGGGTGTCGAAATCCGGCGAGCGCACCCAGTCGTAGACCATGTCGTCGACGTGGCCCAGGTGCCGCTCGCAGAACTCGGCGTACCGGTCGGCCTCGAAGTACTCGTCGGCCAGCCGCCGGTACTCGTGCAGCTTGTCGGTGTAGGACAGGTCGGTCCGGTCGGCGATGTCGAAGTACCTGCGGGTGTCGGTGTCCAGCCGCGGCTTGCGCCCGGTCACCACGCAGTACACGCTCCACCGCAGCAGCGCCGCCATCGCCCACGGGAAGTAGTAGTGCAGCGAGGTCAGCGCCACGTCCGGGCAGGCGTTGGCGTAGTCGATGGGGCAGACGTCGGTACCGCGGACCAGCGTCTCGCAGGAGTTGAACTCCCACCGGAAGAACGCGTTGACCACCCGGGAGATGGTGACCACCTCGAACCCGGTGTCCGCGCTCAGGAAGTCGTGCTGCACCGCGTACCGCTCGTGCATCGGCAGCTCCGGCCGGAACTTCATCACCATCGTCTCCGGCCCGATCGACAGTGACCGGGCGAACACGTCGTACCCCTCGACCGACTGCTGTAGGTGCATCAGCCGCTCGCCGGACGCGTCGTACGCGCGGTGCAGGTCGTCGCTGTTGCGGATCTTCGACACGCCGACCCAGGCGCCGCCGTCGAACGGCTTCATGTACAGCGGGTACCCCAGCGTGCCCGCCACCTCGTCCAGGTCGAACGGCTGGTTGTACCGCTTGGCCGTGTACGCCCACCGGGCGTTGTCCACCGGGTGCTTGTACGGCACCAGCACGGTGTCCGGCACCTTCAGGCCCAGCCGCATCATCGCGCAGTAGGCGGTGTGCTTCTCCATCGACTGGAACGTGAACGGGCTGTTGAGCAGGTAGACGTCGTCCATCATGGCGACCTTCTTCAGCCACTCCCGCGGGACGTAGTACCAGTACGCCAGCCGGTCGATGACCAGCGAGTGCCGCGGCTGGTACCGCAGGTTGAACGGCTCGATGGTGACCCGCACCGAGCGCAGCGCGTGGCTGTCACCGGCGTCGTCGGACACCGGCCCCAGCCGCCGGAGCAGCGTCTCGAACGCGCGCGGCCAGTCGTCCTCGGTGCCGAGCAGCAACCCGATGAGGTGTTCAACGTCGGACATGACTCCCCCTAACAGAACCGCGGCAGGTGGTACGCCAGTTGCCGGCGCCAGGACGGCCAGTCGTGCGGGACGTCGTACCCCCACAGGTCCAGCTCGTGCTTGATGCCCTTGTCTGCGAGCACCCCGGCGATCCGCCTGGTCGAGTCCAGCGCGCCCGTGGTGTCCTCCCACTGGCCCTGCCCGCAGACCAGCAGGATCGACAGGCGTGAGCGCAGCCAGTCGAGGTGGTCGCCGTGCAGGTTGGCCAGGTAGTCGCTGGGATTGTTGAAGTAGGCCTGCTCGCCGGGCTCGCCCCAGGAGCGCCAGGCCGATGGATCATAGTTGCCGGAGAAGCACAACGCCAACGGGAACAGGTCGGCGCGCTTGAACGCGAAGTTGAGCGCGTGATAGGCGCCCATCGATGCGCCCACCGTCATGATCTCGGTGCCCCCGCCCGAGTCGCCGGCGATGTGCGGCACGACCTGGTCGACGATCCACGACTCGTACCCGCCGTGCCGCCGGGCCCGTTCCTCCAGCGGCAGGTCGCGGGCGGACCAGGAGCCGGCGTCGAAGGAGTCGACGCAGTACAGCTTGACCCGGCCCGCCTCGATCAGGTCGGCCACCGCGCCGACCATGCCGTTGTTGGCGAAGTCCCACGCCCGGCCCGCCTCCGACGGGAACACCAGCGCCGGCCTTCCGTAGTGCCCGTAGACCATCACCGTGCCGGCGGCGTTGAGCGCCGGCGACCAGATCTCGGTGGAGTACTCCCGCATCTTGAGCCAATCTCGTTGTCGCCCGGTGGTTTACTTCGGGACCGCTAGCCCCACACGTGTCGCAGCAGTTCGGTCAGGTACGGGTCGAACGCATCGCGCCAGCCCGTGTAGTTGTGCGCGTCCGGTACCTCCGCCATCGTCACCGGGTAACCCTGCCGCCGCAGGGTTTCCGCCATCTGTCGGTTGTTGTGCAGGTTCTCCTCAGCCAGGCCGCACGTCAAGACCGTCGGCACCGGTGGGGTCTTCTCGACCGCGCGGTGCAGCTTGCCGGTGAAGCGCACGATCCGCAGGTACCGGCGGAAGCCCGACTCCATCCGGTCGTGCCGCGGGACAAAGAAGCTGCTCGATTGCAGGAACAGTGCGGCGAACGCGGCCGGGTACCGCCGCTGCGCGTGCAGCATCGCCAGCCCGCCGAGGCTCGCCCCCATGCCGACCACCGGCTCGGTGGTGTCCAGGAGCCGGTGCAGCCGGGGCAGCACGTCGGCGGCCAGCGCGTAGGAGTAGGCCGGGTTGGCCGAGTACCACTCGTTGCGCTCGCCCGGCGTGAGCAGCACGAGGTGGTGTGGTGGCACCGCACCGGCGCCGACCATGGCGGCGCTGTAGTGCCCGAGCGAGGCGAGCCGGTCGTACTCCGGCCCGTCGTGCGCGAGCAGGACGTGCCCGGTCGGCTCGGCCGGCGACCAGACCCGCGCGGTCAGCTCGCCGTGCACCGGGGGTACCGGGATCACCTGCTCCTGCCAGGTACCCGGGGTCGTCGCGGTCAGCCGCAGCCAGGCCGGCTCGCGGTAGTCGGGGAACTCCAGCACCGACTTGTCGCCGAACGCGCCGCCCACCCGCCGCGGGTTGCCCGGGTCGCAGATCTCCTCGGTACCCCCGTCGGGGTGCAGCAGTGCCAGCTTGTACTCCAGCCGCCAGATCGGCGGCCGCGGCAGCACCAGCTGCCAGACGCCGGACTCGTAGCTGAAGTCCAGCAGCTCCCCGGGAATGCCGGCGTGCTGCACGAGGCGTACCCCCGCCAGCCGCCGCTGCGGATCGACCAGCCGGAATGCCATCGTGTCCACCCCGGCGGCGGCACCGACAGCCTGATCCATGCCGGCACTCTAACTCTCATGACGGCCTGCCCGGCGCCGATAGAATTGGGCGTGATCCGCGCCCTGCCCGCACCGGCCGCCGCTCACCTGGCGGCGCAGCTGGACCGGCTGGAGGACGACCGCGGCCAGGACACCGCCGAGACGCTCGCCGCCGCGGTCGGGCTGGAGCGGCTGGCACAGGCGTACGGCGACGTGGTGGCCCGGGAACGCGCCCGGCTGTTGCAGGCGGACATGCAGGAACGCGGCGGACAGACGACCCGCAGCGTGACGCTGCTGTGGGACGTGCACGCGTGGGCCACGGCGAACGACTGCCGGCCGGTACTGGCCCGCAGCCACCTGCTGCTCGCCCGTACCCAGCGCAACCTCGGCGACATGGCCGCCTGCCTGGAGCATGCGATCCGGGCCGCGGAGCACCTCGATGAGGACGCACCGCCCGGTCGCCGGGTGTTCTACCTCGTCAAGCTCGCCGACGCGCTGGGCTGGACCGGCTCGTTCGGCGCCGCGCGGGAACGGTACCGGCAGGCCGAGCAGATCGCCGCGGCGGCCGGCGACTACGAGCGGCAGATGATGGTGCTCAACAACCTGGCGTACACCGAGTACGAGGCGGGGGAGGCGCGGCGGGCATGGGCCGTGGTCGAGCGGATGCAGGCGTTCGCCGCCGCGCACGGCGAGCGGTTCTCCGCGAACCGGCTGGACACGATAGCGCGGATCCAGATCGAGCTGGGCTGGTACGCCGAGGCGGAGGCCACGGTACTGCAGGCGATCGCGCAGTACGCCGCCGACGGGTACGAGGAGGTCGACGCGCTGGCCGAGTACCTGCTCACGCTCGGCATGGCGCAGCGCGGCCGGGGTGCCCTCGACGAGGCCATGGCCACGCTGGAACGCAGCCGGCTGCTCTGCGACGAGCGTGCCCTCGGCGAGGTTGAGCTGCGGGTACTGGAGGAGCAGGCCGAGCTGTACGCGCAGACCGGTGACTTCCGCCGCGCGTACCAGGCGCAGAAGGCCTGGCGGGTCACCGACCAGGTGCTGCGCTCGGCCCAGCGGGAGGCGCAGGCGCGCACCCGCCAGGCGATCTTCGAGACCGACGAGGCACGCCGGGAGGCCGAGCGGTTCCGCGCGCAGGCCCGCAGCGACGCGCTGACCGGGCTGCCCAACCGCCGCTACGTCGACGAGGAACTGCCGGCCGTCCTCGCCCGCGCCGAGGCGGCCGGCACCCAAGTGACGGTCGCGCTGGCCGACCTCGACCACTTCAAGCGGATCAACGACACGCTCTCGCACGAGGTCGGCGACCAGGTCCTCAGTACCGTCGGCGGGCTGCTGCGCAGCGGCGTGGCGGGGGTTTCCCGGGCGGCCTTCGCGGCCCGGCTCGGCGGTGAGGAGTTCCTCGTCGTGCTTCCCGGCACCGCGCCGGACGAGGCGGAACGACACCTCGACGCGCTGCGGCTGCTGGTCCGGTCACACCCGTGGGCGCCCGTCACCGGCGGCCGGCCGGTCACCGTCAGCATCGGGGCGGTGATCGCGGCGGCGCCGGGCATCCCGACCCAGGCGGCGCTGCTGGCCGACGCGGACCGCTGCCTGTACGCGGCCAAGCGCGCCGGCCGCGACCGGGTCGTCGTCGACCGGGACCCGTGCCGAGGCGGGCAGCGCCTGGACTGAGGCAACGCGCCGACGAAGTCGTGCGCGGGGCGCCGATGCTACAGGGAGATCACCGTCGCGTGCGCGTCGACGGTGTCGGCGGTGTGGTCGTCGAACCAGATCCCACCGGTGGCCAGGTAGCGGAACCGGTGCTCGCCGGGCGGCAGGGTGACCGAGACGCTGCGCATTCCGTTGCGCCGGGGGAGAAGCCGGTGGGCGCCGGGGGTCCAGTCGTTGAAGCTACCGACAACGCTGACCTCGCCGGCCGGCTGGTCGAGCGGGAGGGAGAAGATGACCCGGGTCTTCGGGCCGAACAGACGAACTCGCTTGATCATCTGGGCTCCTTGGAGGCGGATGCGCCAAGGATGTCCCGTGTCGGGCCGCGGGCGTGGTTGCGACACGCCGGGCGGCCCAGGTTTGGCGCGTTCAGCTCGCGAGCGCCAACCGGGGTCGTGCGGTACCGGTACCGGCCGGGCGGCCCGGGTACACCGAGCGGACCGTCTCCAGCGCCCACCGCATCCGGGGCACCGCGGTGTCCGGGTGGTCGCCGAACTCGCCGGCCACCTGCGCCGCGCAGCCGCGGATGCCGAGCTTGCGGAGGCTGGTCGCGACCGCGCGGCGGACCTCGTCGGCGGCCGGCCGCTGTGAGCACTGCAGGGTCGAGGCGAACAGAGCCTCTGCTCGCACCGCCTCGAATGAGTTGGGCATCTCGCACCTCCACGCGTTCCGCCTTGTTGCTACCTACACGGTAGGAAGCGCCGATCGGCTCAGGCTCCCGAATTAATGCCAGCGTCGGCGATACGTCACCGGCGTATCGCCGGGACCGGGCCCTGGTGCCGGGCGATGGCGTCGGTGGCCACGAGCAGCTGGTGACAGCCGATCGGGGTACCGGTGCCGTCCAGCTCGTCGACGTGCAGCCAGACCGCGGTGCCGTCGTAGCAGCCGGAGATGTCGGTGCGTACCCGGATCACCCGTACGGTCATGCCTTCGTCGCGCCAGCGGATCTCGCCGGGCGCCAGGTGGAGGATGTCATCGGGGCGGGGTACCGCCGCCGGTGGCGTGTTGATGAGTCGCTGCAAGCGCGCGTCCGCGTCGCTGAACAGCATCGCCGAACATCTCCTTCCACACCGCGGGGGATGGGCGCGCGGCGGGTGTCACTCGGGGGCAGAGGATGCCGCCGCGCGCCCTGCCACTCCCTTCGCGTCTGACGCACTGTCGATGGCGCTTCCCACCCTGGACCTGCGGTGATGGCGAGACATCCGCCAATTGACGCATGTCTGTAATCAGTCCAGAGAAAGGTCGATATCGGCAAGCACGGGGTAGTGGTCGGAGGCACTCTCGGTGGCCCCGCCGGAGATGATCCGGCAGGTGCGGGTCAGGTCGGCGATCCCGGGGGTACCGAGGATGTAGTCCAGCCGCATGCGGGAGAACTCGGTGCCGCCGCCGTCCTTCGTCGGTGCGCTGTAGTCCAGTCCGGCCGGGTCGCCGGCCTGCCGGTACAGGTCGACCAGGCCCGCGTCGGCGAGTACCGCCACCGCCCGGCTGTCCACCGCACCCCGGCGCAGGTGCCGGCCGCGGAACCCGGGTGGCAGCTCGCGCAGCGTGGCGGTGTGGTCGGTCCACGGGTCGAGCGTGTTGAGGTCGCCCATCACCAGCATCAGCCGGTCCCGGCGTACCCGGGCGGCCAGCCACCGTGCCTCCCAGCGCCGCCGCCCGCCGGAGTACGGGTTGAGGTGGGTACTGGTCGCGGTCAGCGGACCCCGGTCGGTCGCGACCGTGACCTCCATGGCGGCATGGTGGAACGGTCGCCGTACCCGCTGCCGTTCCAGTACCCGGGCCGGCTCGCGGACCAGTACCGCCACCGGCTGCCCGAACCAGGACCGGCCCAGGAACGGCGACATCCCGGTCGCCTGCGCCACCGCGCGCATCCGCCGGCCCAGGTCGCGGTCGAAGCCGCGCAACTCCTGCAGCGCAAGGAGATCCGGCCCCTGCGCGGTGACCACCTCGACGATGCGGTCGAGCCGGTCGGGCAGGCCGCCGTTGCGGATGTTGTAGGTGAGGACCCGCATCACTCCGGCCTGCGGGTCACCCGCAGCCCGCGCGCTGTCAGCCGCCGTTCGGCCTCGTCGACCGCCTGCTTGCGGGCCGCCCGGTGCCGGGCCGCCCACGCCGCCATGCCGGCGGCGAGCGCCTGCCGCTGCTCCTGCAGGCCGGTGGCCGTCGCGTCGGCCTGGGTGGCCTGCGCGGCCGCCGCCGCCTGGCTCTGCTCCGCGGTCGCCACGTGGTCGCGGTTGAGCGCCGCCAGCTCGGCGCCGCGCTGCTGCGACTGGAGAAGCCCGGCATGGGTACCGTCGGCCTGCGCGCCGGTCGCGGTGATCCGCGCGCCGGTCTGGGCGATGACCGCGCCGCGCGCCGGCTGGTCGCCCTGCTGCCCGGCCACCTCGCCCTTGATGTGCGCCAGCTTCACCATGAACTGCGTCGAGTCGTTGTTCATCCGCTGGAAGGCGTTGACCGCGCGGTCGGGCAGTACCGACGAGAACCTCAGCACCACCCCGGTGAACCCGGACCAGCCGGCGAGCAGTGTCTCCCGGGTCGCCACGCCGGCCAGCCGCGGCCCGGCGTCCTGCACCTTCGCGCCACCCTCCTCGTGCTGCGTCGCGCTGCGCTCGTTGGCCTGCAGGTGTTCCTGTACGGCGCCCCGGTGGTCCTGGCTGGCGGTAAGGGTTTCGGTGACGTCGGTCTGCGCCTGCGCGACGTTGAGGCTCTGCGCGCGGGCGGCGTCGGCGACCGCGCCGGCGTGGTCGCGGTCGTGCTCGGCCCTGCTGCGCGCGGTGAGCGTGCGGTGGATGTCGGCGGTCAGCCGGTCGAGGTCCTCCTGGGTACCCGGTGGCGCCTCGTACTGCGGGTTCACCTGCTCGACGACCGGCTCACCCTCCTCGCCGCCGTTCTCCCCGTGCAGCAGCGCGCCGCCCTTCTCGCCGAGATGGGTGCGCTCGGCGAGGCCGGTCCACTTCTCCAGCACCTCGCCCTGCTCGTGCAACTGCGCGGCCCGCTCCTCGCCGGGGTACTGCATCATGCGGGTGAACCAGTCCTCCGCGCGGTCCGGGATCGGTACCGGCGTGCCGACCTGGGCCGGCGACGGCGCGCCCGGGGTGGCGGCGCGGGGGAAGAAGTCCTTGGGCAGCTGGGTCTGCGGGCCGCCGCCGCCGTACGACTCGGGCCGGCCCCAGGCCGGCGAGCCCTCCGGTTGCGGTGCCACGACCGAGCGCAGCGTCGGGGTACCGGCCGGGACGGCGAGCACCCGCGCCTCGTCGACCGGGTTGCCCTTCCACACCTTGCCCGACGGCTCGGGCGCCCAGCCGTGCGGCAGCGCCGAGGTCTCCCGGATGGCCGCCTCGCCGGTCGACGCGAGCTGGCTGGCGTAGGCTTCCGCCTCCTCCTGTGTGGCGACGATGTGGTCGACGAACGCGCCGGGCGGCCCGACCCGCACCGCGTACCCGTCCTGCTCGGTCACCTGGAAGTACGACTCGGGCGCCCACTCGCCGTTCTTCAGCTGGCCGAGCGAGCCGTGGAACGGGCCGGGTGCGTCGGGCTTCGACGGGTCCCACGGGCCGATCGCGGGATCGACCTCCAACTGGCCCGGCGCGTTGAGCTTGGCGCCGGTCGGCTTGCCGGTGACCGGATCGAGGCCGAGCGCGCTGCGTACCTTCGGGTCGCTCCAGTCGACGTCGGTGCTCCGGGTGGGCGCCGCCCGCGGGGTACCCTGCGTCGTCTGTACCTCGCCGGGCTGCAGTCCGAGGGCGGCCTCGTCGATGATGACGGAGGGCTCCGGGGCCGGGGGAGCGGGCGGTGCCGTGTTCGCGAAGTCGAACATGTTCTGCATGCCCGGCTCGTCGAAGCCCGGCGCCATCTGCCGGTACGGCCGGCCGTCCGCGCCGAAGGCGGCGTGCAGGTCCTGGTGCGCCGAGGATCCGGTGCGCGTCGCGTAGAGGTTCTCCGGATCGAGCGCGCGGTCGGGGTACTGGCGCATCGGGTACTGCTCGTGGTGGATCGGTCCCTGCCAGTCCTCGGGCAGGTCCATCCGGTCGCGCAGCTTGTTGAACTCGGCACGCGGTCCCCGGTCGGGTCCCGGCCGCCGCCGCCCGGCCGCGTCCCGCTCGATGTCGAACAGTTCCTCGTCGGTGCGGAACCCGCGCACGTCGCCGCTCTCCGCGACCTTCAGCATCGCCTCGGCCCGCTCCGGCGGCATGTCGACGTGTACCGGCTCCTCCGGCGCCGACGGCACGTGGTACTCCTCCGGCCACACCTCGTTGCCCGGTGCCGGTTCGGCTTCGATCGTCAGCTCGCCCGACGCGGTCTTCGGGGCGGGCCTCGGCGGCGGGGTGTCCTCGGCCGGCTTCGGTGGCGTCTCCTCGGTCTCGTGGCCGCCGCCCTTGCCGAGCCCGCCGGCCGCGGCACCGGCCAGGCCGCCGAGCGCGCCGCCCATCTCCTTGCCGCCCTCTTCCAGTACCTTGCCCTGCGCCTCGATCGCCCGCGGGTCGGCGGCACTGGTGAACGTGTGCAGCGAGCGGAACAGCACGACGAGCGGCTGCAGCGCCATCTTCACCCCGCCGAGCACCGCACCGGCCGCACCGAACGCCAGCGCGATCTCGCCCGCGGCGACGGCCAGCGGAGCCAGCGCGCCGAGGGTGAAGAAGGCGGCGGCGGTCGCCGCGACCGCGACGATGCCGACCACGCCGGCCAACACGTTGACGAGGTTCGACGCCATGTCGAGGATCGCGCAGACGCCCTCGATGTCGTTGGCCGCCTGCTCGTACCCGGACGATCCCTCGCCCATGTGCCCCATGAGGTCGGCGTCGTGGCCGAGCGCGCCGGCGGCGATCGCCTTCGCGGCGAAGACCCCGCCGACGACCTGGCCGATGCCCGGGATGGACTCCTCGACCGCGGCGAGGCCGAGCGTCATGCCGGCACCGGCGACGAACGCGTCGCCGAAGCTGTCACCCATCCCGCCGCCGACCTCTTCGGCGATGAAGTCGGCGCGGCCCTCCGAACCCGTGCCGCCCACCCGCGCGCCGGCCTGCGCCCACCGCTGGTGCTCGACCAGCTCGCCGTCGACCAGTTCCAGCATCGAGGTGTCCAGGTCACCGGCGCCGGTGTCCGGCTCCGCGGGCGGTTCCACTTCCGCGATGGGCGGGGTCACGTCGGTCGCTGGCGCGGGTGCGGGTCCGTCGGGTGCGGGCGCACCGCCAGGGGTACCGGCGTCCGGCGCGCCGCCCGCGTGACCCGGCCCGCCATCCGCTGCGGGCGCGGGCGCCGGCCCGGCCTCGGGCGCCGTCCCGCCGTCGGGTGTCGGCCCGGCCTCGGGCGTCGGCGTGCCCGCATCGGCCGCGGGAGCCGGCCCGGCATCGGCCGCGGGCACCGGGCCGCCGTCGGGTGCGCCGCCGTCGGGCGTGGCGGCCGGCACACCGCCGACCACGCTTGCCATGCCGTCGTTGCCGACCGTGCTCTGCAACCGGGTCAGCGCGTCTTCGGGCGACTCCTCCGGGCTCTGCGCCGGACCGGCGGGTCGCGGCACGCGCGCGGGGTCCTCCGCGCTCTGCTCGGCGACCGGCATCCGGTCGGTCAGGCGACCCATCGGCCTATCGTGCCATGACGATGCTCATGGTCTGGGTACCCTCGCCTCGTACGCGGCCTTCACCCCCGCGAAGGCGGCGGTGCCCCAGCGCTCCCGCAGGGCCAGCAGGTGCGGCTGGAACGCCGCGCGGGCACCGTCAGCACCGACCAGGTCGCGTAGCGTGGCCCAGCCGACGGCGAGCGCCGCGTACGCGCCGGCCCGGTCGCCCAGGGCGTCGGCGAGCGCCGCGAGCGCGACGGCCGCGGCCAGGTACCCGGTCGCCGAGCGCCCCGCGAGCGCCTCGGTCCGGGCGCGCTCGGCGTGCATCCGGGCGGCCACCGGGTCCTTGCGGTCCAGGGCGCGCGCGGCGGCGAGCAGCGCGAGCCGGGCGGCCGCCTCGTGTGACCCGGTGTCGACCTCGGTCGCGAGCCGGTCGGTCAGCTCGTCGGCGAGCCGTTCGGCGAGCTCTACCTGGCCGGCCGACTGGAGCTCGGCCACACCGTCCACAAGGGACAGTGCCGGGTCGGCCGACCCGGCGGCGGCCCGGCGGAAGGCGGCCAGGGCATCGTCGGGCCGGCCGGCGGCGAGCAGCGCACTGGCGTACCCCCGCTCCAGCGTGGCCTCCGGTCCGGCCGCGTCGAGGGCGGCCGCGAAGTCGCAGACGGCGGCCGCCGGATCGCCGGCCGCGAGCGCCGCGGCGCCGGCCTCCCGGTAGGTCGCGGCACCCGGCGCGGCGTCGACCGCGCGGCCGGCCAGCGTGACCGCCTCGTCCCGGTGGCCGGCGTGCCGGGCGAGCGC
>Ga0066710_100005145_pt1 | contig 11831 bp, 9 predicted proteins | sample GraSoiAngelo_159_FD_79666 | JGI IMG/M metagenome (GOLD analysis project Ga0066710, IMG submission 79666) | Grasslands soil microbial communities from the Angelo Coastal Reserve, California, USA - 14_1009_16_40cm | ecosystem: Environmental > Terrestrial > Soil > Grasslands | place: USA... | reverse complement strand
CAACGGCGGGCATATCATTGCGCCCGCTCGAATACGGCACCGGCACCGGGGGGCGCGCTACGGCGTGTATAATCGCCACGTGGCAGGTGCACCTGAAATGAACGAACCCACTGATTGCTCAGCCAACCGGCGCGACTTTGTTCGCGCCGGCCTCGGGGCTGCCGGTTTGGCAGCCTCAATCGCGTACGCGGCCAAACGGCCGCTCGAACCTCTGTCGCCCGGCATCAAGATTACGCTGCAACTCCCTTCGACTTTCACCGACGAGGACCTGTCATTTGCGCGGCAGATGGGAGTCAACTATGTCACGGTCGGCACTACGGGCGGAACGTACGAGGTTTTCGCCGAGTTCAAACGGCGGATCGAAGCGGCAGGCCTGAAAGTTACGAACATCGGAAATACCAACGTCCACAACATGCCGGAAGTCACCCTGAATCTCCCCGGCCGGGATCAAAAGATTGAAGAGTACAAGCAATATCTCCGCAACCTCGGAAGAGCGGGCATCTTCTACACCACATATGCGCACATGGGGAACGGCATCTGGAGTTCAGACCAGGAGAAGACTCGCGGCGGCGCTCCGGCCCGCGCCTTCCACCTGGAGAACGCCAAGGGTCACTGGGGTGGAAAAACTTTTGAACCGCCGTTGACCCACGGACGTAGATTCACCAAGGAAGAAATCTGGGACAACTACACCTATTTCATCAAGCAGGTGGTCCCGGTCGCGGAGGAGGAGGGCATAAGGATCGGCATTCACCCGGATGATCCGCCCGTTCCCGAACTAGGCGGCATCCCCCGCTGCATCTTCGGCAACTTCGACGGTTACGTGCGCGCCCTGGAGATTGCGAACAGCCCCAACGTGGGTGTTTGCCTCTGCTGCGGTACTTGGATGGAAGGCGTAAAGTGGACCGGCAAGGATGTCTTCGAAGCGATTCGAGAGTTCGGAAAGATGGGCAAGCTTTGGAAAATTCATTTCCGCAACGTAACCGCGCCCATTCCATATTTCGTCGAGACCTTCGTCGATGACGGCTACACGGACATGAAGAAGGTTATGCGTACCCTTGTGGATGTAGACTTTCGCGGTATCCTGATCGCCGACCATGTGCCGGGAATGGTCGGAGGCCGGACGGGCTGGGCCTACAGCATCGGATACATCAAAGCGCTATACGATATGGCCAGGGATGGGCAACGCCGCGGCTAACGCCGGACCGGGGCCTGTCGCTGCTGTTGCCGCTTTATATATTCTTCATAGGCCTGCGCGCCAATTTTCTGTTTCAGGTAGTCCTGATATTCCTTGATGAGGGCTGGGTCCTTTGGCGAGCCGTAGATTTCGGTTGACTTGTATTTGCCTTCGTCAAACTTTTTCTTCGTCCACTCGTCGTGAACGTGCGTGATCTCGGCTTCGTCGACGAGTTCCTTTGCCAGATGAGGCGGAATAAAGTACACCCCCTCACGGTCCCCGAATACGATGTCGCCGGGCATCACGGTCACATGCCCGATTCGAACCGGAACGTTGATCCCGGTCACCATCACGTTGTTGATTGCCGGCGGCACCGCGCCGCGATAGTATCCTCCCATTCCGAACTCCGCGATGCCGTCGAGATCACGAATCGCGCCGTCGATGACGAACCCGACACCCGTGGTTTTCCAGACGTAGTAAGCCAGGTTATCGCCGACAATACCACCCGCGTTCAAGTTTCCAAACGCGTCCACAACAAAGACGTCGCCCTTCTGCAGCATGTCGAGGGCGGTCTGATGCGAAAGGCGGTCAAGACCTCTTTCCTTCCTTTCCGCCTGTACGACGTCAGAAATGTCGGGGCGAGCGGGCATGAGCTGCAGAGTCATAGCCCGCCCAACCATGGTCTTGCCTGGGCTCAGGATATGCAGATCATCTACGTATTGGTTAGGATATCCCCGGCGGGCGATCCCGATAATCTCCTCGGCGGACATTTCCCTGATTTTGTCGAGGACCGTATCGGGCACTTTGGGCCTGCCGTCCGGAAACCGTTCATAAGGGTTCTGCGCGGTGTATTTGATCATCTGCTCACGGGTGAGCGTGAACACCTGGCCTAACGCTCCCGGTGTAGTCGCAGGCGCCGCGATGAGGACGATCAATAGTCCCAACGCGCCCTTGGCCCGCATCTCTGAAACGGGTTGTCGCATCATGTACCTCCAAAACTTGTCATTCGCACTTCACCATGGCATTTGACGATTCGTGAACTTGCGGCCGATCTCGGCAGCCGCCTTACTCGCCGGTCCGACCATAACGCCTTCCTTGATCATGTCGACGATATTATCGGGCCGCATTGAATTCAGGAAAAAAATATGGTTGGCTTTGCAGGCAGCGAACACCTTGGCTCGCGCAGCTAACATTTGAGGGTCCTTCTCCGCTGCGTCCCGGCCGCGGACGCCCAGCGACAGCGCCATGTCGCCCGGCCCCCATTCAGCGAACGCAATGCCCGGAACTTTCAGGTTCTCTTCAGCATTGGCAAGCGCGTACTTATCTTCCAATTTCAAGCCAAGCAGGAGTTCTCCGTTGGGATTGAGCGGCCAGGCGTCCGCTTTGTCCAGATACTCATCCGTTGATACTCCCCAAACTTGAGCGGCGATTGGTGCCCCGTGAACGCCCCGCCGGCCCTCGTTGATTCCTTTGTCGACGCCCTGTTTGTGAATGGGAAGGCGCACCGCTTCGACGAAGGCTCGAACAGCGCCCGGTGTATCCGCGTGCGTTAGAAGGATGCCGTGGACGCCGGTGGCCAGCACCTGGTTGAACATCCAGGCATTGGCGCGAACCGACGTCTCATCAATGCCGTTGACAGGCACATTTACGATCACTGGCGGCGTGCGATGCCCGCTCTTGGTGGGGCCGCCAGCGACTAGTCCTCGCATGTATTCGGACAGACCCTTGATGTCGTACGGGGCGTGCTCCATGTCGTAGCTGATGTAGTCGGCGTATGTCTGGGCGTCTTTCACGCCCTGCTCATAACTACCTGCGGTGCCTGAATGCGAGCCGGTGTAGTAGATGGGCTGGCCTTGTTCCAACAGTTCGATTGCTCTGTTGATCCGTTTCGGCTTCGAAGCTTGAACCTTGGGTGTTTGAGCTACGGTTGTGGCGACTCCAAGCATCACACACAGGCTCGCCGACAAACACAATACCCTCGTCCCAAGATTCTTCCTCGTCTTAATGTTGTTCATCATTTCATCTCCAATCGCGATCGGTTGACGTCGTCCGCCCTTCAACTGAGGGCCAAATTACCACAGCCGTGAGGCTCGTGCGAGTCTTACGCGCTGATGAGACGTTTACCCGCATCAATCCGTAGAAACAGACCAGCTGCCGCCACGGACAGGGCGGCTACGACGAGAAATGGCATTTCCCACCCGTAGAACTTCACCAGGTACGCGGTCAATGTCGAAGCCAACGCCCCGCCGGTATTCCCGCAGGTGTTCATTAGTGCCGAGACGGATCCGGCGTATTCTCCGCCAATATCGATGGTGACGGCCCAGGAAACTCCAACCGTTAACTCCAACCCCAACATCGCCAGGCAAGAATAAAAGACACTTGCGAGGGGATTGGGTGTGAAGCATGCCAGCGAGATACTCAGCGCGGCCAAAAAAAAGCCGGCCGTGGCGACGGATTGGCGGGCTCGCTTGAGGTTACCCGTGCGCTTGGCCCAGATGTCGGAAGTCCAGCCGCCAATAAGATCGCCTGCAGTCCCAGCAAGCAGCGGCAGACTTGCGTACAGACCCATCTGCTGGAGGCTGAAGCCGCGGTGGTCACTGAGGTATTTCGGAAACCAGGTGAGGTAGACAGTGACGTTATACGCGTAGCAGAAATACATTGAGCAAATGATCCACATCTGCGGACTCTGGAGGATTCGCCGCCAGGGAACAGAGTGACTGACCTTTGAACCAAACCGGCCAAGCGCGGACTGAATCAGTTCGCGCTCGGCAGCGTTCATCCGATGATGCTCCGCCGGGCTATCGCGGTAGTACCAGAGCCAGACGCCCGCCCAAAGCACTCCCAGAGTCCCGAAGCAGAGGAAGGGAGCGCGCCATCCGTAGCGCGCGATAAGCAGCACGACCAGCGCTGGCGTCAGTGCTGCTCCAAGCCGCGACCCGGCGTGCGTGGCGCCTTGGGCGAAGCCGCGCTCGGCCGGCAGCATCCAGCGGGAGAGTGACCGCGTGGCAATGGGGAACGCTCCAGCCTCGCCCACGCCAAACAGGAAACGAACGGTCGCCATTGAGGCCGCGTTCCAGGCCAGAGTAGTGGCGCTGGTGAACAGAGACCACCAGATCACGATCACCGCAAGTGCGCGCCGTGGGCCAACGCGGTCTCCAAACCACCCTCCGGGTATCTGAAACAGAGCATAGGCCCATTGGAACGCGCCAAGAATCCATCCCATCGCGATGATGGAGAAGCCGAATTCCTTCTGAATCGACGGGACCGCGGCGGAGATGACAACCCGGTCCATGTACGTGATCACATAGACCGCAACCGTTAGTCCGAGGATCACGTGCCGAACACGTGTCGGTGGGGCTTGAACCGCGGCAGCAGCCCTTAGTGCTGCCTTTGCATCCAGTCCCTGGTTCGTTTCCGGTCCCATCGCATTCAGAGCTCCTTCGAGCGCTCCGGTGGTTTGAAAGCCCGTTTTCGCCGGTAATGGAAAGCCAGTTGAGGCATGCTGGAACGGCGCGGATGCAAACTTCTAGGGCCGATGATATATCATTCGGACAGCCGGGCGAAGTGACAACTTCGTGGGCGATACTGATTATGTGACTGGGGGAGACAGCACATGAAGATCAATCCGAACAAGTGCGTAGCTTGCGGCAATTGTACTTATGTGTGCCCGATGGGCGCTATCTATGTCGATCCAGTGCTTAAGCGGGCCACGATCGATCGCGACGAATGCGTCGAATGCTATGCGTGTTACAACGGATTGAGCCAAGAGCATCTCAATCCGACCATGGTGCGTACGTTGCGGCGGATCTTCGCGCTGATGAGGGTGCGCTTCGATCCGGAGCCCGACGTTTGCCCCACAGCCGCATTCGAGCCGGAAGAGCTGACCTGGCCGCGAATCGTGCGGCGGGCGTTTTCCGATCCGCGCGTGCCACATGAGTCGACGGGCGTCGAAGGCCGCGGCACCGAAGAAGTTAAGACAAACGACGTGACTGGTCGGGTGCAGGTTGGCGAAGTCGGTTTCACCATCGAATTTGGCAGGCCCGGCGTGGGGGTTCGCTTTAACGAAATCCAGCAAGTGTGCTGGGCGCTGGCGAAGGCCGGCGTCGCTTTTGAGAAGAAAAATCCCATAACGTCTCTAATGACGGATGTAACGACCGGCACGCTCGGCGAGGACATCCTGGGCGAAAAGGTGATGTCGGCGATAGTCGAGATCAAAGTTCCGGTCGAGCGCACCGAAGAAATCATTCGTCTGATGTGGGAAATCGAGAAAAAGCTGGACACGGTGGTAGCGCTGGGGGTTGGCACCCGTTGCGACGAGCACGGCGAGGAGAACATCGTCGCGCCGATTCTGGAGCGCCTCGGCTACAAATTGGAGCGTGCGAAGACGAATGCCGGGTTGGGGCGCGTGAACCATTCAGCGATTCAGCGTTCAACGGAGGCCGTCAACGTATGACCAACACATTGCATCGCTTCGGCGACGCCGAAAGCTTTCGAGATGATTACGTTGTGTTCGCCATCCCGAGCAAAGGCAGGAACGACAAAGATTCGCTGCCGAAGTTGCGCCGTTTTCTGGAGATTGCGATCGAGTTCAAACCGGTGAACCTTGGCGACGCCCGCAATGGCGGCGCCCTGCGGCCCTCCAGAACGCTGAACCCGGTTGCCCATTGGAAACGGAACGTGAAACCGGACTTCGAGGCAGTGATTCGCGGCCTGGCTGTACCAACCACCTGCGCCGCGGTGTTCGACAATCGCATAGCCGCGGAGGACTTTCTCAAGCGCGTCAAGGAAGAGGACTTCGGCCTCAGCGTGAACATCTCCACCTCGGTGGATGGCGCGGAACAGTGCTGCGCACACGCTTGCATTGCGCGGCACAGCGTCGGCTATTCACTCGGTTTTGAGGGAAAGACTGAAAAATTGCCCAATTCGCAAGTCCTCATGCTTTCCACAATGTGCGGGCATGGTATGGTCAGCCACTCTTTGGCCAAGAAGATGATTGACTGGGTGAAGGAAGGCCGCAGGACGCCTGAGGCCGCTGCGTCGTACCTGATGCGATTCTGTTCCTGCGGCGTTTTCAATCCTTCCCGCGCGAAGCGGATTCTCGAAGATGCGCGCGCTAAGACACGTTAGAGCCACGGGCTGGCTGGCTCTGCTGCTCGCGGGGTCCCTCCACAGCGAAGTAAAAGTTCTGAAGAACTTTACGCTTATCGATGGTTCGGGCCGGCCGCCGATGGGCAGTTATTCGATGATCATCGACAATGGCCGAATCCGCTGGGTTGGACCCGTGGGACAACTCAACGCCCCCGGTTCAGCCGAGGTGGTGGATCTCGCCGGCAAGTGCGTCATGCCGGGCATCATCAACCTGCACGGGCATATCGGCAACACCGTGGACCTCAAACAGGACGCCAGTTTCTTCACGCGCGAAAACATTGAGAAAAACCTGAACACATACGCATCCTACGGGGTCACCACGGTGCTCAGCATGGGGACAGACCAGGATCTCATCTTCAAAATTCGTGATGAGCAACGCGCCGGCAGGCCGTCCTCAACGCGGGTTTACACCGCCGGACAGGGGATGGTCTTTAAGGGCGGGTACGGCGGTCTTGCGGGAGTTAATTCCGGAATTGCGACCGTGTCTGAAGTGGAACCGGCAGTCGCGGCTCAAGCCGCAAAGAAGGTGGACATTATCAAATTCTGGATGGACGACCATCTCGGTACTCAGAAGAAGATGCCTTACGATATCGGAAAGGCGATTATCGACAGCGCGCACCGGCATCACCTTTCCGTGGCGGCGCACATCTTCTACTTGCAGGATGCGAAACAGTTGGTTGAGTATGGCGTAAATGGCTTGGCCCACAGTGTTCGCGACAAGCTGGTTGATCCGGCCATGGTCGATAGCATGAAAAAGCACGCCGTTTGGCAGATGGCGCCGACCTTGAGCCGGGAAGCCTCGATGTTCATCTATGGCCAACCGCCTCCGTTCGCAGACATGGCATTCTTCAGGCGCGGCGTGCCGGCGAACGTGGTCAATACCCTGAAGAGCCCTGCCTATCAGAGAACGATTCGATCCGATCCTGAGTTCGACCGGTACCGCGGATTCTTCGAAACCGCGAAAAGGAATCTCAAGACATTGGCTGACGCAGGCGTCAAGTACGGCTTCGGAACCGACACGGGGCCGCCCGGACGGTTTCCAGGCTATTTCGAACACTGGGAGATGGAACTCATGGTGGAAGCAGGACTGACGCCGATGCAGGTCATCACGGCGGCCACAAGAAACTCGGCTGAGTTCCTCGGAGCCAAAGACCTCGGAACGCTGGAGTCGACGAAGTGGGCGGATTTGGTCGTGCTCGAGCGAAACCCGCTCGATGATATCAAGAATACGCGGACAATCTCAGCCGTCTACATCGCCGGTAACAAGGTTCATTAAGACGCTCGGGAAAGAAGAGACGCGAAATTGAGGGTCTACCAAGGACTAAACGGATGGATCCTTGAAACTGGCAGCCAACATTTTCATTTACCGCGGAACCCCGGTAATCTTACTGCGCGAGAGGATCTATATGAATACTTAGAGCGTCTCGCCGCCGAGCTCGCGCCAGGGGAAGATGACATTCCTGAGGACCTGTTGCCTCCGCTGGAGAATCAAGAAGTCTGGGCGGCCGGGGTCACGTACTTTCGGAGCCGGAATGCCCGGATGCAGGAATCGAAGAGTGCCGGCGGCGGCGACTTCTATGATCGTGTCTACCACGCCGAGCGTCCGGAACTTTTCTTGAAGGCTACTCCGCATCGAGTAGCGGGTCCGGGACAGCGCGTTCGCATCCGGCAAGATTCGAGATGGAACGTTCCCGAACCCGAGTTGACCTTGCTAGTGTCACCCGGAGCCAAGATCCTGGGTTATACGATCGGGAATGACATGAGCTCCCGTGACATCGAGGGGGAGAATCCGCTCTACCTGCCACAAGCAAAAGTCTACGACCATTCCTGCGCCCTGGGACCCGCGATCCTCGTTTCATCGGATCCGCTGCCTCCGTCCACCGAGATTCAACTTGAAGTCCAGCGTGGCCGGAGCTCGGCTTTCACCGGCGCCGTGAAACTCTCCGAAATGAAACGCGATCCGGCTTCACTGGTGGAGTACCTTTTCCGCGATAACAGTTTCCCGAATGGCTGCTTCTTGATGACCGGCACAGGCATCGTACCTCCTGATTCGTTCACCCTTCATCGAGGAGACGAGATCAGCATTACGATTGCTGCAATCGGAACACTTCGGAACACGGTCGAATAGAACGTAGCTCTCACGCCGCAGCGCCCGGTGGTACAATTGCGCGCTATGATGACTTCTGCCCGCTGGAAGCGCCGCCAGTTCCTGCAATTCGTCGCCGGAAGTCCGTTGCTCGCGCAGGCTTGGCCGCAGCAAGCCCCCGCTCCCCCGGCTACCCCCAAGGACGCTCTAAACGTGATGGACTTCGAGGAAGCGGCACACCGCGCGCTTCCGCCAGCGCACTGGGGCTATTTGACCACGGGCGTGGATGACGACGCCACCTTGAAAGCCAACCGGGTGGGCTTCAAGCGTTACGAGCTTCGGCCCCGGCGACTGGTGGATGTCAGTCACCCGGATTTGCAAACTGAACTGTTCGGAACCGTGTGGGACACTCCAATCTTTCTGTGCCCCGTGGGGCATCAGAAAGCGTTTCATCCTGAGGGCGAGGTGGCAGTGGCGCGGGCGGCCAAGGCAAAACGGACCCTGCAGATCCTCTCGACCTCCACGTCCTCTTCCGTGGAAGACGTCAGCGAAGCCTTGGGAAGGCCGCCCTGGTATCAGCTCTATCTGCCTACCCGTTGGGATACTGCGGAGAAGCTCGTGCGGAGAGTCGAAGCAGCCTGTTGTCCAGTATTGGTTTGGATCATAGACTTGATGGCCGAGCGGAACACCGAGACATTGGAGCGTTTCCGGCGGACGGATACGAGACAATGCATCGCGTGCCACGCAAGGGCGCAAGGCGGCACGCCGCTCTCAGGGCGGCCGATGTTCAAGGGCATCGAGGGTGAAGTCGCGGTCAACCCGTCAACGGCGACGTGGGACCTGGTCGACCGATTGAAAAAAATGACCAAGATGAAGCTCGTGATCAAAGGCGTCGAGACCCGCGAGGACGCGGCGCTGTGTCGTGAGCGCGGCGCCGACGGGATTGTGGTTTCCAATCATGGAGGCCGCGCAACGGAGACCGGGCGCGGCACCATTGAAGCGCTCGAGGAGGTGGTGGATGCAGCGGGCCAGATTCCGGTGCTTGTGGATGGCGGCTTCCGCCGCGGCACGGATATCTACAAAGCCCTGGCGCTGGGAGCGCGCGCCGTCGGCATCGGACGCCCGTATGCCTGGGGTTTGAGCGCCTTCGGACAAGAAGGCGTCGAGCGGGTTCTGGACATTCTTCGGGCCGAACTGCAGTTGACGATGAGACAGTGTGGCACGCCGGGGATCTCGCAGATCACACGCGCATCAATCACCAGGAGCGACGCGCGGTTTTGATTCTCCGCCCGGCATCGTGGACCTATCCGATTCGCAGAGCCGCCATCGGATCGATCCGCGTTGCACGCCGCGCCGGTACGAAGCCCGCCGCCAACGCCACGACAACGAACAGCAACGCGATGCCCACATAGGTCGCTGGATCAGGGGAGCTGACGTGGAACAGAAATTCCTTCATCACCCGGGTCAGCGCGAGTGCTCCGGCAATACCAATCGCCACTCCCCCGAGCGCTAGCGCCAGGCATTCGCCCAGCACGAGCCGCAGGATATCGCCCTGCTGGGCTCCCAGCGCACGGCGGACCCCTACTTCCTGCGTTCGCTGCGCGACCGAATACGCAATCACACCGTATATTCCGACCATGGCCAGCAATAGCGCCGCGCCGGCAAACGATCCTAGCAGAAACATTGTCAACCGGCGCTGCCCAAGCGTCGCATCGAACACGGCTTCCATCGTTTTGATCTCCGAAACGGATTGATCGCGGTCCATTGCCGATACCTGGCCGCGAACAGAGTTGACGATGCTCAACGGATCGCGCTGTGTACGAACCGCCAGATAGGCGGATTGCGGCGGGTGAAGGACGCACGGAACGTAAAACTCGGGCGGGGCATCGTAGGCGAGGCCCCCCTCGTGAATATCCGCCGCGATGCCCGCGACTTCCATCCATCCAATCGCCTTGTCATATCCCTCGCTGATGTGTTGGCCAACCGGATCCGGGCCGTTCGGATACTCCGGCCAGATGCGCCGCGCGAGGCTCTCATTGACGATGATCATGGGCGGCGCGCCGGGCCGGTTGTCGCGGCCGGTAAACTCGCGCCCGCGCCGCATCGGAATCCCCAACGTCTGGAAATAGCCGGGCGTGACGCTCTGGACTACCGCCATCAGAGGCTCTTTCTCATCCCATGGCGCCTGTCCCTGGACCTGAGTGATATTGGTCCTGATCCATGTTGTAGTGGGAAGCGACATCGCCATGGCCGCGCCGCGCACGCCAGGGGTCGCTTCCACGCGCTGTACAAGTTCGCCGAAGAATGCCGCCTTCTTCTGATCGGTGTTATAGCGGCCGGGCGGCAGAGCGATTTTCATGGTCAGCAGATTCGCGGGCTGAAACCCGGGATTGACGTCGCGGAGACGGGCAAAGCTCTCGATCAGGAGCGCCGCGCCGATCAGCAGCACAATCGACAAGGCGACCTGTCCCACCACAAGCAAGGCGCGCGGGCTGATGCCCAGCGCTCCGCGCCGGCCCGCCGATCCCCGGCCGGCTCCCGAGCCGCTTTCACGCAGCACACCGGCGAGATCAGGCCGCGATATCTGGAGCGACGGGAACAGGCCGAACAAGACCGCGGTCGCGACCGAAAGAACCAGATTGAATCCGAGCACCATACCGTCCAGCCGAATATCCGCGGCGCCAGGCAGATATAGCGCGTTTACAGCGCCCGTCATATTCAGGGCATTGACATTCTTAATCGCGCTCAAGCCCCAATTTGCCAGCAAAGCAGCCAGCGTCCCGCCCGCGGCCGCAAGCACCAGGCTCTCGGCCAGAAGTTGCCTGACCAGCCGGCCGCGCCCGGCCCCCAGCGCCGCGCGCAGCGCGAATTCGCGGGTGCGCGAGGCCGCCCGTGCCAGCAGCAGGCTCGCCACGTTCGCGCAGGCAATCAACAAAACGAACCCAACCGCGCCGAACAGCATCCACAGCATCAGGCGCACATTCTCAACCAGCCGGTCTTTGAGCCAGACGAGTCGAATCGTTCCGCGCTCGATCGATGGATGGGCGGCGCTGTATTGCCGGCTCAGCACCTCCATCTCGGCGCTTGCTTGTTGCAGGGTCACTCGAGGTTTCAACCGTCCGAATCCCCTCAGGAGCGGAATACCCCAATATCGGGACGGAAGCGCGGACCATTCTGAGGGTCTTGGGAACCACACGTCCACGCCGCGGAAAGGAAATTCAAACCCTCGCGGCAGCACGCCGACGATGGTGTGCGGAATCGAATCAAGCGTCGCCGTTTTTCCGACCACCTGGGGGTCTCCGCCAAAGCGGCGTTTCCACAGCCCCGCGCCAATCATCACCACAGGAGGTCCGCCGCCAGCGTCTTCCTCACGAAGAAAACCGCGCCCCAAGACAGGCTGCACGCCCAGAATGTCCAGGAAAT
>Ga0066710_100005144_pt1 | contig 11832 bp, 14 predicted proteins | sample GraSoiAngelo_159_FD_79666 | JGI IMG/M metagenome (GOLD analysis project Ga0066710, IMG submission 79666) | Grasslands soil microbial communities from the Angelo Coastal Reserve, California, USA - 14_1009_16_40cm | ecosystem: Environmental > Terrestrial > Soil > Grasslands | place: USA... | reverse complement strand
GCGAGCAGGAACTCGTAGAGAAGATCCTTGTCCAGCTCCTGCTTGGGAAGCGCCGAGCGGTCTTCGGGCTCGGGGGCCGCGGCCTGGGGCTCGCCGGTGTCCGCGTCGGATTCGTCCTGGGTTTCCGCTTCGGATGCAGCCGGTTGAGGCGAATTGGCCGCGCATCCTGCAAAAAAGACAAATGCCACCGCCGTGAGCAGCCGCAAGGCGCCGACCGGAATAGCGAAAAAACCTGTTGAATTACACATGCGGGAAGTATGCTGTCGTGAAGGGCTAGTTTAGGTATATTTCCGAGGCCCGACAAGACAATTAGTTCCGTTGTGCCAGAGCTGCCTGAAGTCGAGATCACCCGCCGCGGCATCGAGCCTTTCGTGCTCGGCAAGACCATCACCAGCGTCGCCGTGCGCAACCCCAATCTGCGCCGGCGCGTGCCGCGGAACTTCGCACGCCTCGTCGTCGGGCGGGTCGTAAAACGGCTGGTGCGGCGTGGCAAGTATCTGCTGCTCGAGTGCGACGGCGGCTCGCTCATCCTGCATCTGGGCATGTCGGGGAGCCTGCGCGTGATCGACCCGGGGACGCCCCCGCGCGAGCACGATCATCTGGATCTCGTTTTCGGCGGCACGGCGCTGCGCCTTCGCGATCCGCGCCGCTTCGGCGTGGTGCTGTGGAGCGCCGGGGACGTTTCCCGCCACCCCTTGCTCGCGCGCCTCGGGGTCGAGCCGCTTGGCGAGCGCTTCTCCCCCGAGTTTCTCTATCGCGCCACGCGCGGCCGCGATGTCGGGGTCAAGCAGCTGCTGATGAACGCCAGCGTCGTGGTCGGGATCGGAAACATCTACGCAAACGAAAGCCTGTTCAGGGCGGGCATCCATCCGCGCACTCGCTCCGGGCGCCTCTCTCGCGCGCGCTGCGAGCGACTGGTCGCGGCCGTGAAGGACACGCTTCTCGCCGCGCTCGCCGCCGGCGGGTCGAGCCTGCGCGACTTCGTGCACTCGGACGGCGCCTCGGGTTATTTCCAGCAGCACTATTACGTCTACGACCGCGCCGCGCTTCCATGCCGGGTCTGTGGGGCCGCGATACGCGTGGCGCGCCAAGGCCAACGTTCGAGCTTTTTCTGCGCGACCTGCCAGAGGTAGGCCGGCAATCCCCTCCGATACTCTATCCGGTCCTTGAAAAAGGGGCCACCCCCCTTTACATCCCCCAAAATTTGAGGCTGCAGAAAAGCCTGCTATTCCTTGCCTTCGCGCTTTCCCACCTTCGCGGCGAGAGCGCTCGCGACAAGGGGCTGCACGAACTTCTCCACCTCGCCCCCCAGCGAGGCGATCTCCCGCACGATGGTGGCCGAGACGAACATGTACTGATCACCGGGAGTCAGGAACAAGGTCTCGACGTCCGGATGGAGATTGCGGTTCATGCCGGCCATCTGGAATTCGTATTCGAAGTCCGATACCGCCCTCAGGCCCCGCAGGATTACCCGCGCCTTCTCCCGGCGGACGAATTCCATGAGCAGGCCGCCGAAGCCCTCGATTCTGACGTTGCGGTAGGGTTTGAGCACTTCGCGCGCGAGACGCAGGCGTTCCTCGAGCGTGAAGAAGGGGTTTTTCCCGCGGCTGTCCGCAACGCCCACCACGACTTCGTCGAAGAGCGTGGCGGCGCGCCTCACCAGGTCCTCGTGGCCTCGCGTGATCGGATCAAACGTTCCCGGATACACCGCCTTGATCATCGGGTGTCCTTCCCAGAAGATGAAAATGCACCTTGCCCGCCCGGGCGTGCCTCAGAATAGTCCAACCCTGCGGCGGCTGGAGCGCGGCCTCGCTTTCCGCGTACACCCGCGCTCCCTCGACAAGCAACCCGCGCACGAGGGCGAGCGCGGCTGCCTGCAAGCCCAGACGGTAGGGCGGATCGACAAAGACGACATCGAAGAGCGAGCTCGCGCCGCGGGCGAATTCTAGCGCATCGCCGCGCACGACAGTCAGGTTGCCCGCGCCGAGTTTGCGCGCGTTCTCGCGGAGCGCGGCTAGCGCCGCCGCATTCTTCTCGACCATGACCACCGACGCGGCGCCGCGCGAAAGCGCCTCGAAGCCGAGCGCGCCGCTGCCCGCAAAGAGGTCGAGGCACGCCAACCCGGTGAGATCTCGGCCGAGCCAGTTGAAGAGCGTCTCGCGCACTCGGTCCGGAGTCGGCCTCAGGCCCGCGACATCGGGGAATTCGAGGATGCGGCTGCGCCACAGCCCGCCGATGATGCGGACCGTGTTGGGCCTAGTCCGGCGCACCGACGACGACGACTGAGAGCTTTCCCGGATCGACGCGGCGCGCAAACGCGCTGCGTATCTGCGCGAGGGTCACGCTCCGCACGCGGGCTGGATACGCGTCGAGCCAGTCGAGCGGCAGCCCGTAGAAGCCGATCAAGGCAAGCTGCTCGAGCACCTTCCGGTTGGTATCGATGCGAAGGGGGAAGCCGCCGACCAGGCTCTTTCTTGCCGCGTTCAACTCCGCTTCGGTCGGGCCCCGCGCCACGAACTCCGCAACCACCGTGCGAGCGAGCTCGAGCGCCTCGCGCGCCTGGTCGCGCCGCGTCTGCAATCCCACCAGGAACGGCCCCGCGCGCTGGTAGGGCCGCAAGTAGCTGTAGGCGCTGTAGGCGTAGCCGCGCTTGTCCCGAACTTCCCTGAAGATCCGCGACACCAGTCCGCTGCCCCCAAGGACATAGTTGCCGACCAGGAGCGGAAAATAATCGGGATCACCATACGACAGCGCTGCGACTCCGAGCAGGACATGGCTTTGGGCTGAGGGGTGCGCGATGCGCAACGTCTCGGTCGGCGGTGATGGCGCAACCGGCGCGAGCGCGTAGCGCTCGCCTTGAGCGAGACGCGAAGTCAGCTCCTCGGCAAGCGTCCGGGCCGCGTCGCGGGACAGGTCTCCGACGATCGTGACGACCGCCTGCATCGAGCCATAGCGCGTGCGGTAATGGCGCTCGAGGTCCTCGCGGGCGATCGCCGCGAGGCTCGCCGGGCTCGCGCTCAAGCCATAAGGGTGCTCCGGATACATGAGTGCGTAGAGGCGCCGCTCGGCGACGCGGTCGGGCTGCGTCTCGGCCTCCAGGATGTTCGCCACGGCGCGCGCGCGCTCGCGCTCGAAGGCATCGGCCGGAAACCGTGGCGATTGCAGCATGTCGGCGAGCGTATCGGTCGCCGCTTTGCGCTCGGCCTCCGACGACAGGCTCCTCAGCGCAAAGCCCGCGCGGTCGACGTCGAAGTTTTCCCGCAGCTCGGCGCCCGCGTCGGCGATGCGCCGGCTCGCCTCGCTCTCGGAGTAGCGCGAGGAGCCGGCCTTGAGCATCGCGAGCGTCAGCCGCGCAAGCCCGGCCTTCTCGCGCGGATCGTAGGCGCTGCCCGCCGCGAACTCGACGGCGATATCGACGATCGGCAGGGCGTGGCTTTCAACGAGGTACACCCGTGCCCCGGATTGCGCGATCCAGTGATCGATTTTCACCCGCGCATCGGCCGGCAGAGAAAGCGCGATCAGCGTCAACGCGCAGAAAGACGAGACTCGTCGTTGCACGGTCAGTGCTTTGCGGCCGGCGGCGCCGCGCCGGCTGAACGAGGATTCAAAGGCTGAGGATCGAGCACCGCGACGGTCAGGCCGTCCTCGACGAGGTAGCGGGCCGCGGCGGCGCGCACCTGCTCGACGGTAATCGCCTTGAACCGCTCCGCGATGCGGTCAGCGCCGCGGAACGACAAGCCGACGGACTCCAGCTCTCCCAGCTCGAGCGCCTGCGCGAAAAACGAGTCGCGCCGAAAGACGAGCTCCGAGAGGCGCTGCACCTTCGCGCGCGCCAACTCCTCGGGTGATATGCCCTCGGCGGCGACGCGGGCGACGATCTCGCGCATGCCGTCCTCGAGCTCTGAGGCGCTGCGCCCCTTTGCGGCTGCGGCGCCCAGGAACAGCATTCCCGGGCCGCGCGAGATCAGTTCGTAGTCGGCGTCGGCGGAAGTGGCGGTGCGCCGCTCGCGCACCAGGATCTGGTTGAACCGCGCCGCGTCGCTTCCGCCGAGCGCCTCCGCGATCAGTGAGATCGCGAACGGCTCCCAGTCGTTCGCCGGATCGCGCAGCGCCGGCACCTTGTATGCGAGGCGCAGGTAGGGCAGCTCGGCCGGGGCCTTGAGCGTCACCCGCTTGACGCCTCGCTGCTCCGGTTCGGCGAGGGCTTTCCTCCCGGGCATCGTCCTGCGCGCGAGCGCTCCGTAATAGCGTCGGGCCCAAGCGAGCACCTGTTCAGGCCGGACGTCGCCGACCACGACGACCGTGGCGTTGTTGGGCGCGTACCACTGCCGGTACCACGCCAGGGCGTCCGTCCAGGTCATGTTCTGCAGGTCCCGCATCCATCCTATCGTCGGCGACTTGTAGGGGTGCGCGGCGAACGCGGTGGCGAGGAGATTTTCGTACAGAAGCGAGCGCGGCCGGTCTTCGTAGCTCAGGCGCCGCTCCTCCATCACCACCTTGATCTCCTGCGCGAATTCTTCCGGGCGCACCACGAGATTTACCATGCGGTCGGCTTCGAGCCGCATCGCGAGCGGCAGGCGGTCGCGGTGGATCTGCTCGTGATAGACGGTGAAATCGGTGGAAGTGAAGGCGTTCTCGCGCCCGCCCGCCTCCGCTATGATCCGCGAGAATTCACCCGGGCCGAAGCGCCGGGTGCCCTTGAACATCATGTGCTCGAGCACGTGCGCGACCCCGGTCACGCCGGGCACCTCGTCCATGCTGCCCACCCGATACCACACCTGATGCACGACGGTGGGCGCGCGGTGGTCTTCCTTGACGATCAGGCGCAGGCCGTTCGGAAGGCTGAATTCGTGCGGGTTCGCCTGCGCCGCCGAGACGAGCGCGAGCGCGGCGGCGAAAACGGCGGCGCGTGAGGGAATCATCGGGACGAGTGCTAGAATCGAGCGCTATTCTATAGCGGTTTTTTGCAGGCTCGTTTTCCCTCTCGGCCATGCTCGAACTGTCGTCCGACTTCGCGCGCGAGTTCGTCTCGGCCCTGCTCGACTAGACCGGCGGCGTGGCGATCATTTCGTTCAGCCAAGTCAGCAAGCGCTACCCGGGCGGGTTCGAGGCGCTCAAGGCGGTGAGCTTCGCCGTCGAGCCCGGCGAGATGCTGTTCCTCACCGGCCATTCCGGGGCCGGAAAGACGACCCTGCTCAAGCTGATCGCCGCCATCGAGCGCCCCAACGGCGGCACGGTGCTCGTCAACGGCCAGAACGTCTCGGCGATGCGCGCATCGGCGATCCCTTATTTGAGGCGCCATCTGGGCCTGGTGTTTCAGGGCCAGAAATTGCTCTACGACAGAAGCGTCTTCGACAATGCCATGCTGCCGCTCGTCGTCACCGGGCAGCCCTACCGCGAAGCGGCGCGGCGCGCGCGCGCCGCGCTCGACAAGGTCGGGCTGCTCGAGCGCGAAAAGGCCAATCCCGTCACGTTGTCGGGGGGCGAGCAGCAGCGCCTGTGCGTCGCACGCGCGGTGGTCAACCGCCCCGCGATCCTGCTCGCCGACGAGCCGACCGCGAGCCTGGATGCCGCCTACGCGGACGAAATCATGGAGATGTTCAGCGCTTTCAATCAGGTCGGGGTCACCGTGCTCCTCGCGACGCACGATCAGCAACTGATCGGCAAGTGGCGCAAGCGCGTCCTGATGCTCTACCGCGGGAAGCTCTTGTGAGGGCGTGGCTCCAGCATCACGTCCTGAGCTTCGCGCAGACGCTCGTGCGCCTGGCCCGCTCGCCCTTCGCCACGGCGCTCAACGTGGTGGCGATCGGGGTCGCACTGGCGCTCCCGTTCGGCGCCTACTGCCTGCTCGGCAACCTGGAGTCGGTCTCCCACAGGATCTCGGTCGAGCCGCAGCTCTCGGTTTTCCTCGCCGGGGACGCCGCGAAAGCCGACATCGCCGCGGTCGAGGCGCGGCTGAAGGCCGCCGGGGGCGTGCGCGCCGTGCGCTTTGTCTCGCGCGAGGCCGCCCTCGTCGAACTCAGCCGCACCGCCGGCATGGAAGAGGTGGTCGCCAGCTTGCGCCGCAATCCGCTGCCGGATGCATTCGTGGTCACGCTCGCCGCGAGCGACCCTGCGCTCGCGGATCGGCTTGAGCTTCAGTTCAAGTCGCTGAGCAAGGTTGCCCACGTTCAGGCCGACTCGGCGTGGGTAAGACGCCTCGATGCGCTGCTGCGCCTGGGCCGAACCGCGGTGATCCTGCTCTCGGCGCTGCTCGGGCTTGCGCTTGTCGCCGTAACCTTCAACACGATCCGCTTGCAAATCCTCACCCAGCGCGACGAGATCGAGCTGTGCCGCCTGATCGGGGCGACGCACGCCTACATCCGGCGGCCGTTCTTCTATCTCGGATCGCTGCTAGGCCTGCTCGGCGGGGTGGCTGCGCTCACCATCGTGCTCGCGGCTCTCGTGGTCCTGAACCGCGATCTGGTCCAGCTCGCGCCTTTGTATGGTTCGGACCTCCGGCTGCGGCTCCCCAACCCGGAGGAAATGCTCGCCACTCTCGCTTCGTCGGTCGTCCTGGGCTGGCTTGGGGCTTATCTATCAGTGAGCAGACACTTACTGGGAATAGACCCAATCAGGTGAATCGAGCCCATGATCCTTGGCGAGGGACTGGCGGGGAACCAGCCCTTCCGTTAGCACTCTAAGGTCGGGAGTGCTAAAATCACTCGAGCCTCGAATTGATTGGGAGACACAGCGAATGAACAACGTCATGGCATTGCCGGTACCGGTAGGAAGCCTGGAGAGCTACATCCAGGCGGTCAATCGCTTCCCGCTCCTTTCCGCCGAAGAAGAGCAGCGGCTCGCGCGCAAATTCAGGTCTGAGAACGACGTCGAGGCGGCGCGCCAGCTGGTGCTGTCGCACCTGCGCCTGGTGGCCGCCGTCGCCCGCGGCTACATGGGCTACGGCCTGCCGCAGGGGGACCTGATCCAGGAAGGCAACGTCGGCCTGATGAAGGCGGTGAAGCGCTTCGATCCGGAGCGCGGAGTGCGGCTCGTGTCGTTCGCGATCCATTGGATCCGGGCGGAGATCCACGAGTTCATCCTGCGCAATTGGCGCATGGTGAAAGTCGCCACCACCAAGGCGCAGCGCAAGCTCTTCTTCAACCTGCGCAGCATGAAGCCCTCTCTCGATCCGCTGACGCTCGCCGAGGTCCACTCGGTGGCCCAGCAGCTCGGGGTGAAGCCTGAAGAGGTTTCGGAGATGGAAATGCGGCTGTCGGGTCAGGAGATCGCGCTCGAGCCCGCGACGGACGATGACGAGGGCTACGCGCCGATCGCCTATCTCGCAGACCGTTCCCCGGGGCCCTCGGAAGTGCTCGAGGCGAAACAGGATGAAAATCTGAGGGCGCGCGGCCTTGAGGCCGCCCTGGCGAGCCTGGACGCGCGCAGCCGCCGCATCGTCGAAGCGCGCTGGCTGCGCGAAAAGGACCCGGCGACGCTGCACGAGCTTGCCGGGGAGTTCAAGGTCTCGGCCGAGCGCATCCGCCAGATCGAGGCAAAAGCGCTCGCGAAAATGAAAGGCGCGATCACCGCGGCGTAATCCTGCGGCGAACCCTTTCCGACAAAAGCCGCGGCGGGTCCGCGGCTTTTTTATTTCCCGCCGAATACCACGTAGCGGTTGCGGCCCTGCTGCTTGGCCTGATAGAGCGCCTGATCGGCGCGCTGGATCAGGTCCTCGGAGGCAGTCTCCTTTTCAGGGGTGAGCGAGGCGATGCCCTGACTGAGGGTGACGTTCCGGCCGGCGGCCGAGCGCGCGTGCGTGATCGCCAAGTCGGCGATCACGCGGGACACTGCCCGTGCCACATCGACGGCGCCGTCCACGCCGGTTCCCGGCAGGACCATCGCAAACTCCTCTCCGCCGTAGCGGGCGGCAAGGTCCGCCGGACGCCGGCCTGCCGTACCGAGAGCCGAGGCCACCTGCCGCAGACAATCGTCTCCCGCCTGGTGCCCGTATTGATCGTTGAAAGCCTTGAAATGATCCACGTCCGCAAGAATGAGCGACAGCGGCTGCCGCTCGCGCGCGGCGCGGCGCACCTCGGTTTGCAGGTAGCTGTCGAAATAGCGCCGGTTGGCGATACCGGTCAGCCCGTCCTGCCGGGAGAGCTTCTCGAGCTCCCGGTTGGCCGAGGCCAGGTCGCGCGACACGTCGAGCAGCTTGCTGCGCATAGACTCGATGCGGTGCAGCGCGCGGATTTTCGCGTTCAGCACGACGAAGCTCACCGGCTTGACGAGGTAATCGTCGCCGCCCGCCTCGATCGCGCGGTCGAGGTCCTGATCGTCTTCCTTGGAGCTCAGGAAAATGATCGGCACCCACTCGTCGGGGCTCGCGTCACGCATGCGCCGCGCCGCGTCGTACCCGTCCATGACCGGCATCATGACGTCGATCAGCACGAGGCCCGGCCGCTCCCGCTGGTAGAGCTGCAGCGCCTCCTCCCCGTTCTCCGCCTCGGTGGCGCTGTGCCCCATGCGCTCGACCAGGCCCTTGAGCCCCGCGCGGATCGTGGCGGAGTCGTCGACGATCAGGATTTTCATTTTCCCTCGAAAGCGATTTTTCCCGACGCAGATTCAAGGATACTACGGTTGTCCTGATGCAAGCCGTGAAACGGCGCCCGGTGCGGACGGTTCCGAACTCTTCTCGGCGCGCCGTTCAGCCGGAGGGGCGCAGCAGCGTCCGGATGTCGGCGATCAGATTTGCCGCGTTGCCGTGGCGCGCGAAGAGGCGCAGCCGCCCCTGCGGATCGAATACATAGCTGCCGGCAGTATGGTCCATCGTATAGCTGCCGGGCGTCTTCCCCGGCGCCTTCTGGTAGAACACCCTGAAGTCCTTCGCCACCTTTGCAATCTCGACGGGATCTCCGTAGAGCCCGAGAAAGCTCGGATCGAATGCCGGAACATAGTTCGCGAGCAGCTTGGGCGTGTCGCGCTCCGGATCGACCGTGACGAACAGGACCTGCAGGCGCTTCCCGTCCTCGCTCAGTTGCTCCTTCACGGCCTTCAGCTCGGCGAGCGTGACAGGGCACACATCCGGGCAGCGCGTGTAGCCGAAGAACATCACCACCACCTTGCCGCGAAAATCGGCGAGCGCGCGCCTCTTTCCGGTGTGGTCGGTCAGCGCGAAATCCCTGCCGTAATCGGCGCCGGTGATGTCGGTGTTCTTGAACGAAGCGCCCAACCTGCCGCAGCCGGCAAGGGCCAACGCGATACAAACCAGCGCGAGCAACGCCCGCATGGAAATGCGCTCAAATAGAAAAATAGTGATCGACCAGCAGCGCGGCGAAGAGCAGAGCGAGATACGCGATCGAGTAGCGGAAGGTCCGCTGCGCGAGCGCATCGCTGTAGCCGACGTAGAGCCGCACCGCGTAGCCCACGAAAACGCCGTTCAACACGAGCGCCGCGGCGAGATAAATCCAGCCGCTCATTCCGTAGGCGAACGGGAGCAGCGCCGAGGCGAACAGGATCAGCGTGTAGAGCAGCACGTAGAGCCGCGTGAAGCGGTGCCCGTGCGTGACCGGGAGCATCGGGAGCCCGGCCTTGGCGAAATCCTCGGTGCGATACAGGGCAAGCGCCCAGAAGTGCGGCGGCGTCCAGGCGAAAATGACCAGAAACAGAAGCAGCGCTTCAGGCGTGACCTCGCCCGTTACCGCGGCCCAGCCGAGCACCGGCGGCATCGCGCCGGAGGCCCCGCCGATCACGATGTTCTGCGGGGTCATGGGCTTGAGCAAGACCGTGTAGACGACGGCGTAGCCGATGAAGGTGGCGAAAGTGAGCCACATGGTGAGCGGATTGACAAGGGCGTAGAGCATCCAAAGCCCCGCGCCGCCCACCGCGCCGGCGAACGCGATCGTCTGAATCGCCGTGAGCTCACCGCGCGGCAGGGGCCTCCCGCGCGTTCGAGTCATGACCGCGTCGATTTTCTGCTCGACCAGGCAGTTCACCGCTGCGGCGGCGCCCGCGACGAGCCAGATACCGATGGTCGCCGCGAGCAGAAGCCTTGGCGGCACCCAACCCGGCGCAGCGAGGAGCATTCCGATCACCGAGCAGAACACGATCAGCGACACCACGCGCGGCTTGGTGAGGCTGAGGAACCGGCGCAGGCGGAAACCGGCAACCGTCGAAGCATGCTGCATGGGCGGAAATTTTATCACGCTTCTTTCGCCGCCTTAGCCGATGCGCGACGCCCTGAGCAAGCGCGCGAGATCTTTCACCGTTCGCTGCGGGTCGGGATTGGCCGGAAATCGCAGCATCAGGTTGCCCAGCGGATCCACGAGGTAGACGTGATCGGCCGGGTTGCGCGCCGCCGGAAACTCCGCAAGGAAAGGGCTCGCGGGGGCGCGCGCGACGTGCATGCCCGGGTAGTCGGAGAGGAGCATCGCATCGGGCGGCGCCGCGTCGGAGATCAGCCACACGCGCTCGATCCGCTCGGCGTCTTTGCCTTGCGCGAGGCGCACCTGGCGCATGTAGAGGAGCTTCTTGCGGCAGCTTTCGGCGCAGACTCCCGCATCGATCTGCAGCATCACCCACTTGCCGCGCAGCTGCGAAAGCCGGAAGAAGCCGCGATCGAGGCGCCGCAGCCTGGGATCGGAAAGCGCTCGCGCCTCGATCAGCTCGCCGTAGTTCACCCGCGACTTCGGCGGCCAGACGGAATAGGCGAGCCAGGCCGCGACCGTCGGCGCGGCACAAAACGCGAGGATGACGAGCGCGATGCGTCTGCCGCGGCGGCGCGCGGCTTCAGCCGCGCGTGGAACGGGCTCGCTTGAAGCTGAGGACGACATAGAGAATCGCGGCGAGTACCGCAAACGAATACCACTGCAAGGCGTAGCTGCGATGCCGCTCGACGCCCGTATCGGGGCGGTCCCACTCGCGCGCAAGGCCGTCCGGCGCTTCGCTCGTCTGCTCGATCACGAACGGCTGAAGCTGGAGCGCGAGCCGCTTTTCCTCGCGTTCGAGCACGAGGTTCTGGCGCAGGGGACCGGAAGCCGCCTCAGGAGCCAGCTCGATATAGCGGCGGCTCGGCGCGACGGCAATGCCCTCGATCGTCTGCAGGCTCTCCGGCGTCGGAACGCTCGGGAGCCTAGAGCGGTCGCCGGAGGCGATCCAGCCGCGGTCGACGAAGAGGTGAAGCTCGCCGCCCTCGAGCCTGAGCGGCGTCAGCACGTGATAGCCGGCGACGCCGCGCAGCACCTTGTTGTCGAGGAGGAGCGTCGCGCGCGCGACGAGGCGGCCGCGCGCGCTGACGCGCCGGCGATCGAAGGCGGAGGCGTCCAGTCGCACCGAAGGCACCGAAACCACCGGGCCCTTGGCCGCTTCGTCGAGCCGGCGGCCGAGCTCGAGTTTTTCCTCGGCGCGCCGCGTCTGCCAGCTGCCGAACGAAACCGTGAGCGCGATGAAAGCCGCCGCCGCGATGCTTGATGCGACCCCCGGACGGAATACTCGCCCACTGATGCGGATTCCCGTCATGATTTCAGAAAGCGTACACTCGGCGCAGAACCTTCCCGCCGCAGCGCCGTGAAAATCGTCGTCATCCTCTTGTTCGTCGCGATTCTGGCAAGCCTAGGCTCGGCGCTGTTTTTCCTGGTGACCGACAACGGCCAATCCAAGCGCACCGTGAAGGCGCTCGCGCTGCGCGTCGGATTGTCGCTGACGCTGTTCCTGTTGCTCATGGCCGGTTATTACTTCGGCCTCATTCCAGGCAAAATCGACTGAGGCAAAAAAGCCGCATGTGAAGTGCGGCGCGCCAGTTCCCTTTGCAGGGATCCTCCTCCTTGTTGTCTTGCACGCCGGCCTGGCGTGTTG
>Ga0066710_100005143_pt1 | contig 11833 bp, 15 predicted proteins | sample GraSoiAngelo_159_FD_79666 | JGI IMG/M metagenome (GOLD analysis project Ga0066710, IMG submission 79666) | Grasslands soil microbial communities from the Angelo Coastal Reserve, California, USA - 14_1009_16_40cm | ecosystem: Environmental > Terrestrial > Soil > Grasslands | place: USA... | reverse complement strand
GGATCACGTGCGTGAGTTGATCGCTGAGAACTCGCCTGATGCCTGTAGGATCCACTCTAAGTTGAGCTGCTCCTTCGGGAAGAAGGGATTTCATCCAAATAGGAAAGCCGACTATCCATGTAATACGAACTGGCCGCCAAAAGGCTGGCGAGACCGTCTACACGATGTCAGGATTCAGCAGGGTGACTACAAGGGTGTTATGAGACGCAACGACGGTCCAGACACACTGTTCTACCTAGATCCACCCTACTCTGGAACCAAGAATGAGTACGGTCCCGGCCTCGACAAAGTGAAGCCCGAAGAGGTCAAGGAAATAGCGTTGGCGATGAAGGGTCAAGTAGTTATCAGCTTCAATGATGTCCCGTTAGTTCAGGAACTCTTCTGTAAGAAACCCTCCCAGTTCACCTGCCACGAAATTCTACAACCGGTGCTAGTGACAAGCAAAGGGGCGGCAGGTTCTAGGAGGGACCTATTGATCGTTAAGAAGAAGGAGACAAAGAACGAGAAAGAGAAGAGAATGGAATAGCATTCACGGGACCGCGGCTCGCATGGCCGCTTCTAACAATGCTGTTGCTGAGGCTACGCATTATCTCGCCTATCTGTTGTTCTATCTCGATGCTCAAACGTTCGACTTGTTCTAACTCCTGTTTTGCTAAGCATTGCATGTGGGCGAGGTATTCGACGTGGTCTTTGAGGGCTCGCCTATGATCGGCCCTCCTTGCCGTGTTCCCTGTCCTCTTTTTTAGGAAAGCAGAGTCTTCGTTGCCTCGAAGTTGCAGCGCTTTCAGCTCTTCCTTCAGTAGAAAACTGCGATGGTTTAGCTCTCCCAGGGATTTAGCGAGGTTGACGATTGTTTTGAGCAGGCTAGAATTCTTCTTGGCTGCCATGTGAAATGGCCAGTACTTTTCCACTAAAAAAGAACGATGATCACAACCGTAGCAAACCGTCTCTCTTGAAAGGTCAAGTCCAACCGATTCGAACTGGGTTACGATACCCGGTTAAGCCGGCGGACGAAACCCAGACTGAGCTGAAGATTGTCTCCGAGAAAATCGACCATCAGCCTTCAACCCTTCCTCGTACACACAATGAATAAGACGCAGAATGGGAAGAGCTACTGTACCTGCGGGACTTGCAACCATGGCCTACAAGGCCAGTGCCTCGACAAGCGTTGCAAGTGTTGTACGATCATGGCTCAACCCTCGAACCGCTGATTCACTCTTTCCAGTCGGGCCAATCCCTCTGCTAATTCGCGACCCCGCATTCTTCTCGCTCTCAAGCCTAGGCAATCTTTCTGCAAACTGCCAGGAAAAGCACGAATTTTCGATCGTCGAAAGGGAGTAATCGCTTAGCGTCAGGATGGCCCCGCGAATGTTTCCAGCGCCTGCTTGGATTCTCTTGCGTCCGGCCTCCGCCGAATCGTAACCTTGGTAATTCCGAAGAAACTCACCGAGGGTATCGTATGCTTGGCCGGAACTTGGACCAACAAAGCGGCTTGGTCTTGAAGAAGTAGCGGACTATTGTGCGTCCCTTGTCGCTTAGTCTAATCCATCGTTCACGCTGCTGTCGTTTGACCTTCTTCTGGGCATATTCGGGGAGATGTATGAAAACGGCGGTCAAGCCAGTCAGGGTTCTCCTGTAGACGCTGTGCCTCAACATAGCGGAGACCCGTGAGTAGCAACGCGTCGAGCCTAGTCTGGTTCTCCTGGCTCCAGGCTCCCTTCCAGAGCTGCTCGTATTCCATGGGGCGGAGAACCCTGACGCCGCCTTTGATTATCGGCCTCGGCATCTCAGTATCAACTAATACTGATACTTCCTATAGCCCTTTTCCAAGTCGACCTTGCTCAGATCAGCGTGGAGCTGTGGGTCGAGGTATCACTTCTAATGTAAAAGTGCGATGAGGGTTAGATTCGCCAGAATCCGCCTTGGATCTGGACTCCAAACTCTCGGGTGGCCAGGTGGGCTGTCTTCGCTTCATAGTTCTCCCGAGTTATGGTATGGGGGACGAACTCGTGAGCTTTCCAGTGTCGACGAGAACCAGGTAAACCCTCGCGGGATCCCATCCCTTCGACAGGAACTCGGAGTGGAACTTCTTTGGCCTTTCATCAAGGACGACGAAACAGACCTGATCAGCGATTTTATGCTCTTTTAGAAGCTTGAGCTTGTCGCGATCTTGGAGGAACGTGTTGAGATCGTCTTTAGTTCCGTCATAGAGCCAGCCGTACTTGAACTCGGCCGCAAGCGGAAATACCGGCAATTGGTCGCTGGTGTTTTGGTCGTCACGCAGAACCATGTCTATCTCCGCCTTCTTCCCCAGTGAGGCCTCGAACTTGTCCAAAGCCCGGGCAACCACCGGGTACTTCTCTCGATCTCCAGGATCCCACCAAGTGTAACTGTCCGTGGACATTCCGACGCCGAAGTGCGGCCTCAGGTCCAGCTCTTGAGAGTCCAACTCGTGTCTGAGATTGAGAGCAAGCTCGTATTCTGCATCCCTCTCAGTCCACACATTCTCGCCTTTTGTAGATGCGAAAGACTTCCGCAATGCTTCGACTGCCTTATCGAAGGCATCAAGGACTGTCAGAGAGCTTAGTCATCTCCCAGAACTCTGGGATCTCCCTAAAACCCCGGTCCAAAAGGATATTGTTTGTTAACCTGAATGCGGAGATAGATTACCACAATCATCGACGAGATCGTGCCGTCAGAACATTACAGGATCCGACACCCTATATTTTCAGCGAGTCACCCAGCCTGGTCGAAGGATTTTCACGCGCAAACTTGTGATAGAAGCCATGATCCCTCTGATTCGATGATAACCACGGGTTGGGTCCCATTTGCAATCAAAAAGTGGGGGGTTTCAGCTCGTGCTTAATGACAGAATCTAGTCAGCTCAACGCATGGGTTCGGCAAATCTACCACTAGTAACACAAAACACGGGGGTGTCTAATGCCGGTCAGTGGCTCCAGTTGCCACAACAGAGTGACGTACCTCTTCAAGATACTTGATCGACTTGTTGGCAAAGTCCCGAAGACGGGTTAAGTAATCCGAGGCCACATCCCAAACCTCAGGCTCCTTCATCAGCTTTGCAACCATTTCCCACGCTCCCCCGAGGGCGCTGATTAGAAGAACATAGTGTATGAGTAGGCTCACGTAGCTGTCATGAGTGTGGTCGTCTTTCGAACCCGGAGACAAATACACCGAGGTCAGGTCTTTCGCGAGGATGGGGACAGCATCCCCCAGACCCTGTCTGTAGAACGCGCCGACTAGTGGGAGATCACTCTCGATCTTTCTGCTCAGACGAAGAGATGGCCCGTCTTCCTCACTGAGCACCCACAATTTGCCAAGCTCGGTAATCTTGAACCATTTTCGAGGAATTCTCTTGTTAGGTCTTTCTTCCTCGTATCCTACAAGACCCCATGATTCCATCTGCTTTAGGCATACGTTGATGGTGGAACGGGCAGGCATGCCCTTTTTCTTCGCTAGGGCCGTTTGGTAGTTTCGTCCGCTGACCCACAGCTCCTCAAGCAATTGCAAATGATACTCGTTCAGCTCTATGCGATTGTTCGGTTTTGATTGTTCGCGCACGGACGAATATTCGAAAACACACGGCTATAAGACTAGCGTCGGACGTTTGTATGATAAACAATGTCTGAAGGAAATCTGAGCGTAAGAACTGCTCGCAAGATGCGCGAGATAATCAGGGCGCATATTGCGCGTGATACCCACCTCAACGAATCCGAGTTTGTCCGGGAAGCTATTCGCGAGAAGTTGCAGCGAGAAGCCCCGGATCTCTACGAGAGGCTAGTACGTGCGAAGGGACGACGCGACTCTCCGATCCTTAGAAAGGTTTCGGGTCAGAACAAGCGAACAATGGGAGCGACACCGTCACCATGATTGACGTAGCGGTAAGGATTCGCGGTCTGCGGCCTTTGCTCATGCATTCGCCGAAAGGCATGTACGACGTCAAAACCATGGCGACCAAGAAGCCCGGGAAAGGCGTCGAGTATTCTCCGGAAGAAGAAGCCGAACTGGCGGCGTACAGGACCGCGGATGGTGTTCTATGCGTCAAGGAATCCCACATCCTCGGTTGCCTTGAACGCTCGGCAGCAACAGTCAGGCTGGCGAGGTCGAGGGCAAGCGCGGCACAGACTATCAAGGCTACAATCATGATCGACCCGCAGGAAATTCCTTTGACATGGGAAGGGAAGAAACTGAAGGATTTCGAGGTCGATATCCAGAGAGCCGTGGTCCCCCCCAGGCGAGGTAGCGGAGTGCTCCGAGCTAGACCACTTATCCGTAACTGGGAAGCGGAGTTTCACATGAAATACAATCCCGACTTTGGACTTCCACCTAACGATGTCATCGAAATCCTGAAGCGGGGTGGCCAGTACTTCGGGATCCTGGACTGGCGACCGCGCTACGGGATTTTCACGGTTTCAGAGAGCACGGTGAGTGAAGAATAATGCAAACCAGTATGGTGGGGCTCGACGACCTTGTGCTTGAGGACAAACGGGTTTACCCGCGAACGGCCACCCACTGGCAGACAGTTCTGTCGTACTACCAAGCTATGCGTAAGGGCTCAATTTTTCCCAATCTTGTCCTAACAAGGCTAGATGATCAGTGGATCGTGCTCGATGGCGCCCACCGAGTCAAAGCCATGAAACTGCTGGCGAAAGAAAAGGGAGAACAGAACCCATCTGTTAGAGTAGAGGTAGTAACTTGTGGCAATTACGACGATGCCTACGTCGAGGCTGTAAAGAGAAACGTGAAGCATGGTCTGGCTTTCGGATACTTTGAGAAGAAGCAGATGGCCATTCGATTACATGACAAACAAGGTATGACTTTCAATGACATGGAGAGTGTATTGGAAATGCCGGCGGCGAAGATCGCAGAGATTTACGAGAAGCAACCTTTGACCGCTGATGGAGAGAAGTTCGCCGTCAAACGACCTTTCACAGGGATCGTAGAAAGGGACCCCGAAGCCGTTAGACGCCTGACTCCAGAGGTTCAAAGGCAATTTCTCGGAGCGTCTCAGGAGAAGCTCGTGGATCAAGTTATCATGCTCATAGTGGAAAACCTGCTCGACAGGACTTCGAAGAGTCTTGTGCAGAAGATGCGGAAGCTGAAAGGATTGTTAGAGAACCTAGACTTCTAAAGGCTTCAAGCTTGGTTAGGTACGGCTCGGCCCGGTCAGGTCCGGCGGGGCGTGGCTCGGTCAGGCACGGTGAGGCATGGCAAGGAAACATGGCTGGGTTCGGCAAGGCATGGCTCGGTCCGGCGGGGCACGGCCCGGCTTGGTAGGGTGAGGAAACATGGGCCTAGCTCGACATGATTGGGATATGGTTTAGGCTCGCTCACCCTTCTTTGCTTGTAGTATTCCTTTAGTCTCACCCAGTAATCGTCGAAACTTAGCGAACCTTCAAAGTATTCTTCAACTGTCTCCTTATCCCTGACTTTTGTAAGTTGCAGAGTAACGATTCAATCTCGAACAATTTCGTTGCTTCGTGGATTCCGTTCCCTAGCTCGTTGATCGCCTTTCAAACAGTAAATCGGGTTTTAAGTAATTCAATGAATCGCCGCAGCAAAGGGCGACACCTTGTCTCCAAGATTCGAGCTGAAGGACGAGATGAGAGCTTGGCAGGGGATAGGCTACTCCGGCACTGCCTCAAAAGTAACGCTCGTAGCATCTCTCTTCTAAGTCGCCCAAACGTCGTCCCTTGAGCCGGGAGATTCCAGATACAATCCGTTGATTTGTGACGGGCCTCGAAGTTCCAGAATCGTAAGGCTGCCGAGTCGATGAATAATGACTGGACTCTGGGATGACGACAAACCCATCAAGCGCACGCTCGGGATCAGGGACAAGCAGATCCTCTACGAAAGGTCACACCTGTCTTGGTGCCCAGTCGAGTGAAAGTATTCTCTCCGAGAGCCGAAGTTGTCGGCCTCTTCAAACAGGAACATACTGAATATCGATCCCGAGCATCTTAGCAGCCTTTCCGTATTCGGTTGTCAAGAATCTCTCATAAACAGTCTTGTCTGTGAGAACGAAAATTCTTTCGCTAGCCTTCCGCGCAGCCAGTAGAAGCAAGCAATCCCTGCAAAAGTCACCGAGCTGAGCTGTTCTGAGATTTTGGCTATCAGGTCTTTGTTTGTTCGTTTCAGAAGTCTTTACCTCACCGACCACTGTTCCATCTTCTGACACAAAATCAAATTCGTGAACTAAACCTGGAGTCAGTTCAAGTCTCTTCTTGAATAGAGGCTTTCCAAGCCTCGCTCCGATTTTTTCTCGAACTCTGGTTTCTTTGTCTGACCTTTGACTGTTCAAATCTGACCCTCCTAGAGACTCATCAGGAGATCGAATATGAATTATCACGCGTTATCAAATCGTGAGGGAGTTCAGGGCTGGTTGCGCAAGAGGAGCGTGGAACTTTTCGGTGAAACGGGCTGATGGTTTAAGATTACTCAAGTTCTGTGGCTGAAAATCCCCGTCTTCCCCGAAGACCGGAAGCAAGATTACCTCGCTTTATCGTTGGAGAAGCGGCGACATTTACTCTTAAAGTGCAAGAAGAATGAGTACATCCAAAGCCCCTCTCCAAATTGACGCGGCAATGGGCAGGAGACTTGTGTTGATAAAGCAAGTTTTTCTCGGTGCTATGGCTGTGTCGAGGGAAACAGGAGATGTCAGCCGAATCCTCGCCATTCTCCAGTTGGATTTTAGCGTTGAAACGGTTCTGAAGACAGTCGCAACTATGCTTGGACCTGCGACTCAGTTCCTTGGGAACCCAAAAGGGTATTTCTTTTCGGTCGCTCAGTTGCAATCACAGAAGTACAATCCGAAATCGGACTTTTACAGGCTCTTCGACGAAGTCGTCGCGATCTATAGAGACCCAAGCAAGGGCATTTCGAAAGACGGTCCCCCTCTAAGAACCGAAATGCAATACTTACATGAGCTTAGAAACGACGTCCAGCATCAGGGAATCACTCCCTCACCCGAAGACGTTCTCAAGAAGGGAGCCTATGCAGAGAGTTTTCTCAGGTCTGTGATTAGCGACCTCTTCGACAAAAAGCTTGAAGAAATTTTCCTAAGCGACATGGTACCGCATGACAAGATGAGGACTCTTATTCGCGATGCAGAGCAAAACCTTGCTTCAGGGAATTACAAGGAGAGTTGCATTGCTTCCGCAAAAGCGTTTCGGATTCTGACTCTATTGGAAGGGGTGCTTGAGTTTGAGCGCGGTGGGTATCTCAATAGCCCAATGCGATTCGAAGTATCTGAGCTTGAAAACATGAATAAGAGACTCGAACGGCTGGAGAATCAAATGCTGACTCTCTCAGTCGGCGCAGACTACAGAAGGTTTCTCAATTTCAGGGAGAGCACGCCCTCCATCACTGCGAGCGTGGATTGGAGCCTTCATGTGGGAGTCAAAGAGAACTGGAATCCCACAAAAGACGACGCAGTTGAAGCGCTAGATTTCGTATTCTCCACAGTCATGAAGTGGACGTCTACCACCCCTAAGATTCCCGATAACCCGTGGGACAGTGGTTAGGAATGCGAGAGGCGCTCGGCAATACGATTGAGATAATCTCTTGATGGACTCGCTGACAAGAAGTTGCTCGACTGTAAGACTTCCGGCGTTAATTCGGCCTCCGTTAACGGTCTGGATCTATACGCTGTTTAGGATTCTATTTGAGATATAGACAAGTCGAACGGTGTGTAGCTTCACGTCTTCAATTCCAAGTTTGTGAGAAAGGAACGCACAAGTGGCACTACGCTTTGAAGATCGGTAGACATTATCTTTGTTCGAGGATCATGAGCGCTGGCATCACCAAGCCATTTGAGGATGCTGACCTCATGTAACTGCCTGCTAACTTTGGGAGCTACTTCGGAAAGCAGGTCCAGTTTCTTACCAAGCCCAATTTCGTGGCCCTCCCGATCATACAACCTAGCTTCCTGTCCTTCTTGCTGTAATTTCTTAGTAACGGCTACCTCAATCGCCTTTCTTATCATGACCGAAGACGCTAGAAAACAGCTGGCCGTAAAACAGACGTTCGCTTCCTGAAAACAGGCAGAAACCTCACTGGGGAGTTTTTCCATGAACTCCGAATCAACAAGAGGTTGAACAGTGATCTTCTCCCTGACTTTCAGTACTTGTGGCGCGATTAGCACGCGCATACCGAGCGCGTTGATTATTGCCGCAACATCTCTCTTAGTGTTGAGGACAATGTTGTCATAGTGTGAGTCGTCGATTTGTCTCCTGAGTCCAAGTTGCTTCATTTTCGCAACTATCGCTGGCTCTGCTTCGATTTCGATGGCTAACCCTTTTGATGTCTCTGATAGTTCGGAAAATCCTATCGCGAATCGTACCTCGTAAGCGTGGTGGTCAATCATTCTTGACAGCCCTTTTAGGTGCTTCTCTAAGCTAAGCTCGGCTGCCGACTTCAGGCCAAGGCCTTTCTTGATTCTAGCACCTAGCGGGGGTTTGAAGCTGGATATCATCGAAACGAACGTCATTGTGAGAAATACTTTCTCCAGGAAGAGGTCGCGAGAGTCGATATCCGAGGAGCTATAGCCTCTTGACTCCATCGTTATGAGTATCTGGTTGTTGATCACCTTCAGGGATTCCCTGAGAGAGGCTGTATCCCATTTGTCGACTGGTCTGAAGCATTTTGCGGTAACGAGGAAATTCTCGAAGCTCAACTATGCCCTCGAAGCCAAAGGAGGCTGATTACAGTTCGAGCGGATTCGAATGTAAGGCTCACTTGGTTTGAGTTGATTCGAACCTTAATAGAACCGTCCCGGTTTGCAGCCATTCCGAGGTAGGTTGCCCTCCAACAAAACTTTTCGGAAACGGCTTCGAGCAACTTTACAGACGCCATACACTAGGATTCCGCTGATTCTTCTCATTCTTTTGTACGTTGGGTTTGTGGTCGTACTGATCTTCATTGCCATAGGATCACTATACGTTCTCGGCACTCTTGTTGCCGTTCCCACTTTACAGTTACTCACGAGCGCGATCTCAGCGGCTTCTGCCGTGGCTTCTGCTTCCGCTGCTATCCTAATATGGCGAAGCAACGTTCAGGCCCGCAAGACTGTTCTGATTGATCGTGTTCTCGGGCCGCTCTATTCAGAGATGCGATACAATAGAGAGGTTCTCGAATCCTGGAAAACTGATGCGAGGGAAATTGCGCTAAAGACCCAGTTTCTCGCCCAGGCTCCATCCGACTGGCTTTACTATACTCTGGACCCTGAAATGCGCGCCGACATAGAGAGTTTCAAGACACTGGTGCCCATACTCGACCAACAGAAACAACTCTCAAAGAGGGCTGCTGGTTCTATAATTCGAGACGCTGCAAAGAAAGTATTCGACATTCCGGATAGAATCAACCAGGTATACCTTTGGCGGTCGCATACGTGGGTTGAAGGTCAGCCAACAGGTGAAACCGGCAGAGGCCCTGAGTTGGAGCTTGTCCTAGATACCGATCCATTGAGAGCTGAACCTGGGTACTATGTTCACTCCTTGCAGGTGGTGAATACCGATAACCAGACGGCCAAGTCATTCCCGCTTCTCAGTACACAGAAAGCACCCTTGAATGACAGCACATTCCGAGAGTTTTGGCTACTAGCGAGAGAAACGGCTTCGAAGGACAGTACGATCAAAGAGTTTCGGGAGCAGTTCGGTCGGGCAATTCACGAGTCCTCAAGTTTGGAACGAAAACTCGACTCCGACATTAAACATTTGAGGTAGCTACCATCCCTTCGTGCCTTACTTTCATTTGTCCCAGCCACTCAGTCATTCGACCATTGACTCTTTGCCATTCGACATGACGTGCCGCGTCAAGGTAGTGGCTGACGCTTCTCAGCGAACTCACGCTTGACTTTCAGATGCCCAAGTATTCGAAGTATCTTTCAAAACCGTAAACACGGCTGATCATCGTCTGAAGCCTAGCCATCGATCCCCAAGGAATAACCATCATTTGACTCTCGCTAATGGGAATGACAATACTCCAGGAGGGAGAGCCTACGAAAGCAAGTCTACTCTTGCCAAGAAGGCTCCTGATAGGAACCTTCTTCCAGTGTCGGGTGTCCCAGAGTTTGACCAGAGTGTTTACCTCAATCGTAGTCTTTCTCTCCGCGAATGACCCAATTTCGCCAAGCTTCTTTTCAAGACGTTGCGGTAGCAACCAAGCTTTTCGAGTTGAATGGTAGTGCTTCGGCCGAACCCATCGAGCTACGATTCGCTGGACCCTGGGCACAAGCAGTTTCGGATTGATGTGGGTGTCCCACGGATACCTTTCATGCTTCTCGACTTTCTTGGTGTCCGGTATGTGAGACCCTAGTTTACCATCCTTCCACAAGATTGTGAGATGAACATCTCCCAAGGTCGGGTCGATCACTCCAAAGATTAGCCCGTCACTCGTGGGCGCTACATAATACCCGAGGACCGGCTTTCGACCGAGAGAGAAGCTAACCTCTTTTCGCTCAACGGTCATGGCTTCTTTTGGACTTCGCTCTGCTAGGGCAGTGGAGGGGGATTTGCACTTGCGGCCCCGTTGGTTGCCAAAAATTATTACACTAGCGAGAGGAAGTCAGCTTGTAGACGCTGGCGGTTAGGGCCAGAGGATCAAAGAAGCCCCGGTTGAGTTCGTAGGCCTCTGCCAAGCGAAGATCAGGGGCAGCAGTTTTCATCAAGACGAGCGCGTAGAGCAGCAGATTCTCTTTCTCGCCCTTGAGCAACCTTTGGTAGTTATCATGTGTGACCCACGAATCGTAGTGGTCCAAGATAATTTGCACCAATGGAATTAGTACAGCAGCGCCCCCCACGATGATAGCTATTCTCACCGAAAGATCAGTGAGAACTAGAACCCCTGCCTCTATCAGTCCGAAAACTCCAACAACCGCGTATCCCCAAGGGCGAGCGGTGGGTAGCTTCCTCTGGGAGAACTCTTTGTCGACCCTGGCTATCAGCTCAGCAATATTCTCACCGGTCGCTGACGGAGTGGCTCTCGGAACTGGAGTAGAGCCATTAGGTAATGAAGAGGAATCATTGACGCTCACTTCTGGCTTCACATCCTCGGGCACTCCAAGCATTCGGGAAATCACTCTGAACGCAGCAGGTGTAAAAAGGGAAAACATGCCAAGGATAATTGTGCCTGTGACGAGAGCGATTAGAATGATGATAAGCCAAGTGGTATCAAACGGGTTTGCGGTAGACGGAGCTTGTTGCCACACACCTTGAAAGTATCTAGTGAGGCCTACGATCACAAAAAGTCCGGCTGAGAGAAGGAAGAGTCGAGCTAACCGCCTCACGATTCGCCTCAGCGGACTACGGCTTTCGACTGCTCTACTCAGAGGGTCCACCTAAATCTCATATCGCATGGCTATTTCGTTCGGGTTAGCCCGAACTAAGTAAGCCTTACATTCGAGTTTCGCTCGCCCACTAAGAAGATAAGTGTCCTCGGCAGATTATTGGAAAGTCGGGCGATGGAGAGAAGGGGGTGAACTAAGAAAATTGGGTCTCATCGATATCAAGGTCTTCGTGAAGATTGTCGTCAACAACGCGAAGGCGGCGGTGATCTTAGTCGGCGCGTTCCTTCTGACGATAGGTGTACTGATACCTAGCCTCTGGCTCGGGTTGGTAGGGTTCGGAACCCTATTAGTTTCTGTGCTTGCGTCGATGCCAAAGGACGTTCGCCGATGGCTGATGAGAGGCTTAGGAAAAGCTGCCAAAGACCTTTGGTACGGGGTAAAATAGGATCCATTAGCTAGGCTTTTTCCAGCCTAGCTTCCTCGATTTATCTTGCAAATGTCAAATTTCGAACCCCCAAAATGGGGATGGCT
>Ga0066710_100005142_pt1 | contig 11833 bp, 10 predicted proteins | sample GraSoiAngelo_159_FD_79666 | JGI IMG/M metagenome (GOLD analysis project Ga0066710, IMG submission 79666) | Grasslands soil microbial communities from the Angelo Coastal Reserve, California, USA - 14_1009_16_40cm | ecosystem: Environmental > Terrestrial > Soil > Grasslands | place: USA... | reverse complement strand
GCGCACGATGCCCTCGGCGGCGTCCTCGACGTAGATGAACTCACGCGTCGGCGAGCCGGTGCCCCAGCCCTGGATGAACGCCTCGCCCCGGTCGCGGGCATCGACGCACTTCTTGATGAGCGCGGGGATGACGTGGGACGAGGCCGGATCGAAGTTGTCGCGGGGTCCGTAGAGGTTGACGGGCAGGAGGAAGACGGCGTTGAGCCCGTACTCCTGGCGGTAGGCTTGGCACTGTACGAGGAGCGCCTTCTTGGCGACGCCGTACGGCGCATTGGTCTCCTCGGGATAGCCGTTCCACAGGTCCTCTTCCTTGAAGGGCACGGGGGTGAACTTCGGGTAGGCGCAGATGGTTCCGACCACCACGAGCTTCGGGAGCGCGGAGAGACGCGCCTGCTCGATGATCTCGAGGCCCATCACCGCGTTGTCGTAGAAGAACCTGCCTGGATGCATGCGGTTGGCCCCGATCCCGCCCACCACCGCGGCAAGGTGCAGGACGACCGTGGGTCGCGCCTCCCGGAACAGACGCGCGATGGCGGCGCGCTCGCGCAGGTCGTATTCGGCGCTGCGCGGCACGACCATGTTCCGGCAGCCGCGTGCCTTGATCGTCTCGACCACGAACGAGCCGAGAAATCCCGCACCCCCGGTGACGACGACCCGCTGGTCGTGCCAGAAGCTCATGATGTCAGGGTCTCTCATCCTCGACTGCGGGGACCTTGCCGGCCAAGCGGTCTTCCAGGGCCTTCACGTCGGCCTCGACCATGATCTTCACCAGCTCCTTGAACTTCACCTTCGGCTCCCATCCCAGCCGCTTCTTCGCCTTGCTCGGGTCGCCCATCAGGACGTCGACCTCGGCCGGGCGAAGGTAGCGCTGGTCGAGCTCGACATACCTCCGCCAGTCGAGCCCCACCAGACCGAAGGCCTCCTCGCAGAACTCCTGGACGGAATGTGTCTCGCCCGTCGCGATGACGTAGTCATCGGGACTGTCCTGCTGGAGGATGAGCCACATGGCTTCGGTATACTCGGGCGCGTAGCCCCAGTCACGCTTGGCCTCGAGATTGCCGAGATAGACCTTCTTCTGCAGGCCCGCCTTGATGTGGGCGACCGCCCGGCTGATCTTGCGCGTCACGAAGGTCTCGCCACGCCGCGGCGACTCGTGGTTGAACAGGACGCCGTTGGCGGCGAACAGGCCGTAGCTCTCCCGGTAATTCACCGTCGCCCAGAAGGCAAAGACTTTCGACACGCCGTACGGGCTGCGCGGGTGGAACGGGGTCGTCTCGCGCTGCGGGATCTCGACGACCTTGCCGAACATCTCGCTCGATGACGCCTGGTAGAAGCGCGGCCGGACACCCGCCTGACGGATGGCCTCGAGGATGCGAATCGTTCCGACCGCGTTGATGTCGGCCGTGTATTCGGGGATGTCGAAGCTGACGCGCACGTGGCTCTGCGCGCCCAAATGATAGATCTCGTCCGGCTTCAGCTCGTTGAGCAGCTTGACGAGGGTGACCGAGTCGCTGAGGTCGCCGTAGTGCAGGAAGAGCCGCGTGCCGCGCAGGTGCGGGTCCTGATAAAGATGGTCGATGCGCTCGGTGTGGAAGGTCGAGGCGCGACGGATGATGCCGTGCACCTCGTAGCCCTTGCTCAGGAGGAGCTCGGTCAGATACGAACCGTCCTGACCCGTGACGCCCGTCGTGAGGGCTCTCTTCATTCGATACCTCGCTAAACGCCGGCCACGCGTGCGCATTGTACGATACTCGGGCGCGGCCCCGGAACCGAGGCGTGCCGGGGGCAGTCGACCGGGGAAACCGGTGCGGTCGCAGGGGAAGGCGGAGTCCGTGTCGAGGCGGGTGGGTCGGTGCGGAGTCGACTCAGACCCTCGCCGACGCGTCCGGGCCGGGCGGCGCCACCGTCCACGGCATCGTGCGGTCGCGGGCCATCGCCCAGTCGCCGACCTTGAGAACGAGGAGCGTCGCGTCGTCGGCGGCGTCCATCGTCCCGCGGTGCTCCTGGTAGGCGCGCTCGACGCGCGCCAGCAGGGCGGGAGGTTCGAGGGCGCCTTCGTGCGCCAGGAGCGCCTCGAGACGCTCGGCGCCAAACGCGACACCCGACGGGGTCTCGGCGTCGAGGAGACCGTCGGTGTACAGGAACAACCGATCGCCCGTCTCGAGCGTCACGCGGCGCTCGGCATATCCGCCCCCCGGCATCAGGCCGATCGGGCGGCCGGTCGCGTCGAGCCGCTCGAGCCGGCCGTCGCGGCGCAACAGGAAGGGACTCTCGTGGCCGGCGTTCACGAAACGGAGCTCGCGGCGCACCGGGTCGAGGAGACCCAGGAATAGCGTCAGGTACACCTCGGGCGGCGTGGAGGCCTCGACCTCGCGGTCGAGCCGCTCGGCGAAGGAGGCCAGGTCCGGCTCGTGCGGGATGCGCGCCCTCAGTGTCGCCTGCAGGTTCGCCATCAGGAGCGCCGCCGGAACCCCCTTGCCGGACACGTCCCCCATGAACAGCGCCACCTCGCCGCCCGGCAGCTCGAAGTAGTTGAAGAAATCGCCCCCCAGCTCGTGCGCCGGGATCGACACCCCTTGGACCTCCGCGAACGGGTACGACATCGGCTTCTTCGGCAGGAGCTCGCTCTGGATCCTGCGGCAGAGCTCCAGTTCCTTGCGCAGCCGCTCCTGCTCGACCAGACGACCCTGGTTGGCGGCCAGCTCCCGCGCCATGCGGTTGAACGCCTCCGCGAGCTGGCCCATCTCGTCGCGCGAGCGCACCGGAACCTGTGTCTCGAGGCGGCCGGCGGCGAGCTCGCCGGCGGCGCGTGTCAGGTCGGACAGGTTGTGCGTCATGCGGCGCGAGATCGGCACGACGCCAAGCAGGGCCAGGGACGCGAGCGCCAGCCCGGCGCCGAGATTGCGGGCGGAGGCGCGTCGGATCTCGCCCAGCGCCTCGCCGACCGGGCGGGCGATGCCGAACGCCAGCCCGCTCGCCGGATCCTCGCGCATCACCACCACCCAGTTCTCGTCGGGACGGAGGTCCACGCGCACCTTCTGATCCCCGGCGTGAGGATTTTCGCCGCCCGCCGGATCGGCCGGCTCCGAGACCAGCGATTCCATGCCCGGCGGCCCGTTGCCCAGCGCGCCCGCGCGCCCCGAGGCCGCCGCCCGCTCCAGGCCGCGCAGTGTCGGAGCGTCGGCGGGGTCGGGCGTGAACAGGTTGCCGGCGGCATCGATGGCGAACGGAATCTCATGCTGCTCGCGCCGGGTCTGGGACAGGACCTCGCGCAGCAGGCGGTCGGCGCTGATCTTGGCCTTGAGATGACCAACGGTCTGGCCGCCGCGTTTCAGCGGGCAGCCGAACTCCTGTTTCAGCGACAGGATCGCGGCCGGAGCCTCCCGTCGCGCCGCCGGGGCGTCCCTCGCCTCCGACGCCGCCCGGATCTTCTCCTGCACGACGCGCAGGATGTCCTGCCCGCTCGGACCGAGCTTTTCCTGCAGCACCTGCCTGACCTTGTCGGCCGCCTCGGGTGGTATCGACTCGGCGGCGAGCCGGATCACCTGCGCCAGGTTCGGGTCCTTGGCGATCTCCCCGACGATGCGGGGCAGCGGAATGACCACGGGCGGACGGGTCGCCGGACCGACGGACGGACGCCCGCCACCCGGGTGGGCGGCCGGCGCCGCGGGGGTGAACTCGAACGCCTCGACGTAGTCGGCGGCGTCGCCGAGAGCCGCGAGTATGCGGCCCAGCAGCACCGGGTCGGTGGCCTCGACCGGCGTCTCGCGCGTCTCGGGCAGCGGCAGCGACTCGAGCATGTCGATCCGCCGGCTCAGGCCGGCGGTGACCACCGTCATGCGGTGGTTCATCTCCTCCGCCAGGCGCGCCGACTCGGTCTCGACCGTCCGGCGGAGCGCGCGCGCCGACGAGCGGTAGGAGTACAGGGTGATGGCTCCCAACGGCACCACGGCCAGGAGCAGAAACGCCAGGATCAACTGAGTCCGCAGTTTCATGCCGGCGAGGATACCACCCTCCACGCAGGCGCGCCCAGCGGCGCGCTGTAAAGCCATGTAAAAAAGACATCGGCGGCGGCCGCGTGCCGGCGGGTGCGTTTGACACCCCGCGGCGCGTTTGGCTACCATTCGTCGGCCCTCTCATCGAAAGTCCCGGACCCAAGAGGCCAGAGGCGGTCGCGTCGCAGGAGAGTGCGTCCCGGGACGGCGCGCCGCACCGGGCCACCCGGAGATTGCGCTCCGCGTGAGCAGGCACGTGAAGCTCAGGCTGGAAAGTCGCATCGGCTACGTGGACCTCGTCCACGAGATGGCCGAGGGAATGGCCCGCGGCATGGGCTTCGAGAAGGGTTCCGCCCTGAACATCGGGCTGGCGGTGCGCGAGGCGGTGATCAACGCCATCAAGCACGGCAACGGCATGGATGCCGCCAAGCCGATCGAGGTGAGCTTCGAGCAGGAGGAGGACCTGTTCCGCGTGCGCGTGCGGGACCAGGGGCCGGGGTTCGACTGGGCGCACACCTCCAACCCGCTCGACCGCGAGAACATCTTCCGCACCAGCGGGCGGGGCATCTTTTTCATGAGGCATTTCGTGGACCGCGTCGCCTTCCAGCGCCGCCGGGGGAAGGGGACCGAGGTTGTTCTGGAGAAGCGTTTCGAGGCGGCCGGGCGTGCCGGCCGCGGCGGCGAGGTCATGAAGCGGAGGAAGGGATGAAGGCCAACGCCAGGCATCACGGGAAAGTGACGGTCGTCGATCTCTCGGGGAAGATCACCATCGGCGACGGTGACATCAAGCTGCGCCAGGCGGTCAACGCGCTCCTGGACGAGGGACGCAAGAACATCATCCTCAACCTGGGCGGCGTCTCGTACATGGACAGCGCCGGCATCGGGGAGCTGGTGGCGTGCTACAAACGCGCCCGCGAGAAAGGCGCGGCCCTGAAGCTCCTCAACCCCAACGGCAAAGTGCAGGATCTGCTGATTCTGACCAAGCTGCAGGAGATCTTCGACATCTACCGCGACGAGCGCGAGGCGCTGGCGAGCTTCTGAGCGGCCGGGCGGCGGGTCGCCCCGACAGCCCTTGACGCGGGAGGGCGCGGGGGAGTATCAATAGCCCCGCAATCGGGGATGCCGCGACACCGGCCCCCTCATTCCACACTCATCCGCTCTCCTCGACCCGGTGTCGGGTGGTGTCCTCGAAACACGGAGGGAGGGCACCCATGACCGGATTGACCTGGTTGCGACGCCGCGGTCCGTGCCACATCGAGACCCGCTCCATGGCCGACTGGCAGGTGTTGCACGTGCGAGGCAGGTTCTTCGCCGGCGAGCCGGAGAAGAGATTTCTCGAGACGGTCGACAGCCTCCTGGGGACGGGGGTGCGCCGCGTGATCGTCGACCTGAGCGAGTCGCTCTTGTCCGACGAGAGCGTGGCGAGCGCGGCGACGGCGGCCTACCACAAGGCGCGCGGGCAGGGCGTCGACATGCGCTTCGTGGTGCAGCCCGGCCGGGCGGGCGGCTTCTACCACATGGCCGGTCTCGAGATGACCATCCCGACCTACTCGAGGCTGCACGGCGCCATCGAGATGTGACCACACCGACGGCGTGAGCCGCCGGGCGGACCCGGCTCATCCGGAGAGGCGTTTCTTCAGGTCGGCGAGGAAGTTGAGCGCCTCGATCGGAGTCATCGCGTCGAGGCGCGCGTTGCGGATCGCCTCCAGGATCGGATCCTCGGGCGGCGCGAACAGGCCGAGCTGGGCGGGGGACGACGCGCCGGTTTCGCCGTGACCGCGAGCCAGCTTCGGCCGGCCGTCGCGCGACAGCTCTTCCGCCTCCAGGTTCGCCAGGACCTCGCGGGCCCGCTCGATCACCTCGCGCGGCAGGCCGGCGAGTCGCGCCACGTGGATTCCGTAGGAGCGATCGGCGGCCCCCTCCAGCACGCGCCGTAGAAACACGATCGTATCGTTCCACTCCCGCACCGCCATGGTCATGTTGAAGACGCGCGGCTTGAGGAGCGCCAGCTCGATCATCTCGTGGTAGTGCGTGGCGAACAGGGTGCGGGCCGCGACCGCCGGCACGTCGTGCAGGTACTCGGCCACCGACCAGGCGATCGACAGGCCGTCGAACGTCGAGGTGCCGCGCCCCACCTCGTCCAGCAGGATGAGCGACCTGAGCGTGGCGTTGTTGAGGATGTTCGCCGTCTCGATCATCTCCACCAGGAAGGTGCTCTGGCCGCGCGCCAGGTTGTCCGAGGCGCCGACGCGGCTGAAGATGCGGTCGACCAGCCCGATCTCGGCCTCGGCCGCCGGGACGAACGAGCCGGCCTGCGCCATGAGCACGATCAGCGCGACTTGGCGCAGGTAGGTCGATTTGCCGCCCATGTTGGGCCCGGTCAGGATGAGGATCTGCCGGCTCTCGAGGTCCATCAGACAGTCGTTGGGCACGAAGCGTTCCTGGAGCAGAAGCCGCTCCACCACCGGATGCCGCCCCTCGACGATCCGCAGGCGCATCGAGTCGTCGACGCGGGGACGACGGTATCCATGCAGCGCCGCCGCCTCCGCGAGCGCCGCCAGCGCGTCGAGGGCCGCGAGGCAGCCGGCGGTGCGACGCAGCCGGTGGGCGGCGGCCGTGACCTGGTCGCGCAAGCCCACGAACAGCCCGTACTCCAGCGCCTCGATCCTCTCCTGGGCGGTCAGGATCTTGGCCTCGTACTCCTTCAGCTCGGGCGTCACGTAGCGCTCGGCGCCCACCAGCGTCTGCCGACGCTCGTAGTCGGAGGGCACCGCCTTGCGGTGCGCGTTGCTGATCTCGATGTAGTACCCGAACACCTTGTTGTAGCGGACCTTCAGGGACGGGATGCCGGTACGCTCGCGCTCGCGGGTCTCGAGCGACGCCAGGTACGCCCGGCTGTCCCGCCGGATCGCGCGCAGCTCGTCGATCTCGCGGTCGCAGCCGTCCCGTATCAACCCCCCCTCGCGCACGGTGGCGGGCGGGTCGTCGGCCAGCGACTCGAGAAGGCGCGCGTGCAGCTCCGCCAGGACGTCGATGCCGGTCATGATCCTTTGAAGCGGCGGGGCGGTGAGCGCCACCGCGTAGGCGGCGATCTCCGGCAGGACGCCGAGCGAATCGCGCAGCGCCACCAGATCCCGGGCCGTCGCGGTGCCGAGCGAGCAGCGCGCCAGCAGCCTCTCGAGGTCGTGCACGCGCGCCAGGTGCCGGCGGATCGTCGCCCGCTCGGAGGGCCGCTCGAGGAGGAACTCCACGCAGTCCAGGCGCTCCCGGATCGCCTCCAGCGACAGGAGCGGGCGCTGGATCCAGTCCCGCAGCAGCCGGCCGCCGGGCGCCGTCTCGGTCCGGTCGAGGACCTCGAGGAGCGTGCCGTCGCGCCCGCCGTCCCGGACGTTCTGGACCAGCTCGAGGGTGCGGCGGGTCGTGGCGTCCAGGATCATCGCGTCGCTCGGCTCGTGCCAGACGACCCGGGTGACGTGCTTCAGGTCGGCCTTGTGGGCCTCCTGGAGGTAGTGCAGGAGGGCGCCGGCCGCGCCCACGGCGAGGTCGCGCCCTTCGACGCCGAAGCCGGCCAGCGATGCCGTCCCCAGCCGCTCGGTCAGGGTGCGCGCGGCGGTGTCGGGCGCCAGGGTCCAGGGCGGCACCGGATGGGTCAGGACGCCCTCGAGCGCCTCCGGCGGTAACAGGCGGTCGGGCGGCGTCCCCTCCGGATGGAGGATCTCGCGAGGCCGGAACAGCGCGACCTCCGTCGCGAGCCCTTCGGGCGCGGACGGGCCGCGGTGCTCCGCCAGGCGGAAGTCGCCGGTGGACAGGTCGAGATAGGCGCAGCCGAAGCCATCCCCAGCGCGGCCACGCGCCGGCTCGCCGGCGATCTGGATCGCCGCGATATAGTTCGGCTCGGCCGCCTTCAATTGCGCCGGGTCGGTGATCGTCCCGGGAGAGACGACCCGCGTCACCGCCCGCCGCACGATCCCCTTGGCGGCGCGCGGGTCCTCGACCTGGTCGCAGATGGCCACGCGGTGGCCCTGGCGAATCAGACGCGCGACGTAGCCGTCGGCCGCGTGGTACGGCACGCCGCACATGGGCGCCTCGTTCTTCGTGCCGCGGCCCCGTGACGTCAGGGTCAAGGACAGTGTCTTCGACGCCACCAGCGCGTCGTCGTAGAACATCTCGTAGAAATCGCCCAGGCGGAACATCAGAATCGCGTCCGGGTGCTGCGCCTTGATGGCACGGTACTGGCGGAGCATCGGAGTCAGCGTGTCCATGGCGCTCCTTGACATTCGGAGGGGCGGCCATTATAAAACAACGTCTCCGGCGGCCCGCACTCGCGAAGGAGTTCCTGCCCGATGACCCTTGACCCGCACACGGCCGATGAGGCCCAGGTGGCGCCGGAGGACCTGAACGAGGAGGACAAGGTCATGCTGATCTTCTCCTACCTCTGGGTCCTGGCGCTGGTGCCGTTCATGGTGACGCGCCGCGAGTACGTGCGCTGGCACGCCAAGCAGGGGCTGATCCTGTGCGGCGTCGCCTGTCTGGTGTTCCTCGGCGTGATCTTCGTGGGAGCCATCCTCGCGACCATCTCCCGTGTCTTCGCCTGGCTGTTCGCCTTCGGTCTGATTAATCTGGTCTTGCTCTACCTGGCGGTGGCGATCGTGTGCGTCATCAAGGCCATGCGCGGCCAGCGCTGGGCAGTCCCTTTCCTGGGCGATCTGGTCGAGAAGATCTGAGCGCTCGATGAGCGAGGCGATCCAGAACGCCATCGCGGCCCACGCCTCGTCCGGCCTCCTCCTGGTGGTCCTCCTCGCCTGGCTGGAGTACGTCTTCCCTCCTTCGCCGGGTGACTCGACGATGCTGTTCGCCTTCTTCCTCGCGGGCCGGGGAACGATGTCGCTTCCGGCGGTGGCGGCGGCCGCGCTGTCGGGGAGCATCCTCGGCGCCATGACCGCCTATGCCATCGGGGCGCGTCTGGGCCGGTCGTACTTCTTCCTGCGCTCGGCCTGGGCCCGCGCAGAGCTCGCGCGCATCGAGCGCTGGTACGCGCGTCACGGCGCCCGGTTCCTGCTGATCAACCGCTTCCTCCCGGGGGTGCGCGGCTTCTTCCTGTACGCGGCGGGGATCACCCGTCTGGGCGCCGGAGCCGTGCTCATCCACTCGACGGTCAGCAACCTGCTCTGGATCCTTCTCCTGGCCTGGGGGGGGACGAGCCTGGGCTCGACGTGGGAGGAGGTGCGCGTGGTGTTCCGGCGCTACGTCTGGGGGATCGCGCTGTTCCTGGTGGTCTACGTGGTCCTGGCGGTGGTGCGGGCGAGGCGACGGTCGGCCCCGGTCACGCCTTCTTCTTGAGCTGCGCCTCGATCTTCTTCAGCTCCGCCTGGCGGTCCGGCTGGTCCGGCCGGACCTGCAGCGAGCGCTTCAAATACTCGGCGGCCCGCTGCAGCTGTCCTTTCTCTTCGTAGGCCTGCGCCAGCGAGTTGAACAGGGCGTGGCTGGGCGGCCCGGCGCGCTCGGCGCGGTGGAAGTACTCCAGCGCCTTGTCCATGTCTCGCTTGATGGCGTAAGCCGCCCCGAGGTTGAACAGGGCCAGGGGATTATCGGCGCGCAGCTCGAGCGCCTTCTGGTAGATGGCGATCGCCTCGTCGGTCTTGCCCTGCTTGATCTTGAGGCTCCCCAGGTTGACCTGGAACTCCGGCTCCCTGGGCGACAGTCCGACGGCGGCGTGGAACGACATCTCGGCCTTGTCGTACTGTCCTTCGCGCATGTAAACCCGCCCGAGCCAGTCGTGGTGGATCGCCGAATCCTTCTTCTTCTCCAGGCTGGCCACCAGCAGGCGCTCGAGCTTCATGATTTTCGCCGGGTCGTGCGTCGTCTGGTACATGACGTACAGGCGGCTCATCGCCTCGGGCACGGTCGGGTCCTCGTACAGGGCCTCCTGATATTCGCGCTCGGCCTCGGCAGGCTTCCCCTCCGCCTCCAGGACCTCTCCCATGGCGGCGTGCATCAGTGCCTCCTTCGGGCTCGCCTGCAGCGCCCGCTCCGCCAGGGCGTGAGCCGAGGCGGGATACTTCCGGCGCAGGTAATCGACCACGGCATTGAACACGACCTGAGGCGACGGGCTTCCGACCTGGAGACCGTCGTCGGAGATGCCTCGGGTGATCAGGTCGGCCGAGACGAGTGGGCCGAGTCGGCGGGCGATGTCCGGCGAGAGGATTTCGTCCGCGTTGAAGCCGCGCGCCGCCGCGACCACGGCCTCGCGCATCCGCTCTTCGATGTACACCCTGGGCTCGCGCCCGGCCCGTCCCCTGTGGAACGTGAGCACGTCGTTGGGCGAGGCGTGGCCCGAGATGCGGGCCGGCAGCTTGAAGGAGGCGTGGTCCTTGCTGACGACGTCGATCTTGTCGTCGATCATCACCGGGACACTGTCGTAGACGTACAGGTGCTGGTACAGCGGTACGCGCAGGTGGAAACCGGGAGCCAGCTGGGTGGCGACCCCACCGCGCGCCTCGAGTACGGCGGCGCGGCCCGCGGGGACGTACACGACGAGCGAGGCCGCAGCCACGACGAGAACGAGCGCGAACAACAGTCGCCTGCGCTGGAGAAACATGGGCCGGCCGGTCTCCGGTGACGCCGGTCAGGCGTCCTCAGCAACGCCGCGACCGGAGGGGGACGTGAGCGAGCGGCGAGTCTAACGCACGCACCGGGCGTAGTCAACGCGAGGCCCGCCCCGCCTCGTTCATGTAAGATGCGTGCATGGTGTCTCGTGCAGGGGTCCTTCTGATCGCGGCGGGGATGGCCGCGGGGAGCCCGCCACCGGTTCCGGCGGACGCGGTGAGCGAGGCGCGCCGCGTGGAGGAGGCCCTCAACGGCCTGAAGGGATTCGTCGCGTCGTTCACTCAGACGGTGGAATCGCCGGGACTGCCTCGGCCGCAGGTCGAGAAGGGGACGGTGTACCTGCTCCGCCCCGGCCGGATGCGCTGGAACTACGACGTGCCCCGCGGCAAGCTGGCGGTGGCCGACGGTCGCAGGACCTACGTGTACCTGCCCGAGGAGAGACAGGTCCTGGTGACGCCGCTCGATCAGGAGGGGACGCGCACCGGCATCTCCTTTCTCCTCGGCCGGGCCGACCTGATCGGTTCGTTCTCGATCACCTGGGGGCCGGGGCCGCAGGACGGTCCGCGCCCTTTGATGCTGACGCCGCGCACCCCGAGGCCGGAGTACCAGTACCTGCTGGTGACCACGGGCCCCGATCATCTGGTGCGCGGTCTGACGGTCGTCGATCCGCTGGGCAGCCGGGTCATCTATCGATTCGACCACCTACGCAAGGTCGACATGCTCGACGACGACCTGTTTCAATTCGTGCCGCCCGAGGGGGTCGAGACTCAGGAGATCGCTCCTCCGTAACCTTGCAATGCCGTTGATCAGGGTGCTAAGATCGCCGCCCTTTCCGCCCCTCGGAGGACGTTTCAATGGCGTCCGAGAGCTCCTTCGACATCGTGTCCAAGATCGATCTGCAGGAGGTCGACAACGCGATCCAGCAGGCACTCAAGGAGATCCGCCAGCGCTACGATTTCAAGGGAAGCATCGCTGATATCCGGCGCGAAAAGGAGCTCCTGCACCTCGTCGCCGACGACGATTACAAGCTGCGCGCCGTGACCGAGATCCTCATGCAGAAGCTGGCCGCGCGGCGTGTCCCTCCCAAGGGTCTGACCTTCAAGAACCCTGAGGAGGCGACGGGTGGCAGCCTCAGGCAGCAGGCGGTGCTGCAGCAGGGGATCCCCCAGGACCAGGCCAAGGAGATCGTCAAGATCCTCAAGACGAGCGGCATCAAGGTGCAGGCGGCCATC
>Ga0066710_100005141_pt1 | contig 11834 bp, 14 predicted proteins | sample GraSoiAngelo_159_FD_79666 | JGI IMG/M metagenome (GOLD analysis project Ga0066710, IMG submission 79666) | Grasslands soil microbial communities from the Angelo Coastal Reserve, California, USA - 14_1009_16_40cm | ecosystem: Environmental > Terrestrial > Soil > Grasslands | place: USA... | reverse complement strand
CACGGCCGCCGGAGTCTCCGCGGGCATCGACCTCGCGCTCTGGCTCGTCGGCCAGCTGTGGGGCGTGCAGACCGCGCGCGAGACCCAGCGCAACATGGAGTACGATCCCGCGCCCCCGTATGCAGCGGAGGTGTAGGGTGGGCCAACGCCTCGTTTGCCCACCGGCCGGAGGTCGCGACTGATCGGATTCCGCCAGCGATCGCTGCACAAGTGGCCGCGCCGGCTGCGGACCGCGTTCGTGCACCATTTCAGCAACCGCCCGCCGCGATCGCAGCGCGTGTTCCAGATCCAGATCGCCGGCGCGCGCTTCAAGCGCATCGTTTTCGCGGATTCGCACCACGCTGCCGCGGTCGCGGCGCGGCTCCAGACGTTCGCGGCCGATCGCATCTATCCGGGCGTGCTGCTCGAGCGCGAGCGCGAGCTGTGGGTGGAGTTCATCGACGGCGAGCCGGTGCAGCGCGCCGACGACACGCTGATCGACGCGCTCGCGTCGCTCCTGTGCGTGCTGATGAAGCGCGCTCCGCGGCGGATCGCGCTGCGCGAGACGCCCTGGCTCGCGAATCTCGAGCTCGACCTGGCGTTCCTCGCGCGCGTCGGCGTGCTCGGCGCCGCGCAGGCGCAGCGCCTCGGCGCTGTCGCGCGCGAGCGCGCGCCCGCGGAGGTGTGGGTCGGCTACGACTGCATCGACGCGATCCTCAAGAACTTCGTCTGGGCGGATGGCGGCGGGCTGCGCGCGGTGGATGTCGAGAGCCTCGGCGCGGACGTCCTGCTCGGCACCGGCGCGGCGAAGGCGTCGGTGCGCTGGCTCGGCGAGCGCCGCGGCGATTTTCTCGCGCGACTGTGGGAGCTTGGGGCACCCGACTTCATGCCCTACTTTGACTTCGTCGAGCTCGTGTTCCGGGCCTTCTGGCAGAAGTCGTCGTTTCTGGAGAAGAAGCGGCGCTTCGTCGATCCGGGCGTGTTCGCGCCGTTCCTCGAGGCGCGATGAGCGGGCCGGGGCGCCACCTCGCGCTGTTCATCCGGTCGCTCGGCGCGAACGGCGCCGGCGCGGAGCGGATCTGGCTGAACCTCGCGCGCGCGTTCGCGGAACGCGGGCACCGCGTCGACCTCGTGCTCGGGCGCCGCAGCGGTCATCTCGCCGATGCGGTGCCGCCCGGGGTGCGCGTGGTCGATCTCGCGGTGCGCAGCCGGTTGCCGCTGTTCGGTCTGGCGCTGCGCGACCCGCGTTCCGCGCGCTCGCTCGCGCCCGCGCTCACCGCGCTGCCGCCGCCGTGGATCCTCGCGGCCGTGCCCGCGCTCGCGGCCTATCTCGCGCGCGAGCGCCCCGACGCACTGCTCTCCGCGCTGAGCTATTCGAACCTCGCCGCGCTGTGGGCACGCGAGCGGGCGGGCGTGCCCGTGCGCGTGGCGATCAGCGAGCACAGCACGCTCTCGGTGCGCTCCGCGCACGCGCGCGCGCGCCGCTGGCGCGTGCTGCCGGTGGTGGAGGCGCGCTGGTATCCGCGCGCGGACGCGATCCTCGCGGTGTCGCAGGGCGTCGCCGACGATCTCGCGCGCACCGCCCACCTGCCGCGCGCGCGGATCGCCGTGACCCACAACCCCGTGGTGACGGAAGAGATCTTCGCGGCCGCGCGCGAGCCGGTTTCGCACCCGTGGCTCGCGCCCGGCGAGCCGCCCGTCGTACTCGGCGTCGGCAAGCTCCGACCACAGAAGGGCTTCGACGTACTGCTGCGCGCATTCGCGCGCGTGCGCGCCGAACGCGCGGTGCGGCTCGTGATCCTCGGCGAGGGGCCGCTGCGCCGCGCGCTCGAACGCCTCGCGGCGGAGCTGGGGATCGCACGCGACGTCGCACTGCCGGGCTTCGTCGCCAATCCGTTCGCGTGGATGGCGAAGTGCGCGTTGTTCGCGCTGAGCTCGCGCTGGGAGGGCCTGCCGGGCGTGCTGATCGAAGCGCTCGCCTGCGGCTGCGCGGTCGTGAGCACCGATTGCCCGAGCGGACCCGCGGAGATCCTCGATGCCGGCCGGCTCGGTCCGCTCGTGCCGGTCGGTGATCCCGAAGCGCTCGGCGCCGCGATCGCGCGCGCACTCGCCGCGCCGTCGGATCCCGCCGAGCGCCGCGCGCGCGCCAACGACTTCGCGCTCGATCGCGTCGCGCCGCGCTATCTCGACGCGCTGCTGCCCACGGCGACGCACGCGACGAATGCCGCGAGCCGGTCCGCGACCGCGGGATAGCCGTACGCGCGCGCCGTCTCGCGGCCGGCGCGGCCGATCCGCGTGCGCAGCGCGAGATCGCCCGCGAGCGCCGCGAGCGCGTTCACCCAGTCGCCGGCGCTGCGCGCGAGCAGGCCGTTCTCACCCGACTGGATCAGGTCCGCATTCATGCCCACGTCGCTGCCCACCGCGGGCACGCCCGCGGCCATGTACTGAAGCAGCTTGTACGCGCACTTGCCGCGCGACCACGGCTCGGCGAGCGCGAGCGGCATGATCCCGGCGTCGAAGCCCGCCACCGCGGCGGCCTCGCCCTCGCGCGTCCAGCGCACGTTCACCACCCGGCAGCCGGGCAGCGCGAGCTCGCCATCGCTCACGCACACCACCTCGAGCGGGATCACGCGCGCGAGCTCCGCGAGCGCTGCGCCGATCTCGCGCACATAGCGCAGGTTGGTCGTTCGCCCGACCCAGCCGACGCGAAACGGCGCGGCGTCCGCGCGCGGCGTGTGGAGCGGGACGTCGAGCGGAACTGCCGACGGCACGATCGCGGTCGGCAGGTCACCGCACTGCGCGGCCAGGAACGAATTGCCGCAGGTGGCCGCGTCGGCGCACGCGAGCGCGCGCGCGAAGCCGGCGGAGCGCTGGCGGCGCGTCCACGCTCCGCGCAGGCCGCGGCGGCGGCCCCACATCACCGCGTCGTCGAAGTCGTAGATGCGCGGGGCGGGCAGCGCGCGCCAGAAGCGCGCCTCGCGCGGCGTCGGGCGCGCGCGATGGATCAGCACCACGTCGCCCGCGGACACCGACGCGCGCAGCGCACGGCGTGCGCGCGCGCCGCGCGGATAGGCGACCACGCGGCACGCGATCCCGCGCGCCTCGAGGTGCGGCGCCATCTCGACGAGGCGGATCCGCGTCGATGCGGTGTGCGCCTTCTCGTAGAGGAGATGCAGTGACATGCGACCCTTCTGGTCTTCGCTCGCCTTCGGCTCGCTGCGCGAAACTTGCCAGAAGCTAGCGGGAGCGCGCGAGCCGGATACGCTCGGGCGCCGTGCGGGCCCCGTCCTGGCTGCTGATCGTCGTCGCATGTGCGCTCGCGCCCGGGATCCTGGTCGCGTTCGGCTCGCCGCCGGGCTATGCGCTGCTCGCGATCCCCGTCGTGCTCGCCGTCGCGCGCGTGAGCGGAGCGGGGAGTGCGTTCGCGCTGGTCGGCTCGAGCGGCGTCGCTCTCGCGCTGTACGCGGCAGCGCTGCGCGCGTCGGGGCTCGATCAGGCGATCTACTACCGGTTCCACGAGCGGTTCGCGACCTGGGACGCGCGCCACCGCCACCGCGCCTACATGCCCGGCGTGTCCTGGCAGGCGCTCGAACCGCACGGCGATCTCCAGGTGCTCACGCGCGAGGAGATCGCCGAGCCGCGCCGCGTGCTGTTCCACAGCGACTCGGACGGGTTCCGCAACGACGCCGACTACGCGGGCGAGCCCTGGGTATTGATCGGCGACTCGTTCGTCGTCGGCGTCGGCTGCACGCAGGAGGAGATCCTCCAGGCGCGGCTCGCGCCGCGCGGCATCCGCGCCTACAACCTCGCGCACCCGGGCGGCCCGCTCGACTACGAGTCGTACTGGCGCAGCTTCGTCGCGCGCCACGGCCGCACGTCGCGTCCCGTGCTGTTCATGTTCGAGGGCAACGACTTCCCCGAAACGGTCGGCGCGCGCGAGCGCCCGCGCACGTGGGTGAAGCTCGACTACGCCGTGCGCGGCGCGATCGCGCCGCTCACGCGGCTCGCGACCTATCGCGTGACGCGATCGCTGTTCGCGCGGTTCACCGAGCGCGCCGAGATCGACGGCCGGCAGGTGCAGCTGTTCCCGCTCGCGGGGACGCGGCTCGCGTTCTGGGAGCGCGAGCTCGATCACACGCGCGCGCCCGAGCTCGAGGACATGGCGCTCACCGACGCGGCGCTCGCGAGGCTCGCGCCCGACCTCGCGGCGATCTTCTTCATCCCGACCAAATACCGCGTGTACCAGCGCTGGCTCGCGCCGGGGGAGCACCTGCCGAACGCGAGCTGGCAACACCTCACCCGGCTGTGCGAGGAATACGGTGTGCCGTGCGCCGATCTCACGCCCGCGCTGGTGAGCCGCTCGGAGGCGCTCTTGCCCAAAGGGCGATTCACGTGGTGGCGCGACGACACGCACTGGAACGGCGAGGGGATCGACGCCGCGGCCGAGCGCGTCGCCGAGGTGCTGCGCACGCTGGAGCCGCGTCCGTGAAGGTGCGCAAGGCGGTGCGCCACGCGATCTACGCGCCGCCGTTCGTGTCGCGCTGGATCACCAACCGGTTCCACAAGCTCTACTACTACCGGCGCGCCCAGACCTGGCGAAACACGCGCTGGCTCGGCACCGACGTGCTCAAGTGTCCCCTCGACCTCTGGATCTACCAGGAGCTGATCCACGAGCTGCAGCCGGATTGGATCGTGGAGACCGGCACCGCGTTCGGCGGCAGCGCGAGCTACCTGGCATCGCTATGCGACGTACTCGGGCACGGGCAGGTGCTCTCGATCGACCCGGTCGAGCGCGCCGGGCGCCCGCAGCACCCGCGCATCCACTACCTGCGCGGGCTCTCCATCGACGCCGAGGTTCTCGCGGATGTCGCGCGCGCGATTTCCGACGCGCGCGCGGTGCTGGTGCTGCTCGACTCCGACCACTCATACGCGAATGTGCTGGCCGAGCTGCGCGCGTATCACGGGTTCGTCACGCCGGGCAGCTATTGCGTGGTCGAGGACGGGAACGTCGGCGGCCACCCGGTGGCGCGCGAGTTCGGCGCGGGCCCGCTCGAGGCCGTGCGCGCGTTCCTGGCCGAGAACGACGCGTTCGAGATCGACCGCACGCGCGAGAAGTTCTATCTCACGTTCAACCCCAGCGGATACCTGCGGCGCGTGCGCTGAAGGGAAGCGAAGGCCCGACAAGACGGGGGGGTTGACTCGCCGCGCCGATCGGACGATAAAGGGGTTCGATGGCGAACGAATCCCCCGGATTGCGCAGGGCCCTCCTCGGTTTGGTAGCCGCGCTGGCTCTGCTGCCGCTCTGCTCGGCCGCTGCGCGGGCAGATGACTACGATCCGCAGCGCGCAGGCCATCCGGTGCGGATCGTCGCCTACGTCGTTCATCCGATCGGCGTGATGCTCGACCTCCTGATCTTCCGGCCCGCGCACTGGATCGGAAGTCAGCCGGGTCTGGACAGGTTCTTCGGGCACGAGCCCTACGACGACTAGGAAAGGCGGGCCCAAAAAGGCTCACCTCCTATGTCGCGATCGACTGCACTTGGGTATGTTTATTGCATGCCCAATGAGGTGAGAGGTGGCGATGCGCGCATCCCGGTGAGGGCGTGCGCGCGCGCGTTGGCGCTCGCCATCGCGCTAGTCGCTGCATTCACCGCGCAGCCGGGGCCGGCCCGCGCCGCCGCGGAGGCGACGTCGCTCGAAGTGCAGGGGATGATCTTCGTGGGCAGCCGCGCCGGCGTGCGCGAGGTGGTGCTGCGTTCGCGCACGGCGCGGCTGCAGCCGGAAGAACAGGTCGCCGAGCTCGAGGACGTGAGCGCGACCGTGACCGAGGACGAGGCGCGCCGGCGCAGCTTCACGATGAAATGCGAGCGCGTCGAGCTCGACATTGCGAAGAGCGATTTCAAGGCCATTGGCGACGTGCGCGGTGAGACCGCCGAAGGCCAGCGCTATTCGGCGCCCTGGGTGCAATACGTGCACGACCAGGGCCTCTTGTACACGGACGCGCCGGTCGTGATGAACGACAGCCGCGGGAGCTTCCGCGGCAACGGGTTCCGCTACCACGTGCACGAGCGCCGCTTCGAGCTGCTCGGCAACGTCCGCGTGGAGCAGCGGCCATGACGCTGCGCCGCTTCTCCGGCTGCGCGTGCGCGGCGCTCTCGGCCGCGCTGTTCGCGGGCGCCGCCGGCGCCGCCGGGTCCGACCTGCCCCCGTTCGGTCTCGGCGCATTCGACCGCCGCGAGCCGATCGCGATCACCGCCGACCAGCTCGAGGCGCAGGACCAGGACGGCCGGCGCACCCTGGCGTTCCGGCGCACCGTGCAGGTGAATCAGGGGCCGCTCTCGCTCTCGGCCGACATGCTGCGCGCCGTCTACGAGTCGGGCGAGAGCCAGCCGCGCGAGCTCGCGGCGAGCGGCGGTGTGCAGATCCGCGAGGGCACGCGCCGCGCGCGCTGCGAGGACGCGCGCTACGACCGGCCCGCGCAGACGATCGTATGTCGAGGCACGCCGGCCGAGCTGTGGGACGGCGACGATCGGCTCGCAGGCGGCACGATCTCGTTCGATCTCGCGCGCAAGAGCGTGCGCGTCGAGGGCGGCAGCGAGGTGGAGATCCACCGCGAGCTCACCGAAGCCGATCTCGCGAAGTTTGGCGCCGAACCCGGAGCGCTCGATCGCATGCGCGGCAAGGGCCCGATCGCGATCCGCTCCGACACGCTCGAGGCGAACGATCCCGGCACCACCGATCGCCACATCCTGTTCGGGGGCGGCGTCGCGCTGCGCCAGGGCGACATCGAGCTCGACGCGCGCGAGCTCGAGGCGATCTACCCGCCGGGCGCCACGCAGCCCGACCGGCTGATCGCGCGCGACGATGTCGCGCTGCGCCAGGGCGAGCGCGAGGCGCACTGCCATCACGCGGAGTACCACCTGGCCGATCGCCACCTCGCCTGCGAGGGCGACGCGGTGTTGCGCGAGGGCGAGGACCGCCTGGAAGGCGAGCGGATCGCGTTCGACTTCGGCACGCAGAAGGTCGACGCGACCGGGCGCACGCGGCTCATGGTGCAGTCGCTGCGGCGGGAGCCGAAATGACCACGCTCACCGGCGTCGACCTGCGCAAGCGCTACGGCGATCGCGATGTCGTCTCCCATGTCGACGTCGAGGTGCACCCCGCCCAGGTCGTGGGACTGCTCGGTCCCAACGGCGCCGGCAAGACCACCACGTTCAACATGCTCGCGGGCGGAATCCGGCCGACCGACGGCCAGGTCCGGCTCGGCGATCAGGACATCACCGAGCTGCCGATGTACCGCCGCGCGCGGCTCGGGATCACCTATCTGCCCCAGGAGCCCTCGATCTTCCGCAAGCTCTCGGTCGCCGACAACGTCAACGCGATCCTCGAGACGGTCGAGCCGGACCGCAGCGTGCGGCGCGCGCGCCTGCGCGACCTACTGGCCGAGCTCGGATTGACCGAAAAGGCGGGAAGGCGCGGCGACACGCTCTCGGGCGGAGAGCGGCGCCGCGTGGAGATCACGCGTGCGCTCGTGCTCGACCCGAAGTTCATGCTGCTCGATGAGCCGTTCGCCGGCATCGACCCGATCGCCGTGATCGACATCCAGAAGATCATCGAGCAGCTCAAGACGCGCGGGATCGGCGTGATCATCACCGATCACAACGTGCGCGAGACGCTCTCGATCTGCGATCACGCCTACATCATCAAGGACGGCCGGATCATCCGCGAAGGCTCTCCCGAGGAGGTCGCCGCGGACCCCCAGGTGAGGGAGATCTACCTGGGCGAGCACTTCCAGCTCGCAGTCAGGCAGTAGTCGTCATGGCGCTCGAGCTCAAGCAGCAGGTCCGCCTCAGCCAGCAGCTGGTGATGACGCCCCAGCTGCAGCAGGCGATCAAGCTGCTGCAGCTCTCGCGCATGGAGCTGGTCGATCTCGTGCAGCAGGAGCTGCAGGAGAACCCGGTGCTCGAGGAGGGCATCGAGAGCGAGGAGGACCGCGCTGGGGTCGAGGCCGCGGCGCCCGGCGATTCGCCCGAGGCGGCCGACGCCACCGAGGCGACTGCCGAGCTCGCGCCGACCGACCTCGCAGGCGCCGAACCCGGTACGGTGGCCGAGGCGACCGACGCGGAGAAGATCGCCGACGTCGACTGGCAGGACTATCTCGACGCCAATCCGCACACGGGAATGAGCGAGGCGGTGAGCCCGGACGACCGGCCTTCGATCGACGCGACCTACACCCGGCGCGAGACGCTCTCCGAACACCTGCTCTGGCAGCTCCAGCTCGCGTCGCTGCCGGTGGAGCAGGAGGTCGCCGGGCGCTTCATCATCGGCAACCTCGATGAGCGCGGCTACCTCACGTCGCCGCTCGAGGAGATCTCGCGCCAGTGCGGCGTGCGCGAGGAGGTGGTGGCGGCCGCGCTCGCTGCGGTGCAGGAGTTCGACCCGAGCGGCGTGGCCGCGCGCGATCTGCGCGAGTGCCTCACGATCCAGGCGCGCGTGCTGGGCATCGACGATCCGCTCGTGCTGCGGATCCTCGACGAACAGCTCGACGTGCTGATCAAGCGCGACTTCCGCGGACTCTCGCGCGCACTCGGCGTCTCGATCGAGGAGGTCGCGGCGGCATCGCTGGTGATCGGGCGGCTCGAGCCGCGGCCGGGCCGCGCCTTCGGCGGCGAGGAGCCCGTCTACATCGTCCCGGACATCTACGTGTACCGCGTGGGCAACGACCTCCACGTGGTGCTGAACGACGACGGGCTCCCGCGCCTGCGGATCAGCTCGCTCTACCGAGAGGTGCTCGCGAAGGGTAACCCGGCGCCCAAGGACACCAAGGAGTACGTGGGCGACAAGGTCCGGTCGGCGATGTGGCTGATCAAGTCGATTCACCAGCGCCAGCGCACGATCTACAAAGTGATGCAGAGCATCATCAAGCACCAGCGCGAGTTCTTCGAGCGTGGGATCAACTACCTCAAACCGCTCAATCTGCGCGACGTCGCCGACGATATCGAGATGCACGAATCGACAGTGAGTCGCGTGACTACCAACAAGTACGCGCATACGCCGCAGGGCATCTTCGAGCTGAAGTACTTCTTCAACTCGAGCATCAGCCGCGTGCAGGGCGAGGCGGTGGCGAGCGAGAGCGTGAAGGAGCGGATCCGCCGGCTGATCGTGAACGAGGATCCCCGGCGTCCGCTCTCCGATCAGCGGATTGCAGAGATGCTGCGCGTGGCCAACATCGACATCGCGCGCCGGACCGTCACGAAATACCGCGAGTCGATGAATCTGCTGTCTTCGACGAAGCGAAGACAGGTCGGCTAGAGTGCCGGCGCTCACGTCAGGGGCACGCCCATGAAGATCATGGAGATACTCGTCAAAGAGTCCGTGATCCTCGACCTCGGCGTCCGCACCAAGCGCGAAGTGCTCGCGGAGATGGCGGCGAGCCTCGCGAAGGTCGAGCCGCAGATCGAAGCCGATCGGCTGCTCGACGTGTTGATGGAGCGCGAGGCGCTCCAGAGCACCGGGATCGGCGAAGGCGTTGCGATCCCCCACGGGAAGCTGCCCGGGCTCGGCCGACTCGTCGCGAGCTTCGCGCGCAGCCGCGCGGGGGTCGACTTCGAGTCGATCGACGGCCAGCCCACCCACCACTTCTTCCTGCTGGTGGTGCCGGAGCATTCGGGCGGGCAGTACCTCAAGGCGCTCGCGCGGATCTCCCGGTTCTTCCGGGATCCGGCCTTCCGCCAGAGCCTCGCAGAAGGCGAGGCGCTCGAGGACGTGATCCGCGCGATCGAGGAAGAAGACGCCAAGCTTTAGCCGCAAGCGCCGAAGGCCGCGCGCAGCGAGCCGAAGGCGAGCGAAGTCGTTGGCCTCGTTCGGTTGGAGGGCATCGGAGGTTCGAATCGAGCGTTCGGCTCGCGAGGCTATGAGATACCACGGTGTGTTGGTCGACGTCGGCGGTGTGGGCGTGCTGCTCGCGGGACCGAGCGGTGCCGGCAAGAGCGAGTGTGCGCTCGAGCTGATCGCACGCGGCCACCGGTTCGTGGCGGACGACGCCGTCGAGCTCACGCGCGAAGGGGAGCTCGTGATCGGCCGCTCGTCGGCGGCGATCGGAGGGCACCTCGAGATCCGCGGGCTCGGGATCCTGTCGGTGGCGGATCTCTACGGCCCGGAGGCGTGCGCGGAGTCCGCGGCGGTCGACCTCGTGTGTCGGCTCGATCCGGGCCGCGCCGATTTCGACCGCACCGGCCTCGACCGCGAGAGCGAGGAGCTGCTCGGCGTCGCGATACCGCGGCTCGTGCTGCCGTCGCCCCCGGGCGCGAGCCTCGCCACGATCGTCGACGCGGCGGTGCGCGATCTGCGCCTGCGGCGCGCTGGCACGGACGCCGCCGCGCGGTTTGCCGCGCGCTGGCAGCGCTCGAGCCAGTCGTGACCCGCGCGCGTGTCGTGTTCGTCTCCGGTCTGTCCGGCAGCGGCAAGAGCACCGCGATGGCCGCGCTCGAAGATCTCGGCTTCTACTGCGCCGACAACCTGCCGGCGCCGCTGGTCGAGCAATTTCTCGATCTGTGCGCGAAATCCAAGCCGCCGATCGAGAAAATCGCTCTCGCACTCGACGCCCGCGAGGCTCAGTTCCTGACCGCGGCGCCCGCCGCGATCGCGCGCGTGCGCGAGGCGGGGCACGCGGTGGAGCTGATCTTTCTCGACAGCTCCGACGAGGCCCTGGTGCGCCGCTACCGCGAGACGCGGCGCGTCCACCCGCTGTCGCCCGACGGCTCGGTCGAGCACGGGATCGAGGCCGAGCGCCTGCTGCTGCGCGACGTGGCGGCGCTCGCCGACCGCGCGATCGACACCAGCCAGCTGAACGTCCACCAGCTCAAGGCGGCGATCGTGCAGGGGGTCGCCGGTCAGACGCGCCCCACGGTGGTGAACGTGGTCTCGTTCGGTTTCCGCTACGGGACGCCCGAGGCGCTCGAGCTGTTGTTCGACGTGCGCTTCCTGCCCAATCCGTACTTCGAGACCGACCTCCGCGACCAGACCGGCTGTGATGCGCCGGTGGCCGAGTACGTGCTGAAGTCGACGCGCGGGGCCGCGTTCTTCGAGCGTCTGCGCGACTGGCTGCGCTTCCTGCTACCCCTCTACGACAGCGAGGGGAAGGCCTACGTCACGATCGGGGTGGGCTGCACCGGAGGTCGGCACCGATCGGTCGCGGTGGCCGAAGCGCTCGCGGCGGCGCTGCGCGCGGAGGGGCGCGAGGTGAGGGTCGCGCATCGCGACGTGGAGAAGAGCGCATGAAGCCGGGCATCGTGATCGTGACCCATTACCGGCTGGGGGAGGAGTTCCTTCAGGCGCTGCGCTTGATCGTTCCGGACGCGCCCGAGTTCCACTCGGTGTCGATCGAGCCCACGATGACGGTGGAGGAGATGCGCGGCCGGATCCAGGACGCGCTGAAGGCGGCCGATCGCGGGCACGGGATCCTCGTGCTCACCGACATGTTCGGCGGCACCCCCTCCAACATCGCGCTGTCGTTCCTCGACGAGCACCGCGTCGAGGTGGTAACGGGACTCAACCTCCCGATGCTGATCAAGCTCGCCACGCTGGGCGAGGACAAGCCACTCGACGAGCTGGCGGTGTTCATCAAGAGCTATGGCCAACGCAACATCTCCGTTGCGAGCGAGCTCCTCCCGGACGAGGAACGATGACCAGCGACGGGCGCTGCGAGCGCATCTTCACCGTGCACGCCGAGCTCGGGCTGCACGCGCGCCCGGCGGGCCAGTTCGTGATGATCGCCAAGCGCTTCGACGCCCAGATCGAGGTGGCGCGCGCAGAGGGGGGCGACGAGTGGGTCGACGGCCGCAGCATCCTCTCGCT
>Ga0066710_100005140_pt1 | contig 11834 bp, 10 predicted proteins | sample GraSoiAngelo_159_FD_79666 | JGI IMG/M metagenome (GOLD analysis project Ga0066710, IMG submission 79666) | Grasslands soil microbial communities from the Angelo Coastal Reserve, California, USA - 14_1009_16_40cm | ecosystem: Environmental > Terrestrial > Soil > Grasslands | place: USA... | reverse complement strand
TTACATTAACAACTCTCATCGGCGCCCCACGCGAGCGAGTTTTCGACCTCGCGCGAAGCATTGACGCGCACCAGGCCTCGACCTGGGGCAGGGAGGAACGAGCCGTTGCCGGAGTCACGAAGGGACTGATCGGCATGGACGATGAGGTGACTTGGGAGGCACGGCACTTCGGAGTTCGGCAACGCCTGAGAGTGCGCGTGACCGCCTTCGACCGTCCCAAGCACTTTCAGGACGTCATGATTTCCGGTGCCTTCAAGCGCATGGTCCACGACCATGAGTTTGCCGAGCGCGCGGACGGGACATTAATGCGCGACCAGTTCGAATTTGCCTCGCCGCTGGGTATCCTTGGCCGGATTGCAGATAGGCTTTTCTTGACGTCCTACATGCGCCGTTTTCTTGTCGGTCCCAACGGGATATTGAAGCAGTTAGCGGAGTCCGCGGAAGGGCATCACTACCTGAAGCTATGAAATGACACCGCAGCGTCCATCATCGGTGGGGCTGTGGAGGGAGTCGCAGGTCCCGATCATGGGTGCGGAGTAGTTGACCTGGATCGCAAGCCCTTGATTAGAAATGGCGCGTCCGGCAGGACTCGAACCTGCAACCTTCTGATCCGAAGTCAGAAGCTCTATCCAATTGAGCTACGGACGCGACCGCCTCAAAAAGCGGCTCCAGGCCCAGGTGAAATCTATACCATATCCCTGGAGATGAAACGTTTTTCCAATTGCTTACAATCCAGACGCGGTTCTGTAATTGCCGGCTTCAATCAGGTGTGGAAAATTGCTGGCAACTAAACGGACCAGCTATGAAACCGATTGAACAAAACGAAATTTACGAACATCTGAGTCAATTCCTGAAGGGCAAAGGGATTGATATGAAGGAAGGCACCTACACGCGGCGGATTCAGAAAGGCTGCTCGCTGCTGACCGACGCGGTGAACCTGACGCAGCAAGGAATGACAAGGGCCAAGACCGAAATTGACAAACGGCTGGAGCAGATGCGGCAGGTGATTCATAAGAAGACAGCGCCGAAGTCGCCGCCGCGCGCGCCGACATCGGCGCCGCCGCCGACCCAAGGCAAACCGGGCCGGGCGCCGGCTACCGCTGCCAACGCGCCAGCGGGAACCAAACGAAGCACCCGGCGCCGCAAGACCAGGACCAGGGGCGGGCGAAAGAAGTGAAATCCAGAGCCCTCAAGCGGGCACAGCTTCGCCGTTGATAATCCAGTCGTAGCCCTTCTCCTCCAGGTCCAAAGCGAGCTGTTTGTCGCCGGTGCGGACAATGCGGCCGTCGTAGAGCACGTGCACGAAATCCGGGACGATGTAGTTGAGCAGCCGCTGGTAATGCGTGATGACAAGCTGCGCGTTGTCCGGCCGTTTGAGTTTGTTGACGCCGTGAGCGACGATTTTAAGCGCGTCGATATCGAGGCCGGAATCGGTTTCGTCCATAATGGCCAGCCTGGGCTCGAGCACGGCCATCTGAAAGATTTCGTTGCGCTTCTTCTCGCCGCCGGAAAAGCCTTCATTCACCGAGCGCCGCAGCAGGTCCTCGTTTAGCTCTAGCAACTTCATCTTATCCTTTACCAGCGTCAGGAACTCCATCGCATCCAGCTCCGGCTGGCCTTTATGCTTGCGAATTTCATTCAGGGCCGCCTTCAAAAAATAGGTGCTGTTCACCCCCGGGATTTCGACCGGATATTGGAACGCCAGAAAGAGCCCCTCCCGAGCACGCTCTTCAGGGTCCATTTCGAGGAGGTCCCGGCCACAGTACAGCACCTGGCCGGAGGTGATGTCATACCCTTCGCGCCCGGCCAAAACGGCGGCGAGAGTGCTCTTTCCGCTGCCATTGGGGCCCATGACGGCATGCACTTCGCCCGCGGAAACGCTGAGATTAATGCCCTTGAGGATTTGCTTGCCCTCAACGCCGGCGTTGAGGTCTTTGATTTCGAGAATTGGTTGGTTCATTGGTGCTGAATCATCGAGCTCGGGAGAGCAGAGTTTGCCCCGATTTAACTCATCTAGATCATTTACCCCTATTAAGCTAATCGACCCGGAACGTTCACCCTACACTTCCTTCAAGGCTCACTCCAAGCAATTTCTGCGCTTCCACGGCAAACTCCATCGGCAACTCTCGAAACACCTCCTTGCAAAAGCCGTTGACGATCATGTTCACAGCGTCCTGGGTCGCCAGGCCGCGCTGATTGCAATAAAAAATCTGGTCCTCGCCAATTTTTGACGTCGAAGCCTCGTGCTCGATGCGCGCCGTGGAATTTTTTGCCTCGATATAGGGGAAAGTGTGCGCCCCGCACTTGTCGCCCAACAATAGCGAGTCGCATTGGGAAAAATTCCGGGCGTTGGTCGCGCTCTTCTGGATCTTCACCAGCCCGCGATAGCTGTTCTGCCCGTGCCCGGCGGAGATTCCCTTGGACACAATCGTGCTCCGGGTGTTCTTGCCCACGTGGACCATCTTGGTGCCAGTGTCGGCCTGCTGATAGTTGTTCGTAACGGCCACTGAGTAAAATTCGCCAATAGAATTGTCCCCGAGCAAAATGCAACTCGGGTACTTCCAGGTGATCGCGGAGCCGGTCTCGACCTGGGTCCACGAAATCTTCGAGTTCTTCCCTTTGCAGAGGCCGCGTTTGGTGACGAAATTGTAAATGCCTCCGCGCCCCTGTTCGTCGCCCGGATACCAATTCTGCACGGTCGAGTATTTGATTTGGGCGTTTTCCAGGGCGATGAGCTCCACAACGGCGGCATGGAGCTGATGCTCGTCGCGCATCGGCGCGGTGCAACCTTCGAGGTAGCTGACCGAGGCGCCTTCTTCGGCGACGATCAGCGTCCGCTCGAACTGGCCGGTGTTGGCCGCATTGATGCGGAAATAGGTGGACAGTTCCATTGGGCAGCGAACACCCTTCGGGATAAAACAGAATGAGCCATCGCTGAACACCGCGGCGTTGAGCGCGGCAAAAAAGTTGTCGGTTGGAGGCACGACCATACCGAGATACTTTTTCACCAGCTCCGGATGGTTCTGAACCGCTTCGGAGAAGGAGCAGAAGATGATTCCCTTCTCCGCCAGTTGCTTCTGGAAGGTCGTGCCAACCGAGACACTGTCGAATACCGCGTCCACCGCCACGCCGGCCAGGCGCTCGCGTTCTTTCAATGGAATGCCCAGCTTCTCATACGTTTCCAACAGTTTCGGGTCCACTTCATCCAGGCTTTTCGGCCCCTCGCCCTTTTTCTTCGGCGCGGAATAATAAACCGACTTCTGGTATTCGATCGGGGGATAATGCACGTGGGGCCAGGTCGGCTCCTCCATTTTAAGCCAATTCCGATACGTTTTGAGCCGCCAATCCAGGATGAACTCGGTCTCGTTTTTCTTAGCCGAAATCAGCCGGATGACGTCCTCGTTTAAGCCGGGCGGCGCCGCATCGGCTTCCACGTCGGTGTAGAACCCGTACTTGTATTCCCTTTGGACCAGACCCTCAATGGTTTCAGTTGCTGTGCTCATCTTGACTAAAACGTAAAGCCTTAAGCGTAATACGTGATCACGCGGGGCGCCTTTTCCCTCCGGAGCAGGCTGGACAGCTCCCATGAATGGCGACGTCAAAGCGTTCGGCGCTGAACCCCTGCGGCAGGCTCAGGCCGGTTTCGGGCGGTAAGTCAATATCAAACACTCCCGAACAAACATCGCAATAAAAATGGCAGTGTTCGGTCATGTTCGGACAAAAGCGGGCAGCTCCACGGTCGAGCGTCACCTGCCGCACCAAACCGCACCTGACCAGCGCGTCCAGGCAATTATAGACCGTGGCCATGGAGATGTCGGGTCGGGCATCCTTGGCCCGGATAAACACCTGTTCCGCGGTCGGGTGATCGCGCTTGCGCAGCAAAACGGCATAAACCTGCTGGCGCTGCGGTGTGAAACGAAAACCGCCGGTCGCCAGCCGATCGCTCAAACAATCTTTGACTTTCGCTTCCGAAGCCGGTTTCATGACACAGAAACTGTAGGCTGCGGTTGGAGTGCTGTCAATATTTGGAATAATTCTAAATTCTGCCGTTCGGGGCCGGGAGCGATGTGCAGCTTTTTGATGCACGTGCATCAAAAGTTTGCAGGTGAGGGCTCCGCTTTCTGACATCGACTGGCTACCTGAGACTTGGCACTTGACCTTCAGTTTTCCACTTGACGGCCCACCCGTGGAACGTCAAAAATGTTGCAAGGTTGCCGGATTCGATTGGAAGTTCCTTGGTGATAGGGCGTCAAGTGTCATTTCTCGAACTTGCGTTTCCAACAAAAGCAGCCGAAAGTATGCTATGCGAACTTCGTGGATTCTGGCTGCCCCCCGACGGAGTGATCAGCGGCGGCAGCGACAAGCCTTTACGCTGATCGAACTACTCGTCGTCATCGCCATCATTGCCATTCTGGCTTCCATGCTGCTCCCGGTTCTGAGCCGAGCCAAGTGCAAAGCTGCGGCCATCCAGTGCATGTCCAACAGCAAGCAATTGGGATTGGCTTGGATGATGTACGCGTTTGACAACCAGGACAAACTGGTCCCTAACCATGACGGCGGCACCAAGAGCTATGAACTGAGCTGGGTGCCGGGCTGGCTCGATTTCGCCGGCAACAACACCGACAATACCAATCGGAATTTTCTGACTGGGACGCTGGCGAAGCTCGGGCCGTACACGAAAAACCTTGGGATCTACAAGTGCCCCGCCGACATCTACCTTTGCCGGATGTATGGCAGCTTGATGCCCCGCGTCCGCAGTGTCGGCATGAATGGCTTCATTGAAGGCGGAGCTTACAATGACCACAAAGTGGGCGATTCCCATTGGTTCTCCGGTTGGTGGAGCTATCAGAAAATGAGCGACATCAAGAATCCGGTGCCCAGCAAACTGTGGGTGTTTGTGGATGAGCATCCCGACAGCATCAACGACGGTTGGACGATCACGGGCGTGACCGATCCGAATAACTGGACCGATTTGCCGGCCAGTTATCACTGTGGCGCCGCGGGTTTTTGCTTCGCCGACGGCCACGCCGAGATCAAGCACTGGCAGGAGAAGAGCACCATTGTTAAAGTCACCCAATCGCAATACAACGGCTTTCCGGCCCCCAAGAGCCGCGACATCCAATGGATGATTGAACGTTCCTCCGCTAAGAGCAGATAGTCCCTCCAGGTTTCACCGCGAGCTCTGTTCCCGTTCGCGCGCTCGCGCAAAGCTCACAATCCTTCGTATCAGGCTATTATAGTGCGAATGGGCAGCGGTCCCCAGGCGTTCCTCCAGCCGCTCGTAGAGGTGGTGTTCGCAGGGTCGCGGAAAAGGCCGCTCCGGAACATCAATTCCCAGGCGTCTCAGTCGCGGCGCAGCGATTAACACCAGCAGGGAGAATTCCGTGATCCGATCTTGCCCAAGATCGGCCAAGCCGCGCTCGACCAACTCCGCACCGGGCAAGGAACTTTCCTGAGAAGATGTCGTCATCCGCTGGACTTCAAAAAATCCATGACCTTCTGCCGGAACTGCTGCGGGTCAATTGCGGGGTAGCGAATCAGGGCCGCTTCAATCTGCTCGAATCGGGTCCTCAGTTCGTCCGCCGTTACATAGCCGCCCCGCAGGAAGCTGGCGGCGTCTTCCAGGTCTTGCGCATGGCCCCTTTCCAATTTGGCCAGCGCCTGGAGTGCGAAATCGTAGTGAAAGAACTCCAATCGGCCAATGGAGGCGATGTGCCGGCTGCGCTCCCGCCAGTCTGGCGCGGGAGGTATGAAATCATCCGGCGACGCCAGCTCAACATTCAGATCGAGGCTGTTCTTAAGCACCGCGATCGCTTCGAAGGCCCCCTCCGGCTCAGGATCGAGCTTCAGGTCGATATCGATGGTCTGCTCGCGAAATCCCAGCAGCAACGCGGTGGCGCCGCCAGTGAAGTACACTTTTCCTGGGCTGCGCGCCGCCGCCGCCAGTTCCTGCATGAACCGGTTGAGCGTTTCAATTGTGACTTTTCGCCTCATGGCATAACTGTTCAGCCGGTTCAGATTCCGCCTCGACGCTTGGCGCCGGCCCCGGTTCCGGTCGGAAAACGAGAACGGCCAACGGCGGCAGGGCGAATTCGGCGGAGCAGCGGAGGTTATGGCTCGCGAGTTCCTCGGCGATGACTCCCCCCATGTTCCCAAGGTTGCTGCCGCCATAGACGGCGGCATCGCTATTCAGCACTTCGAGCCACTTCCCCGACCGCGGCAAACCGAGCCGATACCGAAGACGCGGCACCGGCGTCAGGTTCAGGATCACAGCCAGTTCGCTGCCGTGCCCGGGCGCACGCCGCAGGAACGACAGGACACTGTGCTGGCTGTCTTGCCAATCAATCCATTGAAAACCTTCCAGATCAAAATCGGCGTGCCACAGGGCCGGCTCCGCCAGGTACAGCTTGTTCAGGTCCTGGACGAAGCGCTGCACGCCGCGGTGATACGGGCCGGTGTCGAGCAGCCGCCAATCCAGCTCGGTGTTGGCGTTCCATTCCGCCCGTTGACCGAACTCGCCGCCCATGAACAACAGCATCTTGCCGGGGAAAAGCCATTGATAGCCCAGTAGCGCGCGCAGGTTCGCAAATTTCTGCCAGTCGTCCCCCGGCATGCGGCCCAACAGCGAGCCTTTGCCGTGCACCACCTCATCGTGCGACAGTGGCAGAATGAAGTTTTCGTGATGATGATACAGCATGGCGAACGTCAGGTCGTTCTGATGATGTTTCCGGTGGACCGGCTCCCGCTTGAAATAGACCAGTGTGTCGTGCATCCAGCCCATGTTCCACTTGAATGAAAACCCCAGGCCTCCCACTGAAGGCGGCCGGGTGACCTGTGGCCAGGCCGTGGACTCTTCGGCGATGGTCATCACCCCGGGGAATTCGGTATGCGTTACATGGTTGAATTTGCGCAGGAACTCGATGGCTTCCAGATTTTCGCGGCCGCCATATTGGTTGGGAATCCACTGGCCGGGCTTGCGTGAATAGTCCAGGTAGAGCATCGAAGCGACCGCATCCACGCGCAGACCATCGATGTGGAACCGGTCGCACCAGAACAGCGCATTGGCGAGCAAGAAATTGACCACCTCGTGCCGGCCATAGTTGAAGATAAGCGTGCCCCAGTCCTGGTGCGCCCCTTTGCGCGGGTCTTCATGCTCGTACAAGGCTGTGCCGTCAAAGTGCGCCAGCGCCCAGTCATCCCGCGGAAAATGGGCGGGCACCCAGTCCATGATCACCCCGAAGCCGGCCTCGTGCAGCGTGTTGACCAGAAACTGGAAATCATCCGGCGTCCCATATCGGCTGGTAGGCGCAAAAAAACCGGTCACCTGGTAGCCCCACGAGGGATAGAAAGCGTGCTCTGCCACCGGCATGAATTGCACATGAGTAAACCCCATCTCCTGAAGATACTCCACCAACGGTTCGGCCAGTTCGCGATAACCAAGTGATTCAGCCCTGGACTTCTTCCGCCAGGATCCGAGGTGAATCTCGTGAATGCTCAGCGGCGACCGCAACAGGTTTCGTTCGCGTCGTTGAGCCAGCCATGCCTCGTCGGTCCATTGGAACTTGCGGTTGTCCCAAACGATCGCCGCATTTTTCGGCGGCACTTCGAAGAAGAAACCGTAGGGATCGGTCTTCATTCCGACTTTTCCATGGAGGTTCCGGATTTCGAATTTGTAGTGCGCTCCCTCGGCGACGCCAGGGACAAAAATCTCCCACACACCGGAGGAGTCGAGCGAGCGCATCTGGTGCGCCCGCCCATCCCACGAATTGAAATCGCCGACCAAGCTCACCCGCTGCGCGTTGGGCGCCCAGACGGCGAAACTCGCACCGGCGACGCCGTCAATCGTGCGGAGCTGTGCGCCAAGTTTGTCATAGATCCGACGCTCGTCTCCTTTGCCGAAGAGATACAAATCAGATTCGCCCAGCGTCGGCAGGAAGGAATAAGCGTCCCGTGTGCGGTGGACATTGCCCGCAGCGTCGGTGAACACAAGGTCATAAGCATAAACGCGATTGGCCTCGTTTGTAGCCCCTTCGAATACCGAGGTGTTCCCGACTCGGTTTAGCTCGAACGCGGGCTTGTCCTTTTCGTGCACCGGGTGAAGTTCAACCCGCGCCGCGTTGGGCGCCAGTGCACGGGCCACGATCCCCGAGCCCTCACCAAGGGGATGCATGCCGAGCAGTTGATGCGGCACGCGGCATTTTGCTTCGAGCAGGCTTTGCAGTTCCTGTTGGGTCAATCCCATGGCCCCGAGAACCTACCCCAGTGGGCAAGGGGCTCCAAGTCTCAATTCCCAGGGTTCGACCTGTCGCGGACTGCGGCTGCTAGCAATTCCTCGCTCCCTGCCATTCTGTGGTGTATGGAGATGCGGTTGTGATGCGACTTCCGGATTCCTCGAGTCTCAGGCGCCTGGCGATTCCTCCGCGACCGGTGCCGCTGCTGGTGCGTTTGCGCGTCCTCTTCGGCGGAATGCCCAGCCAGATCGGTTGGGTCTTATTTGGTTTCGGAATGATTTTCTTTTGGGCGTTCGTGTGCCGGGCGGATCTAACGGGCTGGTATCGCTTCCGGGGAGCGCTGGCCACAGCGGAGGGCCGGGTGACGCGCAGCAGCGACACCGGCGCATCCGAAGGCGGAAGCAAGAGCCGGCGCGGTACGCCCATTTACAAAAACGAGTTCACGTACCTCGTGGACGACAAAGAACACCGCAGTGCTTCATAGGCCGTCGGCATACAATTGCCGGTCGGACGAATCGTGAATGTCCAGTACCTCCCCAACGATCCAGCCATCGCGCGCATCCGGCGAATGAGAACCAATGTGTTCGGCCCGGCAGTCCTGTTCGTTATGGCCTTCCCGTTGACTGGGTTGGGCCTGGTTATTTTCTCTCTTTCCAGGGGGCTGCGGGCCTGCCGCCTGCTGAGCCATGGCATACCGACCACCGGGAATCTCGTCTCGAAGGAGGCGACCCGCGTGAAGGAAAATAGCCGCACCGTCTATAAGCTCACGTTTGCGTTCCAAACCGAGGATGGGCGGTTTTCCACGGCAATAGCCAAAACCAATGCACCGGAAAAATTCCAGGAGCGGGACGAGCCCCTGGTCTATGACCCGGAGATTCCCGCCCGCGCAGTCATGCTCGATAACCTCCCGGGCACGCCGCACATGGGCGAAGACGGCCAAGTCTTGTGCCGGCAGCCGGCTCGCGCTCTCCTTTCGCTCGTTTTCCCTCTAGCGACTATTCTCGGGCATGGCCTCTACGCGACGAGGGTTCTCATCCGTTGACCTTCCGCTCAGGCGACACGGCGGACAGTGGCCACATGTGAGCAACTTTTGTGCTTGCTGGTTGGAGGCAAACGGTTTACCCGATGAAAGCCTCCTGCAATCACCGCATGAACTCAACCGCAACCCAGCTCCAAACCGCCGAGCCAAGTGCGGCGGAACTTATTTCTCTTAATCCGGCAACGTTAGAAGAACTTGGGCGCGCTACCATCTTTACTCCGCACCAGGTCCAGCACGCGGTCGCCCGAGCCCGGGCAGCGCAGCCGGCCTGGGGTTCGCTCTCTTTCAGACAGCGAGGTGAGTTCATTCTCCGAGCCAAAGACCTGTTGGTGGACCGTCAGGATGATTTCTGCGGCCTGATTGCGAGCGAAACCGGTAAACCCATGGTCGAAGCGCTGTCCAGCGAAGTCATGCCCGTCGCCAACCTGATGGATTACTTCGCAAGAAAATCTGAAAAACTCCTGCGCGACGAACAGTTCACTTTGTCCGTGTTCCGCAATAAGAAGTCCCGTGTTTACTTCTACCCGGTTGGAGTCGCCGGGATCATTTCTCCCTGGAATTACCCATTTTCCATCCCCATGGGCGAAGTGGTCATGGGGCTCATGGCCGGCAACGCTGTGGTGCTCAAGCCGTCCGAGCACACGCCACTGGTGGGCCTGCAGATCGGCGAGCTGTTCCGTGACGCGGGCTTGCCGGACGGCGTCCTGCAAGTCCTTACGGGTGACGGCGCCACCGGTGCCGCGCTGGCTGAGGCCGCGATTGACAAGATCTTCTTTACCGGGAGCGTGCGCACGGGCCGCAAGGTGGCCGAGGCAGCCGCCCGGCGGTTCATGCCTTGTGTCCTGGAACTTGGCGGCAAGGACGCCATGATTGTCTGTGCCGATGCGCCTTTCGAGCGCACGGTCAATGGCGCATTGTGGGGTGCCTTCTGTAATTGCGGCCAGACGTGCGCCTCGGTCGAGCGCCTTTACGTGGTCGAGTCCATGGCCGACCGATTCATCCAGGCGGTGGTGGAAAAAACCCAAACGCTGCGCGTGGGATTCGAAGGCCAGCAGGATATTGGCCCGTTAAATAACGCGCGGCAGCTCCAGGTGGTAATTGAACAAGTCCAGGATGCGGTGGACAAGGGCGCGAAAGTCCTTCTCGGCGGACGGCGCATTGACAGACTGCCAGGATATTTTTTTGAACCAACTATCTTGACCGACCTCAACAACACCATGCGGCTGATGCAGGAGGAAACCTTTGGGCCAGTCTTGCCGATAATTGTCGTTAAAGACGAAGCCGAAGCGCTTCGCGAAGCCAACCAATCCAACTTTGGCTTGCTCGCGAGCATTTGGACCAGGGACACCCGCCGCGGCAAACGGATTGCCGAACAACTGGAAGCCGGCACCGTGCTTATCAACGACGTAATTTACACGCACGGTGCTCCTGAAACACCGTGGTTTGGAGTCAAGGAAAGCGGCATGGGAGTCACTCACTCAGAGCATGGCCTGCGCGAGTTCGTGCGGATGAAACACATCAACTGGGACCTGCTGCCGATGAAGAGCAACTTGTGGTGGTTTCCCTACTCGGAAAAGCGCCGCCGCGACTTTAAGTTCCTCATGAGACTGCTCCACAAATGGGGTTTGAAGAGATGGGTTTGATCCCATGACCAGTTCGGCATTGACGGACCCGGACGATCTCCACCTGTTTTACGAGGACCTGGTGCGGACACTTCGGGATCGAGGCGTGGTCTGTGGGATAACCAGCGGGTTGGCCTGTGTTCATTATGGCGTCGCGGAAACTACGAAGGACTGTGATCTGCTTTGCCATCCCGATTTTTTTGATGCTCTGCTTGACCTTTTGAGTGGAATCTCAATCGCAGGCGAGGCATGCTGTTATCGCGGCCATATCAGCGCGCCTTTGAGTAAACCTTGGCATCTCGGAGGCTGGACCAGCCACTTTGAATGGAACACGTCCCCTCGAGTCACGTTAGATGTTTTTGGGCGGGCTGTGCGCCAGTCGTCCCCGTGGGAACACGATCTCTCGGGCCTTTATGCTGGCATGAATGTCGTGGCAGAAATGAAACGAACCGATCGCGCGAAGGACTGGCCTTTTATCACGTCGCTCGGCTCCGCCATGCTGCGTGCTGGCGACTCGCGCGGGTGGCTGCATTTGTTCGACGCGGACGTCCTCGAGGAAATGCAGCAAGACTGCACTATTCCTGGTGAGATGATTGAACTCCGCCCCACGTTACAACTTGCCGCGCGTCATGACCCGAATCTCCGACTGGCCTTGCGCGCGGAGCAGTATTTTTGGCAAGACCTCGATCGCTTGCGGATTCGTGTTTACCGACATGCCGTGCGACCTTTTGTGCTGGCGCTTGGCCGCGAAGGAATCTCGAGGGATCTGCCCTTGCGCCAGCAACACGAGGCGCGGTTGGTTTGTGCGCAGAACACTTTGCAACCCAAACCGTTAGCAACCTACGGGAGCGATCGCCTCATTGATGAAGCTAGAAATTCGACGGCTGCACTCGTGAAACCCGAATTGCTAAAATGGTTGCCAAACGTATCATCGCATTTTAC
>Ga0066710_100005138_pt1 | contig 11835 bp, 6 predicted proteins | sample GraSoiAngelo_159_FD_79666 | JGI IMG/M metagenome (GOLD analysis project Ga0066710, IMG submission 79666) | Grasslands soil microbial communities from the Angelo Coastal Reserve, California, USA - 14_1009_16_40cm | ecosystem: Environmental > Terrestrial > Soil > Grasslands | place: USA... | reverse complement strand
TATACGCCAGCGTGGCTTGGTTGTCCAAACTAGGCCTGATGATCAGGTTGTAGCTGATGCGACTATTCCGCGTCCTATTGTAACTTGGCTGACCGCGTCCTCCCAAAGGGACGGGTATTAAGGGGGTGTTGGGGGTGCTGTTGTTTCCGTAATTGTACAAGACGCTCAACCGGTTCTTGTCATTGAGGACGTAATCCCCTTTGAGCCCCCACTGATTGATTCGGTCTGTATTGGCCACGGGAGACGTAAAGTTATTGATCACCGCGTATGGGTCCGTGTTAGTTGGGGCTGGAAATAATGGAAGGGTCTTCGCGGATACCGGGTCAAAGTGACTGGGGTCAATCTTGTTGTTGCAAACCAGCGGGCCGCAGGTCGTATGCGTAGTGGGATCGAAGATCTGAGTCATCGTCCAAGCCCCAGTCGCGGGATCCGTCGTGCCATAGTGCGTGAAGTCACCATTCTTCATCTCGGATGTGGGCACAGTGGCCAAGCCGGTTGATACCCCCTGGGACAGCCGGAAGCCGTCGTACCAGCCAAAGATGAAGGCCTTATTTTTCTTGATCGGCCCTCCTGCGGTGAAACCAAACTCGTTCTGCTTGTATGGAGTAACATCAGGCTGAAAGAAATTCCGCGCATTCAAGGCGTCGTTGCGGAGGTATTCAAAGGCTGAGCCGTGGATCTGGTTGGTCCCCGACTTCACCTGAAAGCTGACCGCGCCGCCGCCGGTTCTTCCGTATTCTGCCGGGGCATTTGTGGCCTCGAGCTTGAACTCTTGAATGGCGTCGGGCGGGATTTGGAGGGCTCGCAAGTCACCCTCGAATTCATTTGCGGTTGGAATATCCGAACCGTCGAGTATCAACGTCGTGCTGCTCACCATGCTGCCGCTGACCATCGTGCTCATCGTCCGGCTCATGCCTTGACTCGTGTTACCCGACGGACCCTTTCCCGTCACGCCCGGCGCCAGTTGCATGAATTGCGCGGGGCTTCGCTGGTCCCCATAGCCGGTCAGCGGCAGATCTTCCACTTCCCGGCTGGTGACCGTGGTTCCGATGTCAGAACTCTCGCGCTTGAGCAAGGGAACCTGTCCGGTGACCTGCACGGACTGAGTCTCTGTGCCAATGGTCAAGGCAATATCCAGGCGGGTCGCCTCACCAACCTGAACGAGAATGTCGGTCTGTTCGTATTTTCGGAAACCTGCCTTCTCTGCGGTCAGCTGGTACGTGGCAGCCGGCAAGAGCGGAACCGTATATACGCCGCTCTTGTTAGTTTTCACATTATTGGCGACTCCGGTCCCCGTGTTGGTGATTGTGATCGCCACATCGGGGATTACGGCGCCACTCGGGTCCGTCACGATTCCGGTGATCGTACCCCGGCTGACTTGTGCCCGTACGGCGCCAGCCATCAGCAGCGACCCCATCAGTACAATAAATGCGTGCTTGAGATTTGACATCTCGTGACCCCCCTTCAACTTGAGTTTTGCCTTTAGTGCCGACGCGCCTTGAAAGATCAAAGAAGACCTCTGGGCGCAAGTGTTAAATGGAGATAAATCGCCTCACCGTCAACAATTTTGAGAGCACGCTAACATGTACGTTGAAAAGCAATCGTATAACCAGAATTTACGTTTCGGCCTTCCAGCGCGCCGGAGAGTGTACACGAATTACCTTCAACCATGCACAAATTTTTATCCGAGAGGTGATCGGCTCCGACCAGCCCTCACAGAGTTCCTCGAAACCTTTGTCGATGCCGATGGACCGGACTTTCCAGACCGCTTCCTTCGGGGTCTTATCTGGGATCTATTTCTTTCTCGCCAAAATCGGTTGGCTCTACCCTGCTCGAATCGTGAGAGCCGCCATCCGGCGCACCATCGCTTCAGCAGCGCCGAGTTAGATGGCTCTAGGCCAAGCCAAGTAGTCTCCCCCCAGGTCCCCAAGTCCCTAGTCTCCCGGCGCGGTTGATTTTCGTTCCGGCGACGCCTAAGATACTCGCACATCGGGTCGCTCTTTCCGAACCCGTTCGTGGGTCTGCGGACATGATCGGCAAGACGGTTTCGCACTACCGCGTTATCAAGAGGCTGGTGGCGGGATGGGTGTGGTCTACAAAGCCGAGGAGACCCAGCTCCACCTGTTTGTGGCACGCAGGTTCTTGCCTAAGGGCCTCGCCAAAGACCACTGAGGCCCTGGAGCGCCTACGGCGCGAAGCCGAAGCCGTGTCCGCCCTCAATCACCCCAACATCTGCACCATCCACGACACTGATGAGCATGAAGGCCAGCCCTTCCGTTGCGATGGAGCGGCGGACGGGACACTCAAACCGCGAATCAAATAGCTGATGCGCTGGATGCCGCGCATTTCAAGGGAATCATCCACCGGGATATCAAGCCTGCCAACATCTTTGTAACGCAGCGCGGTTAGGCCAAGATTCTGGATTTCGGCGTGGCGAAACTGGTACCGAGCAGGGCAGGGCGTGGGCAGGAGGCGGACGCAGCGGCAACGGCGACAGCGTCAATAGACCAGGAACACCTAACCAGTCCGGGTGTGGCGATGAGCACCGTCGCCTACATATCGCCAGAGAGGAACTGGACGCGCGTACTGACCTGTTTAGCTCGGGGCGGCGCTGTACGAGATGGCCACGGGCAGGCAGGCGTTCGTGGGCGGCGACCACGGCCGTGATCCACGACGCCATTTTGAACCGCGCGCCCACTCCGCCCCTTGCGGGCGCTCGACAACGACTGCTCTTCGCCATGGGTTCTGGGGAGTCAGGGCATGTCTTTGGCCCCCTCGGAGACCTTGCCTGTGAATCGCGCGAGAAGGCGACGCCCCTGCTCAGGGCTCCACTTTAGGGCGGACTAAAGCCCAGGACCTTGGGTGCCATGACCGGAACTCCCTCGGGGCGAGTCCGTGCTGGGTGGAGCCTTGGGGTAAAGTGCGCAGCGGGCGGTCAGGTGCTGCGTAGAGGGTGCGGAGCGGGTAGAAGAGCAGGTGAACCCCTTGGCGGCACAGGGGACCGGCGGGAACGGACTAAAACTCCCCTCCCGCGTCAAGCAAGGCCTGAACTCGATCTCCTCCGGGACCCTTGGGCAATTGCAGCCTGATGGTCAACAGGTGGCCGGGCAGCCAAGAATCGCGATTGAAGAAAGTCAGCAGGAGCCCAAAATACCCGACTTGACAAGCAAATTAACTTACTATATAGGAGATATAAATGTCTTACTGTTTGGGAGACACAGAAGGGCGGAGGATGCCCGTTCGGCGGTCGCTGGATCGCGCCCCGGCGCTCTTAGTCGCTTGCCTTGCTAACTCCCGGAAGTCTGGCGGACCCCGTACTCCCCGGGGCTTGGCCGGTTCCTGCCTGAACGCCCTCAAGGACGGGCACTGCGCGAAGGGCGTCCGTCGGCTCGTTCTCGGCCGCAGCAGGGGGAGACGTCCGCCTCTACGACTTCGTTCTGGGCCAGTTGTACCTTGCCCTTGTGAAGGAGAGCCAAACCAAAAGACATATTGACAAAGGCCAAGAGCCGCATTATAAAGTGTGTATCGATATGTAAGCTTTTCAGGTTGTCAGACCAGTTGACATGCCTGCCAGAGAGAGCTGTAAGGCAGCGTTGTAGGCAGATTTCGCTCAAGCGGAGAAAGCAGACCGTAAAGGTTTTTCGCGCGTTGCTCTGAGGACTTTGTGCTCTCCCCTAAGCGTCGGGTTTCAGGTTGAAAAGGAGCAGGTGATGCTGAAGCGTCTCTTTACGTTCGTAGGTTTATGGCTGCTTGTCGGTAGCATCAGTCCGGCATGGAGCCAATCCGATCGTGGCACGATCACCGGGACCGTGACCGACACCTCGGGCGCCGTGATGGCCGGCGTGTCCGTGACCGCTACCAACACCGCAACCAGCCTTAGCACCAGGACTGTAAGCGGCTCTGGCGGAAACTACACGATTTCGCTTTTGCGGGTGGGAACGTACAACGTGTCCGCCGAACAGACTGGTTTCAAGAAGTATGTCCATTCGGGGATTACCCTCGAAGTAGGGCAGACTCTTTCCTTGGACATCCAATTGCAGGTCGGAGCCCGGACTGAAACCGTTCAAGTTACCGCCCAGGCGGAACTCCTCCAGAGGGACACGACTGTGCGCGGGACTGTGATTTCGAGTCGGGACATCGAAGAATTGCCGATTGTGGCGCAAGCGGAGCAGCGAAATCCCGGATTCTACATGACACTCGCCCCCGGCGTGACCGGCAAAGGGACGGCGGCTGGTACGCCAAGTGGTTCAGGCAGGCAGTTGAATACCACGGTAAATGGCAGCCAGAGTGGCAGCACGGAGTTCCAACTCGATGGTGCTGTTATTGGCCAGGGCTACGCCCTGTCCGGTGATTTTCGTCAACTCAACTTCCCTCCCGATGTGGTGGGGGAGTTTGACGTGATGACGCTCAACCCTCCGGCGGAATACGGACAAACCGGCCTCGGAATTACGAGCTTTGCATTGAAGTCCGGTACAAATCAGTTCCATGGCACGGCGTATGAGTATCTCCGGAACGAGAAGTTGGATGCGCGCGGCTTCTATGCCCCCAAGACGCCTCTAAATAAGCAGAACGAGTTCGGAGTTACCGGCGGCGGGCCCGTAGTCATACCGAAGCTGTATAATGGCAAAGATAAGACCTTTTTCTATGCCTGGTATTCTGGCTTCCGCCTGTCTCAAGAGGCGGGTGCGAATACCCTTGATACGCTTCCCACTCCGGCCATGAAAGGCGGCGATTTGAGCAATCTTCTGGGCGCAAACATTGGAACTGACGCCCTTGGCCGGCCGGTTTTTTCGGGTGCGATTTACGACCCACAATGCACCAGAACTGTTACGGCGGGAGCGGTTGATCCCGGGGTGCCTGGAGATGCCAATTGTCCGAGCACCGGGCTAACGGCAACCGCGACTACGTTGATTCGCGATCCATTCCCCGGAAACGTCATCCCGGCAAGCCGTATTGACCCTGTGGCCGCGAAGATGTTCGCGCAATTTGCAACCCCACCCCCTTGCCCTTCCTGCCTGGGTGGGTACATCGACAACTGGCTGACATCTTACAAGAACTTAACTCCCTCCAACGAATTTGGTGGCAAAGTAGACCAAATTATCGGCAACAACCACCGGATCATGGGAGAATATATCTGGTGGAGGAGCAGCCCAATTACAGGGTCGAAATGGCCTGGGGCGATTAGTGAAGGCTCCATCCAGACCAAGACCGAGGGTATTGCCCGCTTTGCTCACGATTGGAGTCTGAGGCCGACTCTCATCAACCATTGGGTGCTGGGATTCAACCGGAGCCGCACAGATGCTTTCCCTATAGGTGGAACGGGCTGGCCCGGAAAGCTCGGATATGGCGGCGTGCCCCAATCGGGTCCCGGGTCGACCTTTCCTCAGTTGACCATCGGTGGTTTGGGTAACGTCTATGGGCGCGGCGGTCAGGCATACAATGCTACCAACGATTACTCCATCGACGAAGCTCTGACATGGAACAAGGGGCGCCACACAATCAAGATGGGCTTCAGTTATTACATGTTCCAAACCAATGCTCTTTCCACTAACCTCCAGTCCAGCGCCTTGAACTTCAATTCCGGAACAACCGAGTTGCCGGGATTCGGTAATGATAGTAATGGTTTCGGGCTACCCGCCACGGGAATGGGAGTGGCCGGTTTCCTTTTGGGGCAGGTAAGTAATGGCAATGCGGGTATTGTCCTGGCTTCAGTTGAAGACCGCACGAGTCGCTATGCCGGTTTTGTCCAGGACGATTTTAAGGCGACTTCCAAACTCACAGTTAATGTGGGTCTTCGCTACGACCTATTTATGCCCACTGTAAATAAGAGGAACCAGGTATCGTGGTGGGACCCGGAAGTTGTCCAACAAGACATCGGGCTAAGAGGGGCGCTAGTCTTCGCGACACCTTCGCGACGCGCTGGAGCAAAGGCGGATACCAAGGCCTTCGGTCCGCGGATAGGCCTCGCTTATTCTGTCAACGACAAGACGGTGATACGTGCCGGTTACGGAATCCTCTATACCGCAGGGCTGGCATACCGGTCACTTGGCAATTCGTTTGACCAGGAGGGATTCGGCACCACGAACGTAGTGCAAACGGATGGGAGCGTGCTTCCAGGATTTCTGCCGGGCACCGTAGCTGGGAATGCTGGCTACCACATGATCCTTCGGAACGGCTGGCCGGGCAATTTATTCGCTCCTCCCACTCAAAGTCCATCCTTCGACAACGGAAAGGGTCCGATCTCCTTTGGTGCCTTCCCCGGGGGTGGAAACTTGCCTTACATTCAGAATTGGCACTTCAGTATCCAGCGGCGCCTACCAAGAGAAATTCTGCTCGATGTTGGGTATGTGGGGATCAAGGGAACCCACCTGTCCAGCCGCCTTCAGAACTCCAATACCGTACCAACGCATTACCTGAGTGACTCTTCCATGTTGTACGCCTGCGTCGTAAGTGGGATTCCTCAGACCTGTAACCACATGTTTGACCCCATCGGTAATGCCGGCGTGCAGGCCCTACCGGTCGTTCAGGGCATGCCGATCGATCCCGCCACAGGCAACCATTCACCCTTCGCTGGCTTTGAAGCCCTGTGGGGTGGAAACTCATTGTTGGGACAGGCCTTGCGTCCGTACCCGCAATACTCGACAGACAGTCTGCAGTCTGGCCTCTGGCAAATGAGGGATATGGGAGAACAAGTAGGGGTGTCAACCTACAACGCACTCCAGATTCAAGCCCGAAAGCATTTCTCCCAGGATTTGAGTTTCATCGCCTCCTATACCTGGTCCAAGACACTTACCGACGCAGAAAGCCTCTTTAATGAATTCTCTGGCTTCACTCAAGATATGTACAATCGGAAGCCCGAGAAGGCTCTGAGTTTCAACGATTATCCCAGCAACCTGGTCTTGAGCTATGAGTACCAATTGCCGTTCGGGCCGGGCAAGAGGTTTGCCAACCGCGGCGGTGTGTCTGGCAAGGTTGTCGGTGGCTGGACCCTTGCCGGAGTGCAACAGTACCAGAGCGGTGCGCCACAAGGTCCCACCGAGTTTGGCAACAGCCTCTGGCCTTTTATTGGTGCCAAGTCGTTCTTGAGTCGCCCGAATGTCGTACCCGGGGTTCCCAAGAAATCCGCTGCGATATTGAACGGCACTTGGGACCCCAACGCACCGGGTGGCGCAGGCAACACCGTCAACAGCGCTGCGTGGTGTAATCCTCAGTCACCTACAGGAACGGTCGTGAACGGGATCCTCGTGCCAAACCCCGGCGCCTGTCCGGGTCCGCTCTCGGCCGGTTTGCAAGCGCAAAATTTTACCCTCGGTAATGCTCCTCGGACGGATGGGGCCATTCGCCGATTCCCTACTTACAGCGAAGACTTCTCCATCATCAAACGGACTTCGGTTACGGAGCGGGTGAATGTTGAATTCCGGGCTGATTTCCTGAATATCTTCAACCGCACGCTCTTTGGCTTCGACCAGGGTGGAGACCAATACGGTAATGTCCTCCAGGGTTCCACGTCCGGTGGTGCTCGCATAGGTAGCCAAGCTAACTTCCCACGTGAAATTCAATTTGGACTGAAGATTAGATACTAACCATTGTCTATGCTTTTGTTCAGAGGATGAGGCAGCTAAAGATGGCTGCCTCATCCTCTTTTTCTTGATCATCGGTGCCTCGTGGGGCAATTTACTGCCAACTCCAGCCTATTGAGGCGCCGCCTTGGCGCTCTCGTAAGTTTTCGCCTTCTCGGCTAGAGAAAGCCTCTCAAATTCCTTTAGCTCCTTCGCGCGCGAATCGGAGTCGCCGCGCTCGCGATAGATCTCGGCCAGGAGGAAGTGCGGCTGCGGGTCGGCAGGATCGGCTTGGGCGGCGATGAGCAGTTCGGATTTGGCCTTGTCCAGGTCTTTGAGCACCTGGTAACACCTGGCGAGGAGGAAGTGGGGGCGCGCCAGGCCTGGTTGGGCGGTAGAGGCGACACGCAGGTAATCGATGGCGTCGGTGTAGTGCTGCCGGCCTACGGCGAACTCACCGAGGTAGAGATTCACCCGCGGGTCGTTGGGGTCCTCGCGCCGTGCTTCCAGAAATTCCTTTTCCGCTTCATCGATCTTTTTCAGGTTCCGGAGAGCCGCTCCGAGCGCATAGTGCAGGCCCGGCGCATCAGGACGCTTGGCCAAGGCGGCGCGGTATTCTTTGAGGGACTCTTCGTAGCGGTGGTTGTTGGCGTAAACTTCGCCCATCAAGGCGTGCAACTGAAAGGAGTCGGGGTCGAGGTTTGTGAGCCGCTGGATGTCTTCGAGCGAGGCATTCATGTGAAGCCGGGCCAGTTGGTAAAGCGCGTCAAGATCCTTGAAATTCTTGGCCAGGGATTGATTGAACTGAGCCACGGCATCGTCAGACCGGCCCAGAGACTGTAGTGTGATGGCGTAGTAGTAGTGGGTTCGTGGGTGAGGTTGTGGAGTCCTGAGTTCCGCCTGAAAGCTCTCGCTCGCTTTATCGAATTGGTCGAGACCAAGATAAGAAACGCCTAAGAAAAATTCGACCTCCGGGTATTGCCGCGACACGGCGAGAGCACGCTGGAAGAGACCGATTGACTCCGCAAACTTGAGTTCGGTCTGGTACAGGATGCCGAATCGCTTGAGGACTTCGGGATCATCAGGTGCGAGCGTCAAAGCCTGCCGGTAGCTGCGCTCCGCGCCTGCGTAGTCCTCTGCTTTCTCGTACGTACGCGCCTGCTCGAGGAGAGACTTCACCTCCTCGGGGGCGGCGGCGACAAGGCCAGAGGCCGCCAAGCAGATAAGGCAGAAGGCCTGGGGTAGACGCGACTTTCTGGACCGACAAACCGCGGAATAAGATATCGCTGGTTTTTTACTCATTGGTATTGGGTTTTGTTTGTTGCGGGCTGGACTTTTCGATGCTCTCCCGCAATTCGTTGGAATCCTCCTGTTGCAATCTCTTGACGATTTCGAGGTGCCGTTGGCTCTCTTCCTTATTGTTTAATCGCGCGTAAAGCCGATAAAGCTGGTAATGGACCTCCTGGTATTTGGGATCCAGTTCCGAAGCTTGCTGGAAGGCCCGAAGAGCTTGCTGGAGGTCTCCCGTGCCCGCGTAGCATTTCCCCAGGAAGAAATAGGCTTTCGTCATCTTGGGATATGCAGCGATGGTAATTTGAAGGTGCGGTATGGCCTGTTGATAATCTTTCCGAGTGGTCAGGATATCAGCCAGGTAAAAGTTAGCGAGCGGCTGGTTGGGGTCGTCCTGGAGCGCCAATTTCAGTTCCGCTAGGGCGCCGTCAGCATCCTTTTTCTTCCAGTAAACCTGCCCCAATTCAAAATGGATCCCCGGTAGGACGGGATTCTTGGTCAACACCGCCTTGTATTGCCGGATGGCTTCGTCCAGGCGACCGTTGTCGGCGAAGGCCTGCGCCCGCAAAGCAAGGTACCACTCGGAATCGGGCGCCGACTTGGCAATCTGGTCCGACGCTTCTTGAGCGCCGTCTTTGTAGAACAGAGCGAGCTGATAAAGGGCCGGAATGTCACCCGGGTGGTCCGTCAGCAGACTCTCCAATTGCTGGATGGCTTCGACGTTGTGCTCCGACGCATGAAGCGCCAGGGCGAGATAATACCGCGCCTGCCGGTCCCTGGGATTGGCTGCCAGCTCTTTCCTCATGGCCTCAGCTGAGGCGTCAAATCGGTTCAGCGCGTAGTACGAGATTCCCGAGAGCAGATTGACTCCGGGATACACTGGCGCGCGCTTCAGAATCTCCTGAAAGACCTTGATCGATTCCTTGAATTTGAGCTCTTCTTGACAAACGATGCCCAGCCTTTTGAGGATTTCCGGGTCATCCGGGAACCTGAGCAAAACCTGCCAGTAGGTCCGTTCGGCCCCGGCATAGTCCCGACTCTTTTCCTGTTCGACGGCCTGGGACAGAAGACCGTCCAGGCTCGTCGGCGCGGTTTGCGCAGGAACGGGAGGCGTGGCGAGAATCACCAGCGTCAATGCGGCCAGAGTGGTATTCACCATCATGACAATTTTGCTCAGCCCGCTCCGTCAGGGCATGGCTTACCGCGCCGATTCGAGTCACTCTTGGAGGGTGGCTTTAGCCGCCGACATCGATTCCTCAAGGGCTCAAGACCACGGAAAAGACTTGGCCACTGTCCACTCGACTGGTTGAGGCCCCGCCCGACGCATCGGCTCTTTCGACAATCTCCTGTTACACAACGTTAGTTACTGCTGCTGTCCAGCGCCTTTTGAATGGCCCGCTGGTTCTGCTTGAAACTCTTGTCGCGCTCTTGCTCGTACAGCTTGCGGAAGATTTCCATATGGTATTCCGACTTGTCCGGCTGCTTGAGGTGTGCGTAGAGTTGTGCGAGCTGGTAGTGCGTCGCCTTATCGTTCGCATCAAGCTCAACAGCTTTCAACAAGACCTTGAGTGCCTCCTGAAGCTTCCCCTGAGCGAGGTAGCACTTCCCCAATTCAAAATAGGCACCGGGCAACTGGGGACTGGCTGCCACGGCGATCTCGAGCAGGGGAACGGCTTCGTTCGGCTTCTGGCTCTTGAGCAGGATGTCGCCCAGATAGTAGTTGGCCAGCGGATGGTTAGGATCCTCGACAAGCGCCAGCCGGAGTTCTTTTTCGGCGCGTGGGTAATCGACCTTCTTCCAATAAATCTCGCCCAGCGCGAAATGAACGCCCGGGAAACTCGGATTCTTGTTCAGAAGTTTTTGGTAGTCCCGGATGGCCTCCGCATACTTCTCCTGGTCGGCATAGCCCTCGGCCTTCAGCACGAGCATGAATTCGGAGTCCGGGTCCAGACTGCCGAGCTGGTTGATCGCCTTCAGCGTCGCGGCCTTGTGAAATCGAATCAATTGATAGAGGACCCTGGCATCGCCCGGATCTTCCTTGAGGAGGATTTCGTATTGCTGCAAAGCGTCGGCGTTGCGATTCAGAGAGCGATAAGCTTGGGCTTCGTAGTAACGAGCGCGCCGATAGTTGGGGTTGGCCTCCACCTCCTTGTTGAACGAATCGATGGCTTTATCGAACTGATTGAGGCCAAAGTAAGAAAGGCCAACGTAGAAGTTCACTTCGGGATATTGGGGGGCGCCGTGCAGCACTCGTTGAAACACGTCGATCGACTCTTGAAGTTTCAGCTCGGTTTGATAGACGATGCCTAGCCGCTTGAGGACTTCAGGCTGGTTGGGATAGTCCTTCGCTGCTTCCCGATAGACTCTCTCTGCACCCGCATAGTCCTCGCTTTTTTCCAGTTCTCTGGCATGACTGAAGTAGTCGTTCAGGCTTGTCGGAATAGCTTGGCCCAAGGCCAATCGGCAACGCAAAAAGAAAGCGAGGAAAAGAAGCAGAATGCACCGGAGTCCGGCTGAGGTTTGCTGACGGTTAGCTTTGTGCACAGCACAAGGTTAGCATGGCAATCTCCGCATCTGCAAAACCCGATTCGTCGTGCGACGGTCGGTTCAGCAACGGAATCGCTCATGAGCCGCCAACTCGCGCACGATCTCGAGGGTGGCATCGATTTCGGCTTCGTTGTTGTCGATTTGGCAGGACCGGAGGTTTCGCGATCGTGAGTCGTCGAGGTATTTCCGAACGTGCCCGCTCGCTCCGGCAGTTCTGGCAGGCGCGCACAGAGGCAAAAGACGTCGTCGTTTCTGCGTAGGGGCGCTGCTTGCTGCGCCCTCTCGGGGATTTCAGTCGTGTGCCTGACCCTCGCCGTTAGCTCGCATATAGCGCTTCAGGGCTTCGCCGATATGATCCCGCATGGCCGACTTGGCCGACTCCGGGTCCCGGTTGCAGATCGCGTCCAGGATGCGCCGATGTTCGGCCCACGCCTTTTCG
>Ga0066710_100005136_pt1 | contig 11836 bp, 8 predicted proteins | sample GraSoiAngelo_159_FD_79666 | JGI IMG/M metagenome (GOLD analysis project Ga0066710, IMG submission 79666) | Grasslands soil microbial communities from the Angelo Coastal Reserve, California, USA - 14_1009_16_40cm | ecosystem: Environmental > Terrestrial > Soil > Grasslands | place: USA... | reverse complement strand
TCGCCGGGCTGCCCGCCGACGTGATCAGCATCTCCCACGGCACCAACTGCTGGTCGCGCACGCCCCACGACGCCGCGCTGTTCCGCGCCGGCCTCGCGAGCTTCCTCGCGATCGTGCGGCAGCAACACCCCGCGCTGCCGATCGTCGCCGTGAGCCCGGTGCTGCGCGCCGACGCGGAACGGACCTGCAACCGGCTCGGCACCACGCTCGCCGATCTGCGGGCGGTGTTCGAAGAGGTCGTCCGCGAGCGGACCGTCGCTCGGCACGCCCGCGACGTTCGCCATCAGGTCGAGCCGGCCCCACTCGCGCAGCGCGAGCGCGACGAGCGCCTCGTGGTCCGCGCGCACGGCCACGTCGATGCGCTGCGCGAGCGCGGTGCCGCCGCGGCCCTCGATCTCGCGCGCGGCGGCGCGCGCACCGGCGAGGTCGAGATCGCCGAGCACCACGCGCGCGCCCGCGGCCGCCAGCACCTCGGCCACCGCGCGCCCGATGCCGCTGGCCGCGCCGGTCACCGCGGCCACGCGGCCGTCGAGGCGGAACACGTCGAGCAGATGGTTCACCGGTCGTCCTCGCGCGCCGCGCGGTCGCACGCGGCGCCGATCAGCGGCCCGAGCGCGGCGGCGAGCCGCGCGTGGCCCTCGTCGTCGGGGTGCACGCCGTCGGCGAACCGCTCCGCGGGCAAGAGCGGCAGGCCTTCGACGAGCGAGAGCCGCCCGTCGCCGCCGCGGATGCGCTCGCTGACGACGTCTTCGAAGACGGCGCGCAGATCGGCGAGCGTGGTGCCGCGCCGGTTGCAGGTGGATTCCGCGTCCGCGCGCAGCACCGGGCTCACGGCGACGATCGGCAGCGCGGGGTGCCCCTGGCGCACCACCGCGATGAAGGCTGCGAGCCCGGCGCGGAACAGCGCGGTGTCGTGCGGCGTGCGCGACCAGCAGTTGGTGCCGTGCGAGACGCTGATCACGTCGGCGGGCAGCCCCGCGACCTCCTCCGCCGACGCGAGCTCGCCGCGCGCGCCGCCCGCATAGCCCAGGTTGATCGCGTCGAGCTCCCACTCCCGGCCGACGCGCGCCGGCCACGCGCCCGCGGGCCCGGCCGCACACCAGCCCTCGGCGATCGAGTCGCCATAACACAGCCAGCGCCGCTGCCGCGGAGCGGGCGCGAGCTCGCCGCCGATCGCGCGGATCGCCAGCACGACCGGCCGCATGCCCTCGGGCAGGTAGACGATCCCGCGCTCCGGCCCCGCGCCGGCCGCGAGCCGCAGGGTGCCGCGGCCGAGCACCGCGGGCGCTTCGCTGACGAGCCGCGCGCCGCGGTAGAGCGCGAAGCCCGTGCCCGCACCCGCGCCGCGCGGGCCGAGCTCCCCGGTGGCGGTGCAGTAGTCGAGCTCCACCGCATCCGCTTCGCCGCTGAACTCGAGCCGCACGCCCACCGGCAGCGCGGCCTGCGCGCGCGTGTCGGCGGGCAGCCGCGCGCCGGCGGGACCGGGCTCACAGCGCGGATAGGCCGCCCAGTCCGCGGCCGGCCACGCGCAGCCGCGCACGAAGGGCTCGACCTCGGGAGGTCGTGACGACTCTGGCGGGCTAGCCCAAGACTCGAACTCGGAGACTTCACCGACCACGAGGCCACCTTTCCGACTTCGCTCGCCTTCGGCTCGCTGCGCGTGCCGCTGCGCGGCGCTTGCGCATTCAGTCCACGAACTTGGCAAGCCGCTCCGTCCCCGAGACTGCGCTGTTTTTGGGAGGCGCGGGCCGGTACTTCTCGACCTCCGGCAGCACTTCCTTGCCCAGGATCTCGATCGCGCGCATCACCGACTCGTGCGCGTGGTAGCCGAATTGCATGTAACAGATCAACTGGTCGACGCCGAGGTCGGCGTAGTGCTTCATCTTCTCGAGACAGCGCTCGGCGTCGCCCCCCACGATCATGTCGGCGTCGTGGAAGTGCTGGATCGGGACGTTGCCCTCGATCAGTGGCTTCATCAGCGGGAACGTCGCGTCCTGCTCGGCCTTGGAAAGGTGCACGAGCTCCCAGTCGAGCGTGAACTGAGCGAGGTGCTGGTACCACCAGCCGACGCTCTTCCAGATCCCGTTCGCTTCGGCCTCCGCCATCGTGTCGGCGCAGTGCACGAGCGTGTAGGCGGCCACCTTGTTGGTGGCGACGTCCGTGAGCGGCACCGCCCGCTCCTGCGCCTGGCGATAGGCCGCGATCTGCTGCGCCATGCGCTCGAGCGGCTGCATGATCGCGAACGAGAGCATTCCGAGGGCGTTCTCGCCCGCGACCTCGCACGACCCGTCGCTGGTCGCCGCCATCCAGCACGGAGGATGCGGATCTTGATAGGGCTTCGGGGTGACCACGCGCTCGGGGAACTGGAACGTGGGCGAGTCCCACGAGAAGCGCTCCTCGCGCCACATCCCGCACACGACCTGGATCGCCTCCTTCCACTGCTCGCGCGATTTCTCGCGGTCGACGTGGAACGCGGTCTGCTCCATCGGCGTCGAGCGGCCAGTACCCCATTCGGCGCGGCCGCGCGAGAGGATGTCGAGCGTCGCCACCTTCTCCGCGATCCGCGCCGGGTGCGTGAACCCGAACGGCAAGAGCGTCACGCCGAAGCCGAGCCGGATGCGCTCGGTGATCTGCGACAGCGCGCCGAGCAGCACCTCCGGCGCAGGGCAGTGCGAGCGCCCCTCGCGGAAATGGTGCTCCACCGCCCAGATCGTCTGGAAGCCGAGCCGGTCGGCGAGCCGGATCTGCTCGATCGCCTCGTAGTAGGCGCGCCGCTCGCGCTCGCGCTGGCCCCACGGATGTGGCTTGCCCCACGGTTTGGGCGCGTCGACTTCGTAGAGCAGGTCCAGCTTCATCGGATCCTCCAGCGGATCAAGAGAGCGTGTACGGAAAGCGCGTGCTCGTGCCGCCGTCCACCACGAGCGCCTGACCCGTGATGCGGCGCGCGAGCGGCGAGCTCAGGAAGACCGCTGCGCCTGCGATGTCCTCGGGCTCGGCCATCCGGCCCAGCATGTCGTCGGCGGGGCGCGCGATCTCGCCGCGCTGCCACAACGCCTCGATCCGCGGCGTGCGCACCATGCCCGGCACCACCGCATTCACGCGCACGCTCGGCCACCATTCCTCCGCCATCGTGCGCACGAGCGAGAGCAGACCCGCCTTCGCGGCGCCGTAGGCGCCGTGGCGAGGCGCCGCGAACACGCCCGAGACAGACGCCACCACGGTGAGGCTGCCGGTGACGTCCGCGCTGCGCCAGCGCGCTGCCGCGGCGCGCGCGACGTACCAGTGGTGCTCGAGGTTCACGCGGAAGTCGCGCTGCCAGGTCGCCTCGTCCATCTCGAGCAGCGGCGCCCAGCTGGCCGCGCCCACGATGTTGATCACGATCGCGAGCCCGCCGAGCTCGGCATCGGCGCGCGCGATCGCGCGCTCGGCAGCGCGCGCGTCGGTGACGTCGGCTGCGAGCGGAACCGCGGCGACTCCACACTCGGCCACCTCGCGCGCCACGGCGCGCGCGCGATCCTCGACTTCGTCGACGAGCGCCACCCGAGCACCCGCGCTCGCGAGCAGCAACGCGGTCGCGCGCCCAATCCCCTGTCCGGCGCCGATCACCGCGGCCGCGCTGCCGTTCAGACCGAGCCCCCCGTCGCGCATGGGCCGATCCTATCAGCAAGGGCGCGGGGTTCGCTCGGCTATTTGATTCGCACGCGGAAGCTCGCCGTGAAGCTCGGGCTCGGCGCGCCGGCCACCGGATCGCCCGCGAACGTTCCCTTCGGGTTGATCCGGATGTTCGTGACGTTCGGATCGACGCCGTTTCCGTTCGGGACCGGCGTGTAGCTGTACGTCGACCCGCCGTTGTTCGAGAAGTCGGTGTCGTCGGTCGTGCTCGCGAGCGACGTGAACGTGTAGCTGAGGCCGCTCGTGAGCGAGCCGTTGCTGAACGCCACCGGGCCGGAGCCCGCCGCTCCGATGTCGGTGACGTAGAGACTGGTCTGGGCCGGGATCGCGTCGAATACGAAGACCGTGTTCGAGTTGACCGTGCCCTGGCCCGTGTTGGTGATCGTCACGTCATAGCGCACCGCCGAGCCGGGAATGCGCTTGGGATTGGTGGTGCCGTTGTACGGGTCCGAGAGCACCTGGGAGCTCTTCACGTTGACCAGGCTCGGGTAGACGATCGTATCGGCGTCGCTCGCGCTCGCCGTCTGGCCGTTCGAGGTCACGGTCGCGGTATTGGTCAGCGTGCCGCTGGGGTTGTTGTTGAGCTGCGCGTTGACGGTGAACGTCACGACGCTGCCGTTCGCCATCGACGGAATCGTGATGCCGGCGCCCTGCATCGCGGCCACCGTCACGCTGCCCGCGCTCGGGCAGGTCGCGGTGCCCGTGGTGACCGCGCAGGTGACGCTGCTCACGGCCAGATTGGTCACGGCCGGGTCCTTGATCAGCGCCGCGTTGTTGTTGGCCGTGCTCAGCACGACGCTTGTGTTGTTGGTGATCGCGATCGTGTAGGTCGTCGTATCTCCTGGCGTGATCTGGGTCTTGCCGTCGGTCTTCGCGATCGTGGGCAGCACTACGACCTGCGGCGTGAGGCCGATCACCGGAGCGTTGCACTTCGACTTCGTGCCCGGGACCGGGTTGGCGATCGACGTGCAGGTGAGACCGGTCGGGCTGGCGCCGCTCTCGAGCCGCGGAAGGCGGGATCCGCCTTCGGCTTCTCCCGCCCTACGAACCGAGGCAACTCGTAGTGCGGGAGAGCGAAGCGATCCCGCCCGTGGGATCACGCCGAATCCCAATCGACCGCCGAGCAAATCGTAGGGCGGGAGAGCAGCGATCCCGCCGTGGGATCACGCCGAATCCCAGTCGACCGCCGAGCAACTCGTAGGGCGGGAGAGCGAAGCGATCCCGCCGTGGGATCACGCCGAATCCCAATCGACCGCCGAGCAACTCGTAGGGCGGGAGAGCGAAGCGATCCCGCCGTGGGATCACGCCGAATCCCAATCGACCGCCGAGCAACTCGTAGGGCGGGAGAGCAGCGATCCCGCCGTGGGATCACGCCGAATCCCAGTCGACCGCCGAGCAACTCGTAGGGCGGGAGAGCAGCGATCCCGCCGTGGGATCACGCCGAATCCCAGTCGACCGCCGAGCAGAGATCGAGCGAATTCGGGCGATCGACGAAGACCTCCTCGTCCGCGATCGGCTCGGTTCCGAAGCCCGACTCCGCGAGCGCGCGCAGGAACGCCTCCTGCGACGCGAGGTGCAGCTCCGAGACGCTGTCGAATCCCCAGATCCCGAGGCCCACACGCCCCGCGGCGCGCCGCGAGGCATCGATGTCGACGTGGAGCTGCACGTAGCCGAGCACGCCCGGCGTCTCGAGGCCGAAGCGCGAGTGCTTCGTGCGGTAGTACTCGAGATAGGTCTCGTGGGTAAAGCTCGCGTTGCGCCGCATCAGGTATTGGAAGCGGACGGGCGCGCGATCCGAGGCGATGAACACCGCGTCGCTGCCGAGCAGCAGCGTCGACGCGTCGGGGTGCGCCACGTCGTCGACCTGCGGGCGGAGGTCGGCGAGCAGCTCCGCGATCTCGCCGGGTCCGTCTCCTGCGATCACCTCGACGCAGGCGCGAAACGGCGTGTGCTTGCCGAACGCGTCGCGCTCGAGCCGGTGCAGCGCGTTCACCGCGAGACCGCGCGGCGCGGCGCGCTCGCGCAGCGCGGCGACCAGCGCCGCGATGCGCGAGGCGAACCGGCCGCCCGCACCGCCGCGCGGCACGAGGTGGATCAGCGCTCGCACGTGTGATCAGCCCGCGCGCGTCAGCTTCTCGAGCGCGCGGCGCGCCAGGTCCGACACGTGGCGGTCGGCGTCGCGCGCTGCGCTGCGCAGCGCGTCGCGGAAGAAGCCCGCGTCCGCGCGCACCATCGCGTTCACCGCGTAGAAGCGCTCGAGCGCGTCCTCCGATTGCTGCGCGGCGACCAACTCGCCCGCGATCCGCCCGCGCTGGTCGTCCGAAGTCGCCGCTTTGAACGCGTTCGCGAGCCGTTCGTAGCGGCCGCGCGACGGCTGGGACGCGGACTGCACCGCGCGCAGCGCCGGCTCGGTCGTCGCGGGTGGAGCCGCCTCGGGTGCGGTGGACAACTCCGGCACCGCGAGCGGGGGCGAGCTGCGGCGCGCGGGGCGCGCCGCGTGCGGCACGGGGGCCGGGCGCAGCTGCTCGAGGCCGCCGAGGTCGAGCGCCGCGAAGTGCTGCGCCGCCTTCTGCTGGATCGCGCCCGCCTCGCGCTGCGCCTCCGCCATCAGATCGGCGATCGACGCCGGCAGCGCGTGCGCACACGAGAGGATCCGCACCGTCGCCGGCGTCTCGCCGTTCGGCGCGCGGTAGAGGCCGACATAGACGGCCGCACCCCCGGTCTCGACCTTGGCCTGCTCCGCAATGCCCTCGAACAGCGCGAACGGGCTCTCCGCGAGCGCGCGCTCGGACGCCTCGATCACGATGCCGAGATAGGCGACGCTCGCGAGATCCGACCCGCCCGGCATGATCGGGTTCTCGGCCAGCGCGGATCGCACGGCATCGAACACATCGCTCGCGTCCAGCTTGTGGAGTGCGCGCGTGTGGTAGTGGAGGATGCCGCCGCTGAGCAATAGCGTGCGGAGATCCTCGCTGCCGAGCGCGCGGATCGGCACCGCGGAGTCGCGATCGTTCAGCCGGTTGAACTCGTCGATCGGCGCGACGATCTCGCGGTTGACCGTGTCGAAGTAGGCGTTGATCGCCACGTCTTTGTGGAGCCGCCCGAGCTTCGCGTTGTCGATCATCACCCAGCCGTGCGGCGGATTCTGCGCGAGATCGCGGACCGCGCAGAGCGCGTTCAGCTTCGCGATGCCGGTCTCGTGGTGGTGCGGGAGCGCGGTGAGCGCCACGATCGGCACCTCCTGCTCGCGCACCAATGCGATCAGCTCGAGTACGCACGAGCCGATGCTTCCGCCGAGACCCGCGGCGACGACGACGAGGTCGGCACCCGCGGCGTGCTCCGCCACGGCGGCGCGGATCCGCTCCGCGTGCGCCGCGATGCACTCGCGGCCGTGCTCGACGTCGTTGCGCGCCCCGCCGCCGTCGAGGCCGATGTGGATGCGCTGCGCTTCGGGCAGCGCGAGCGAGGTCAGCTCGTATTTCGCGGTGTTGAATGCGACAGCGCGATAGCCACGGCGGTGGAACTCGGCCGCGATGTTGGCGCCGGCCTGGCCGAGGCCGAGCACGGCGATCTCGAAAGAGCGATCAGCAGGCTTCATGATGCGGGTCTCCTGGGGGGTGTGCGGCCCTCGCTGATTTTGTGGTCGCGAAATCCGGTTCGTGGTGGAGTTCGCCCTCCCCGATTTCGAGATTCGCTCGCCGATCAGAATCCCGGCGGCAGCGGCTCGCCGGTGGCGTTGTGGCAGTTCTGGCCGAACGTCGGCCCGGGCTGGCCGAGTGCGGCGCGCTTCACCGCGTTCGCGTCCTGGCCGTTGCACAGATCGTTGCCCGTGACGTCGCAGTTGCCGGGCACCGCGAACAGCGGGTTCGGCTCCGCGTGGATGCCGTGGCGCTGGATCGCGTTGGCGTCCTGGCCGTTCACGATGCCGTTGCCGGTCACGTCGCCGCACTGACACGCATTGCCGATGCCGTCGGGCGTCGACGTCGCGAGTCCGCCCGTATCTTCCTGACCCGGGTTGGCGACGAACGGACAGTTGTCCGCGTACGCGGGGACGCCGTCGCCGTCGACGTCAGGGCTCTGCGCATCGAGCCGGTACTCGACCGCCTGCTGGAAGGTCGGGCGATTGACCCAGTCCATGTCGGGAACCGACGCAGTGCCGGCCGCGGACATCCGGATGCGATCGTTGGCCTCGACGGTGAGCGTCGAGCCGGGCCGCTGCCAGTTGTCGGGGTTCGATCCGTACTGCGCGATCAAGCCCACGACCGCCGCCGACAGGCTGTTCTTCACCGCCGTCCGGCAGTCCGCGAGCACGCCGTTGCCGCAGTACAGGCGCGAGAACGGCGCGACCGGCGTGCCCGCGAGCACGCCGCGCAGATCCTTGTGCACGATTCCGTACCAGCCCGCGATGAACGAGGAGCCGACCGCGCCGGGCGCGTCGTGGCGGCCGAGCGGCATCGCGTTGCGCACGGCGGCGCCGAGCGTGTCGAAGACGGTGTCGGTGAGCGGAGTCCACCAGTAGTCCATCAGCGCCACCGCGCCGTGGTGTTCGTACACACCATCGCGGGGCGAGATGTCGCGGCGGTGAGCACCCGCCGCCTTCCACGCGGTGAGCAGGGCGAGCCCGGTGTCGGCGTTCGCGTCTCCCGTCGACGACCCGAGCAGCTGCGCGATCACTGGCACCAGCTTGTCGCCGCGCAGATCGACCGTGCCGGCGTCCTCCATGTACTGCACCAGCTCGGTCTGCGTGATCGAGCTGTCGGCCGAGATCCGGTCGGAGAGCGGCTGAACGCGGTGGAGTGGCCCGAACGAGAGCTCCGCGTCGGCCGCGTTCCAGCCCGGCGCCTGTGCGTTGTTCCACGAGGTCATGTAGCCCTTCGCGGGATTCAGATCCTTCGGGATCGACGCGAACGGCAGCTTGTCGGCGGTCCACGTCGCCGGCGTCCAGCTCTGCCAATCCCACTGGCCGGTCGCGAAGTAGGGAAGGTCGTAGTCGATGCCGGGGGCGCGGATCGGATAGTTCCCGGACACCTCGTATGCGATGTCCTTGTCGTCGACGTAGAACCAGTTGAACGTCGAGTTCAGCTCGACCATCGCGTGCTGGAAGTCCGAGGCGTTCTGCACCAGGTCGGGACTGTTCATCCGGAGAAACGCCGGCGCGCCGTCGGGCTCGTGGAAGAAGGTGGAGCGCTGGCGCACGTAGGCGACCGGCTGCCCGTTCACGGTCGCGAACGACTGCACGATGCCGTGCACCGTGCGCAGCGCCGTCGCCGTCACGAGCACGTTGCCGGTGATCGGCGCCGCCGGACCGATCACGAACAGCGGGTCGTTCAGCAGGTCGGGCGACGGCGGCGGCAGCTGCGACGGGTTCGGGAACGCGGACGGGTTCGTCGCGGGGAGGCCGCCGAGGCTCGGCTTCGCGATCCACGCGTCGGTGCGCTGGTACATCGGGAGGCACTGGCCCTTGTAGAGATAGTGCCGGGACGCCGTCGTCGGCGTCCCGCCGCCCGGCTCGCACAGCGGCGCCGCGACGACGTCGACGAGATCGCTGCCCGCGCTCGTCGCGCTGAACGAGAAGTCGCGGCCGCGCCCGAGCAGCACTAGCAGGCTGATGCCCGGGAACGCCGCGCCGCGCGCGTCGATCGCGGGGGCGCTCGGATCGCCGGGCACGCCGGGCGCGTGAACGTCCATCTCCATCAGGATCTGGGGCGCGAAGTAACCGACCTGCGGGCCGAATACGGCGAGCGGATAGCCGGTCGCGGAGCGGCTCGCTCCGACCAGCAGTGCGTTCGACGCGCGCGTCTTCGCGAACAGCCGGATCGGGCCGTTCGGCCCGTCGACGTATTCGCCCGCGATCATCGTCGCGCCGTGCACCGCCTGTGCCAGTGTGCCGGGGTCGGGGCACGCGACCGCGGCCGGATCGACCGGGCCCTGAACCATGTACGGGAACGGGTTGTCGGTGGTGCGCGGCTTCTCCGGGTCGTCGTCCTGCTGGAAGTCCTCGAACACCTGGCGCGCGACGACCGGGTCGGCATAACGGCTCTTGAGCTCTTGCAGGAACTGGCAGTTGTTGAGCTCGCCGCCGCCGCCGACGCCGAAGATGCCGGTGACCAGGCTCGCCACCGCGACGGTGTCGGCGGGCGTCCAGTTCGCCGGCACCTGCTGGAGCGTCGCGTACTCCGCGGGCAGCACCGCGCCGTTCTGGTTGGTGAGCGCGTCCTGGATGTACTGATTGACGCCGTCGGCGTAGTCCTGGAATCCCTGCTGCGTGAGCGTGCCGTAGATGCCGTACTGGTCGTCGAGGCGGTCGACCTGCGCCTGGAACTCGTCGACGCCGGTCACCGTGCCGCCGTCGTAGCCGGCCGCGCGGTAGTAGTCGCGATCCATCGCGAGATTGCTCGGGCTCGGCCCCAGGAACTCGGACATCCGGCCGCGCCCGACGTGGCGCAGGATGTCCATCAGGAACAGGCGGTCTTCGGCGGAGACGTAGCCGGTGGCGAAGATCCCATCGTGGCGGCTGGTGGCATAGATGTGCGGCACGTCGAAGTCGGTGTCGCGAACCACGACGACGCCCGAGCGTCCGCCCGGCGAGTACTGGCGCAGCACGTGGCCGGCGGGCACGCCGAACGTGGCGTCCTTGTAGTAGTTGGTGAGGGTCTGCGGCGTGAGCGTGGGCGCGCCGGTCAACAGCCCGTCGTACATCAGCAGCTGGTCGATCGTGTACGCGGGATAGTCCGCCGGGTTCCGCGAGCAGCCCGAGCCGGGCGGATCGGCTGCCGGCGAGCAGACGAGCGCCATCTGCACTTCCTCCGCCGCGCTGAACACGCCCTTCTGCCCCGACGGCAGGATGTTCAGGACCTTGCCGGCCCCGTGATAGTCGTTGGTCCCGTACGGTTGCATCTGCGCCTGCGCGGAGGCTCCGCCCGCGAGCGCGAGCACGATGCCGAGCGTCCCGAAGCACCGAGCGCGATCGCCGGATCGCGTGCCGACGAACAGGGAGAGCGCCATCCCGTCTCCTTCGCGAGAGAACCGGCGATAGCCGGTCGAGCGTGGAGAACCGCGGCGCAGCAGATTTCGCTCGGCCACAGAGTCATTAGGCCGTCGAACCATTGTACCGATCGGTTCGACCGAGCTTTATCAGGGGAAGCGCGGAAGTGTCAAGCGGAAGCTCAGGCGCTCGCGGAGAGGTGAGCCCGCTTGATCTCGTACTCGACGAACAGCGCGAGCGATTTCCGGATCACTTTGAGCCGCTGTTCGAAGACCTCACGATCGGGATTCGCGAAGTAGTCCAGGAACGCGCCGGTGAGGATCTGGAGCGCGAGCGTGGCGAGACCGTACGCGCGCTCGGCCGGGATCGGCAGCACGCCCATACCGCGCGCGATCGCGTCGCGCATCACTGCCATGATCCGCTCCACGCCCTCGCGCACCTCTTCGTTCTCGGGGCCGCGCTCGATCAGCGCGGAGAGGATCAGCCGCACGCGCTCGGGGCGTTCGTAGAACAGTTTTCGCACGTGCTGCAGCATGTTCTCGAGCCGCTGCCCGGGCTCCGCGTTCACGATGATCGACGTCTCGAACTCGCCCACCCACTCGCGCGCGGTGCGCTCGAGTGCGGCGATCAGGAGGCCGTCCTTGCTACCGAAGTGCCAGTAGAGCGCGCTCTTCACCACGCCCGAGCGGCGCGCGATCGCGTCGACCCCCGTCGCGGTGTAGCCGCCGTCGGCGATCAGCTCGATCGCAGCATCGAGCAGCGCCTCACGGCTGCGCGCGCCCTGCTCGATCTTCTGGTGCGTGGTCGCCAACACTCGCTCCGAGGCTCGATCGGCACAGTAACGAAAGCCGGGACGCCCGTCCCGACCGCCCGGGTCGCTGGTAGGTCCTACCGCCGCCCGGTCTCCGCGCACCGGAGCCCACATGTTCCGCATTTTCACAAGTTAGACAATCTAAGTGCGGAGACCGGCTCGACGCAGCCGTCACGACGCGCCCATCCGCCCCGTCGCCGGGTTCACGTAGAGGGACTGCTTCGGCACCGCGAACACCTTGCGCACCATCGGCTCGAAGTGCACGAGCGGCAGCGTGTCGTATCCCGGGTCGAAGCTGTTCTGGTCGTAGCGCGCGCAGAACGCCGCGCATTCGCCGAACAGCGGGTGCCCGCGGTAGGCCTCGCGCG
>Ga0066710_100005135_pt1 | contig 11838 bp, 11 predicted proteins | sample GraSoiAngelo_159_FD_79666 | JGI IMG/M metagenome (GOLD analysis project Ga0066710, IMG submission 79666) | Grasslands soil microbial communities from the Angelo Coastal Reserve, California, USA - 14_1009_16_40cm | ecosystem: Environmental > Terrestrial > Soil > Grasslands | place: USA... | reverse complement strand
GCATAAGCCCTTCAGCGACACGGCCCTGCACGAAGCGCTCAAAGCGGCCATTAGGAAGAGTGAGTAGCGTTTATGAGTGTATCGAGCGCGGTTAAGTCGAAGTTCTCCTCAAAGGCCTCCGCACCTGTAGTCTTCGTTGTGGATGACGACATCTCCGTGCGCGAATCGCTGGAGTTGCTGATCTGCAATGAGGGTTGGTGCGCCGAAACGTTCGAGTCGGCACAGGAATTCCTGAGCCGGCCGCGAGTCAATGTCCCGAGCTGTCTCGTGCTTGACGTTTCACTTCCTGGCCTGAATGGCCTTGATTTGCAGGAACGAGTTGCCAAGGAACGGACCGATATGCCGATCATCTTCATCACGGGTTACGGCGACGTGCCCATGACGGTCCGTGCCATGAAGGCTGGCGCTGTTGAATTCTTGACCAAGCCCTTTGGCGACGACGTTTTGCTCGACGCCATTCGCAATGCCCTTGTGCACAGCAAGGCTGTACTCGATCAAGAGGGCGAAATGGCGGTACTCCGCGAGTGTTACGCGTCACTCACCCGTCGCGAACGAGAGGTCATGGCCCTGGTAGTCTCCGGACTGCTAAACAAACAAGTGGGCGGCCAGCTTGGCATCAGCGAGATTACAGTGAAAGCGCACCGCGGCCAGGTGATGCAAAAGATGAAAGCCGGATCGCTTGCCGACCTGGTGAAGATGGCAGCCAAACTCCGCATTGGGCGCCGAACGCCTGACTCGGTTCTGTGAGTTTTCCTCGCTCGGTCTTCTGGTCTCTAGGAAATTGCAGTCGGCTCATGTTCTCGCACCTGCTCTGCGAGCTTTGTGATCCTGTTGATAACCCCGTCTGGCCGGCAGGTTCCGCGGAACTCGGCGCTATCGCCAGATCTTGAGTTTGCCCCATTTGTGCCCTAATGACAGCGATGCACGGGGGTTTGCGCAAGATCATCTTTTGATTCAAATTATTGCATGCCAAGACTAAATTCGTGACGGACTGCGTTCGCGATTACTCCTCATAAACGCCGCAGTGGCGAGTAATCCAGTGCCTCGGGATTCTAAACACTTGGCGACTGATCGTTACTCATCGCGACCCCATTCGCACGAACTTGTCCATTATCTAAGAGACACCTTCACTTGAACTCCGGCCGGACGAATAAAACTCGGATCGTCCATATTCCAACATTCCTTTCCGCGTACACACCGCCACGAATTCTTGTATTCATAGGGGTAATCGCCGTTTTACCTGTTTTCAAGGACTTACGCGCTATTCCCTGCAGATGTTTTTCGAAACCTGCACGTTTTTAGACGTCTTCTGGTGGCGGCAACGTCTTGAGATGCCAGTTGAGAAAGCGTTCGATCGTTTCGTCCCTGATGTCCCGATGAGAAATCGACACAAAGCCGTGTTGCCTGACGGGGCACTCTACACTCGTATCTACTTCGCGTATTGCTGAGCGGCCTTGCCAATCGACGGTCCGGCCGTTGCAAGATCTTGCGGATTCATGATCGGTCGCAAAGAAACCTTTGCGTCGAAGGCCAGAAACCAAGGCTCTGCGATCGCCGGAATCTGCGAAGCCTCCTTCATGTCGAACACGATGGAACCCGACCGTTGACCGTCGTCGTCCGCAAAGAAATAGGCCGCTTCCGGTTTGAGATCGGCCAGAATTCGCTCGACAGTAGAACCCAATGTTCCAGCCTTGGCGGCGGCATTTCCGGCTTCCACGGGAATCGACACTCTAAGCAGCATTCGCATACGGTTTCGCTCCTTTAAGGAAATAATGTTGGTACAGATCAGATTTTCTAATTGGAATTCAGATTTCTCGCTCGTGCATCTTACGCTTCCGCAACCTTCGACACAACGAACTGCGGACTCGACTGGGGCAGCGTCAGCCTACTCGGTGACTCGTCGTCTGCACCTATGGGACGAAGCCGATCTCGATGTCTTAGACCCGCAGCTTTCCGGCCACGGGGCAAATTCATGAGCATGCATCCATGCCGTCAAAGTTGGTCGGATTCAAAATCCAACCGGTGGCACCACGGGGAGTCTGAACCTTTACCCACCACTCTGTGACTGGTAGAGATTCAACGTTCCAGGGATAGTTCTCGTCGCCTTTATGAATTGTCTCCGCGTACAACTCACCCCAATACGGTTTGCCCTGATACCAAAACAGGGCAGTTCCTTCTCCCCCGCGATGGAGGACGTATAGCACGGCGCCGGCCGGGACTCTGACGTTTCCGAGTTGTTTCGGCTTGAGCATTCGAACGACACCGGGTTTATAAGTGACTACAACGCCCGTCAGTGCGGTCACCTTTTCGCCGCGCACAATCGTGAAAGCTATTGGCGATCGTTGGTTTCGTGTCTGGCGTGCGGGTACGGACTGTCTCGCGGTCCACGATCCGTAATGGCAACATTCAAAGGGGCACGCACCGGCATCGATGAATGGCATGTCCGGTTTATCCGATCCGATCAGCAGTGCCAACGCAATAAGAATAGAGGTCACGAGGCGCTTCGATCCTCCAACCCAGAGTTTACACCTTGCTCATCAAAATATGGTTGCCGGCCAATCCTCCCAATAACATCTACGCCGGAACCACTTCTTGCTGAACGATGCGGAACACGGCTTTGTTTGTGCATCGTTCACAAGTTTCCGATGCCAAGGGTCTGCCACACGCCGGACAATTTGACGGCTTCACGAAGTCGTCCATTAGTCGATACCGCCGGGCGTTCCAGCCGAAACGGATCGCACCGGGTCAGGCTCTCCTTTGATGTGAACCGTCCGAACGGGAAACGGGATCTCGATCTTTTCGGTTTTGTAACGCTCATGCAGCCGCTTCACAAACTCGTGCTTGATCAAGTACTGGTCCACAAATTCCATGCCTCGCATGATTACTGTGAAATTGATACTAAAGTCCGAAAACGTGTGGTAACGGATAAACGGCTCAAAATCACGAATGCCTCCAGGCACAGTCCGCATCACGTCACGCGCAACTTCAATGGTGACCCGTTCCACTTTGATGAGGTCGCTGTCATAGCTGACGCCCATCTGTACCTGCACTGCCAATTCCTTTGCGGGCTGGTTGAAGTTGCGCACTCGCGAGGAAGCCAAATTGGAGTTGGGCACGATGATCGTGTTGTTCGATAATTCCCGGATGGTTGTGTTTCTCCACGTAACATCCACGACATAGCCTTCCTCGCCGCTGTCCAGTTTGATGAAGTCGCCGGGACGGACCTGCCCGGACGCTACGATTTGCAGTCCGGAAAACAGGTTCGACAGCGTATCCCGTAGTGCAAGCGCAACCGCCAGGCCGCCAACGCCAAGGGCCGTCAGAATCGGAGTGATGGATATGCCAAGCGTTTGGAGCGTGATCAACAATCCAATCAGGCAGACCAGCACACGCGTCAGGTTGCTGAATATCGTCGTTGACGGAAGGACTCCACTCACTCGCGCCGCATACAGGTTGACGTAACCAACCGCCAGTCGCGCTACAAACAACGTGCCCGAGGCAATGAAAGCAATTTTGATAGTTCTGTTCAGAAGGCCGGCGAAATCAGCAGGTAATGTGGCGCTGGCTATCGCGGCGTACGCTCCAATGAGAGAAAACCAGATGATCGTCACGCTGCCAATCGAATCCAGCAGAATGTCATCTGCTTTCGATTCGCTCTTGCGAGCAATCCGTTTCAGCCGGCGCACGATCCAGCGGTCGAAGATCCTGCCAAATGCGTACCCTGCCAGCAAGAAACCGATCGGAACGATCCATTGAATGTAATTCATCGGAACCCGTCGAAGTGATGCCGAAGTTCGTTCCCACGTTGATCGTGACGCTACCGGGCGGCCGCAAAGGCATCTTCATCAGTTCGGTCGTCGCCTACGTTTATCACAGCGGTCTGATCGTGCCCGATTTGACCAAGGATCCAGTTTACGGCAGACCCTTTATCCCACGCCACTGCCGGCCTCAACTCCTCAACTCCAAGACCCCCTTGCCTTCGGTCAGCACATTCGACATTAGTTATCAGTTGCCGTGCAGCGATGAACGGGCTCGCGAGGGATCCGCCAGGGGTGGCACTGTTGGCGGCGGCCGGCGGTAATGCGTGGCCTGTTCATAGGCGTATGCATAACCGATGATCTTCGCGTCGTCCCAAGCGCGCCCGAGAATCTGCAGCCCCTGGGGCAGACCCTCGCCCAGATAGCCGTTGGGCACGGAAATAGCCGGCCACTGCAGGGAACTGGCTACAAATGTCAGACCACTGCCCAGTGCAGTGGGTCCCGCGTTGGGTGCGGGTTTGGGCTCGGCATCCAGTTGCGTGTTTCGGTCTCCGTTGATCGCCGGAAGCTGCGCCCACGTGGGAAAAATCACGGCATCGATCTTTTCCGCGTCCATTGCCGCGGTGAAGGCATCGCGATAGCGCTGTTCGTTCTTGAGGCCCTCAATCGTATCGGGGTCTTCGTCGACGGGCCTGGCCGCTGCAGCTTCGTCAAGCGAGGCCTGGTGAAGGGGATGGACGAGTTTAGAATCCGCAATCGCCTTGACGGATGGAAATGGCACCCGGGGATGTTTGGCGATCCACCTGGTGAAGTCGTCTTTGAACCGGGCCGGTGTTTGCGGAGGCCGCGGAATCGAGTCGATCTCCGGCACGACAAAGGGGTCCACAACCTCGGCGCCCGCGCCCTTCAGTTCGGCCAGCGTGATTTCGAATTGAGCAATGATTCGCGGATCCGTGACCGGCGGCCTGAAGATTTGGCGGAGCACGCCAAGGCGCGCACCTTTCAGCGCATCTTTCTTCAACTCCGCAGGGTATGCCGGTGAGCGATGCCCTTCGGCGCGTGCAGTGGCAGGGTCCGTGGGATCCGGCCCGGCGATGACATCAAACAGGATCACCATATCGGTGACGCTCCGAGCCATCGGACCAGGTGTGTCGCGCACCGAGTTGAGCGGTACCATACCTGTCCTTGACACGAGCCCTACCGTTGGACGAAGCCCGGCCAATGCGTTATGTGCGGCCGGCGCACGCACGGACCCGCCAGTGTCGGTGCCGATGCCCACCACCCCGAAATTCGCCGCCAGGGCAGCGCCAGTACCACCGGAAGAACCGCCTGTCGCGAAGGCAGTGTTGTATGGATTGCGGGCAAAGCCCGAGACCACGGAGTTAATGTTGTCACCGAGGCCCCGGGCGAACTCCGAGAGCGAGGATTTTGCCAAAATGATGCCGCCAGCCGCGCGAATCCTCTTCACCAGCGGCGCGTCCTCGGGTGGGTAATAGTTTTTCCACCCCTGGAAACCTGACGTCATCGGCAGACCCGCCACATCGATGTTGTCCTTCACGATGATCGGAATGCCGTGCAAGGGACCAACAGGTTGGCCGGTAGCCTTGATCAAGGCGTCGAGCCGGTCGGCCTCTTCAAGCGCATGCGGGTTGACTGTGATGAGCGCATTGATGAGCGGGCCGCGTTTGTCGTAGGCCGCGATACGTTCCAGATAAGCTTGCGTCACCCGGCGAGCAGTCGTCTGACCGGAAAGGTAAGCCGCTACGAGACCAGCGACCGAGGCCTCCTCCACCGGAAAAGTCACGGCTTTGTTCCGCGTTGAGACGTTGCCGGTTCCACCTGTGCCTCCGTAAGGACGATGTTCGGGAGCAGTAATACACGCACCATCATATCGTCTCCTACAGTAAAGACGCTCCGCCGCGACAAGGTAAGGTACCTTGACACCAGCGGGCCGTCCATGGCAAGGCGCTCAACCCGTCCATGGGAGCGCCGACACCTCTTATCGACGGATTGGGGCCGCGAACGGCGCTGAGCAACCGTTCAAATCGCGAACTTTCTTGATCACGCACGAGGCAGCGCGATCCAGGCAGCGGTTGCGGCTGCGCGCTCGTCCGCGCGCCATGGTTTGCCGGCGGAATGCCCAATTGCCGCGAGCGCCAGTTTGATTTCTTGCGGCTTTCGACCAAGCTCTGAAACTGCCAGATCCCCAAAATCTCTATCGGAAAAACTGCGCCACTTCAGGTTGTGCGCTGCCGCCGCAACTTCAAGAACACGACGAAATAGTATCCCTTCCGCAGCGTGGGCGCGAATGTGCGGATTCCCAATGCGTTCGAGATTGCGATCTGGCGAACCCACCACGCCTACGCTACTAACCCTGCATTCCTTTGAGCCTAGCTCGCTCAAAAGCGCTGACAGTGCCTTGATCGCTACATTCTCGATCCGGCTTTCAAAGCGACGGACGGCGGACTGCGCTTCGATCCACGGCAATTCCATTACCTCATGGTGAGGTTGGCCGGTTGCTGGAAGGAGCGGATCGTACAAAGAAACTTCCCATCGGGCGAGGAACCTTGGCGCCGGGTTACCGCGAACTAGTGCGACCGCAATAGCTCGTGCTGTCTTCGCCCGAAATCCTATGCTTACGATGTGCATCACAGTTTTGTGCGCAAGCGGCCGTCCGCTTCATCGGTGGGTTAGCCGGCGAGCCGAGATGAGACGTTCCAGCGTGTACGGCCGTAAGCCACACGACGACCGGAGCAATAGCGCTTACATAGGTCAGCGGCCCTCGGATGCTCAACTACAGAAAGTCCGCAGCGCCCAACGAGCGCTTCCATTTCCGTTGGGGAAAAGGAACTTTGGAGAGGTTCCCGCATCGCTCTGGCTCGCGGCGTAATCGCAGTCAGAATTTCCCGACCTATATCATCGAGGCTTCACCTCCTGGTTGATCATAATTCCGCCCCTCACTCCAAGCAAACGCTCCGCCACGGCATTAACCTCCATTGGAATCAACAAAGTTTGACACTCCATTTCAACTCCAGTTCAGATTGGGTTGCCACACCGAACAAATTCTGGGTACTATCAATAACTTGAACTTTAGTTGTAAAACTTTAGTTGTAAAACTGGACCCAGATCGGTGTCCCAAAGAACTCCGAGGCAGTTACGCAACAGTTTAATTTGGTGCGCTTTACGCCTGGACGTAAGACCACCTGAACTTTTCTTGTGGATTGAGACACGAATCCTAAAGCTGGACAAGTATGTGATGATCGAGTGGTAGCCGCCGGGATCGGTTCGACGTTGATACTAAACCCGAAAACGGTGGGTTGTCGGTCTGTCGTAGTTCGCAGGAGGCGTTAGACGTCGTACTTTCCAGAATTGCCGCCCGGAGATCAATGATAAGAAGCACCAAGCCATCCAGTGGAACTGAAATTGCTCGGGGCGACGACTCCTTGGTGCATGAGTGCATTAAGGGCAACCAGGAAGCGTGGTCCACCCTGATTGACAAATACAAGAACCTTATATTTTCCATTCCTGTGAAATATGGGTTTAGCACGAACGACGCGGACGAAATCTTTCAGGAAGTATGCCTGGCCCTGCTTACGGAACTACCGAAATTGCGCAAACCACAGGCACTGCCGGCTTGGTTGATCCAGACGACCGCGCATCGATGCTTTCACCGGAAACGGGACCAGAGTCGTTATGTCGCAACCGATCCAGATGAAACGCTTTCTTCAACCCCGGCAGCGGAGGATATCCTGCGTGAAGTCGAACGAGAGCAGATGCTAAGGGAGGCTTTGTCGGAATTGCCGCCCCGATGTCTCGAGCTCGTCGGGATGCTTTTCTTTCAAGAACCCTCGATCCCCTACGAACAGCTGGCAAAGAACCTCAATGTGGCCAAAGGCTCGATTGGGTTCATCCGTATGCGTTGTCTCGACCGGTTGCGGCGACTCCTCGAGGACAGGGGCTTTTAATGAACAAAAAAGATAAAGGCCCAGCGCCGCTTAAGCCGCAACCAAAATCTGAGCCGCGGATGACGCGGATGGCCGCGGCCGGTGGAATTAGCGTAATTGGCGGCTCAATACCGCGGCCATCCGCGTCATCCGCGCAATCCGCGGCTGAAAAATCTTGTCCAAAAAACAAGAATCTAGGGCTTAGTAGCATAACACCAACGCTACGAAAGCTTCTCACCACGCTCTCCAGTCTTCCCGACCAAGCCAGCCGAAGGAACTACATCGATTGTCATCCTCGCGTAGTTTGTCCGGCCATCGTCGAACAAATTGCCGATGCCGTACGGGAAGACGTGCGCGTGGACGTGATACGGGCTATGGCTCTGTCGGAAGTCGCCGTCGTGATCGCTGAAGAGCTTCACGACGATGAATCCGTGGCGCGGGCGCTCCGAGCGAAAGGGAACGTGCTGTGGGTTAAAGGCCAGTGCAAACGCGCAGTCCGGCTTTTGGAACGGGCGGTGGGACTGTTCCAAAAGGCGGGAAACTGGTCGGAAGTCGGACGCACGTTAAGTACTTCGATCCAGCCCCTCGCCTTGCTGGGCGAGTACGAGCGAGCCCTGTCGGCTGCCGGCAGGGCCGGAGAGATTTTCAAGCAAACTGGTGAGGATTTGCGGCTGGCGCGTTTGGAGATCAACATCGCAAACGTCCTTCATCGCAGAGGACACCTGGCGGACGCGCTGGCACGTTATGAGCGCGCGTATAAGCAGTTGCTGCCCTACAAAGACACGGAAGGTATCGGCGTCGCTCTGCACAACATGGCGGTCTGTCTAATCAGCTTGAATGATTTTCATCGAGCGGTGGAAACCTACGAGACTGCGCAAAAGTTCTGCCAACAACACGGCATGCCGCTACTGGTGGACCAGGCGAACTACAACATCGCTCATCTTCACTACCTTCGTGGAGACTACGGCCGCGCACTTGAAATCCTACGAAGAACGCGGGAAACGTGGCGGGATAATAGCGATACCTATCATTGGGCCTTATGTAATCTGGACGAGTCGGAAATCTATCTGGAATTGAATCTGATCGAAGAGGGTGAAGAATTGGCTCGCGAGGCGGCCCGGCAGTTTGAGCAGCAGAACCTAAGTTACGAATCGATGAAGGCGCTAACGAATGTAGCGATCGCCATAAGCCGGAATGGCGACGCTTCTGGGGCTTTGAAATGTTTTGCCCAAGCCAGACGCAAGGCTATTGCCGAGAAAAATCCGGTGTGGCCCCGGCTCATCGACCTTTACAGAGCCTTAGTGCTTCTCGATCAGGGCCAGCTTTCCAAGACTCAACGTTTGGCCACGACAGCGCTGAATTTCTTTTCATCCTATCCACTTCCTGGGAAAGCAGCGACCTGCCACCTTTTATTGGCGCGGGTCGGTCTTCAAGCCGGCAATCTCAAAGACGCTCATCGCAATTGCAGTATGGCACTGGAACAGTTGCGGAATTTAGATGCTCCGATGATGGTCTACCAGGCGCGCCTTGTGACCGGGCAGGTGCAGGAAGCTGAAGGGAACTTTGAAGCGGCTCACAACTCATATCAGGCTGCGCGCCTTGCCCTCGAAAGGCTCCGGAGCAGCCTGCGTGGCGAAGAAATCAAGATTGCCTTCATGAAAGACAGGCAGGAGGTCTATGAGCGTCTCATCCAACTTTGTCTACTTCGCTTGCCTGATCCAGGCGCAGCCGAAGAGGCCTTTCTCTATATGGAGGAGGCGAAATCCCGCAGCCTCAGGGAATTGCTCTTCAGCCGCCTCCGAGCTTTCTCTTCGTCAGATTCTGAATCAGAAGAATTCGGGCCGCGGCTGCGTGATCTTCGACAAGAGTTGAATTGGTATTACGGCCGCATCGAAGCGGAACAGTGGTCACGCGAGACGATTCGCCCTGAAAAAATCCAATGGTTGCAGGCTGAGGCGCGCATTCGTGAAAACGAATTCCAGCACGTTTTGAGAGAACACTCTTTAAATGTCGTCGATCGGAGGCTCGAGATTTCATCCACTCTGACAACAGAGAAGATCCGAGACGCTCTGCAGGACGAAACAACGCTAGTGGAATATTTCCGCGTACGCGACCGGCTGGTGGCAACTGCATTCAGCCGGGGCGGGCTCCAAATTTTCCCCTTATGTCTATGGTCTCGTGTCAAGCACTCCCTGCGTAGCCTGCGGTTTCAGCTTTCTAGAGTTCGATTGCATCTCAAGACCTCTGTTCTTTCTGAAAGATCTTTCCTACAAGCGACGCAGGCCTATCTTAAAGATTTGTATGAGGAAGTGGTCGCGCCGCTGCGTCGGAGCCTCCAAGGATGCCATCTCATTTTCGTCCCCCACGACATCTTGCACGGTTTGCCCTTTCATGCGTTGTATGACGGCACGCATTACCTTATCGATTCCTTCACCATATCCTATGCTCCTAGCGCGAGTATCTACACGCTGTGCCACGCCCGGCAGGCGAACAACTCTGGGCCGAGTCTGATTTTGGGCGTTCCTGATGCACAGACTCCACATATCCTCGACGAGGTTCAGTCGGTAGCGGCTGCGGTCCCCTGGCGCGAGCTTTTTGTGGGATCGGAAGCGAGCTTGGACGTCCTGAAGAAAAAGGGTCCGGAGAGCCGTGTCGTGCACATCGCCACACATGGCTATTTCCGGCAAGACAATCCTCTTTTTTCGGGCATACGTCTCGGCGACTCCTATTTGAACTTGTATGACCTCTATCGACTTCATTTGCCGGTGCAACTGTTGACGCTGAGTGGGTGCTCCACCGGACTCAATGCAGTGGCTGGCGGCGACGAGTTGCTCGGTTTGATTCGTGGACTACTATACGCGGGTGCGCAATCGTTGATAGTCACGCTATGGGATGTAGCTGATAGCAGTACTGCGAAGCTGATGGAACGATTCTACCGCCTCATGCAGCAACACGGTAAAGCTCGGGCGTTACAGGCCGCAATGCTTGAAATCCGCGAAGAGTACCCGCACCCTTATTATTGGGCGCCGTTTGTGCTTATCGGGAAGGTCTTCTCTCAGTAAACCATCGCCGGCGGTCATAGACCGCCGCTACAGTAGCACCACTCGAAACGGGTACCGATTTGCTTTTCCTGAAGAAATGTCCTTTGGGTATATTTTCCGTGAAACCTGTTTACCCTTCTAAATGGCTGACCGGGATGCCTGTGTGCCCGCCAGAACGTGAGCAACCTAAACAGATTGGAGGCAGACGGAATGAAAGTGAAGGGTGGTTTATTGTTGGCCGCGGTTCTGTTTGTAGTTTTTGCTCAACAGGCCAGAGCCAACGACCGGTTCATCGTACGTGTAAGTGCCGGTCTCCCGGGCATACAGCGGATTTGCACTGCACTTGCCTGTGCTGTAACCCGAGGATTGGATGGCACGCTGGGCCAGTTGTTTCTGGTCAGCGTACTCGATTCCGCCAACCCCAACGCATTGTTTCAATTGCTGCAAAGTCAGAACGGCGTATCCAGCGTGGAGTTGGACATACCAATAAACATTCCCCAGATCTCTGAAAGCAACGTCGTAGTGCCAAGCGGATTATACGATTCGCGCCCGTTCAACTATTTTGGCGCAACGGTGTGGAATGGCTACGCCAACCAGCCAGCGTCTCAAGTGATAGGCTTAAACGTGGCTCGCACAAGTTTCAACGTTTTGGGGTCGGGGATCGTAGGAGTCATTGATACCGGGATCGATCCCAGCCATCCGGCGCTGCAGCGGGTGGTGGTCATCGGCTACGATTTCACGCGTGATACCCGGGGAATACCCGCTGAGTCTTCAGACTTGACGCAGCCGGTTTCGCCAACGGTTACCGGAACGGCGGTTCAAGTGAATGAGTCTACTGCGGCCGTGCTTGATCAGAACTCAGCGGGCATCCTCTCGCAGTATGCGGCGTTTGGCCACGGCACGATGGTCAGCGGTGTGATTCATCTGGTAGCTCCAAATGCGCTGATCATGCCACTAAAGGCATTTAGAGCGGACGGTACGAGTACCTTGTCGGACATCCTTCGCGCGATCTACTACGGCACACAAAACGGCGCCAAGATTCTTAACATGAGCTTCAGTACTCCCAATTATTCGAAGGAATTGCAGCGCGCACTG
>Ga0066710_100005134_pt1 | contig 11838 bp, 10 predicted proteins | sample GraSoiAngelo_159_FD_79666 | JGI IMG/M metagenome (GOLD analysis project Ga0066710, IMG submission 79666) | Grasslands soil microbial communities from the Angelo Coastal Reserve, California, USA - 14_1009_16_40cm | ecosystem: Environmental > Terrestrial > Soil > Grasslands | place: USA... | reverse complement strand
AATGCCAACCAGTGTCCGGTTTTGGGATCGGCGGACTTCGCCCGGTGCCAGCTCTGGTAACCTCTTGCGCCAAATTCCAACGGGCAGCAGCATGAGGTCAGCCGCATAGACCTCCTTGCTTGAAAGGTTAGCACCGCCCGTGCGCAGTTGACGCTGTGCTGAACATCAAGCGCTCCTTTTAGACCCACCCGATGGTGAGAGTATTTTGAGTCAAATTTGAAGGAGTGCTCAGGAGCACGAGAGAATGAGGGCAGTATGCTCATCCGTCACGACCGGCGCTTCGGCGGTGCTAATGCGGTTTGCATGCGCAACAGCTATACTGATCCGAATGATTCCTGCTCACGACGAGGTCGGATGGGGGCAGCGCGCGTCTGAAGTTGGTTCGCTGCTCGCGGCAGCGGTTTTGATCGGGATCCATATTGAGCGGCTGGTTGCAGCGCCGTCGACGTGGACGCTGGCGATCGCCGCGGCCGCCGGAGCGGTTTTCGCCGATTTCATTTCGGGCTTGGTCCACTGGTTCGCCGACACGTGGTTTGAGGAAACTATGCCGATCCTTGGCCGCCGGCTGCTTCGGCCCTTTCGCGTGCATCACGTCAATCCCGACGATTTTTTGCGCCGCGATTTCATCGATACGAACGGCGATGTATCCATGGTGATCCTGCCGCTGCTTCTGGCGATCTTCCTGTTTCCACCCTCGAGTTTCGCGGCTGTGCTGTTGCTCAGCATGTGTATCGTAGGATGGCCGACCAATCAGGTGCACCAGTGGGCGCACATGCCGGATGCTCCACGCGCGGTCGCGTGGCTGCAATCCCGGAGGATTTTGCTCAGCGGAGCCGATCATCGGATGCATCACCGGCCGCCGTACGTCGAGTACTACTGCATCGCGACAGGATGGCTGAATCGGCTGCTGACGGCGATTCGATTTTTCCGGCGACTGGAGGCGGCGATCACGCATTTCACCGGACTTCGGCCGCGCGAGGACGATGGGCGATTCATCGAATCGGTTTGCGAGGGACGGGTGCGTGGATAGCCGTCCGCATCTATCGCTCCAGACCACGCAGCCGAAGCATTTCGGACAAGGCTGGATCAGCGGCGTCCTTTCGGTGTTCTTCGGGGTGCTGGGATTGGGCGCGGTGTGCTGCTTTTTGTTTCCCTCCATCTTGACGATGCCGGAGCTGCGGGCGCTATACCCGATTCCGTGGGTGCGCGCGCTGCTGCATACGGTGCTGGTGGCGGCATTCGTGTCCGGCGCGATCAGCGCGTCGCTGCGCTACAACAAAGCGCTCGGCGCGACGGGACTGGCGCTGGCGCTCGCGGCCTGGCTGCTGGGCGGGTCGCATGCGTCGTCGAGCGGCGAGGTTCACAACGGACCTTTCCTCGGACTGGACTGGCTGCTGCTGAATCTCATCGGATATTCCGTGGTGTTCGTGCCGATCGAACGATTGTTCCCGCTGCATCCCGAGCAGCGGACTTTCCGGCGGCAGTGGCGGGTCGATCTGATCTATTTCGCCGTGTCCGCGCTGATCGTGCAAGTGACGACGCTGCTCACGATGCGGCCGGCGATGGTGCTGTTCGATTCGGCGCGCAATGGATGGATGACGGCGCACATCGCGGCGCTGCCGTTCGTCGCGCAGTTTTTCCTGATCCTGCTGCTTTCGGATTTGACGCAGTATTGGGTGCATCGCGCGTTTCACGTGGTCCCGTTTCTGTGGCGCTTTCACGCGATTCATCATTCGGTGGAGGTGATGGATTGGCTCGCCGGATCGCGGCTGCATCTGGTGGATGCGGTGGTGACGCGCGCGATCAGTTATGTCCCGATCTACATTCTGGGATTCTCCGAGCGCGCGATGTTCGCGTATGTGGCGTGGGTGGTGATTCAGGCGACGTTCATTCACGCAAACGTCCGGTGGGAGTTCGGGTGGCTGCGTCCGGTACTGGCGACGCCCGCGTTTCATCATTGGCATCACAGCGCGGAGCGGGAAGCGGTGGACAAGAATTTCGCGGTGCATCTGCCGGTGCTGGACCGGATTTTCGGATCGTATTATTTGCCCGATCAGTGGCCGGAGTCGTATGGGTTGGCCGAGGGGGCGAGTGTGCCGGAGGGATGTTTGGGGCAGCTCGTAAAACCTTTCACAGGCTGAAGCCTGTGCAACGCAGGGGACCGGAAAGAGAGCGTACTCCAACACGAGGGGGAATTCCCAGGAGTTGCCGGTGGTGTGAGTGGGCGCCGTAGAAGACGCCAGATTTCGCAGCGAGAAATAGTCCACCGGTTGATACGGGGCGTCCAGCTCCACCGCGAAGTTGCCGTCGAGAGAGAACCGAGTAGTTGGTCCCACGGTGTACGTAGGAAAATTCGTGGTCAGAGCGCTGACACCCGCCGGAGTCATGCTATCGCGACCTTTGCCCGGGAAACGGGATCATAAGGCGCGCATTTATGGAGTCTATGTAACCTCTTCTCAAAGGCGCAAAGTCGGACGAGCACTGCCTCGCACAGTATCGTAAGTCATGCGGTCCGATCTGCGTTACGCGTTCCGGGTCCTTTCACGAGCTCCGGGATTCACTTTCGCCGTTGTAAGCGTTCTGGCGCTCGGTATTGGCGCAAATTCGGCCATCTTCAGTGCGCTCGATCAGATCGTCATTCGTCCGCTTCCCTACGCCGATCCTGACCGGCTCGTGACGCTCTGGGAAGACTTTTCATCCTTCGGCGTGGCGAAGAGTCGAGTCTCGCCGGCGACTTTCCTCGATTGGCGCCGGCGCAGCCAGGCTTTCGAAGACGTCGCCGCATACGCCGGGCCGGCCACCATGGATTTGTCCGGAGGCGGGCCGCCGGAAGAAGTCCTGGGTCAATCCGTGACGGCGAATCTCCTTTCACTACTGGGAGTGCCGACACTCCTCGGGCGTACTTTCAGGGCAGAAGAGGAACACGAAGATAGCCTGGTGGTTGTGTTGAGCCATCGCCTGTGGCAGTGCCGGTTCAGCGGCGATCGCAATCTCATCGGCCGTCCGATTCTGATGAATGGCCGAAACTATACCGTGGCCGGTGTGATGCCGCGCGGCTTTCAATTTCCCGACCGTCAGACTGAATTCTGGGTTCCCATCGGCATGTCGCCACAACTACTCGCGCGTAGGAACAGTCATTTTCTCAAAGTCGTCGGACGCCTGAGGCACGGCCGCGATCTGTCCCAAGCACAAGCCGACATGAATGCGATCGCACGCCAGCTCGCAACCGAGTTCCCCAACACCAACCAGCGCGTCGGGATCACCGTGGTTTCGCTGAAGAGCGAAGTTCTGGGCGAAAGCCGGACCATGTTCATCATTCTCACGTCCGCCGCGGTATGTGTCTTGCTGATCGCTTGCGCGAATATCGGTAATCTTTTGTTGGTGCGCGCTTCGGCCCGGCGACGCGAGATGGCCATGCGCGCAGCGCTCGGCGCCGATCCGGCACGCCTGCTCCGTCAGGTTCTGACCGAAAATCTGATGCTCGCGGCTTTAGGCGGCGGGTTCGGTCTGCTGCTGGCGGCCTGGAGTATCTCCGCGCTTGGGAAGATGGTCCCCGCCGGTCTCAACGTGGATCTGCGGCTCAATCTGCGTATGGCCGTGTTCAGCGCTGCGATTACGATTGTCAGCGCGTTGCTGTTCGGACTGGCGCCCGCAATCACATTATCGCGTGCGAGAGTTTCCAGCCGCACAGTTGTTGGCGATAGCGGCAAACTTCGTGACGTGCTGGTCGCGGCAGAAGTAGCGATCGCGCTCGTCCTGGTCATCGGCGCCGGCTTACTGATCGAAACGCTCATACATCTGCGCGCCATGGATCCTGGATTTCGTCCCGGGGGCATTCTCACGGCTGACATCAACGTGGCGTTTCCGAAATATCATGGCCGAAACCAGCGTTTCTACAGTGATGTACTGGCCCGCGTGCGCTCCATTCCGGGCGTCAAAGCCGCCGGACTGACTTCCGACCTGCCCTACATGTCGCGGGGTAACACGATGTCGATCAAAATTGAAGGCCAGCCCGTGCAGGGTGCTCTTGGGCAGGACGTGTTATTTCGTCTGGTCAGCCCTGCTTACCTGGAGACGGTCGGCGCGGAGTTAAAAGAGGGCCGGTTTTTGGAGGATCGAGATGGCGAGGACGCTATGCCCGTAGTCGTAATCAATGAAACCCTCGCCCGTCAATACTGGCCGGCTGAGAGCCCGCTCGGCCACCGTATTGACACGGGCACCGGCAATGGAAAGCAAAGGTGGATGACGATTGTCGGCGTAGTGCGAGACATTCGGGAGCGTGGCCTCGACCTGGCGTTGAAAGGAGCTGTTTACGTCCCGTTCCCTCAAACCACGATCACATTTTTTCAGCCATCCGAACTCGCAGTGCTGACGTCCAGAGAGCCGCTGAGCCTCTCAAAAGAACTGCAGCAGGCGGTCTGGTCTGTTGACAGCGATCAGCCCGTCTCGAATATTCGCAGCATGAACGCGATCGTCGAGGATGAGTTCGCCAATCGTACCGAAGTACTGAAGCTTCTCGGCGCGTTCGCAACTTTGGCGCTTCTCCTTGCAGCCCTCGGAATCTACGCCGTCTTGTCGTACGTAGTTTCGCAACGGACGCGAGAGATCGGTGTGCGCATGGCGATCGGCGCTAGCCGATGGGATATCGTGCGGACGATTCTCGGTTACTCAGCTCGTCTTACGGGGATGGGGCTCGCGGCCGGCATCGCGATCGCAATTGCAGGCACGCGTATGCTGTCTGCCCTGTTATACGGTGTTTCGCCCCTCGATCCGTCGACGTTCCTCGTCGTGCTGTTTTTACTGGCGGCCGTCGCGCTGCTTGCATCTCTTGCGCCGACCCTGCGGGCTGCCGTTGTGGATCCCGTCATCGCCTTGCGCGAGGAATAGGCAAGCGCGGTTCCGGCGGCATTGCCACGGCGACTTATTCAGTGATGCCCGTGACCTGGCGACAGCCGATTTTGGCAAGCGGCAGCTGCGGACAGTCGTTGAGAAGCAATGGACGATCGGATCACGGCTTCCCACGAGACGGTAGAGATACGCTAGAGAAGATGGACAAACAAAGTCTGCCGTGCCTCGACATTCTGGAAGCCACCCCGGAGATCCTGCGCCGCCTGATGGCCGGAGTGACAGACGCGGATGCGCGATGGAAACCGGCGCCTGAGAGGTTTTCGATTGCCGAAGTGCTGGCACACCTCTCCCACTCCGAGGGCCACTGTTACCGAATGCGGCTGGACCGGTTCCTGAGTGAACAGCGGCCGGAATTCGAGCCCGACGACGCGCAGCTTTATCTGGACCTGTATCGCGATGCCGACCCGGAGGAGGCGTTCGACCATTTCGAGGAGCAGCGGGAAACCAACATCGAGTTCATACGCGGCCTGCCTGGGTCGGACGGCAGCCGTGTCGCGCTGCACAAGGAGGCCGGGGAGATTACACTGGCGCAGATGCTGCATGAATGGGCCATGCACGACTTAGGACACATCCGGCAGATCGCGGAACTGGTGCGAGCACGCAAGTATCTGGAGGGTGCGGGACCTCTGGGAGCCTCCTACAACCTGAAGCCATGAAGAAGTTCATTCTATTGCTGGGTGTGGCGGGCGCACTCGCCGGCCAGACTTTTTATTCAAATGTCGGACCCGCAGGAGCCAATTCCTGCGCCGTGATCTCGTGACGCTTCTCGCAGCTATCGTCGAAAGGCATGGCGATGTGCCTTCCTCCAATCGCTTGGCCCACACCGCGAAGCCGTCCCGATCCCAATACAGGATTTTCACCCGGTGACGAGCGCATGCAAACCTGTCAAAGCTTCGCCGCATATCACTCGGCGGCGTGCACAGATATACGCGCACACTCGCCGGCAAGTGAATCATTGGCGCTCCCGCAACACCGCGAGCACGGTACGCAAGGTCGAGGCTTCAACGCCCGCCCCGATCTGCAAGCGCTCGCCACCGCTGAGCCACAACTTCAACCCAATGCTGTTTTGCTGGCTCGCTTCCTGGGGCTAGTTTGCAGCACGCACGGGGCTTGCAGCGGGTCAGAGTTCTCCCCTGGGGATGAAACGAAGGCGGTCGATTGCCATCATCGCACTTCTGTTTTGCCGGGGAGAGCCCAACTCAAAGCGTATGACGAGTTCGTCAAACCTCTCAATGGCCGAGTGGGGCGGTATTGAAAAGCTTAAGATTTCGGTAACGGGCAAACGGTGGTCCGCGGGCTTCCAGTGCAAGGTGGAGTTCACCGGCACTTTCCCCAATGATTGACTCGGGCGTTCCGCCACAGTCGTGTTGACCAGGATCAGTTCAAGCGACACCGTTCCCGGATGGCGGTCTCCATTAGTGATAATGACCTGAATTGTCTTACAGCAATTCAAATCGATTAACGAGCCCACATTTTCGCGTGCTTCCATCGACAGCGGCGTGAAGTCAGTCGACCTAAAGGATATTGACGCCGGATCACCACGGGACTTAAATGAATCGGGCGGCAATCCTCCGTCGGACGTTCTGAAAAACCAGTATGCTCCGAAGAACGGGATGGTTACTGGCTTGCTCCTCTTGATATTTCCATCCGTATCGAGGACACGCCCTCTGGGCACCGGAGGCACGATCGTAACGTAATCCTTCAGTGGGGGCCAGAGAATCACTCCGGAATAGGACCCGCCAATTGCTACCGGAGCTGAGTTTCTTTCCGATGGCCTGCCTGACCTGCGCGGACCTGTGGCCAATACAGTCTCTTCATTCCCGAACAGCGCGTGAAGTGCGGAATATGCCGCTTGACTCAGTCCGGTGTCAGTTTGCTTCACATCGCCATCACTACTCCGATGCTGAGCGGTGTTGGCTAGAAGCGCACTCAAGATTGCCCGAACAGCTTTGAACAAATTTCGTTGCGGCGATTGAGCACCGGGACGCCCCGGCCATCGCTCTTCAGGCGATAGCTGCCGCGGTGGTCGATCATTACTACCATCATCGGCGCTTTCGATTGCGAGGTATGGTGTCAATCCAGCCGCGGTAAAAGCCAGAGCAAATCCGACGGCTGAAAGCAATCGAATTGCGTGCGATGGGAGAGTGCGGGCCCGGCACTTGTCCGATGTGTTGGTTGATTTGTAAAACCAAGTGATCAAGGCGATACCCACACCCATCGCCGCGGAGGCCGGACGTGGCTGTCCTGCGACAACGCCGGCTAGCGCACACTGGAGACAGAACGCGGCGGATATCATTGCGGGGAGACGGATGAAGCCTCCGGATACCGGCGTTTCCCCGGAGGCTTCCAACCGTCTGTGGTAGCCGTATATCAGTGTCGTCACGCTTGCAGCCAATACAGCGGCCATCCAGATGGACCAGTTCGATCGCTGAGCCGCAAAAACCAGCACTGGTGCGAACCAGCCGGCAACGCCACAGAACTGCAACATGACTACGCTGAAACCCATGTTGGATTTCGCTGGTGTTATAGCATGAACGCCTACAAACGCGACGGCGCTAGCCGCGATAATCATCAGGACGTACTTTGTTGAGATTGCCAGTGCTGCCGAACCTGATAACGTCTGTGGCCGCGGCACAGGGCACATCATCGATGAAATGCTCACCGCTGCGACAAATCCGGCCAACAGCGGGAGCCAATCGAGGACTGGGGAAGACGGCGGCTGCCCGTAAGTGTCGAGACAGCGCAGGTCCGTTTCACTCATGACAGGACTCGCGTAGCCATTTCCACGTTCACAACGTCCGGCGCAGGTTGAGGTACCCGACAGATACAGACACCACCTCTTGTCCATGTGTTCCGGACGGAAATTGAGGGAACCGAGATTGGAATTCGATATTCGTGACCTAACTATTGCCGGCTGGCCGTTCTCCGAGCGCGTCTCGCAAGGTCTTCTTCAGCGCCTGCTCGCCTGGAGTTTTTCCGCCGGTTTCGAGCCATGCTTGAAGCTTCCCCACGGTTACCGCGTGCACTATTTCCGGCGCCTTCACTGTGACGCTAAGCCGTGTTGTAGGACCAAACGCAACCTCGGCGAAACCGGCGCGACGGAACTCGACGAGCGCGCGTACGCACGCCCCATAAAGCGATGCGGCGGAAACCTCGACCGAATGCTCCACCCGTTCGCCGTCGATGAACGAGACTCGGCACAGCCGGGAGGCCATGAGGCGAGTATATCACCGCAGGCGAAGAGGGGGCGAAGGCGAGCATTGCAGGACGCCATGACGCGAGTGTAACGCTGCAGGAGAAATGCTGGGCGAAGATGAGCGCGCTCTATTGGCACCGAAGTGCGGTGATCGGATCGACAGAAAGGGCGCGACGCGCCGGGACCACACTCGCAGACGCCGCGATGCTTAGCAGCATGAGCGCCAACCCCAGAAACGTCGGCGGGTCGTAGAAAGGTATGCCGTAAAGAAGGTCGCTCGCGCCCGGGAAACTGAGGCTTGTATGGAGCAGCCATGAAAGGCCCGCAGCACCGGCAATCCCAAACGCGATTCCGATCAGCACCGGACGAAGACCCTGAAAAACGACGGCCTTCAGCACTTCGGCGGATGTCGCGCCCAAAGCGACGCGGATGCCGATTTCCTTAACGCGCTGGCTCACCAGAAATGCCATCACGCCGTAGATCCCCACCGCGGCTAACGTCACCGCCAGCACCGCCAGAAGCGTACCAATCATTGCCAGCAGCCGCGCGAGCGATCTGTGAATCCGCAGCGGGCCATCCTCCAAACTGACGAACGACATCCCCGGCAGCAGGGTAGCGTCGATGCTCCGGAAGGCCGCGCGCACCGACTCCGCCGCGGTTTTCACATCGCCTTGAGCGCGTACCAGCATCGCGTAGGAATCCGTAGCGCTTGTGGGCAAGTAAACGTGGACGGGATCGATGCGAGTCAGATTTGCGAAGCGGACATCCTTGACAATTCCGATGACTTCAAATTCGGTGAGGTTGCCCCGGAAATTCAAATCCAACTGGAACCGTTGCCCGAGAGGGTCTTCTCCAGGCCAGAACCGGGCAACCGCCGATTCACTGATGACGGCGACGCGCGCGCTCTTCGCGGCGTCTTGGGGCGTGAACGAACGACCCCGCAAGAGCGCGATGCCCAGAGTGTCAAAATATGTGTCGGACGCGTAGCTGGCCAGAGTGCGCCCGCGCAAAGTGGAATGCCCCTTTTGGACGACGATCGGCGGAGTCCACGTGCCCAAGAAGGGTGCATGGCCGAGCGCTGCGTTCCTGACCGCCGGCAGCATCCGAAGGCGATCCAGCACACGGCGTTGCATGGCGGCCGCGTTGGCCGGGGTGCTGCCGAAGCCGGCGGACACCAGGAAGACGCGACGTGTCTCGAGTCCGGTCACGGTCGTTTGAGATCGAATCATGCCGCGGACCAACAGTCCGGCGACGATCAGCAGCACCATGGAGACGGTCACCTGCGCGGCGACCAACGCCGATCGCAGGCGCGAACGAGTCAGGCGCGAGCCGAACACACTGCTCTCATCCTTTATCGCGGCCGTGAGGCCGGCCTTGGTACAGCGTAGCGCCGGTGAGAGTCCAAACGCGATTGCGGCCAGGATCGAGATTGCAAACGTATAAGTGAAGACCCGAATATCCGGGCTCAGGTTAACGTTTACGATCAACCCTCCGGTGAGCGGGCCCGCGAGAATGCCCTCGATCACGACCCACAACAGTTTGCTGGACCAGACCGAAAGAAAAAATCCCAGCGTCCCGCCGAGAAGCGACAGCAGCACGCTTTCTGTGAGCAAGTGGCGCACCACGCGGCCGCGGCTGGCGCCGAGCGCGAGGCGGACGCCGATCTCCTGCCGCCGTGCCGCACCGCGGGCGAACAGCATATTCGCGATATTCGCGCACGCCACCAATAGCACCAGGCCCACGATGGCCAGCAGCGCCGCCACGACGGTCTGAAATCGAGGATCTTCCGTGTTGCCGAGAAAAGAGGTGTGTTGCAGAGTGACTGCTTTGGTCCGGTCCGACGCCTGGTAAGAAGCCGCGAACCGGCGGATGAGGGCGTCAGCCTCAGCCTGTGCGCGTTTCAGCGGAATCGACGCCTTCAGGCGCGCCAGGAGTTGCAACTGCATCAACTTCGGTTCGTTCCGCCAGTCATGTCCCGGCGACAGTTCCTTCTGCATGGACAATGGCGCCCAAAAGTCTGGAGTTTGCAGAGCGACCGAGGCGCCGGTGAATTTTTCCGGAGCAATGCCGACAATCGTGACAGCCACACGGTTCATTACAACGGCGCGTCCGAGAATGAGCGGATCGCCGTTGAAGCGGCGGCGCCAGAAGGAATCGCTGAGAACAATTGCAGGCGTTGCTGAATGTTCGTCATCCGGAAAGAAAGTTCGCCCGATCTGGGCAGCCACGCCGAGATCCGCGAAGTAGTTCGCTGAAACAAGTTCGCCCCGCAAATTCTCGGTGACGATAGATCCCGATTGAGCGTCGTTCCGGATTTCGGCGAAAACGTGAATCGGCCAACTCGCCGCGACCAGACCCGCGAATACATCGTTGTGGTCCCGGCAGTATATGAATTCCGGATACGAGAACGCATACTGGAGGTCTCCGAAGTATCCGCGCTCGAACCACCGTTCCAGCCTGACGACGTGGTCCGGATCGGCCACCGGCAACGGCTTCAGTGCGAGCGCGTTGTAGGCGGTGAAAAATGTAGAGTTGACGCCGATGCCCAGCGCCAGCGTGGCGATCGCGACCAGCGTGAATCCAGGGTTATGCAACAGGCTCCGGCAGGCGTGGCGAAGGTCCTGCCAAGCCTGCTCCAGCCAAACCAGAGACCATGCATCGCGGCTGAGCTCTTTGGCACGGGCAATGCTGCCGAAGGCTCGCCGGGCGGCCTGGCGCGCCTGCTCCGGATCCATTCCGCGACGCTCAAACTCATCCGAGAGGAGCAGTAAATGAGAGCGTAGTTCCCGATCCAAATCCTGCTCGCAAGATTCGCGCCGAAAGTAGGTGTGGAGTTTCGCAATCAGCCGCCGCCAATGTCTCATCGCTTAAGATTCCCCGGTTGCGAGAAGTTGTTCGACCAAACCCGCCAGCTTTCGCCAGCGCCGGGTTTCCTGATCGAGCGCTCTGCGGCCGGCCGGCGTGATCGAGTAATATTTCGCTTCCCGGTAGTTCTCGGTCTTCCTCCAGGCGCCCTTGATAAAGCCCTGCTGCCCCAGCCGGACCAGAGCCGGGTACAGAGTACCCTGGTTGAGATTGAGCGAATCGTTCGAAACCTGCTGGAGCCTGGTGGCGATCCCGTAGGCGTGTTGCGGACCCATGCTGGCCAGCGTACGCAGGACGATTAAGTCGAGCGTGCCTTGCAGTATCCGGATACTCTCTCTTCGCTCGCTAGACATCCAAGTGGAGTGCCATAATCAGTCTCTGGCAACTCTACTTGATTGTCAAGTGGAGAAAATGTTAACGGCGGTGGCGGCTTTGTCCCGGCTGGTTTGGATTACTTCCGGTATTGCCCGCCGCTGACCTGTTCCATCCAGTCGACAACCTTGCCGTCGAGCTTTTCCTGAATGGCGATGTGGGTCATGGCCGTCGCCGGGGTGGCTCCATGCCAGTGCTTCTCGCCGGGCGGGAACCAGACCACATCACCGGGGCGGATCTCCTCGACGGGTCCGCCCTCGCGCTGCACCCAGCCGCAGCCAGACGTGACGATGAGGGTCTGGCCGAGCGGATGCGTATGCCATGCAGTCCGCGCGCCCGGCTCGAACGTGACGCTCGCGCCTTGAACAAGCGCGGGATCAGGCGCCTGAAAAAGAGGATCGATCCGTACCGTGCCAGTGAACCACTCCGAAGGCCCTTTCGCGGAAGGTTGTGAGCCGACTCGTTTGATCTCCATATCTGTACTCCCTCTCTTTTTT
>Ga0066710_100005133_pt1 | contig 11839 bp, 12 predicted proteins | sample GraSoiAngelo_159_FD_79666 | JGI IMG/M metagenome (GOLD analysis project Ga0066710, IMG submission 79666) | Grasslands soil microbial communities from the Angelo Coastal Reserve, California, USA - 14_1009_16_40cm | ecosystem: Environmental > Terrestrial > Soil > Grasslands | place: USA... | reverse complement strand
TCGGCGCTCCCTTCGCGCGCGATCGCGACGGCGCCGCTCGCGAGCCGCAGAGCGGCCTCGATCGAATCGGCGATGCGCGAGCGCGCGTCCGAGGTCGCCGTGAGGCGATCCACCACGACGTCGACGTCGTGACGGCGCTGGCGCGCCAGCTTGGGCAGCGGGTCGAGCTCGGTCCACTGGCTGTCGATTCGAGCCCTCAGGTATCCTTGGCGACGCACCGCCTCGAGCTCCCTCCTGTACTCCCCTTTGCGACCGCGCACCAGAGGAGCGAGCAACGTCACACGCTGCCCGCCACACTGGGCGATCACCTGGTCCACCATCTCCTCGACGCTCTGGCGCGCCATGCGCGTTCCGCATCGCGGACAATGCTGGACCCCGAGGCGTGCGAACAGGAGGCGCAAGTAGTCGTAGATCTCGGTCATCGTCGCGACCGTGGACCGCGGATTCGAGCCGGCGCTGCGCTGCTCGATCGCAATCGCCGGCGAAAGCCCGTCGATCGCATCCACCTCGGGCTTCTCCATCTGGCCGAGGAACTGCCGGGCGTAGGCGGAAAGGCTCTCCACGTAACGGCGCTGGCCCTCGGCGTACAGGGTGTCGAAGGCGAGCGAGGACTTGCCCGAGCCGGAAACGCCGGTGATGACGATTAGGCTCTGGCGAGGCAGGCGCAGGGTGAGGTTGCGAAGATTGTGCTCGCGCGCGCCGCGGATCACGATGTCGGTGAGCCCCGACCGATCCGCTGACGCGCGACGCACGGGGACCGGGGCAGCCTTGTCTGGCGCGGGCGTCACGCGCATGTCCTGGGTGCCGGTCGACATGACGCGACTATAGCAGCCCCGTCGAGCGATCGCCCGGCGCCGCGGATCGAAATCCTCGAGCCGCGGCGGCTACTCGTAACGCAAGGAGTCGACCGGATCGAGGCGTGACGCGCGCATCGCGGGATACAGGCCGAAGAACACGCCGACCGCCGCCGAGAACAGCAGTCCGGTCACCACCGACCAGGTCGAGACGTAGGTCGGCAGACGACTCGCGGCGTGGATGGTCCACGAGATCGCTGCGCCGAGCAGGATCCCGATCGCTCCACCGCCCGCCGTGAGCCCCACGGCCTCGAGGAGGAACTGCAGCAGGATCGCCTTGCGGGGCGCCCCCAGCGCCTTGCGCACTCCGATCTCCCGAGTGCGCTCGGTGACCGCGACCAGCATGATGTTCATCACCCCGATTCCTCCCACCAGGAGCGAGATCGAAGAGACCAACGCCATCAGCGCGAAGATACCGCCGGTGACCGCGTTGTAGAGGGACATGAAGGCGTCGTCAGTGAACACCACGAAATTGTTCGGCTTGTTGCTCGGCAGGTGACGCCGGATGCGCAGCACTTCGATGATTTGCTGCTGCGCGACCTCGCTCTGCTCGGGCGAGGCGGCGATCGCGTCCAGGAACAGCTCCCCGCGCTTCGGGAACCACGGCGGGGCCTCTTGCGGCACCGGGAAATACTTGTCGATCGTGGTATAGGGAATGGCGGCCACCTCATCGAAGTTGTTACCGAGCATCTTGCCCTTGGGCTCGAATTCGCCGATCACGGTGAACGGGATCCCGTTGAGGTGGATGCGTCGGCCGAGGCCGCTGCCCCCGCCGAACAGCGTCTCGCGCGTGTCCTTGCCCAGCACCGCGACGTTGGCGTGGCGCAGCACCTCCTCCTCGGTGAAGAAGCGGCCGTGCGCCAGGTCGTAGCCATGGGTGGTGAGGTAGTTCTCGTTCGTGCCGTAACAGAACGTGCGGCGCGTGGTCTTGCCCCGGTACGATAGCTTGATGTCGGTCCACGACCACTTGAACGGGGCGATCGCCCGCACCGCCGGAGACGTCGTCAGGATCGCCGCCGCGTCGTCCATGGTGAAGGCTTTGCGCTGCTTCAAGCTGTCCGGCACGTCGTCCGAGAACTGGATTCCGGGGCGGATGCGCCGGATGTAGATCGTGTTGTTCCCGAACGCCTGGATGCTCTGCTGGAAGGAGCGCTGGAAGCCATTGATCAGCGCCACCATGCCGATCACGGTGCCGACCCCGATCACGATCCCGAGCAGCGCCAGCACGGAACGCAGGCGGTTGGCCACCAGGGCTCGCGCCCCCATCGCCATGGTTTCACGCAGCAGGAACCAATTCATGGCTACTCGTAGCGCAAGGCTTCGATCGGGTCGAGGCGCGCCGCCCGCCAGGCCGGATAGGAGCCGAAGAAGATACCGATCAACGCCGACATCATGACGCCCAGGAACAACGCCGGCACACTGACCGCCGTGGGGAGCGGCGTCACGGCTCCCGCCAGCACCGCGAGCCCGACGCCCGCCAGGATGCCGAGCAACCCGCCGCTCAAGGACAGGGTGGTGGATTCGACCAGGAATTGGGCCAGCACGTCGCGGCGCCTCGCCCCCATCGCCTTGCGGATCCCGATCTCGCGGGTGCGCTCGGTCACCGAGACCAGCATGATGTTCATGATCACGATACCGCCGACGATGAGCGAGATCGCCGCGACGCCGATCGTGACGACGAAGATCCCGCCGGTGAGGTTGCGGTAGAGCTCCATGATGTTCTCGGACTCGGTGATGCCGAAGTTGTCCTTGGCCCGTGGACCGAGGTGGCGCCGGCCCCGCAGCACGTTGCGCACCTCCTGCTCCGCGACCGGCATGGACGCTTGGTCCATCGATTTGACCGCGACGCCGAACGACCCGCGCTCCTGCTTGTATTTCTGGAAGGTGCGGACGGGAATCGCCGCGAAGCGGTCCTGGCTCTGTCCGAGCAGCTTGCCCTTCTGGGCCATCACGCCGATGACCTCGTAATTCTCCTCTCCGAGCCGGATCTGCTTGCCGATCGGGTCGAGCCCCGAGAACAACTCGTCCGCGACCTCGGAGCCCAGCACACAGACCAGGCGCCGACGCTGGTCGTCGACGTCGGTGAACAACCTCCCGGCGCCCAAGGTGTAGTCGTCGACCACCTCGTAGCCTGCGGAGCGCCCGCGAATCGCCACCCCGCGCACCTGTTTGTTCCGGTAGTGGGCGATCGCGGAGCCGTCGGCCATGGCGATCACCGTGGCCGCGTGCGGCACCCCGGCGCGCAGTGCATCGGCGTCGTCCAGCGTGATCGGCGGGCGATCCTTGACCTCTTCCCATTGCTCCTGGCTGGTGACGAAGCCGTACGGATCCACCCAGAACACGTTGGCGCCGGCGTTCAGCAATTTCTGGGAGACGTAACGGTTGAGGCCTTCGACGAACGAGAGCACTGCGATCACCGACATCACGCCGATGATCGTGCCGAGCAGCGTGAGGAACGATCGCAGCTTGTTCGATCGCACTGCCCCGAGGGCGATCCCGACGCTCTCGCGGAGGTTCATCGGGCCGCCGCCGAGGTCGCGGCCGCCTGAGGCGTGTCGCTCTCGATCTTGCCGTCCCGCATCCGCACCACGCGCCGGGCGTGGCGGGCGATATCGGCTTCGTGCGTCACCAGGATCACTGTGTTGCCCTGGTGCCAAATGTTCTGGAAAGCCGCCATGATCTCCTCGCCTGTCGCGGTGTCGAGATTCCCGGTCGGCTCGTCGGCCAGGATGATGCTGGGCCGATTCACCAGCGCCCGCGCGATCGCCACGCGCTGGCGTTGTCCGCCGGATAGCTCGTTCGGCTTGTGCTTGATCCGGTCGGTGAGGCCCACCAGATCGATCGCCTCGCGGGCGCGTTTGCGGCGCTCCTCGTGGCGGACCCCGGCGTAGACCAGCGGGAGCTCGACGTTGTGAAGCGCGTCGGCGCGCGCCAGCAGGTTGAAGGTCTGGAACACGAAGCCGATCTCCTGGTTCCGGATGCGGGCGAGCTCGTCGTCGGAAAGCTTGCCGATCTCCTTGCCTTTGAGCTGGTAGGAGCCGCCGCTCGGCGTGTCGAGGCAGCCGATGATGTTCATCAGGGTCGACTTGCCGGAGCCCGAGGGACCCATGATCGCGACGTACTCGTTGGCATCGATGTCGAGGTCCACGCCGTTCAGGGCATGGACTTTTTCGCTTCCGACCTCGTAGATGCGGTGGAGACCGCGGATCGTGATCAGCACCGGGGCCTCACTTCTTGGCCTTCGGACCACCGCCGGTCTCGCGCTTCACTTTGCTGCCAGGCTTGAGCTCGCGCAGCGCCTTGTAGGGTCCCGAGACGATCGATTCCGCCGCCTTCACGTCCCCGAAGATCTCGATCATGGTCTCGCTGGCCAGGCCGGTGCGCACCGGGACGAACTTGGCGACGCCGTCGCGGACCACGAACACGCCGGTGATCTCCTTGTCGCGCTTTCCGACCGTGTCTTCCTCGGCTGCCGCCGCTTCGCTGCGACGCTGCTTGCGCTCCGTGCGCTTGTGAGCCGCGCGCTCCAGCTCGCGCTCGGTGCGCACCACCACCGCCTGGATCGGAACCGCGGTTGCCTTGGCCTTGGTCGCGGTCTCGATCTCGACGTCCGCGGTCATGCCCGGACGCACCTGCGGGACGCTCTGGTCGAACACCACCTTGACTTCGAAGTTCGTCTGCCCCTCGGGCACCGCCGAGCCACCGACCCCGCGCTTCGCGGTGCTGCCGATCTCGGTCACCGTGCCGGGGAACGACGTATCGGGAAGCGCGTCGACCGTGATCTTGGCCTTCTGCCCGAATTTCATGTCGACCACGTCGCTCTCGTCGACGTCGGCCTTCACGAGCATGCGAGAAAGATCGGAGACCGTCAGGATCTGGGTGCCGGGATTGTTCATCGTGCCCATGATGACGACCTCGCCCTGCTCCACGTTGAGAGCGCTCACCACGCCGTCGAAGGGGGCGACGAAGCGGGTCTTGCCGAGGTTGTCCAGGGCGCCCTGCAGCGCGGCCTCGGAGCGACCGACCTCCTCGCTGGCGCTCGTGGCCGTGGCGTGCGCGGTCTCGTAGCCCGAGGTGGCCTGGTCCCATTCCGCCTGGGACAGCAGTTTCTGATCGTACAGCGCCCGCTGGCGCGTGAAGTTCGCCTCCACCACCTTGAGAGCGGAACCGGCCTCCCGGTTGCGGGCGCGTGCCGTCGCCAGCGCCGCGCGCGCCTGCCCCGCGGCGCTCCGGTACTGGGTGTCGTCCAGCTGTAGCAGGAGCTGGCCCTTCTTGACGTGATCCCCCTCCTTGACCGCCAACTTCACGATCTTTCCCATGATGTCGGCGCTGATCTTCACCTGCGTCTTGGGCTCGATCTTGCCCGGGGCCCGCACCCGGGCGGTGATGTCCTCGACGCGCACGCGCGCGAGCTGCACCGGCACGGTGTTGCCCGAGACCTGGCGGCGGACGTTGACTGCAACGAGCACGATCAGCAGGACCGTCCCCAACCCGATCCAGAGCCATTTCTTCTTCATGCGTTGTGCGCTCCTTCCGGCGCTGTCACTCGGCTCGCCCGCGAACCCGGTCGAGCTGTGCCTCGGCCACGCGGATGGCGGCCAGTGCCGAGACCCCGTCACTCTGCGCCCGCTGCAGCTGCACCTGTGCGTCGATCAACTCCAGCACGGTGGCCGAGCCCACGTTGTATTTCTCCTGCGTCAACTTGAGATTCTCGGTCGCCGATTCGAGCGCTCGCCGGGCCACCTTGTCGCGCTCCACGGCCTCGCGGTAAGCGATCAGCGCTTGGTGCACCTCGCTCTCGAGGTTGCGCCGCAGGGCGTCGCGGTCGGCTCGGGCGCGCATCACCTGAGCTCGCGCGGAGGCGATCCGCGAATCCGTTTGCAACCCGTCGAAGACGTTCCAGTTGAGCGCCACCTGCCCGCTGAACTGGCGATCGGTCTCGGATGAGGAGCCCGCCTTGCCCGGCGTGAAGAGCGGCGGCGCCCCGGGCGGGTCGATGCCCGAGGTCGATCGGGAGCGGGTGTTGAAATCCACCGAAGCAGACGCGGTGACGTACGGAAGCCTCGAGAAACGCGCCGAATTGAGACGGGCCTGCGCCGCCTTGACGTCGGCATCCGCGGCCTTGATGTCTGGACGTGCGCTCGAGGCCTCGCTCAGCAGACGCCCCTCGTCGTAGTCCTGCGGCTCGACGGCCAGCACCGTGTCGACCTCTCCCATCTCCGTCTCTTTGACGCCCACCAGCCCCGCCAGCGTGATGCGCTGGACGATCACCGTCTGCGACGCGGTGAGGGAGTCGAGCTCGCTCTGGGCGGTGCGCACCTGCGCCTTGAGCAGATCGCTCCGGGAGACCGATCCGACCTCGAACAGGGCGCGCACGCGACGCTCGTCGTCGCGCGCCAGGTGCAGGGCTCCGGTGGCCACCTGGGCGAGCCGCACGGCTTTGACCACCTCGTAGAATTGCCGGCGCGCATCCAGAGCGACCTGGCTGCGGATCGCATCGCGCGACAGTCGGGCAGCCTTGAGCGCCCCGCGCGCGGACGAGAACCCCGCGATCGAGGACAGATTGAGGAACGACCACGAACCGCCGACCGAGGGCGTGGTCCCATAGGCCACAAAGTCGCTGCTGATGGTGGGTGTCAGGCCGCCGCCCACGTTACGCCCGCCCTTCTCGTTGCTGATGTCGGTGCCGAAGCGGCTCAGGCTGGCCGAAAGGTGCGGCAGCAGGGGTGACCAAGCCCCGTACATCCCGCCCCGCGCGTCGAGCAGGTTCGCCTCGGCACCGATCACCTGGATGTTCTGCCGGAGCGCGAGCTGCACCGCCCTGTCTGCGGTAAGGGTTTCGCCGCCCGCGACGATCGCCCACAGAGCGCTCGCGGCAGCCGCGAGCCCGTAGGCCTTCCACCCCGCTCTCGTCATGCGCGTTTCTCCCGAATCGTATCCGAGGGACGTCCGTCGGAACGTGCCGTGCCTACGTCCGAAAAGCCGAAAAGTTACAGGTCCTTAGGCCGCGGGGGTGAAGAGGCCCGCCATCGCCCCCATGAGGACCGCCAGTGCCAGATAGAGTCCGCCCATCACCCAGGCCACGGACTTGCGAGGGGCCCCCGAAAGGGCCGTGGCACCCAGGATCACGACGACCAGCGTCCAGATCGCGAACGGACCGAGAGCGTCGAGGAACGCGGTGAGCGCGGCCTGCAGCTTGCTCGGCGTCTCCGCCGGGGGCAGCAGGATGCCCCAACCCGTGTGGATGTCCTTGTAGCTCTCCTTCGCCCAGGCGAGGCCCGCCCCCAGGATCTGCGCTGGAATCAGGATCAAGCTCGACCAGGTCACGATCTCGAGCGCATGGCGATAGCGGAGCTTGGTGCCGAGTACGAAGCCGACCCCGAACCAGACGCCGAGCGCCATCGCGAGGTAGATGACCGGGAGAAAGAACGCCGTCTGTCCGGCGGTCATCGCCATTCCGGCGGGGCTGCGCATGAAGCTCTCCATCTTGTCGAGCTGCTCGGCGCGCATCTGGCCGTTGTCCGCCGCTTGCTCCCACTTCTCGGTCACCATGGGAACGATCGCCCGATCGTAGAGGAGCAGGTTCAGGGCGACCCCGCATAGGACCGTGACGAGCATGGGGAACCACCATCGCGACCGGCTCTCGAGGCCGACCCATGCGGCGGCGGGACGCGTAAACACCGCGGCGGTGCGCTGAAACACGTTCAGCGACGGTGGGCCAGGAACTAGGACGGCGGCGGCCGGAGCCGCCTCACTGGTTTCCATGACGGGCTCCATCATGCGAGGGGACACGTGAGCAAACACCAGCCAGGCAGGCTACCGAGCGGGCCGCACCATGGTCAAATGAGCCTCGACAGGCGCGGCAAAAGTGGGCATCCGGCGCGGCAGGACGCGGCGCGCCCACACGCACCGGAAGTCATGCAACGGAACCGCCAGCGCCGGCTTAAGGATCAGTGCAGGGTGAACTTGACTGGTACCGCCACCCAGACAGCCACCGGCTTGTTGTTGGATAGCGCGGGCTTGAAAACCCACTGTCTCACGGCGGTCACGGCCGCGGCATCGAGCATCGCCACCGACTTCACGACCTTGGTGTCCTTGACCTTCCCATCCTTGCCGACCAGGGCCTGGACCACGACCGTGCCGTCGACGCTCGCCTCGCGCGCCAAATCGGGATAAATGGGTTGGACCTTGGTCACCGCCTCGGGAAGCTCCTCGACGTAGACGTACTCGCCGAATTTGGGCAGCTCCTCTTGGCTAGGTGGCGCGACCACCAGGTTGTCCCCTTCGTTCGAGACCCCCGGAGTCGCCGCCGAGATTTCCTCTTGCGAGGCGATCGTCTCTTCAGGCGGCGCTTCGGCATCGGGCACCGGCACCGGCACCGCTACCGTGGGCGGCGCCACCGGCTGCGCGATCGCCACCTGCGGCGGCGGCGTGTTCTCGGTCAAGGGCGGGGGCGCCGCGAGCTCGCGGTACGGCACCACGATCACCTTGGTCTCGTGGGGACGGTTGCGCAAGAACGTGCTGGTTCCGAACGACAGCAGGAAGACGACCAACCACGCGATGCTCCCCACCAGGATGCCGCGGAACATGTACCGCCGCGCGACTTCCTTGAGCTCGGGAGCCCCGTAGGGCATCAGGTGAAACAGAGCTTCCTGTGCCTTCACAGCGGCTCGACCTCTTTCTTCTCTTCGGGAGTCAGGGTCTGGAGCGAGAAGCGCGTCAGGCTGACGAGGTCGAGCTCGTCGATGATGTTCACCATGTTGGCGAACTTGGCGTCACGGTCGATCCGGACGATGACGATCTTCTCCTTGTTCCCCTTGTAGGGCTGGAACACCGTGGTCAGCATCTTGACGTCGGTGCGCGCCCACGGGTCGTCGGCGTTTCTCCAGTAGGCGCGATCGTCCGGCAGCACTCGCACTTCGAGCACCTTGGACTTGGCCACGTCGACCTTGATGTCTTCCTTGGGCGGTAGGTTGATCTCGAGGGCCTGGGGCGTGCGGAAGACCGTCGTGACCATGAAGAAGATCAGCAGTAGGAATGCCACATCCACCATGGGCGTCATGTCGATGCGAACGCCCACCCTGCGGCGCGGACGTCTGAATCCGCTCTTCTTCCTGCCGCTACTCCTGGTTTGTGGGGTGTCGACTGCCCCCATGGATCCCTCACCTCCTCCGGTCTATTTCCTCTTCTTGAAGAGCCCGCCCGAGCCCCCTTCCAGTTCGGTCTGGACGTTGAACCGTGGAGCGTTGGCCTGCTGCAGGGCCGACATCATGTCGGCCATGACGCCGTACGGGGCGTCCTTGTCCATCTTCACGATCATGCGGGCGCCCGGGTTCGCCGAGCGCGCGGTGGTCAGCACCGCCCCCATATCGGTCTTCACGGCCTCCTGAGGGATCTCGCGCGTGACCTCTTGACCGCCTTGCCTCCAGATCACACGTACGTGCGGCTGGTTGTTGTATTCCGGCTTGGGCGCGGTAACGGCGATCGTGATGATGTCGGTTTCGGGGGACTTGGCTTCGGAGTTCGACTCCGGGAGGGTGATCTTGTCCCTCTCGGGTGGCTTGAATTGGGTGGTGGTCATGAAGAAGATCAGCAGCAGGAATGCGACGTCGACCATCGGCGTCATGTCGATGCTGATGCCGATGCGGCGTTTCTTCTTCAGCATGCCGGCGCTCCCCTAGCGCTTGTCGGAGGCCGAAGCCGCCAGCAGCTGCACAGCCTCGTAGGATGCCTCGTCCATCATGTAGTTGAAGTTGTCGACCCGTGTCACGAACACGTTGTATGCGACGATTCCGGAGATCGCGGCGAACAGGCCGCCGGCGGTGTTGATCAGAGCCTCCGAGATACCGACCGCCAGCTTGGCGGCGTCCACGGCGCCGGTATGGCCGAGCGCGGCGAAGGATCGGATCATCCCGATCACGGTTCCGAGCAGCCCGATCATCGTGGCGATCGAAGCGATGGTCGAGAGCGCGATCAGGTTGCGTTCGAGCAGCGGCACTTCGAGGCCGTTCGCCTCCTGAATCGCCGTCTGGGTCTCGGCGACGATCTTCTCCTTCGGGGCGCCTTCGGAACGAAGCTGTTGATAGCGCTCCAGGCCGGCCCGGATCACGTTGGCCGCCGAGCCACGCTGGTGGCCGCACAGCTCGATCGCGCCCGCCACGTCGCCGGTGTGGAGGCGCTTGCGGACGTTGATGAGGAAGTCGGGCAGGGGCCCGCGGCCGCGCGCCTTCTTGAGGCTCCAGATGCGCTCGATGATGAACGACGTCTGGAGGATGATGAGCATGATCAGGGCACCCACCAGCGGGCCGCCCTGTTTCATCTGATTGCCCACGTCGCCGAGCAGCGGCAGGGAGAAATAGATGCCGTACGAGATCACCGCGGCAAGCGTGAAGCCGACGGGTACGATGAAACGATTCAAGGTCTGTTTCCTCCCCTATCGCCCTGCGAGCCGACCGTCGGGGCCAGCTTCGGTGTCAAGAGCGCGAGTGGGGCATTCCCACCCGCATGCGGGCCCGGTCCCTCCCGGGCCCTGGGTTCCAGCGCCTGCGACGGCCGCCGTGCTCAGACCGAAGGCGCTTCCTCGACCGCGAACGCGGCGATCGCTTGATCCTCGGTCTCGTGGTGGTCGAACACCTTGATGAGCCTGGTCATCGTGAACAGGTCCTTGATGCGCTTGCTCAACTCGCACAGCTTGATTTCGCCGCCGCGGCCACGATAGTTGCTGTAGCCGCGCATCAACACGCCGATGGCGATCGAATTGAGAGCCTGGCATTCTGCCATGTTCAGGATGAGGCGGGTGTTGCCGAGGCCCGCCTCGTCCGTGATTGCCTTCTGGAACTCGTCCGTTTCTCGGTCCCCGAAGAAGCTGCCTTTCAGGGACAGGACCGTGATGCTGCGGACCTGCTTGCGTCGAATCGACACGATGCCCCCTCGGACGGGCGCCCGCAGGCTTCCTAGACCGACTTCGGCTCCGCGAAGCTCGCGATCGCCTGCTCCTCGCTGGGATAGACGTCGAAGACGAGGGACAGCTTCGTGATCACGAAGATGTTCTCGATCCGCTTGTCGACGGCGCACAGTTTCATCTGGCCACCCCGCCTCACGTAGTTCGTGTGGGCCGAGATCAGCACGCCAAGAGCCGTCGAGTTCAAGTGCTGCGTGTCGGCCAGGTTGACGATGAGGTGCTTGTTGCCGCTCTCGCCGAGCTGCTTGATCGTGCGTTCGAGCTCGTCCGTCTCATCGCCACCGGTCAGGTAACCCTTGGGCGCGAGGATGGCGATGCTCTCGACCTGCCGCTGCCTCATGATCAACCTCCCTTGGGACTCGCGACCCCGCCGCTCAAGACCTTCACGCCCTTGTTCGCTTCGGGCTGGCTGGGGTCCAGCGCCAGCGCCCGCCGATATGCCTCCACCGCCTTCGGACGATTCCCCGCGTTCTGATACCCCTGCCCCGACCACACCCAGGCCTGCACGAACTGGGGGTCGAGTACTACGGCACGCTCGAGATGCGTCGTCGCCCCGCTCCAGTTCTTCTCCAGCAGGAGATAGTAGCCGAGCTGAGCCCGAGCCTTGCTGGCCAGCTTGCTGGAATCGTCGAGCGCGATCATTCGCTCGAAGGCCTTCCGCGCCTCGGCCAGGGACTTTTGTTGATCGTACAAGACACCGAGCCAGAAAAACCGATCCGCCCGGCTGGTGTCGATCTCGGCCGACTTCTGCAGCGCCGCCAGAGCTTCGGGGTACCGCTTCAACTCCTTTTGACACAAACCGATATAGTAGTAAGCCTCGCCGCTGCGGGGGTCAAGAGCGATTCGCCTCTGGAACACGGCGAGCGCCCCCGCGTAATCCTGCTTCCGGAAGCGCATCTTGCCCATCTCGTTCAGGGCGAACTTGGCATCGCCGGTCGTGGAATCCTTGTCCACGATGGTGCGGTAGATCGAGTCAGCCCGGTCCGGCTGGTTCAGGAACACGAACATCTGACCCATCTGCAGC
>Ga0066710_100005132_pt1 | contig 11839 bp, 11 predicted proteins | sample GraSoiAngelo_159_FD_79666 | JGI IMG/M metagenome (GOLD analysis project Ga0066710, IMG submission 79666) | Grasslands soil microbial communities from the Angelo Coastal Reserve, California, USA - 14_1009_16_40cm | ecosystem: Environmental > Terrestrial > Soil > Grasslands | place: USA... | reverse complement strand
TGCTGCAAGGCCGTGCTCCCACATATGATCAAACGGGGCGGAGGCTCCATCATCAATGTCTCCTCTTCAACCGGTGCGCACGATGCAAAAGGGAACACCGTGGCCTACGTTTCTTCCAAAGGTGGTGTGGCATTGATGACCAAGGCCATGGCCATTGACCACGCCAAGGAGAACGTGCGCGTGAACGCCCTCTGTCCCGGACCCACCGATACACCCATGTTAAGAAGTGTATTGTCGCCCCAGCAGATGGAAGCGTTCGCGACGACCTTCCCGATGGGGCGAATGGGCCGGCCTGAGGAACTGGCCTATGCTGCTTTGTTCCTGGCTTCTGACGAAGCTTCCTTTGTCACCGGAGCGATGATGGCAGTCGATGGGGGCCAGACGGCAGAAGTTTAGGCTCAGCGATCAGCCGTCAGCTGTGAGTGATCAGATGTGTAGGATGCGTTGCAACGCATCGTCTCCTGGTGCGTTGTAACGCACCCTACCAATGCAGGGGATATCCAACATGCCAATGAAAAAATTTATCAACAAACCTGAGAATGTCGTCCAAGAGCTACTGGAAGGATATACCCTGGCCTATCCTGACAAAGTGCGGTTGGCTGGAAATAACCTGGTCGTGCGGGCCGTTCCCAAAGCCATGGGCAAGGTAGGAATCGTGACGTTGGGCGGGAGTGGCCACGAACCGGGGCTCAGTGGTTTTGTTGGAGAGGGGATGCTGGATGTCAGCGTGCCTGGTGAAATCTTCGCGGCCCCCGGAGCCCCCAGGTGTCTCGAAGCCATCAGACTGGCCGACCGCGGCGCGGGCGTCTTATTTGTAGTGCTTAATCACGCAGGCGACGTACTGTCAGCCAACGTGACCATGGAGTTGGCCAAGAAAGAAGGACTAGCAGTCAAAATGATCCTCACCCATGAGGATATTTCATCTGGCGATCGCGATCATCCGGAGGACCGGCGTGGCTTGGTGGGCTTTTTCCCTGTGTATAAAGTGTCAGGGGCCGCTGCTGAAGAAGGGGCCTCGCTCGATGAAGTACTAGCCATCGCAGGCCGCATGGAGCGTAACATGCGAACGCTGGCCGTGGCCGTCAAAACCGCCACTCATCCTTCCACTGGAGAAGCCATCTTCACCCTGGGTGACGATGAAATGGAAATAGGAATGGGCCAGCATGGCGAGGCAGGCACGGGCCGCATGAAATTGAAAACTGCAGACGAAACGGCTGAAATCATGCTCGGCCAACTGCTGGATGACCTCGAAGTCCGGCAGGGAGAGGAACTCCTGGTGATTCTGAATGGCGCCGGCGCTACCACGTTGATGGAACTCTTTATTGTGTTTCGAAGAGTGAAGCAGATCCTGGCACAGAAAAAGATCAAAGTAGCCCGCAGCGTCGTTGGCGAATACATCACCACGCAGGAGCAGGCCGGATTTCAAATGCATATTGCCAGGATGGAACGAGACCTCCTGAGGCTTTGGGACGCTCCCTGTGACACCCCCTATTTTGTGGTTCGATAGGGTTCCTTGGTGGCGGAGAAGTTCAAACTTCGGTCAAATTTGTTAAGCTGCCTCACCCAGGGAGCTTTCTCAAAGCTCCCATGCCTCTCCCTTGGGGAGAGGGTGGCCGCAGGCCGGGTGAGGGGTCCGTGGCCGATAAAGCCGCACTCCTCGGCGGTTTGAGGTTGCTCGCTACAGATTGTAAGAACTCCTGCTCTTGCTCGCTTGAGGCAATCGAAGTAAGAGTACGAGCAGGAGCAAGAGCACGAAGTATGGTAGTGTTCCAACATGCCCTGTCTTCGAGGTACAGAGTTAAGAAACCAACTTTGCTTCTAAAACTTTCCATCCATGGTAACAACTCTCGGTCTTAGAGAACTCCTCTGGATGATCGAAGGGGCCATCGAAAAAGTAAAATGTCAACACAAGATGCTCTCCGAACTGGATTCCGCCTGCGGCGATGGAGACCATGGTACCACGATGTTGCGCGCCGCGAGCCAATTAGAAAAAGTGATGACAAGGCACCAGTCGGGTGACGTCCAGGGACTGCTCAGTGACATGGGCTGGACCGTCCTGGGAATCGATGGCGGCGCCACAGGTCCTTTGCTGGGTTCATTTTTCACGGGAATGTCGGAGTCGGTCGCAGGCAAACAGATCCTCGATGCCGAGGCTTTGACCGCGATGTTTGAGGCCGGCTTGAACGCACTAAGGAAACAAACAAAGGCGCAAGTCGGTGATAAGACCATGATGGACGCCCTCGTCCCTGCAGTCGCCGTATTGCGGGCCGGAGTAGAGGCGAACAAGGAGACACTCCAAATACTCCGGGAGGCCGCGGCGGCCGCCCAGGAAGGGGCTTACTCCACCAAGAGCCTTAAGGCCCGCTTTGGGAGGGCCAGGTATCTGGGAGATCGCACTCTGGGCCACCAGGATCCTGGCGCAACCACGATTTCCTTGATGTTCCAAGGATTCTATGATGGGTTGTCAACGAAATGAGAGTTGTGAAAAAAAGTGGGAGGAGCCTCCGGGCGAGCTATCGGCCTGGCAAGTCCCATGAGGCGCGGCGGCAGCCTCGCCCTCCCGATCGCAGGCGGTTTTGAATTTTTTCATAGCTCCAGGGACGGCCGGAAAGACCCACCCCGAAGGCTGACGCCTTCTGCCCCTCCCAGGAGGGGATTCTCACAGGAGATAGACCATGCCCGATGTGGACGAAGTCAACGATGGAAAGAACTTCAGAATTAATCTTCCGGCAAAATCCAATGTGTTCTTTCTCAAAGGGTCCAATTCCCTGGATTGGGGAATGAAAAACCGTTTGGCACGAGTTTTCAACCCCATCACAGGACGCACCGTGATGCTGGCGTTTGATCACGGTTATTTTCAAGGACCGACCACAGGGCTGGAACGGATCGATTTGAACATTGTGCCACTCATTCCTTATGCTGATGCGTTGATGACCACAAGAGGCGCTTTGCGCAGCAGCATCCCAGCCGAGAGCAACAAAGCGGTGGTTCTGCGCTGCAGCGGCGGGCAGAGTATCTTGAAGGAACTCTCCAACGAGCTGGTAGCCGTTGCCATCGAAGACGCGATTCGAGTGAATGCAGCGGCCATGGCCGTGCAAGTTTACATCGGCGGCCAGCACGAACATCAATCCATTAGAAATCTGGTCAGTCTGATTGACGCTGGCTATCACTATGGTATTCCAACTCTGGGAGTCACAGGAGTTGGGAAGGAACTGGTTCGAGACGCCAAATACCTTGGTCTAGCCACCCGCATCGCGGCTGAGTTGGGCGCTCATTTTGTCAAGACCTATTTTTGTGAAAAGGGCTTTGAGAGAGTGGTGGCAGGCTGTCCTGTTCCCCTGGTTGTGGCCGGAGGAAAGAAGCTGCCGGAGTTGGACGCCTTGACCATGGCCTATAAAGCTGTTGATCAGGGAGCTGCCGGGGTTGATATGGGCAGGAATATCTTCCAGTCCGAAGCTCCGGTGGCCATGATTAAAGCGGTGCGGTCTGTTGTGCATCAAGACGAAACACCCGAGCGGGCATTTGAGCTATATCGGAGTCTAAAGAATGAACGCCATTCAGCCGGTGAAGACTTGCATCTTAGCGCATCTCGCACGCCGAAAGTCCAGTAGCCACGACGAATTTGCTTTTCAATTCGTCGCCGGTTTGTCCGGTCGGAGAGGAAAAGCCCACGCGAGCGACCGGGGTCGCGGACAAAAACGCTCGCCATACCAAAGCTGTTTGACGAGAGCCATCCATGCCGCGGGGCGGAAACGAAAAGTATTCCTCCTTCGCAGGGGAGGTGTGAAAAAATTGGGAGGGCGAACAGTGATTGCTCCCCCTCACCCCTGTTCCCTCTCCCCAGCGGGGCGAGGGGAAAGTAACACTAGACTTAACTCCCTCGCCCCCATCGGGGGAGAGGGTGGTCCGCCGGACGGCGGATCGGGTGAGGGGGCAATTGGAGAGCATTCGGAATTTTTTCACATCTCCCCTTGATAGGAGGGGATTTTCACAAGAGGAGAACAAAAGAATGCACAGAAAAGCAGAGAAGGAAATAGTTTGTATCGCGCAGTTCACGGCTAAGCCCGGAAAGGAAACTGAATTTATTGAAGCGCTCCATAGTTTGATCGCGCCAACGCGCAAGGAAAGGGGCTGCATCCGCTACGAGTTGAACCAGAGTATCGATAATCCCAGAGTCATCACTTTTGTTGAGAAGTTTGCCAGTAAAGAGGATTTCGATTTGCACTGCAGTATGCCGTACATCAAACAGCATTTCGAAAAATCACCTCAGTGGGTGGAGTCACAATCGATCACGCTACACCGAGAAATTCTGCCGTAGGAGGCTGTGCGCTGATAGCTGAAAGCTTACTGATGGCTGCGAGCTGAAAGCTGATAGCTTACACCCCGAGGAGATTTTCACAGGAGTTGCCGATGCCGCCTGGGGCGGCGCCACGAAGCATGAAAATCTGATCCCCCTTTGAAGAGGGTGCAGGGGATGTCCTGTGGTGAACATGGCACTGGAAAGCCGGAGGACACGCTCCTACGTCCCCCTTGATAGGGAGGATTTTCAGGAGAGTCATCCATGCCGCACGGCGGCACCACCAAGGATGAAAATCATTCCCCTCCACGGGAGGGGCGCTGGGGTGAGTTATCCCGAACCATAGGACCCACCCCGAAGGCTACGCCTTCTGCCCCTCCCCAGAGGGGATTTTCAGGAGAGGAAACATGAAAGCGGCGGTATGGCATGGACGACAAGATGTTCGGGTAGAAGAGGTACACGATCCACCGCCTCCCGCGCCAGGGCAGGTGCAGGTGGAGGTCGCCTGGTGCGGCATCTGCGGCACTGATCTGCATGAATACCTCGGCGGTCCCTTATATATCCCGACAACTGCCGCGCATCCTCTGACCGGCGCCAAAGCCCCCGTCATCATTGGCCATGAGTTTTCTGGGCGAGTCGTTGCAATTGGCGACGACGTGGAAGGATTCGCTCTCGGAGACCGCGTGGCCGCTTGCCCCATCGTTGGTTGCGGCCGGTGCCGGTGGTGTAAAACCGGCTCCATGGCCCAGTGTGACAAGGTGGCCTTTGTCGGGACTTCATGGTCTGGCGGCGGTTTTGCAGAGCGCCTCAATCTCTACGGCTATCAGTGCTACCATCTGCCCGCAACCCTGTCAGATGAACTGGGGGCGCTCGTCGAGCCTTTTTCTTCCACAGCGCGGGCCGCGCTGCGTGGTGAAGTCGGTCCGAATGACAATGTCGCCATTGTCGGTGCCGGCCCGATTGGGTTGATGTCTCTGTTGGCGGCTCGTCTTCGCGGGGCCAAGCGGGTCGTGTCTGTGGAGGTTTCCCCAAGGCGACTCCAGGCGGCCATGGAATGCGGAGCCACGACCACCATAAACCCCAGCCGAGAAGATCTCTTTCAACGCGCCGAAGAGATTACTGAAGGGGAAGGCTTCGATGTGGTGGTGGAATGCGCTGGACAGGAAGCCACCGGCATGCTGGCTGGTCGATTGACTCGGACTCGAGGTCGGCTGGTGGTGATGGGGGTTTTCGAGAAACCGTCACCGCTTGACTTTACCGATCTCGTATTTCGAGAAAAGACGGTGATTGGGAGCATGAGCGGTTATGGCTTTTTTGACCAGGCTATTGAGATGATGAACGATCCCCGATTCCGAGGCGATGCTCTGATTACACAGCGCATCTCTCTGGATGAGCTTATCCCCAGAGGCTTTCGCCCTCTCATTGAGGAAAAGGAGAAGCACGTCAAAACGCTGGTTTCACCGCACTAAGTTTAATCAATGCCAGAGACGCGGAGATTGAGACAGGACATGGATGAACACCGACGAACAAAGGCACAGTATCATGCCTTCCGCAGGGGGATCGATCCGTTGGAGTATAGTCTCGCTGAAGGCGGGGCTGCCTGAGAGCAATGAAACTTTGCTGTTGGCAATTCTCGTTCTCTTATCGTGCCAATATCCTGCCGATCCTGTTTATAAGGCTCTGGCTGTGCTTATCCGCGTTCATCCGTGTCCAGTTCTTTTTTCCGCCTCTCCTCCTCTCTTGGTCTTATCCCAAATTCCGAAGTTGCAGGGATGAAAAATATGTCACGCACTGCCAATGAGCCACCCTCACCCGCCCTGTGAAGGCTTATCAAGCCTTCACCCCTCTCCCATGAGGAGAAGGAACCAAAAAATTAGATGGACTCTCCCCTCGCCCTTTGGGAGAGGGGTCGGGGGTGAGGGTTTGCAGCTAAATGCCGAGAGTGTAGCTCGATTCAACTTCGGGATTCGGTCCTATTGCTTTTTGTTAGAATCCGACATTTTTCTGTGAGGTCATTATGAGGTTAAAAGGCAAAGTTGCCGTGGTGACGGGTGCTGGCGCTGGGATGGGCCAAGCGGTGGCCCTGCGCTTTGCTCGCGAGGGCGCGCGGGTCGTGGTCGCTGAGGTCAACACGGTCAGCGGAAAGTCTGCTGTCGAGGCAATTCAGCGCGCCCAAGGTGAGTCCATTTTCGTTCACGCCGACGTCTCAGAAGAAAAGGAAGTGCAATTGATGATCGCTGCGACATTGAAACAGTATGGGCGAGTTGACATTCTCTACAATAACGCGGCCGTGGAATTACATGGGCAAGACGCCCGGGCGCACGAGCTGAGCGCTGAGATTTGGGACCGGACCCATGCCATTAATTTGCGGAGTGTCTGGCTTTGTTCCAAATATGCCATCCCGCCGATGCTCGAGCACCACGGAGGCTCGATCATTCATGTCGCGTCACCTACCGGATTGTATGGCTGCGCTCCTGGTTACACTGCTTACAGTGCGAGTAAAGGTGGAGTTGTGGCATTGACGCGAGTCATGGCCGCCGATTATGCACGTGACAATATCCGCGTGAATGCGATTGTTCCCGGAACAACGGATACGCCCATGATTGCTCCGTTACTCGAAGATGAGGGAGTCCGCGCCCGCCTGATGGCTCTGTCGCCAATGGGGCGGCTTGGCCGGCCAGACGATGTCGCCGGCTTAGCGGTATTTCTGGCCTCGGATGAGTCCGCCTATTGCACGGGCGGGATCTACATGGCGGATGGCGGACTGACGGCTATTTAGTTTAGGCCGCCTCCTGATACCAAGTTGCGAACAAAAGGACGACCTCTCACCCAGGGAGAGGGAAGCTGTGAAAAAATTGGGAGGGCAAGCCTCCTGGCGAGCCATCGCCCCAGCAAGTCCTTTGCCCCATGAGGCTCGGCGGGAGCCTCGCCCTTCCAATCTCCGCCGATTTTTAATTTTTTCACAGCTTCAGGGGCCAGGGGGCGTGGATCGGAATTTCTTCACACTTCCGGAGGCTGGGGGTGAGGAGTTGAGACAAGATCATTCCGGATGTGCGGCTCGCCGAAATTCCAGCTTTGGTGAGCTTGGCTGAACCGCCGGTTGGCCCGGTTCAGGCGATTTCTTTTCACTTGCCCTGCCGAAGCGCCGCCGGTAGGCCAGTGGCGTCATTCCCACCAGCCTCCGGAAAACAACTCCAAAGTGGCTCTGATCGCAAAACCCGATTTCCTGGCTGACTTCAGAAATGGGCTTATCCGTTGAAGCTAGCTGGGACTGGGCCTTGGCAATCCGAAAGTGGTTCAGGTAGGCCAAGAAGGACTGCCCCGTCTCTCGCTTGAAAAAGTACATGAAATGCGAATTACTGGTGGCGCAAAGGCGGGCCGCATCTTCTACCCGGATGGGCTCAGCGTAATGCTCTTCCAGGTACTCAAACAAAGGTCGAAGACGTTCAATGGCTGAATGTTTACGATTGAAAGTTTCCTGGTTGCTCAGGTAGATTGTGTAATGGTTGACCAATAGCATGAGACTCATCTTCAAATAAGTCTTGACGGCCAGGCGGGCCCGATTGGAGGTGGCGGGCAATTCTGTCTGGATTCGCTGAATCAGGTCCAAAATCTGAGAAGGGATGCCGGTACTTGCCTGGATAATATGCGGGAAGTTACGGTCTTGCAGGAAAAAGGGCATCAAGTACTCCATGTCATCTCCGGTGGCTTCGGCAGCGCGAATCACCTCAGGCAGGAAGAACAGGACGATTGCCTTCATCGGTGAGCATGGGTCGCCTATGATCCGGTGGTATACTGTGCTGCCGATGACAGCCAGATCTCCCTGCTTTACCTCGAAACGGCGGTCCTGGATCTGGCAGATAGCCTCCCCAGAATAGACGTAGAGTAGCTCAAAGTAATCGTGACGATTCATCCGGATATGATGGCTCCCGTCTAAATCGAAGAAACGAATGTCAATTGGAAACGAGGGATCGAAAGGCCACACGTGGATTCCTTCTGCGTTGATTTGGGGTTCAACCACTGCATAGGCTTTTTCCCAGTTCGATTTGCCGATCTGCATAACGTCAGTATTCCGCAAGGAAATCGTTCGTTGGAAAGGAAGCGGCAGTATACCAAGAGACTGGCTTGGCGTCAAAGGTTCATCATAGATAGGATTTCGTAATGCCTCAGTTACTGGGGGTGGAACGCGCGCTCCGTCGCGCGTTCATTCAGCGTGCGCGGAGCGCCCGCTCCACCCTTTGTGCCTTTCCCCACCCAAAACGAAGGCATTACAGGATTTCAATAAAAAATTATGCGGTATAGAATCCCCTTGCCCAGCCAGTCCGGGTTATGCTCCGTTAGCAGCTCACCAGCAACACTCTAACGGAGAATTACCCCAGGGGGCTCGTTTGACAAGCTCAGCACCATTCAAGCATTGTTTCACGCAAGGAGGGAGGAACCCATGAACTTGGGAATCAATCTCAGTTTTGCCGTCAAACGCTGGCCCGAACCGCCTGTCTGGGCCAAACTGGTTCGTGAGACGCTGGGTCTGAGTCTGGTTCAGTTCACCTATGATCTACTGGATCCATGGTCTCCTGAGCCGATGCGTCGTACGATGGCCGCCCAGGTACGGCAGGCCGCCCAAGATTTCGGGATTACTATTGAAAGCGCCTTCAGCGGGTTGGCCAACTATTGTTACGATGGTTTGCTGCATCCGGATTCGTCCGCCCGGTGTATCTCCATGGAATGGTGGAAGCGCGCTCTGGACTTAGCTGCAGAGCTTGGCGCCGAGGCCTCAGGCGGGCCCTTGGGTGCCATGAGCGTCGCAGACGCAGCCGACCCCAGCCGTCGGGAGCGGCTCTATAAGGAGTTGCTGGACTCGATAGAAGAACTGACCCGGGCGGCCGCTGCTGCCGGAGTGAAGCGGTTTCTGGTGGAATGTACGCCGCTGGCTCGTGAAATTCCTTATACGGTCGCGCAGGCAAAGCAGTTGATGACCGATTTAGGAGACCGCTGCCACGTTCCAGTTCGATTGCTCCTGGACGTTGGTCACGCTCTCTATCAGCCACTCTACGGGCCGAATGCCCGGATGGTTGACTGGCTGAGCGGCCTGGGTCACAACATCGGAGCGTTTCATTTGCAGAATACGGATTTTCAGAGCGACTCACATTGGGGGTGGCCGGACAGTCGTGGGCTTTTTGATGTAGCCGCCTTTGCCAAAGAAGTGCGAGACGCAGGCCTGGAGGATGTTCCTACTCACTTGGAGATTATCTATCCGTTTGAACTGGCCGATGAAAAAGTACTCGCGAGTACTATCAGTTCTGTCCTCCACTGCCGCCAGAGGTATGGCGGTGAGAGCTTGCAAAAGATGCGACAGGTCTGATGATGTGATTTGGATTGGCTGGGGCATCTTCTGAAAACAGGTTCCCACGGAGTATCACCCCCGCACTCCGGGCCCCGATCCTCCAGCGGGAAAGTGTGAAGAATTCGTGAGTCCTTGGAGAAACTCAGATCGTCCCCCTCCTTTTTCCAAGGGGGAACTTGAGGGGGGTAGCCACCGTTGAATCAAGACTTGGTGCGGATTCTCAGCGACCCCCTGAAGTCCCCCTCGTTCGAGGGGAGACACGTTCCAGGTGCTTGCTCAATTCCTTCAGGGGATGACACGAACATGGTGTAGTAGATCTGTAATAGGCCAAATGAAAGAGGCAAAGCTGCCATGAGCCACGATATTCAAGCAATGGCGTTTCAGGCACTGAAGGACTTAGAGAGAGTCTTTGCGGCTCTGTCTCGGGACACAGGTGAGCGCCTGTGCGCCGAGATCTTGCGGGCCCGCCGCATCGCTTGCTACGGGGTGGGGCGCGAAGGGCTGATGATGAAGGCGCTGTGTATGCGTCTGATGCATCTTGGGCTGGAAGCACACGTCGTGGGTGACATGACCACGCCGCCGATCAGTTCGGGCGATCTCCTGCTTATCAGCGCCGGGCCGGGAGAATTCTCGACTGTCCTTGCCTTGATGTCGGTGGCGCATGACGCAGGAGCTCGCATTACGGTAGTGACAGCCCAACCAGAGGGCCTGGCGGCTCGCCAGGCGGATGTTGTGATCCATCTGCCTGCCCAGACCATGGCGCACGATCTGAAGGCCGGCACGAGCATCCTTCCCATGGGCAGTTTGTACGAGGCCGCCCAACTCATTTTCTTCGATCTCATTTCGATCATGCTTCGCACCCAAACGGGGCAGTCGCCGGAGGAGATGCGCGAACGACATACCAACCTCGAGTGACTAAGTCCCGGGCGCCACAAATACGCTGCTGGCGGATGAGGGAGGCAGGGGTAGCCACGGCAGGCGCTTTTGCATGCCGTGGGCTTTTCCTGACGGGCCGGACCATCCCTCGATAAACGCAGACAGCGCGTTTATCGTGGCTACCAGTACTGGCGGCGTCGGTATGGTGCTCGGTACTAAGTTCATTTGTTGGTTAGCAGGAGCACCCAATCCTGCTGGTCGGGCGTCTCGAACACGCGTTGCCCTGAAGTTTGGATGGACGTTCTGGTTCCCGTTCGGGGATTGAACCACTCCTCTCGCAGGCCATCTCTCAACGTCCCTTTTCGTAACCTCACTTCACCACCGACGGGCAGATAGACCACAGCCAGGTCCCCACTCTCGGCTCGCGACGCCGAAACGTGACGCCCCGGGTCGCTTCCGCCGGGCTGTTCAGCCAGCAGGTTATCGTCCGGTCGTAGCGTCCACCAGGCGATGGAGCTAAAAAACTCTTCGAGGTATTTCATCTGGGTACTGCCGGGAAAAGACAAGGCTTCACGCCAGGTCCTGGCAACACCCGTGTTCGGATGGTCCGTAGGCGGTTGTCCAACGGCAGTGTGCCAGCTCCAGACGCCGTGGGCACCGTAAGTGACACCGGCAGTAGGTGCATTCAAAAGGCTCCAGTAGATGGCCCGGCGGGTGGCGTAGTCCCTATGGGGCCGGCGGGATTGGTACCCCAGGTGTCCTTCATAGGGAGGCTCCAAATTGATAAAAGGCCGAGGGGGCGAATCCTGCCAATGCTGACTGGGAGGTCCGGAATGAATCCAGCGCAACGTATTGGCGTCGTCTCCATGACCACTCTGATAAATGATAAAGTCCAGCCACTTCTCGTCACGGAAGCTTTCCCAGGGCCAATGCATTCCAGCAGGGTGTGTCGTCACAGGTGCATGGGCTCGCCCGTCAAAGGCTGCTCGGCCGATTCGCTTCCAGCGCTCCCCGTCGGACCCTTTATAGTAATTGTCTCCCGTCACGATCCACACCACGTGGTTGGCTCCGTAACGCGACTCCAGGTAACGAATCAAGCGGACCACCTGCGCCTCTGGCAGGGAATTTCCAGAATCCACAGGTCTCAGCCCCCAGGTCAGGACGATCGCCGCCAACAGCCCATGAGAATTGACCGCATCGATTCGCCGATCCAGCCGCTGATAAAACCGAGGGTTCATTCGGATGGGCTGCTCTCCCGTGAACGAGATCTCGCCATTCTCGTCTGCTGCCACACCGTTTCGCGGCGCCACCACGTTGAAGTG
>Ga0066710_100005131_pt1 | contig 11840 bp, 6 predicted proteins | sample GraSoiAngelo_159_FD_79666 | JGI IMG/M metagenome (GOLD analysis project Ga0066710, IMG submission 79666) | Grasslands soil microbial communities from the Angelo Coastal Reserve, California, USA - 14_1009_16_40cm | ecosystem: Environmental > Terrestrial > Soil > Grasslands | place: USA... | reverse complement strand
CACTTTCGGCGGCGGCGCCTCGCCGGGGTTCCAACCGATGAAGCGGCGAAGGAAGTCCGGGTCGCGGATGACCCTTTCGACGTGTTCTTTGGTGTCGCCCGAACGCAGAAGTTCCAGTCCCACGATCACGCCGCGGGAATCGAGCGCGATCAGCAGATCGTTCGGGCCGGAATAACCGATAATGTTGTCTGTCTGCGGCGAGGTCGTGAGCAGGCACCCGACGACATCACCGCGAGTGTCGGTAACGAAATAGAGGCCGCGGTCGGGGTCGCGAAGCTGAATCCGGTTGGCGGTGGGAAAAAATTCACGTGCTTGTCGAACCGAGATGGGCGTCGGACGTCGCGACTCGAACCAGCGCGCCTGCCGATGAACCAGCACGAGAACGATGCCCAACACTCCGGCGCGATAGAGGCGCAGAAGTAGCGGCAAGTTCAGCGCACATGATATCACACTGGCCATCGGAGGTGGTGATGACAAATTCCGAACGCCCGATGCCGAAGCTGTACCACGACACTAAGGCAGCGTGTAACCCAACCTTTCATGACTAAATCGTTTGGGGTTTGCAAATTCGGGTTTCTCTCGGGCTTCGTCATTCGTCATTCGCATTTCGGATTTCCGCGAGGGCCTCCTTACGTCGGATGAGTCAACTTGGTCCGGCAGGAAGTCCACATCCCCGGACTACGCGCCCGCGTCCCGAACCGCCCGCCCGGCCGCGGCCAGATTCGCCAGGCGCATCTCGGAGTACTTGCGCGAGAGAATCACTCCGTGGGCGCCGGCCTTCAACGCCGCAGCGACGGCGGCGTAGGAGTCTTCCGGCGAGGCTTTGCGACTCTCCTTCCCGGTGGGAATCCCGATATCGATGCCGGGAAGAATCCGGCATTTGCCCTGCACGCCTTCGAGGGCCCGCCTGGTCTCGCGCGCGACGTAATCCGTTGAAAGACCTGCGGTCGGAAGATCGGCCAGGCTCCCCTCGGATTCGTAGTTCAAGAGGTGATTGTTGAAGCGCAGCAGCTCGTCGTGCGGCACGTCGCGAAAGACAGTCGACCCGATGTTGCGGATGAAGTGCGCGTAACGCTCGCCGCCGCAGTTGTTATAGACGACCACTTTCAGGAAGTCGGCCTTGCGCGCCAGATCGTCGTAGCGGCGCGTGGCGCGGAAGATCGGGTTGAACGAATTGACGTGCTCGATGTGGAAGCCGACCTCGAGGTCCCTGCGCACGGCCTTGACCGCGGCCTTCACCTCCGTGAGCACCTGGTGTTTGCCTTCGTCAAAGAGGCGGTCCCACAGGACGATTTCCGGATATTCTACCAGCGCTCGCCAGAACTCGACGAAGTAGCCATCGCCGGGCCGTTTGCCCGCCAACGCGCTCTGCACAAACCGATCGAGTTTCGTATAGCCCTCGCCCGCGCGTTCGAAGTTGATGCCGCGCTCCCGTGCAGCCTTTTGATGAAACTCACAGAAACACGTCACGCGGGACGAGGCGATGCTTTGCGCGTGGCTCGCGCCGAGCGCATTCAACAGCGGGCCGTTGCGCTCATTAAAGAACAGGATGCCATCGATTTCATACGACTCGCAGAGATCGGTGGCCAGTCCCGTCCAAAACGCGCGCACCGCAGGATGGAACAAACAGAGTGTGCTGGTTCTGCGTCCTTGCAAATCCACCTCGGCCACCTCCTTCACCCCCGGTACGTCCGAGCGGAACACGTCTTCGATAGAACAATAGAGCTTCAGGCGGCGCCGCTTCGCGCCCGGCAGCACGGTGGCGATGATGTCGAGGTCGCCGTGATCCGTTGCGCGCGTATCCTTTAAAACCGTATTCCTGTAAAACTCCGGGTGGGGGATGGCGTAATTGCCGCCGTGAAACATCATCTCGTCTGATTGTTGTCTGCCATGATCCGGAAACGGTTGGCCGGGAATCTGCCGTCCGCCCAGACCGCGGCCGTAGGTGAAGGTCGTCAGAAATATTGTATTGACCGCTCCGCGTTCCTGCAGAGTATCGAGCACCTGTTCGGTTCCCTCATCGACAAATGAAACCGAGCCCACCTGAATCCCAATCATCTTTTGGGTTGACTCGGCAGCCTGTGACGTTGCCGGGAACAGGGCCGGTCCCACCACGGCGGCTGCAGCAAAACCGGCAGTGGTCTGATTGAGGAATTGCCGCCGCGTCAACGGGTTGGAGGAAGCGGAGCTTTTCATAGCAGGCAAGGCGACATTCTGGTCGTCGGCCATGGTCGAAGCCAACCATAATCCGGCAAAAGATATGAGTCATCTCTTTTGAATATTCCCTAGGTCGCCACTGTCGAAGGAAAGTAGTTTAGTTTTGCGGGTCAGATTTTTGTTTACAACTCATTGGCTGCCAGAAGCTTAAGTTTCCATGTTTGTGCCGTCTCAAAAATTGTGTATTTTCTTCAGACGGCGAACTTCGGGCTTTAAGGACTTCAATTGCTCCGTGGTGGACGCCTGGCAGTTCCCGAGCAATTCCTGGGATTGGGTCGTTGGGGCAGGCCTAAACGTAGTTGCGCAGCCGAAGTGTCGCCTTTGAAAAAACTATGCATAGATCGTCAATGAAAGAATTGGTCGGCAAGCTTCGAATAGGGAGACGGACCATAAAGCCCAAAATCAAACTCGCCGGCCATCGACCTCGTATCGCGGGCCTGGAAACGCCGAAATCAGCGTCCCCCGTAGCAGGCAGCCGTCCCCGGAAACCGCCCGCCGGCACTCACACCAAACCGGAACCGCGATTTCTGTCGGATGCCGCCCTCGCCAATGCCGAACAGTTGTTCGGATCGATCAAGAGCCAAACCGGCGGCGATCTGAGTGAAAAAATCAAAGACCTCATTCGACTGGCGCGCGAACAGGGCTATCTGACGTTCGACGACGTTCATGAAGCGCTGCCCGAAACCCTGATCTCTGCCGATGGCCTGGCGGAAGTGTATCGCACCCTGGGGAATCTCGACATCGAGATCATCGACCAGTCGGAAGTTGACCGGGCACAGCAGCCGCGCTCGGAGGAGGTTGAGGATGAGGCCAAGTTCGACGCGCTGGATGACCCGCTGCGCATGTATCTGAGCCAGATGGGAAAGGTGCCCTTGCTCACCCGCGAGGGTGAAGTGGCCATCTGCAAGCGTATCGAGAACGCCGAGCACGAAGTCAAACGAATCCTCTACGGCCTCGGTTTCGCCGCCAAAGAACACATTGCGCTCGCGGAAAAACTGATCGCCGAGCCGCCCAAGGAACGCTTCGACCGGGTGATCCTCGACGCCAGGCTGCCGGCCCGCGAACGCCATTTGCGGTCCTTGCGCCAGCTCATCAAACGCGTCCGCGCGCTGGACCAGAAAGTCGATGACGCGTTTGCCGCGCGGCAAGGCGCCCGCAGCAAAGCAAGTTGCACCCGCTGGCTGAGCCGGCTGCAGAAGCTCGACCGGAAGCTGCAGAAGACCTTCGCCCGATTCTGCTTCAAGCCGAGGGTCATCGACGAAATGATCCTGGTGGCGGAAAACGTCCACGACAAAATGCAAACCGGCCTGCGCGCCATCCGGGACTTGGAGCGTCGTGCCCGGTCGCAGGCCCACCGCTCGCTGATCGAGGCGGAACGCCAGAAAATCCGGGCGCTGGAAACTTTCGTGCGAGTGCCCGGCCAGGAATATCTCGAGGCTTACGCCCGGCTGAAACAGTTCGCGGCGAAAGCGCACCAGGCCAAGACCGAGATGATCGAGGCCAATTTGCGGCTCGTCGTCTCGGTGGCCAAGAAATACGTCAACCGCGGACTGTCGTTTCTCGATTTGATTCAGGAAGGCAACATGGGTCTGATGAAGGCCGTTGAGAAATTTGAATACCGCCGAGGCTATAAATTCTCGACTTACGCCATCTGGTGGATTCGCCAGGCGATCACCCGCGCCATCGCCGATCAGGCCCGGACCATCCGCATTCCTGTGCACATGATCGAAGTGATCAACAAGGTGATGCACGTGCAGAAGAAGATCATGATGGAGTTCGGGCGTGAGGCCGCGCCGGAGGAAATCGCTTATGAGATGCACCTGCCGGTCGAACGCGTCCAGGCCATTCTGAAAATGGCGCAGCAGACCATTTCCCTTCAAGCTCCTGTCGGCGACGAGGGCGATGCCAGCTTTGGCGATTTCATCGAAGATAAGTCCGCAGAAAACCCGTCCGAGATGACCAGCTACCACCTCTTGAAAGACAAACTGGGCGACGTGCTGGGCAGTTTGACCGAACGCGAGCGAAAAGTGCTCGAGATGCGCTTTGGCCTGGTTGACGGTTACGTGCGCACTCTCGAAGAAGTGGGTAAACAATACAAAGTCACGCGCGAACGCATCCGCCAGATCGAGGCCAAAGCCTTGCGCAAACTGCGCCACCCCACCCGCGCTCGCCAGTTGCAGGGTTTTCTGGCAGTGGAGGAGCAGGAAGTCGAAGCTGCCAAGCCCGGTAATCTCCCGCGCTCCGTGGCCGCCGCCAATCTCTCCCACGCGCCGTAAGCACTGTTGGGGTCACATCTTAACATTTCACAAATCAACTGCCGGCTTGTACCACTGCCATTGAATCCGACTCGGGATCGAGTGCGCCTCGCGATTTCAACGTCCGCGCCGCAATTCGCGGCCCGGCAAGGCCGCCAATTGTGAAATGTTAAGATGTGACCCCAATTCAATCCACGTCGATGGCAACGATTTCGTGGTCGAGAATCGAGGGAACCGTGAGGCTCAGGTGCTGACCGTCCCTTCGCGCGGCCGGGGATTTGTTGGCGGCAAGCAGGTGAATTCTCCGAGTTCGCATGCCGGCGGGAAGGCGGAGGCGAAGTTTCTGCGGGCCGATGGGAATCAGTTCGCGGATCGGGCCTTTCATCATCATCGGGTTGGTGAGGTTGACGAGGTGAACCGTCAACGATTCTTTTTGGCGCCAAATCGTTACGTCAAGGACGCCCGGACCGATGACGGTCACCGGGGGATCTTCGTTAGTGGCCCAGTCCGCTGCGTTGCGCAGGAGTTTAAAGTGGTCCACGCATTGGACCTCCCAGAATGTGCGGTCGATGTCCCAAGGGAAATAGAGAATGCGACCGGTCGGTTTCGGATTTCGAATTTCGGATTTCGCATTTGGAGGCGCGAGCCGGCCTGCGACGGTTGCTTCCAGTTCTCTTAAATACACCTCCGGCTGGTCGGTCTGCGTGACGCGAGGATAGACCTTTTCCATGGGCAGATCGGGGTAGCTGGGGATGAGTGTGAGCGGCGGGTTGGGGAATTTTTCGCGTGGTTCGACCGCGAGCCGCCAAACCCCGTGAATAATGCGAGGAGCATCCGCAAGGTCTTTGAGCAAAAGATGACCGCGAGCGGTTTCGTGTTCGAGCCGCAGGTAGGCGTTCTGCATCGGCCCCTCTGTGCGGCCTTTGAATGAGACTCGGAACAAATCTGCCAGCCCGAAATCCTTCCGTTTGACGCCCCATTCGTCGCACAGGCTGGTCTCGTAAGTGGCGATCAGGCCACCGCCTCGCTGGACGAAGGCGGCGAGTTGGTCGCATTGGATATCGGAGAGCGCGGCGATGTTGGGCAGTATGAGCGTCTTGAACCGGGTGAGCTGCGCGCGCTCGAGCAGCCGGTCATGCACCATCTCGAAGGGGACGCGAGCTTCGATCAGCGCCTGATACCAGCCGAGGGTATGGTCCTCGACCCTGGGGCCGGCGCGCTCGCCCCCGTAGAACCATGCGGTCTGCTGAGAATAGACGAGCCCGACGCGGGCCAGGGAAAACTCGTTGCGCAGGTATTTCTCCCAGCCCGCGTAGCGGCGGTAGAGGTTCTCGACCACGCGCAGCCAGCGCGGGTCGTGCAGCACGCCGCTGAATTTGGTGAACCAGGGGCGCAAACCATTGGCCACGCCATCGGCGACCCAGACACGGATTTCAGCCTCTGTCTGCACGGAGTCTTTCCAGCGATAGGGTTCTTCGAGGCCGACACTGAAGATGCCGACGATGGGTTTGCGGCCCATGGCGGCGCGAAATTCCTTTCCGTTTTTGCCGTTCGCCCAGGGCGCAGCGAGACCGCGCCGCGCTTGGCGGTCGGCGATCAGCGTGGGGGCGAGTTCGCCGATCTTCCGCATGTCGAGCGAACTGGTGGCGCCTCCTCCGGTGTTGGGAATGACGCAGGAGTCGGGATTGATCTTGCGTGCTTCGCCGTCCCATAAACGCCAGAGGTCGAAGAGGCGTTGCTGACGCCAGAGGATATAGGCGCGACGAGCGGGGTCTTGCGGGTTGCTGCTGCGCGGGAGATCATTGCCGGTAATCTCGCGAAAATTTTCCCGGCAATGCTCGCAGTAGCACATGCCGGAGCCGTCCCATCGGTTGATAAAGATGCCGTCCACGCGGTAGCGTGCCATGATTTCTTTCTTCACTTCGGTCATGAACTGGAAATTGTAGGGACCCAGCGCGCAAGTTACCCACATTTCGGGCGAGGCCCAGTGGCGGCGTGGCTTGTCATCTGCGTCCACGGCGATCCAATCCGGGTGCGCGTCACGTACGTCATCGTAGGTGGCATGCGGGTCGGTGCGGGCGATCACCACCATGCCCAGTCGGCGACACCCGGCGACCAATTCGCCGAATGGATCCGAATTGCCGAGCCATTGACTGCGGTGGTGGAAAGGCACAATCGTCGGATAATACGCGACGCCACCGCCGGCGCTCAAACAGGCCGCGTCGGAGCGGGTGCGTTTGAAGTAATCGAGCCAGAACTGCGGATCGAATTTGCCGGGATCATCTTCAACGAGGGTAAGCTGTGCCCAGCGCATAGGCCGGTCGACCCAGTCGGGAGGACCGGAGGCAGTCGGGCCGGCGAGCAGCGGGGAGCAGGGCAATCCACCCAGGACAGCGACGGCACTGGCGGCTCCCGAGGTTTTGAGAAACGAGCGACGAGAGATGGCCGTAGCCGAAATCATTGCGGTCGAGTCAATTTTGCCCTGCCGTAAGCGGCGGGCAGGATAGCAGATTCGCGCGGCTAGGCCAGAGGATTCAACTCATGGCCTCGGAGAACGTCGAATCCGACTTGCTCGCGTCGTTCGAGTGCGATAGTTTCCCGCCAATATGGAACACGATGTATCGACCGCGCAAAGTCAAGGGCCGCCTCCGCCGATTATTCCGCCGAGTCCGCCGCCGCTAATCACGCCGCCCGCACCGCCACGACCGCCCCGCAAAGGGAACGCCTGGATGAAACTGGCGATTGTGTTGGGCGTGCTCCTGGCGGTCAGCGTCCTTAGCAATTTGCGGTCGCTGGTCCATGGCGTGACGAGCAGGGCAAAGGCCGGGCGCCAGCCGCGCGAGCGTCTGGAAGAGGTGTTCTACGAGAACAACCATTCTAAGAACAAGATTTCCATCCTCGACATCACCGGGATCATCAGCGGCGAACCTTCAGACCGCAGCGGCAACAACCTCGTGGATTTGATTTCGGACCAGTTGCGCCTGGCGGGGGAGGATGAGGCGGTGAAAGCCGTGGTTTTGAAGGTGGATTCGCCCGGCGGCGAGGTGCTGGCCTCAGACGAGATTAACCATGCGCTGGCGGATTTTCAGAAGGAGTACAAAAAGCCGGTCGTGGCCTCGATGGGCGGACTGGCGGCCTCGGGCGGATACTACATTGCGGCTCCCTGCCAATGGATTGTCGCCAATGAGCTGACGATTACCGGCAGCATCGGGGTCATCATGCATAGTTACAATTACCGGGGATTATTGAACAAAGTTGGTGTGCGGCCCGAGGTCTTCAAGAGTGGCAAGTTCAAGGACATGTTGAGCGGGGAGAAGAACGAAAACGAAATTCTGCCGGAGGAAAAGGAGATGGTTCAGGCGCTGATTGACGAGACATTCAAAAAATTCAAACAAGTGGTGGCCGACGGCCGGAAAAGCGCCCACGAACAAAACGGCGCTGAAGGTCGCGCGCTGGCCGATGAATGGGAGGACTACGCCGACGGTCGCGTGCTTTCCGGCAAGCAAGCGTATGAACTGGGGTTTGTGGACGAACTGGGCAACTTCGATACAGCCGTCGAGCGGGCGAGGGACCTGGCCAGGATCAACAACGCCAACTTGGTGCAATACGTGCGGCCATTCGATCTGGGCAATCTTTTCCGACTGTTCGGCCAATCGGAGAGTCGGGCGGTGAAGATTGACCTGGGCGTCCAGTTGCCGAAGCTGCAGGTGGGCCGTCTCTATTTTCTCTCGCCCACGGTGGTGCATTAAGGGAGAGCGGGGCGCGTCAGTCGGTGAAGACGGTTTTCAGGGGCGGTTTCAGAACGCGCAGGGTTCTCCTTGCCAGGCCTGCTGGCGCTCACTAAAGTTCGGGGTTTCGTTTCACGGTCGTGGCCGGTTTCAGCGCACGTACCGCGGAGCGGTTCCGGTTTGGCCGGGGTCAGAGTCGTCCATGAAGCGCGAGAATCTATTGATGGTGGCCGACAGCGAGCACGATGCCAACATGCTCTACGCCGTGCGGATGTTCGTCCCCGACCCCTTCATCTATCTTCGCCTCAACGGCAAATCTCATGTGGTGATGAATGACCTGGAGATCGACCGCGCCCGCAGACAGGCACGTCATTGCCGCGTTCTCTCCTGGAGTCAATACTTAAAGAAACTCAAACAGCAGGGCGTGAAGTCCCAGGGCGTCGCGGCGGTGATTCGCCAGGTCCTGCAGGAGAAGCGGATCAAAAAAGTGTTCGTGCCCGCCATTTTCCCGCACGGCATGGCACGTGATCTCCGGCGGCTGAAGATCAAGGTCAAAGTGAAGGAAGGCGCCTTTTTTCCCGAACGCGAATTCAAGACGGCGGACGAGGTCAAGAAGATCAGTGCGGCATTGATGATGGCCGAGGTGGGCCTGGCCGAAGGCATCCAGACCCTCAAGAACGCGCGGATCGGAAAAAACCGTCGGCTCAGCTATCACAACGTGCCGCTGACGTCGGAAAAGCTGCGGGCGATCATCGACATCGCCATCATCCAGGCGGGCGGCCTGGCCAGTCACACCATTGTCGCGGGCGGACGACAGGCCTGCGACCCGCACGAGCAGGGCCACGGCGTTCTGCGAGCACACGAACCGATTATCATCGACATTTTCCCGCGTTCGCAAAAGACGGGCTACTTTGGGGACATCACCCGGACCGTCGTCAAGGGCCGGGCCAACGAGTCGGCACGGCGACTCTACCAAACGGTGGCGCGCGCGCAGGAAATCGGCTTCGAAAAGATAGAGTCGGGCGTGGCTGGCGCGGAGGTGCACAAAGCGGTGAAAGAATTCTTCGACGGCCAGGGCTATAAGACGGGCAGGCGGGACGGCTGCATGCAAGGTTTCTTCCACGGGACCGGCCACGGGTTGGGATTGGAAATCCATGAAACGCCGCGGATCAGTGCGACCTCCAGCGATTATTTGCGCGCCGGCCATGTGGTGACGGTCGAACCGGGCCTTTACTATCAGGAGATTGGCGGTATCCGACTGGAGGACGTCGCTTTTATCGCGTCCAATAACCCGCGGAATTTGACGAAGTTTGAAAAAGTGCTCGAGGTGTGAAGAACGGGCGTTTGGTCGTGCGGACCGGGAGGTCTTGTCACTGGTCTGGTCGCACCCGATCCGAAATCCGTCGCAAGTTCCAATGTATCAGGACCGAATCACCGGCATGATTTTCGCAGGCGTGGAGAACGTCCGGAAAGGTCGTTAGATCGAAAGGTTGAATCTGGCCGGGCGGTTGACAGGGCGGCCAATTGGTGTAAATGGAGAGCAGGTTTGAATTATGATTTTTGGCTTAATGATTTGGAGTCCCTGGTGGTGGCTGATTATCCCGGGTGTGGCGCTAAGCATCTATGCCCAGATCAAGGTCAGTTCAACCTATAACCGGTATCTGGAAGTGCCCGCGGGCAGCGGCCTGAGCGGCGCCCAGGCGGCAAGGGCAGTGCTTGATGAAGCGGGTCTGCAAAATGTGCCGGTTGAGGAAGTGCCGGGCCACCTCACCGATCATTACGATCCCACCAAAAGGGCGCTTTTTCTTTCGTCCGAAAATTACCGCGGCAATTCCCTCTCGGCCATTGGGGTGGCGGCTCATGAAGCGGGCCATGCGCTCCAGCACAAAGCCGCGTACGCGCCGATGACCCTCCGTCAAACGCTTGTACCGGCGACTCAGTTTGCCAGCAATGCAATCTACTTCATGTTCTTCCTCAGTCTGTTTCTAAACATCGCCAAGCTTGCCACGTTGGCCGTTGTCATCTACGGAATTCTCTTCCTGTTCCAGGTGGTCACGTTGCCGGTCGAATTCGATGCCAGCCGCCGCGCCAAGCAACAATTGTTGCGGCTGGGTCTGATCGATAGTCGCGAACACAGCGCGGTCAACAAGGTGCTCGGCGCCGCGGCCCTTACCTATGTTGCAGCGATGGTTTATGCCCTGCTCGAGTTGGTGCACTGGATTCTGATCGCGCGAAACAGCCAACGCGACTGAGCTCTCCGGTCCGAGGACCGGCCCAAAGAGGCGCATTTGCCGCGGAGCTGAGCACCCCGTTTCCTAAATACGACCAGGTGATCGTATTTAGGAAACGGGGTACTTAGCCATTGAAGGTTACCACGGCCTCCCCTAGTCTTGGCTTGCATGATGCCCGCCGGCCGACGCAGTTTTTCATTCCGTGAGTTCCTGCGACGTCGGAGCGAATCCTTCTTTTACCTGGCCGTTGTTGGCTTTGTGCCATGCGTTGAGGTTGCCGCGGGGAACAACCGCGTCGTCATCATCTCGCCGCACAACGAGGCCATTCGCTACGAGTTTGCCCGGGGCTTCGATCACTGGCATCGCCGGGGGTTTGGGGAGGGCGTCACTGTGGATTGGCGCGACCTCGGCGGCACGGCGGATGCCCTGCGGTTCGTACAATCCGAGTTCGCCACCAAGCCGGATGGAATTGGCATCGACATTTTTTTCGGCGGCGGCTCCGAACCATTTTTAATGCTGGCGGAGAAGAAACTGGCCCTGCCGTACGAGCCGCCCCGGGAAATTCTTTCCGGCGTTCCGCAGAGTTTCAACGGCATCGAAGTGTACGACGCCGGCCATGCCTGGTACGGCGCGGCGCTGTCGAGCTTCGGCATATTGCAGAACAGAGTCGTGCAGCAGCGGATGAAACTGCCGTTCGTCACGCGCTGGGAGCAACTGGCGCAGCCGACGCTGCGCGGATGGATCGGCGTGGGTGACCCGCGGAACAGCGGAACGATGAACAACATGTTCGAGTCGTTCCTTCAGGCCTACGGCTGGGATCGAGGCTGGCAATTGTTGACCGAGATAGCCGGTAATGCCCGCAAGTTCGATCGCATCTCCTCCACGACGGCCAAGGACGTGACCCTGGGCGAGACGGCTTGCGCTTTTGCGATAGATTTCTATGCGTTCACCCAAATCGCCGTCGCCGGCCGCAGCAACATGACCTTTGCGCTGCCGCAGGATTTCACCGCCATCAGCCCGGACGGCATTGCGATACTCCGAGGCGCTTCCCATCTGGTGGCGGCCCAACGGTTCATTGACTTCGTGCTGGGCGAAGCGGGTCAAAAACTCTGGTTCCTGCCGCGCGGCCATCCCGAAGGGCCGCAGAAGTATTCGATCGAACGGATGTCGGTGCGCCCCGAATTCTACCGGCGCTATCGCGATGTCAGCAACATCGAGTTCTCACCATTCGAGCTGAAGCAGAACTTCATTTACAACGCCAAACTCTCGCGCGCCCGACGCGAGGTCGTCGCGGCGCTGGCCGGCGCATTGCTGGTCGATACGCTTCCGGAGCTGCAGGAAGCGTGGCGTTGTGTGTTGCGGCGGGGAGCGTCGGTCGCAGACCTCGCTGAACTCGGGCGAATGCCGTT
>Ga0066710_100005130_pt1 | contig 11840 bp, 11 predicted proteins | sample GraSoiAngelo_159_FD_79666 | JGI IMG/M metagenome (GOLD analysis project Ga0066710, IMG submission 79666) | Grasslands soil microbial communities from the Angelo Coastal Reserve, California, USA - 14_1009_16_40cm | ecosystem: Environmental > Terrestrial > Soil > Grasslands | place: USA... | reverse complement strand
GGCTTGGCAGTGGGTGTGGATGCCCGCGGCGGAAGCTCCGGTTTCAGCCGCGAGATAGCGGCGATCCGGGACTGGACTTTGGTCCAATAGCGACACCCACCCGTTTTCCCCGATAGTTCTGGTCCGATGAGCGCTTACCGTTTGCTGGGTCCCCTGTTCGGCGTGATCTTGCTTTCGAGCGCGTGCGCGACGCCCGTGGGCGTCGTCCGTGGCAGCACGACGGATGTCTACCGGACGCTGACCCGGAACGTCCTCTCGGCCGGCGAGCTGAGTCCGCTCAGTGAGCAGATGCTCCGGCGCCTCGGATTGGACAAGCGTTTCGAGGATGCGCCGGAGGAGGTCATCAAGGAGCTCCGAGGCACCGGTGCCGATATTCCCCGGGACACGTTGTTCACCCTCGCCGAGCTGTCGTTCTCCTACGCCGAGCACGCGCAGCGGCAAGACCACTACCTCGCCGCCGCCATCTACGCCTACGCGTTCATGGTCGAGAGTCGTGGCGCTCTAGCCGTCGCCCTCGATCCTCGCGCGCGCGTAGCCGCCGATCTCTACAACCTGGGCTTCACCCGAGGCCTCGCCGCGCCACCGGAGGTACCAGCGGGGACGGCGACGGTCGAGGACGAAGCCGAGTCGAAAATCAGCGAGGTGATCCTGAAGGATCGCACGCTCGATTTGCCGTTCGGCCAGCTCGAGCTCACGGCGAATCCTGACGATTTTCTGTGGTCTGGCTACCGGTTCAATCGCTTCATCGCGGTCGCGGACTTCCAGGTCCGAGGATTGCGCAACCGCTACCGGCAGGCGGGACTCGGGGCCGCTCTGGCGGCCGAGATCACGCCGGCCGGGACCGGCGTCGAGGCCGAGCGAGCTCGCAAGCACATCACCTCTCGCATGAAGGTCCCGGTCACCGCGATCGTCCGCCTCGAGGACGTCTTCGGAGGTCTCGCCACGGGTCGGCTCAAGGGACGGATCGAGCTCTTCCCGGCCGACCGTGGGAGCACGATCGAGATCGAGGGCCGAACGATTCCCCTCGAGCTCGAGCCCAGCGCCGTGCTCGCCTACCAGCTCGAGGGGGCGGCGGTGTGGGACTCGGAGCTGCGAGGGTTCCTCTCGTCGACCTTCAAGCTGTCCCCAGAGTCGCTGGTCATGATGCATCCCTACCGACCGGGCCGCGTGCCCGTGGTGCTTGTCCACGGCACGGCGTCGAGTCCGGCCCGCTGGGCCGATGTGGTGAACGAGCTCCAGAACGATCCCGTGCTGCGCGAGCGGGTCCAGCTCTGGCTCTTCATGTACAACACGAGCAACCCGATCCTGATCTCCGCCAGCGAGCTGCGCCGGTCGCTCCAGGGTATGATCACGGAGCTCGATCCCGAGGGACGCGATCCCGCGCTCAAACAGATGGTGGTGATCGGACACAGCCAGGGCGGCCTGCTCACGCGGCTGATGGTCACCCACAGCGGCAACCGCTTCTGGGAGAACGTCGGCAACGTTCCGTTCTCCGAAATCAAGCTTTCGCCGGAGACGCACGCGCTGGTGGAGCGCACGATGTTCTTCGACCCGCTGCCTTTCGTGAAGCGCGTCGTGTTCCTGTGCACACCGCATCGGGGCAGCTTCCGGGTCAGCACACTCATCCTGAGCCTCGTGCGCCGGCTCGTCACCCTGCCCGTCACGGTCGTGAAGGGCGCCCGGGAGGCGGTCCAGCAGGCCGCCCAGGGAGCGCTCTCCCTGCGCGCCCTCGACGGCATTCCGAATGCGGTCGACAACATGCGCCCCGGCCATCCATTCATCCGCACACTGGCCGCGAGTCCCATCGCCGACGGCGTGATCGCTCACTCCATCATCGCCGTCGAAGGCGAGGGTGGGCCGGAAGGGCTGAACGACGGTGTGGTCGCGTACGAGAGCGCTCACATCGAGGGCGTTGCCTCCGAGAAGGTCGTGAGGTCGCCACACTCGGCGCAGAGTCAGCCGGACACCATCCTCGAGATCGAGCGAATCCTCCGGCAACACCTGGGGCTGAGATGATCGGCTGGAGGCTGGTTGTCGTGATCGCGACGATCGCCGGCCTGGCCGCGGGCTGCAGCAGTGCCACCACGATGGCCTCGCCTCCCGCGACGACGGCGGCCACCTCTCAGGGGCCGCCGCCAGCTCGCGTTGACGTCCTGCCCAACGGGCTCACCCTCGTGGTGCAGGACCATCGTGCGGCCGACATCGTCGCCGTCCACCTGTGGGTGGCGACCGGCGTGCGCTACGAAAGTCCCGAGACGCTTGGCCACGCGCACTTCCAGGAGCACATGCTCTTCAAGGGCACCGAGACGTTCGGCCCTGGCTACATCGATCGCACGGTCGAGGGAACGGGAGGACGCTCCAACGCGTTCACCACCTTCGACTACACGACCTTCCAGGTCCTCGTCCCGAGTGAAGCGACGCGCACGGCCATCCAGTTGCTCGACGACATGGCGTTCCGTTCCAAGTTCGATCCCAAGGAAGTGGACGCCGAGCGGCAAGTCATCTTCGAGGAATCCCGCATCGAGACCGACAACCCCCGGACCGCCATCATTCGGCAGCTCCACGGCCTGGTGTTCGGGGATCATCCCTACGGCCGGCCCGTTCTCGGAACGCCGGCCACGATGAGCGCTGCGACGCAGGAGAACCTGAAGGCGTTCAACCGTCGGTACTACACGCCGGAAAACATGGTGCTCGTGGTGGCGGGTCCCGTCGAAGCGGGCGCCGTCCGCGCCATGGTCGACGCTACGCTCGGCGCTCGTCCACGAACGAGCTACACACCGCCACCGGTCCCGCCACTGACGCCGATCAAGGCCATCGTCCGGCGCACGGTGGAGCGCCCTGAGCAGCAAGCGTACCTCATCCTCGGCTGGCAGGCGCCCAGTCTCGCCGATCCCGACAGCCTGGCGCTCGATCTCGTCGCGACGATCCTCGGCGGCAGCGAGAGCTCGCGACTGGCCAGGACGCTCCGCGACGACGAGCGGATCGTCTCCCGCATCGCCGTGAACAACTCCACCCTGAGGCTCACGGGCATCGTCTACGTCCAGGCGCAGCTCGAGGCGGGAGATGTGGAGAAAGTCGAGCGACGCATCCTCGAGGAGATCACGCGGCTGCAGCAAGAGGGGCCCACCGAGGAGGAGCGGGAGCTGGCGGTCACCAAGGCCGAGTCCGAGCACGCCCTCAGCTACGAAACGTCGGACGGCGTGGCCTCCGCCTACGGGACCGCGATGACCACGGCCAAGCTCGAGGACGAGGTCCGCTACATCGAGCGGCTCCGGACGATCACCCGTGAGCAGATCCGGGATGCGGCGCGCAAGTACTTACCCGTCACCGCCTACGCGCTCATTGCGTTCGTGCCCGCGAGAACGCGATGAGCCGTCGCGCGTTCCTGTTCGCCACCGTCCTGTTCCTCGTGATGCCCGCAGCGGCCCTGGCTCAGCCGGCGGGTGTCACGCGAACCCGCCTGCCCAACGGCATGACCGTGGTCGTGCGAGAAAACCCGGTGGCGCCCGTCGTCGCCTACTCGGTCCTCGTGAAGATGGGGACGCGCACCGAGACACCGGACAACGCCGGCATCTCCAACATGCTACAGATCATGCTGGTCCGCGGCACGGAGAAGATGAGCGGTGAGGAGATCGCGGCGGCTGCCGACCGGATGGGCGGCAGCATCGACGCCTACGGCGACGCCGATTACTCCGAGATCACCGCCACCGCGCTCTCGCGCAACTGGCAGTCGATGCTCGACCTGGTTGCCGACGTCGCGCTCCACCCGAGCGTGCCGGCCGGCACCGTCGGCCCGGTCCGCGACTTCCTCGGGCGTCAGATCAGGAACCGCGGCGAGAAGCCCTTCGACGTCGCCGCCGACCGGATGCGCGCCGCGCTCTTCGGCTCCCATCCCTACTCGTGGGATCCCATCGGCCGTCGCGAGAGCGTGGAGCGCCTCACGCGGGACGCCCTCGTCGCCTACTACCGGCGTCACTACGTGCCCGGACAGATGGTGCTGGCCATCAGCGGCGACGTGCAGAGTGGCGCCATGCTTGCCCAGGTCGAGCGTATCTTCGGCGCTCTTCCCCCGGGGGCAGGGGACACGCCGACGCTGCCCGCGCCGCCGCCGACGTCGGTCGGGCGCGAGGTGTTCACCGTGCCGGGAGCTCAAGCCCAGATCTTCATGGGCGCGCTGGCGCCAGCGTTCACGCATCCCGACTACGCCGCGCTCAAGGTCATGACCGCGCTCCTCGGCGGTGGCATGGCCTCGCGCTTCTTTTCCGACCTGCGCGACAAGCAGGCGCTCGCGTACACGACCGGGGCCCAGTACCCCTCGCGCGTGGACACGAGCGCGTTCATGAGCATCCTGGGGACGGCCCCGGAGAACGTGCCCAAGGCGGAGGCCGCGCTCAAGGAGCAGCTCCAGCGCATCCAGAGCGAGCCCGCATCGGACGAAGAGGTTGCCGTCGCCCGCTCGTACGTGGTCGGCAGCCAGGCGATGGACCGCCGCACCAACGCGCGCCAGGCCTGGTATCTGGCCGCCGCCGAGCTGGCCGGAGTCGGTCATCAGTTCTTCGACATCTACGTGGCCAACGTGAAGAAGGTCACGCCCGCCGACGTCCAGCGCGTCGCCCAACGATATCTCGGCGCGCTGCGGACGGTCATCGTCCAGCCGCCATGACCCGTTTCACGTTTCACTCTCGAACGAGGCGGGCCCGAGAGACAGGAGGATGTGGTATGCGCATGAGCCGAACGACATGTCTCGCGATGTTGGTCGTCCTGTCGATCCCCGTCGCGGCCGGTGCCGAGCCCCTCGGGGAAGTCTTCCGCAAGGTGACCCCGTCCGTCGTCGTCATCCGGGCCACCGGGCGCGAGGTGAGCGCGACCGGTCAAAAGCGATTCGCCGAGACGGGCTCGGGGGTGCTCATCTCGACGGACGGCAAGGTCATGACGGCGGCCCACGTGGTGCACACGATGGACGAGATCACGGTGGAGTTCCTGGGCGGCGAAAGCGTGTCGGCCAGGGTCATTGCCTCGGAGCCGGCGGCCGATCTCTCGCTCCTGCAGCTCGAGCGAGTACCGGCGACCGCTCGCGTGGCGAAGATGGCCAACTCGGACTCCATCCAGGTCGGTGACGCGGTGGTCATTGTCGGCGCGCCCTACGGGCTCAGCTACTCGTTGAGCAACGGCGTCATCAGCGCCCGCTGGGCGCCCAACACCGTCTACCCCACCATGCCGCTGGCCGAGTTCTTCCAGACCACGGCGACGATCAACACGGGAAACTCCGGTGGGCCGATGTTCAACATGGCCGGAGACGTCATCGGTATCGTCAGCCACAACATCTCCAAGTCCGGCGGCAGCGAGGGGTTGGGATTCGTGGTCACGCTGAACACGGCCAAGCAGCTCCTGCTCGAGAAGAAGTCGTTCTGGAGCGGCCTCGAGGGCCAGCTCCTGCCCGACGACGTGGCTGACCTCCTGAACCTGCCCGCGAACGCGACCGGTTACATCGTCAAGAACGTGGCCCGGGGCTCGCCCGGCGAAGAGATGGGCCTCCGCGCCGGGACCAAGGTGGTCGTCATCGACGGCCGGGAGTTCGTTCTTGGCGGCGACATCATTCTCGAGGCGCTGGGATTCGGGATGAAGTCCGCCAACCTCCCCAAGATCCGCGAAGCGTTGGCGCGACTGCAGCCCGGAGACCCGTTCAAGGTGAAAGTCCTGCGTGCCGGGCAGACCCTCGAGTTGACCGGGAAGGTCCCGTAGCGCGCCGGCGCGCGGACCTCCATCAATCCACGATGTCGAAGCGGGTGCCAGCGTTCTCCACGACGCTGAACCCACGGGCCTGAAGCTCCTGCTTCGCCGTCGGCGACAGCGTCCCCGTCACCCAGAGCTCGAACTTGCCGTTGAACCCGGCCGCGCGGTAGTTCGTCTTCAGGTGCTGACTGAGCCTGTCGGCGTTCGCCGTCCACACCCCGTAATCGAGCGCGAACGGGATCATCGCCGCCCCGCTCCGCGTCTGCGCCACCGTCAGCGCCTCGATCATCGTGATCCCGGTGATCGGGCCCTGCGTCTCGTGATAGCCGCGGAGGATCTGGGCCATGTTGACGAAGAAGTTGGCCTCGACCTCGTCGTCGGCGGCCAGCGCGGCGTTGAGGTACGCGTCGCGTCCCGTCGCGCCGGTCATGCGAGACAGCGAATCCACCAGGATCAAGTCGTGCCGCGGCGTGTAGGTGTTGTGGTCGAGATAGCGCTTGACGAGATCCGGCGCGACACCGATCTGCTGGAGCTTGGTCTCGTTGACCGCCCGAATCCGCGCCGGCGGCTCGTTCTTCAGCAGGTTGTTGAACGACTGGGAGAGTGAGGTGAGGCTGACGACCGCGCCCGCCGTGCCCGAGATCGGCATGGTCGCCGCCGAGGCCGTCCAGAGCCCGTACGCGCCCGCCTTGCCGATCTTGTCCAGCTCCTCCTGCAGCACTTTGTTGCTGGAGTACGGATCGACGTCGTACCGGCCGGCATACTCGCGCTTGAAGGCGCCGACCTGCAGCAGCTCCTTCGTCCGGCTCTCCTGGCTCGGGTCGAGCGTGTTCGATACCGCCGTCGAGGCATTGCTGTACAGACGTCCAACGCCCTTGGGAACACCGTTCAACGTTTCCCCCGGCTTCGTGATGACGTTCTTGGTGAACGTCAGCGGCTTGGCGGCTTGCTCCTTGAGCGCCTTCAGGAAGACCTCGCTGCCGGTGATGTTTCGCAGCTCCCCGATAGCCCAGATCTCACGGGCGAGCTTGCGCAAGGCACCGGTCCCCGTGACTTCGAGCTGCCCGAAGTCCGACATCAGTTGATAGTGGTACATGTAGCCGTCGGCCACCACCGGGTCGCGCACCGCATAGCGCGGGCCCTTGGCCAGCTCGGCCGGGAGGACCTCGGTGACTTTCCGGTTGGTGGGCGTTTCGTAGTCGGCCGCTCCCGCGGCGACCGCGGCGAGCATCACGCCCGAAAGCAGAAGCACCAGCGTCCGATGCCTTGGCATGTCGTCAACCCTCCATCGTGCGAAGAAGCGGCTCAGCCATCATGGCAGGTAACCGAGCGGAGGATAGCCGCGCACCTCGCGTGACGCCAGTTGGACTTTGGTCGAACATTGCCCTAAGGTCCCATACCCAAGATGCCGCACCGTCGCGGAACATTTGCCGCCGAGGGCACAACTTCAACTTCGGGACGGGCCCCGGCCACAGCACGCAGTACACCCTCAACATTCGGCCCGTCATCCCGTTTCGTCTCCCCGGCGACTGTCCTGCTGATCCTCATGACGCTCGCGGACACCGGGGACAAGACGCCTCCTCCGCCGCTCACGATCCAGGCCAACTGAGGGTGGGGTGGTGTTGGACCAAGGTCCAATGTGGAGGATCCCCGTCGGCTGGTAGGGTCTCGACGCCGTGTCGGAAACAGTAAAGCGCCAGGGCAAGGAGGGTGAAATGAGAAGCGTGATACGACTCGTGATCACGATCGGGGTCGCGCTATGGGTGTCGACGTCTGGAGGGGGCGCGGCGCTCGCGCAGACGACCACGGCGCCGGCGGCGCCGGGACCGGGGCCGGAGACCAAGCCGGATCTACTGGGCGATCTCACGAGCGACGTCGAATTGACACGCGCCTCCATCCAGGTGCGCCGCCAGGCGCTCGTGACCGCCGCCATGGATCTCGAGCCGAAGCAGGCCGACGTCTTCTGGCCTCTCTACCGCGAGTACCGGGCGGAGATGGCGAAGGTCAACGACCGGTTCGTGAGGCTCCTCCTCGGCTACCTGGAGAGTTACGATTCACTCACCGATGACGCGGCCGGCAAGATGCTCGGCGAATACCTGAGCATCGACCGGGCCCGGAACAGCGTGAAGACGAAGTACGTCCCGCTCTTCGGGAAGGTGATTCCGGCCAAGCAGGTCGCGCGCTTCTTCCAGATTGACAACAAGCTCGACGCCGTGATCAACGCCGAGTTGGCCACGCTCATCCCGCTGGCGCGATGACGATGTTCCGAGGAGGAGAGTCATGAAGCAACTGATGGCTGTCGGCACGGTGCTGGGATTGCTGGTGCTGGCCGGCGCGGCTGGTGCCGAGGTGTTCGTCTATCCCAAGCAGGGACAGGCTCAGGACCAATTCCAGCGTGATCAGTTCGAGTGCCACAACTGGGCGCAGGGCCAGACCGGCGTGAATCCCTCGCAACCCGTGCAGGTCGCGGCGGCGCCGCCGCAACAGGGCGGAGCGATCAGGGGCGGTGCCAGAGGCGCCGCCCTCGGCGCCGTCGGCGGCGCCATCGGTGGCGATGCCGGCAAGGGCGCGGCGATTGGCGCTGGCGTTGGAGCGGCGGCAGGCCTCATGCGCCAGGGGCGCGCGAACCGAGAGGCGGCGGCGGCAAATCAGCAGGCGCAAGCGCAACAGCAGTCCAATCTCCAGCAGTACGATCAGGCCTACGGCAGCTGCATGGCCGGCCGCGGATACCAGGTGAAGTAACGGCTGGAGCAGGCAGAGCGTCCAGCGGTGTGACCATTGACGAGAAGAGGAGACGGCGTATGCGTCGGACGAGCACATACAGCACCATCGCAGTGAGCCTCTTGGTCGCCGCGGCGCTGGTCGGCTGCGGACTCGAGGTGAAGCCATCCGGTTTCCTCAAGGACTACTCTCAGCTCAAGCCGAGCGACCGGGTCGAGGGAGCCATGATCTACCAAAACCCGGCGAAGCCGCTCAAGCTCTATGACAAGTTCATCGTGGACCCGATCGTCATGCATTTTGCGCCCGATGCGAAGGGCGGGGGCATCGATCCGGATACCCTCAACGACCTGGCCACGTATTTCCATGCCGAAATCACGAAGATGCTCTCCGAAGGTGGATACAAAGTCGTGAAGGAGCCGGGACCGGGCGTGTTGTACGTCCGCGCGGCCATCACCCAGATCGACAAGACCGTGCCCGTGGCAAACATTCACCCGGGTATGAAGATCACGGGCATCGGGCTCGGCGGCGCTTCGATGGAGGCCGAGGGGCTGGACTCCCAGACGAAGGAAGTGGTCTTCGCGGTGACCGACTCCCAGAAGGGCTCACGGCTCGATATGGCTGGCGGGTTTCAGACGTATGGCAACGCCAAGACGGTCATGAAGGGCTGGGCCGATCGCTTCGTCGCGCGAGTCGACGAGGCTCACGGTCGCACCGCCCAGAAGAAGTAGGCCCGCCGGGTCAGCGCCCCGTCTGACCATCGCGACGGCCCTGCTCGTAGGCTTTCTGGTTCTGATCGTAGATCAGACCGCCGAGCAATCCGACGCCGGCGCCAATGGCCGCGCCCATTCCGGCGTTGCCGGCCATCGCGCCGATCGCGGCACCGCCCGCCGCGCCGGCGACCGTACCAGTGCCGGCGCGCCGCTGCGTGTCGGTCATTTCGGCGCATCCCGAGAGCGAGAGCGCCAGGACGAGTACGAGCGTCGTGATCTTGAGCATGTGGCCTCCTCGATCGGTCACTGCGGGCGGCAGGGGAATTCGGTGATGAAGAACCGCCCCACCACCTCCACCGCGGGGTCGGTCAGGCGCTCGGGGTTGCGCTTCGCCCATTCGAGAAACCGCCCGACCGTCTCGTTCCGCGGGGGCGACGGCACCGGCGGGCAGATGAGCGGCGCGAGCTTCTCGTGCCGGGTCAGCGCCATGAGGGTCTGGAAGGTCCCGGCGCCGAAGCCGTGACACATGTGGATCGCCGCCGTGTACAAGGGGTCGCTGGCGGGCGTGGCGCACAGCGCGACGACATCGGCCCCGGACCGCAGGCGGAATTCATCGGCGGTGACCGCCGACGCGGGCGCAGCGTGTCCCAGGGTCACGGTCGTGACCAGCAGCAGGCGAGTGATCGTCTTCACGGAGCCTCCTCATCGGGGATCGCGGGCAGGAGAACGTGGAAGGTGGCGCCGCCCTCCGGACGATTGTCTGCCCAGAGCCTGCCCTCATGCGCGCCCACGATCGAGAGACTCACCGAGAGCCCCATCCCCATGCCGCCCGGCTTGGTCGTGACAAAGGGCCGGAAGATCGAGCCGAGCGCCTCGGGAGCGATCCCCGGACCGGTGTCAGCCACGTCGACTTGCACCCGCTGTCCGCCGAGCGCGCTGGTGCGGAGGATGACCTTCCGCGGCCGACCGGTGGCATCGGCCATCGCATCGAACGCATTCACCACCAGATTCAGCAGCACCTGTTGCAGCTGGACGCGATCGCCGGACACCCGGGGCAACCGGGCGGCCAGGTCGAGGGTGATCGACACGTGCCTCCGATTCGCGTCACCGCGAACCACCGAGACGACTTCATTGATCACCTCGTTGAACTGGAGTGGTCGGCGTTCCACGTCGCCCTTCTTGAACAGCGAGCGCACGTGCCGGATGACCTGACTGGCGCGCTGGTCATCGTCGACGATGTCGTCGAGGATGTCGCGCAATTCTTCACGTCGTGGTTGGCGGCGATCAGACCCAGGCCCGCCCGGGCATTGGCGAGAATCGCCGTCAACGGCTGGCCGAGCTCGTGGACGATCGCGGCCGTCAGCTCGCCCATGGTGGCGACCCGGGAGATGTGGACCACTTCCTGGCGGAGAGCTTGGGCTTCCGCCTCTGCCTTTCGCCGCTCGGTGATGTCGATCACCGAGGCCACCACGAAGAGGCCCTCCACGGTGCGAATCGGATTGAGGCCGATTTCAACGGGGACTTCTCGGCCGTCCTTCCGGCGCCCGAACAGCTCCCGGCCTGCCCCCATCGCACGCGCGGTGGGGTCGTGGGCGAAATGGTTGCGATGTCCGGGGTGCTCGTGACGGACGCGTTCGGGGGATCAGCGTCTCGATGGGCAGGCCGATGAGCTCCCCGCGCTGGTAGCCGAAGACCGTCTCCGCCTGGCCGTTGACCAACGCGATGGCGCCGTCCGCGTCGACCATGATCATGGCATTGGGCGCCGCTTCGAAGACCTGGCGGAACCTGTCTTCCGCCAACAGCCGCTCGGTGATATCCGAGCACGACCCGATGTACCCGGCGAAGTTCCCCTGCGAATCGTACCGTGGCACGCCATGGTTTGATATCCAGCGATACTCGCCATCGTGCCGGCGGAGCCGATACTGCAGCACAAACGGCTGCCGGGCCGCGAACGCTTCAGCGTAGTCCCTCAGGCAGTCCGCCCGCTCGTCGGGATGAACACCTTCGGTCCAACCAGTTCCGATTTCCTGCTCGATGCCGCGCCCCGTGAAGTCCAACCAGGGCTTGTTGAAGAACGTGTACAGTGTGTCCACGCCGGACATCCAGATGAGCACCGGCGCCGAATCCGCGATGGTCCGGAACCGGGACTCACTCTCGCGCAATCGCTCTTCGGCCAGCTTGCCCTCGGTGATGTCCACCGACGCGCCGCTCCACCGCTTTTCACGGTGTCTCGGATCGCCGTCGAAGTGGCCCCGAGTCTCTATCCAGCGTCGGGTGCCGTCCGTCCGGACGATGCGAAACTCCAGGTTGAGCTCAGGACTGTTCTGCGCCGCCTGTTCGAAAGACCGTCGAACCCGCTCGCGATCCTCGGGATGGATCACCTTGAAGAAGCTCTCGTCGTTCAACTCTTCCGCCGGGGCGAACTGAAACAGGTATCGCAGCCGGGGTGTCGCCCAGACCGATCGGGTGTCGAGGTCCAAACTCCACAGACCCGCCCCTGACGACTCCAGCGCCAGATTTACGCGTTCCTCGCTCTTCCGCAACGCCTGCTCGACGCGCCGCCGCTTCACCAGATTCATGGCCAGCAGAACGATCAATGCGCCTTCGAGCAGCGCCACGGACGCCGCGCCGAGGATCCACCCCCGGTAGCGCTCCCAGGCCGTCGGCTGTCGGAAG
>Ga0066710_100005129_pt1 | contig 11840 bp, 13 predicted proteins | sample GraSoiAngelo_159_FD_79666 | JGI IMG/M metagenome (GOLD analysis project Ga0066710, IMG submission 79666) | Grasslands soil microbial communities from the Angelo Coastal Reserve, California, USA - 14_1009_16_40cm | ecosystem: Environmental > Terrestrial > Soil > Grasslands | place: USA... | reverse complement strand
TCGGCTTTGAACAGCTCAAAATTTACACCTACACGCCGGAGGATCAGCCGGATCTGAGGATCGACATGAGCACGTCCGTGCTTGATTTGAAAACGCGCATCTTGAGCTCAAAAGCACGCACCACAATCCAGCGCGCGGACTTCAACATCGCTGGCGATTCAGTGGAGTTCGATACGAACAGCAGAACCGGGCGATTGATGGGGAATGTAAAAATGGTGATCACCGACAAGTCGCGTCTAACGGCGAAACCCGACACGACCCCATGAAGGATTTGACGGCGCTGGTTCTGGTTATCGCCTGCGCCTCGGGCGCACGCTTGCACGCGCAGACTGCTGCTGCGACGCCTAAAGCAGTCACAGCCGCGCCGGCGAAAAAGCCAAAGAAACAACCAGCCCAGAAAGAGAACAAATCGCCTGTCAACCCTTTGTCTGGCGGGAGCGCCACGGGATTGAATTCCAACGAACCGACCACGACGGAAATCTACGCTGACGAAGCGTTCTTTGATTCGACCAAGAACATAGGCATCTTTAGTGGCCGAGTGAAGGTGACCGATCCGCGTTTCAATCTTCAATCTGACAAATTGACTGTGTTCATTACAAAGGGAGAAAACCAGGGCCTCGAGAAAGCGATCGCCGAAGGAAACGTCGGTCTCGTGCGTGACCGGCCCGATCCGAATGGCGGGCCGCCGACGCGGGCAGTCGGGCGGGCCGATAAGGCGACTTACACGGCCACGACAGGAGACGTCGAATTGCGAGGAACGCCCCGGGTCCAGGAAGGACCGAACATGCACGTGGCAACAAGCCCTGATACCGTGATGATCATCAACCAGAACAGCCAACTGACAACTCACGGCCCAAGTCGGACAGAAATTCGTCAGGAACCAAAGGAAGATCAGACGAAAGAAAAGAAAGGCGAAGCAAAAAAAGCCGAAGCTCAGCCGGCGCCGTCTCAATCCGTGCCTGCAGCAGCCCTGCCGACACCATGATCAGCCAAACTGCGCCCGTTTCCATTCCGAAACGATCTTCGGCGGCCGCGCCGAAGCTGGAGACTGTTCTTACAACCGACCAACTGGTGAAGATTTACGGCGGCCGGGCAGTGGTGGACGGGGTGGACATGCACGTGCGCGCGGGTGAGATCGTTGGACTTCTCGGGCCGAATGGAGCTGGCAAGACAACCAGTTTTTACATGATCGTTGGCCTAGTCAGACCAAACAGCGGCCGCGTGATTTTTTGCGACACCGACGTGACGGATTACCCGATGTACAAACGCGCCCGGCTCGGCATGGGTTATCTGCCGCAGGAAGAATCGATTTTTCGCAAAATGACGGTCGAACAAAACATCATGGCGATTTTGGAGACGCTTGCGCTGAGCAAAGCCGAGCGACGGAACCGTTGCGATCAGTTGCTGCACCAGTTCGGTATTGAGCGAATTGCGAAAAATACGGCGCTGACGTTAAGTGGCGGCGAAAAACGGCGTTTGACCATCGCCCGTTCGCTGGTCACGCAGCCGAAGTTGTTGATGCTCGACGAGCCGTTTAGCGGCGTCGATCCCATTGCGGTTTACGACGTGCAACAGATCATCGTCAACCTGCGCAAATCTGGACTAGCCATAATGATCACCGACCACAACGTGCGCGAGACTCTCTCCATCGTGGACCGCGCGTATCTGATTTACGACGGCCGCGTCGAGAGTGAAGGCACTAAGGATTTCCTCATCAACGATCCCATCAGTCGCCAGCTCTATTTGGGCGAACGCTTCAAGATGTGACGGCTTGTCATCGGCGTCATCCCGAGCGAAGTCGAGGGATCCAACAGCAGTACCGTTTATTGTGCAACGAGATGTTTCCACTTCACTCGACATGACAACGCGGATGCGCTAGAATGTGTCTAAGGCAATGGAGTTTGCCTTCTGTCGTCCCGACAGAAAACCGCGATGAGCTAATGACTCCTTCCAAGTTGGAAGGAGTTTTTTATGCTCGAAAACATTTGGTTTATTGCTGCGGCCTGGATGGGCTTGGCACTCATCGCCAGTTTGATCTCGATCCGAATCGGAATCTCAGTCGCGCTGATTGAAATCGTAGTAGGCGTTGTGGCCGGCAACCTCGCCGTTGGGCTGGAAGGCGGCACTCTGCATGTCGGCATTGCAGGAGCGGGCGCGAGCGCGGGACATCTGCATCACGTGCTGCAATCGACTGAGTGGACAAACTTCCTCGCCTTGCTCGGCAGCGGGGTGCTCACGTTTCTCGCGGGAGCGGAAATCGATCCCGTTTCGCTCAAGGCCAATTGGCGTGTCAGCGTTCTGATCGGGGCGCTTTCATTTGCTGCCCCATTCGCCGTCGTCTGGTTTGTTGCGCAATTCGGTTTTGGCTGGTCTTTACACCAAGCACAAATCGCTGGCATTGCACTCTCTACGACCTCCGTCGCCGTTGTGTACGCCGTGATGATCGAAGGCGGATTCAGTGACACTGCTATGGGCAAGATGATCCTGGCTGCATGTTTCATTACCGATTTCGGGACGGTGCTCGCGCTGGGGACGTTGTTCGCTAATTACAATCTTTGGTTGCTGTTGTTTGTGATCGTGACGTTGATCGTTCTATGGTTCATGCCGCGCTGGACCCAAGCAATCATCACACGCCTGGGCGCGACGCAGGTGAGCGAACCCGAAGTAAAGTTTGTCTTCTTCATCCTGTTCCTTCTCGGCGGGCTCGCTACGGCCGCTAAAAGCGAAGCGGTCCTGCCCGCGTATCTCCTTGGTCTTGTCGTTGCAGGTGTATTTCTCCGCGACAAAACGCTTGTCCGTCGCATGCGCAGCATCGCGTTTGCTGTCTTTACACCGTTTTACTTTATCAAGGCCGGCTTGTACGTGTCGCTGCCGGCGCTATGGACGTCGCTCCTGGTGATCAGCGTGTTGCTAGCCCTGAAGATGGCCACCAAAATTGTCGGCGTTTTTCCGCTTGCCCGTTTGCATTACATGAAAGTCAAGGAAGCGAGCTACACCACGCTACTGATGGCCACCGGACTGACTTTTGGAACCATTTCCTCTCTGTATGGCTTGCAGAACGGGATCATCAACCAGAATCAATACACAATTCTTGTCAGCGTCGTCATCTTAAGCGCGTTTGTGCCAACGTTGATCGCGCAAAAGTTTTTCCAACCGACGGTCGAAATGATGCACGCTTGGGGTCATGTTTACCGGCGGCGGCTTGGAACTCTCTCAGTGGAGGACATTGCCGACCGCGATGGCGAAACCGCGGAACCCCCTGCAAAACACCCCGCCACTCGAACCTGAACAGTTTCAGGCTTGTGAATGCAACCGAACCGATTGCCATCGGCACGACTTCGGAAACCCACGCCTTGCTGGTACAGCGGACAGTGGTGATTTAGAGCGACTACTGACGCAACCTGCAACTTGTATCGAGAGACCTTCCGCAGGGCAGGCGAAAATTCTGGAGCGATTAGGGGCTCTCCGTGAACGCTGGCGATCGAACGGTTTCAACTTGCCGTGCTCGGCCAATTCAAGCGCGGCAAGAGCACTGTGCTTAACGCGCTGCTTGGGAAATCCGTGTTGCCGATTGGCGTCGTGCCTGTCACGGCGATTCCAACGTTCATCGAATCCGCTTTGAACTTTGCGATTCGAGTCACGTACGTTTCGGGCGAAACAGAGGAAACCACACCGAAAAGCGTAGAAGAGTTCCGCAAAGAGCTGGCCAGGTTCGTTACAGAGGAAGCAAACCCGCGTAACGTTTTGAACGTCGCGCGCGGGGACGTATCTCTTGCTGCTGAATTGCTCGAACGCGGAGTGGTGCTTATCGATACTCCCGGCGTTGGCTCAACACATCGCCATCAGACCGCCGCGGCAGACGCAGTACTGCCGGAGTGCGACGCAGCACTGTTGGTCGTCTCCGCGGGTCCGCCGATTACCGAAATCGAGATCGCGTATCTCGCGCGCATCCGGCAAACCATGGCCCGGCTCATAGTCGTGTTAAATAAGATCGACATCATCGAGCCGCACGAGCGACAGAAAGTCGTAGCGTTCCTGCGGGATGCGCTCGTCGATCACGCCGGGCTCGATCCGTTCACGCCGATATTCAGTTTATCGGCGCGCGATGCTCTTCGCGCGAAAGAATCCGGCAACGCGGAGGCGCTCTCAGCCAGTGGTTTCGACGAACTGGAAAACTCCGTACTTGAATTTCTCGCCACTGAAAAACGCCAGATCCTCAACGCTGCGGTTGCTCGAAAGGCTGCCGTTTTGGTGGCGCAACTGGAGTTGGAGAGTGAGATCGCGCTCAAGTCGCTGCGTTTACCGCTAGAAGATCTCGAGTGCCGAATGGCCGCGTTCGATGACGCAGTCGGACAGTTTGACGTCGAACGACGCACTGCGAATGACCTTATGGCCGGCGATCGTCTGCGCGCTCTCCAGGAACTCGAATCGGAGGCGGAACGACTTCGAACGCAAGCCCGCGATGTTCTCCAGGCTGAACTCGATCAGGCGTTGAATGCGGGCGAAGTCTCTGAGGGCACACGAAAACGTCTCTCCTCAACAGTGGTCGAATTTTTCGAGCACGCGTTGAAAGATGTGATTCACAATGTCGGAGCGCGGGTGGGAGAAGTGCTGCGCGTTCATCAACGGCGGCTGACGAATTGATTACATTGGTCAGGCAAACGGCTGCCAATTTGTTGGACATTCCATTTCGCGCACCGGAAAGCAGCGAACCGTTCGAAGCCAGGCGCGAGCCATTCTGGGTAACCGCGGGGCGCACCGCCGAACTGAATCCGATTCCACCGGCCGCGTTCGACCGATTTTTACCTGCGCCGATGCGCACAAGAGCAATTCGAAGCCGTCTTCTTGACGAAATCGACGCGGTTGTGATCCGCAACGTAGAAAATCTTCGCTGGGCGACTCGGCAAAACATGGAAGACACATTTCGACGGTTCGGCTCCGAACTGGATGAGCGACTCGCCACGAGTTTGGATGCTACACGCGGTGCGATGCGCAAAGCGCTCGAGCAACGCAAAACACATGCTGAGCGGATTGATGCTGAAATCGACGCAAAGCAAACAGCTCTGTCGCAATTAGGTCATCTGCGAGAGACTCTGGCGCGGCACGAGACCGCGCAGTTGGCTTCACCTCCAGCAATAGAGAAGACGCCAATGCCTGCTCTGGAACAATGACCACATTTTATTGTCCAACGGAGGGTAAAATACCGCGATGATGTCGAGTCTGCGCAGAGTGGTGATCATTGTGGCGTTACTGAATCTTGCCTACTTCGGGGTCGAATTCGGTGTTGCGATGGTAATCGGTTCAGTTTCGCTTCTAGCCGACAGCGTTGATTTTCTGGAGGACACTTCTATTAATCTGGTGATTGCAGTTGCGCTTGGCTGGAGCGCGACTAATCGCGCCCGTTTGGGAATGGCGCTCGGTGTAATCCTGCTTATCCCTGGCCTGAGCACTGTCTGGACGGCCTGGCAGAAGTTCCTGCTGCCAGTGCCGCCAGCAGCTGTTCCACTAACGTTGGTGGATTGGGTGCTCTTGTTGTGAATCTTTCGTGCGCGCTTCTTTTGGCGCGCTTCCGGACGCACAGCGGAAGCCTGACACGCGCGGCGTTTCTATCGGCACGAAATGATGCTTTCGCGAATGTCGCAATCGTTGTGGCTGGATTTGTTACGGCGCTCACCACGTCTGCTTGGCCGGACTTGGTCGTTGGTCTCGGAATTTTGACGATCAATGCCGACGCAGCGCGAAAGGTCTGGCATACGGCCCGTCAGGAACACGCGACCGCTGCTGCCAGTTGATTCTGCTTCGATCAACGGGCATTGCAGGTTCTTTCCGCAGCTAGATCGCGCGATCTGCAGTGCAGCGGATTCCGGTAAGGAGAATGTTTGTGAATGAAGGCGTGTTGGCGCGACGAATAGCGCAACGGAATTCGAGTTTGTTTTTGCGCAGACAATTGCCGCCCCGAATGACTCGGCCCATTCCCGCACGCGGCGGCGCCAGATTTCCGGCAGCGTAACGCTGATAAACGTCCGGCTGATACCAATCGGCGCACCATTCTTCGACGTTGCCTGCCATTTGGAAAATACCGTAGGGTGAGCAGCCATTTTTAAAAGCATCGACTGGCACGGTCGTTTCTTTTTCATCATGGCTGCCCCGCCAGCACAGGCGATCGGGGTCCACTCATTGCCCCATGGGAAAATGCGCCCATAACTACCACGCGCAGCTTTCTCCCATTCGATCTCGGTGGGCAAACGCAACCCTGCCCACTGGCAATAGGCTTCCACGCCAAACCAGGTCACGTTAATTACGGGATGCGTCTTGAATTTGGGAGACGCGCGATACGGCTCCGATTCGTTAGGCGCGACGATGATGCGATCCAGCCATGATATACATGTTGAAGGTGTTGCGCCGAAGGCCTTGCTTCTGAGACAAAGCGCGCGAACTGCTCGTTCGTCACCGCGAAAACGCTCACGTAGAAATTCTCGGTGTTCGCGCGGAACTGCGGCGTCTCGTGCAATAGGGGAAACTGCGGTCCAGCTTTGTCCATCCTTTTCGCATCTTCGGTTTGCTCACGTGTCGAGCCCATTATGAATTCGCCCGCTGGAATCAGTCGCATTGGCGAGCCGTCTTTTTCGTTTGTCCAAGTCTGAGTCATCTTAACCCTCTAGCGGGCTTAGCTTAAACGTAGTCCCCAGGAGCTTGATTTTATTTTGGAACAGCGGCTAGTTCCAAGCGGCAATGGAGTTTGCCGGGCTTCGAAAGAATTCGGAGTAAATTGCCAAGAGGCTAATGACTCCTATCGAACCAGAAATTTGGCCGGTAGAGAGTCATGAAAATCAATTTCGCCGAAGCTGACGCTCCGTTAAGACTAATGCCGCAACGAAAGGTCCGCTGGCTTAATCGGACCGTTCTTGGCATTGGGCTGGCGTCGCTCTTCAGTGATACGTCGCACGAAATCGCGACCACGATTATGCCGGCGTTTCTGGCGACGATGGGCGTGGCGGCAGCTTGGCTCGGATTAATCGAAGGCGTGAGCGATGGGCTGTCGAGCTTCGCGAAATTAGCTTCTGGCTACTACACCGATCACCTGCAACGGCGAAAACTCATCGCGATTCTCGGTTATGCTTTGACGACACTCAGCGTCGCGGCTTTCGGTCTGGCGACGGCGGCATGGCAGGTCTTGGTTTTGCGCGCCACCGCTTGGTTCGGGCGTGGAGTACGTACGCCCGTTCGCAAGGCACTCCTTGCCGCGGCTGTTGATCGCGAAGGTTACGGGCGCGCGTTTGGTTTTGAGCGAATGATGGACACCCTGGGTGCGATCATTGCCCCGGCGTTCGTCTGGTTCCTGTTGCCCGCACTTCACCATCATTATGCAAAACTCTTTGCGCTCACATTGATTCCCGGTGTTCTAGCGGTCTCGGTGATCGCATTTGTGGTGAAGGAAAAGGAACGCGCTCCGGTTCCACACATCTCGTTCGGTTCGCGACTGCGAGCGCTTCCCGGCGCATATCGCCAATTTCTGGTGGCGGTCGGACTCTTCGGTGCGGGCGCGTTCGCCCACACCCTGCTCATTTTGCTGGCCACGCAGAAACTCACACCCCAGCTCGGAGCGACCGGTGCCGCCAGTGCAGCGGTCGCGCTTTATTTATTGCACAATGTCTTCTATGCCTCGTTCGCCCTTATCGGTGGTTGGATCGCTGATCGCATCAAAAAGAACATTGTCTTGGCTGTCGGCTACTCAATGGCGGCGCTGATGGCGATCGCAATCAGCGCTCTGCCGATGAGCATTTGGACGTTCGTGCTGATTTTCATTTTGGGCGGAACCAACGTTGCACTGGAGGAAACCGCGGAAGATTCATTCTGCGCCGAGCTGGTGCGCGAGGAGCACCACGGCATGGCCTTCGGAATGCTCGCAACGGTTAACGGCGTCGGCGATTTTCTTTCCAGCGTAACTGTCGGCCTTTTGTGGACCGCATTTGGGACGACGATCGCTTTTGGCTACAGCGCCATTCTTTCCATTGCTGGTACGCTGCTCGTCGCGCGTGTGGAAAGCCCGCACAGATCATTCTCGTGAAGCCGGCGACTTCGAGACCAGGTGCAGAAAAACGAAAGATCGATCCGGCCGCCGATCTGCGAACGCGTGGCTGCGCTGTTTGCAATCACGTTATCAAGACGTCGCGTGATTTTTTTGCTCAATGGCAATACGCCCTTTCATCGGACGAACAAGCACAGCGAAGTTTTGCCCGCGAGTTTGGCTTTTGTTCGCTGCATTTGTGGCAACTGCATAGCATGTCTTCGCCTTGGGGCGGCTCCATTGGTTTCGCGGTGTTTACAGAAAAGATTTCGCAGTTGCTCGCAAAAGTGGATTGCGACGCGGCCGAGGCGAACGTGCAAGAGATTCTCCGCACGTCCGGGAACTGCCATTTTTGTCAATTGCTTGAATCGGCGCAGGCCGCGTACATCAAACAGTTAGGCCTTTTCCTCGGCGACGAGAATGGCCGGCAACTTTACGAACGTTCACAAGGGGTCTGTCTTCGCCACCTTGGACGATTACTCGCGGTCACTTCGCGCGAAATTCGTCGATTCCTTTTAGCTGTCGCGTCTCATCGTTTTGAACAGATCGCGCGAGATATGCGTGGTTATGCGGCAAAGCGCGACGCTCTCCGACGCGACCTGATCAGCGCGGACGAAGAAGACGCTTATCTCCGCGCATTAATTCACCTTGGCAGTGCGAAGGAGTATTCCGCTCCATGAACAAGAGCTCCGTGTTTTTAGGACGTCAAAAGGAACTGGAGCAACTGCGAGCTTTGCACGCGATGCGACGGCACGTGCTCATTGTTGGCGGGGAAGGAATCGGCAAAACCGCGCTATTGCACCACGTTCGAGAATTCTCCTCGATCTTGATTTGCGATGACAACTCGAGTTTGCGTCGGATTTGCGATAGCTTGGAACAGCAACTCGGATGCGGGCATTACGGGCTGAATGTCATCGAGCGCAAGAATCGGTTGCTAATTGATTTGGAACGCCGGGGCGAGCCGGTGGTTTTTGATCATGTGGTTCACGCTGCGCCGCGTGTGGCGCGCTTCATCGGGCATCTCAGTGAGACGATTCCAATCTGGATCGCATGCCGCTCGGATAGGCCGGATGACGTCGGACACATCTGGCCCGAGCTTTACAAATTCACGCGCGTCGAACTCTTCCCACTGGGCCAAGTCGAGACGCTGATGCTCATCGATGAGGCCGTCGCGCAGGGAAAGATTCAGGCCAACGCGCGGGCGCATGCGGGTGAATTGCATCGAATGAGCGGGGGTTCGCCGCGAATTCTGACGAAACTCCTCATGCAGCTCGCAGCACGCGAGTACAAGATCGACAGTTCGCTTGGCCTACATTTGCTCGATATCGATCGGCGCATTCACCAAATCGATCTGTCAATTAAATCGACCGCGGAGGCACAAAGATGACCGACGAAACGAATGCCCACGGTTTCAGCGAACATCATCAGCGGCATGTACGGACTACCTTTCAGTATATCGACAAGTTGCTGGCAGAGGCTGAGCACACGATGGCTGATGCCGGTTCGCCTTCGCCCTTCCGGCGGCACTCCGATGATACGACGCCGATCCAGCGCAAGGTCACGCATGACTACATCACCAGGATTCGCGAAGCGATGCGGTGCGTCATGAAAGAACTCAATATTCCGCCACCTGAGCCGCACTCAGGCGCCGTCTGGGCGGCAGCCATTAATCTGATGTACTGCTCAATCTCGCTGAACGAGTTGACGCCGGAACGAATGCTCGCCTACGGGCCGCTCTCTTCCGATGCCGCGCAGAGACTCGATGGAATCCGCGCTGAACTTGATGGACTTCCCGCAAAGCTGCGAAATTTTTTGGGCAAAGGCGCCGGTGGTGATCTGCAGCAACGGCTCCAGCAACTGGGCAAGACGGGTGACGAGGTTCGGTTGCTCAGCGAGATTGAAAGGATCATTACCGCACATGGTCTGGTCGAGTTTAGGGGCATGCTGAGCATGTTGCTCGACCGAATGGAATCGGCCGCGTTTGAGATCGGAGTTTTTGGCCGAGTTAGTTCCGGTAAGTCGTCGCTGCTGAATTACATTTTGCAGACGGACGTGCTGCCGGTTGGTGTCACACCAGTTACGTCTATTCCGACACGCATCAGCCATGGGTCAGTGGCAGAGGCGGGAATTGAATTCGCCGAAGCGCAACCGCAAATCATTCCATTGTCCGCGTTACCGGAATTTGCAACCGAACAAGAAAATCCCGGCAACAAAAAACACGTCACGCGCATTTTTGTTAAACTGCCGTCGAATCGTCTCGCGGAAGGTGTGACCTTCGTGGATACGCCGGGGCTTGGCTCGCTCGCTGTGGCCGGCGCTGAAGAAACGGTGGCGTACTTACCGCGATGCGATGTTGGCATTGTTCTAATCGACGCCAGCGCGGGCCTTACCCAGGATGATCTCGTCGTGGTGCAGGCGCTTTATCAAGCGGGAGCGAGCGCGATGTTGCTCATCAGCAAAGCGGATCTCTTTAGCCCTGAAGACCGCGACCAAATGATTTCGTACGTGAAAACAAACCTGCGCGAACAACTTCGTGTAGAACCGCCCGTGCACGCAGTCAGTGTTTTTGCCGCGGAAGCCGCATTATGCGGTCGCTGGTTTGAAAACGAATTGCGCCCCTTTCTGGCATCACGAGATGGCCATTCTCTCGCAGAAGCGTAAGATCGGCGGACTCCGGGAAACCGTCATCGGCGCGTTGGAGCGGAGGCTGCAAGCTGCGCCGGACCGTGATAAACGACAGCGACCTGACATCTCGGAACAAGCGACCGAAGCACTCCGCAACAGCGACCGCATGTTGGAGCGCGCGCAAGGCGAGTCCTTTTTTCTGACCAAAAAAATCTCGAAGATGCAGCGCGCAATTATCGATGTGGCCGCTGAGCGAATCGCTACGGCGCTGGTTGAGTCAGACAACTCAGACGCGCCCGATGCGGGCGCGATTTTGTCTCAGACGCTCAACCAAATGATTGCCGAGCCTGTCGCTGCCACCTTGCGTTCTCTTGAGCAGACGCGCGACGCTCTGACAGACGCGATGGACGTTGTCGCGTCAGCTTCCGGTCGCGATGCTCCCGAAGCATTACCGAAGGCGACTGGAATGCCCATGCTGGACGTGAACGAGATTTCGCAAATCGTTGCGGTAGAAAAGCCGCGCATGCTTTCGCTGCTCGGTAAGAGCGTGTTGGCGTCACACGTTCGGCGAAAGCTGGAGACGGATTACGATCGCACATTGCTGGAGTTTCTGAGTCTGTACGCCAATCGTCTCCGCCGCTGGATGGAGCAAAGTATTAACGCGATGCGCAACGCGTTTGCGGCATTTGCGGATATGCACCGTGCGCACCTCGAAGCTGCGCCAGCCGTTGGGGAGACGGCCGATGCGTCAGCCGTCAAAGGCGATCTTCGGATTTTGCGCGAATGGGACAGGGCCGACAAGCCGACTGTGATTAGCAACATTTAACTCGCCTGCGCGTCGCTTGTTGTTGTGAATTGGAATTGCGCGGTATTCACGCTAGAAGTTACGTCTGATGGCGGAAGAACCCGGGACGCAAACGATTACATCCTCAAGCGATCAGCAGAAGAGCGTTCCAATTGTCACCGTTGAAACCTTTTACAATTCGCACGCCGAAAAGCTGCAGATGAAACTCGAGGGCCCGCGTGTGGGGTTTCATCGAAAAATTCGCGAGCCGACTATCAACAGGCCGGGACTCGCCCTGTCGGGGTTCTACACGTATTTCGCCGAGAAACGTGTGCAGGTGTTGGGCGCAGCAGAACATTCGTA
>Ga0066710_100005128_pt1 | contig 11840 bp, 10 predicted proteins | sample GraSoiAngelo_159_FD_79666 | JGI IMG/M metagenome (GOLD analysis project Ga0066710, IMG submission 79666) | Grasslands soil microbial communities from the Angelo Coastal Reserve, California, USA - 14_1009_16_40cm | ecosystem: Environmental > Terrestrial > Soil > Grasslands | place: USA... | reverse complement strand
GTTCCCGCCCAATTTTCGTTTGACACCAGTCGATCGCCTCAGGGATGATGTCGATGCCTTCGTAGCTCCCCTCGGGGGAAAGATAGACCGCCAGGGCGCCCGCGATCCTGCCGAATCCGCATCCGATCTCAAGGACGTGATCGCTCGGTTGGAGCCCTCCGAGCTCGACGAAAATGTCGCGGAACTCCCGCCCGACCTGGGTCCAGTTCCCGTAGCCCGAGCGGATGCGAATCCTCAGAGGAGGAACGGAAGCCGTGCGTCGCGTGGCTATCGATCCCAGATAGCCCGCGGAAATGCCCGTGACCATTCGTAGGTTTCTCCTGATGGGCGTGGGGAAGTTCGAGATCAACTCATACCACGCCGATCGCAGACCGTGGCGGGTCGACATGGACGCAGGCGGTGAGTCGTCTGAAGGGGCCTAAGCCTTTCCGTCTGCCCCGGGCCAACGATGTTGGGTTCGTTCGCAATATCTTCTTATCCCGCCCGCCATTGTCGAAGATATCGACTGTTCTCCATCGGGTTCGACGATGTACGGGGACACCAGAAAACGATCGGCGGGGACATGACAGACTCGTGGGACGTCCGCATCCTTACGGCGTCATACCGCCGGGAGGGCCCGCAGGAGGAGCCCGTGATCGAGCTCTTCGGCCGGACCCGCGAGGGCCAGTCCATCGTCGCGGAGTACCGGGGGTTCAAGCCCTACTTCTATGCTGTGCGGCCCTCCCAGGTCCTCGTGAACTACCTGCAGCGGGACTCCGAGGTCCTCAAGGTGGAGACCGTGGAGCTCGAGGTCCAGGGCCGCAAGGCGCCCTGCGCGAAGATCACCCTCCAGCACCCGTGGAAGACGCCGGAGTACCGCGAGCGGGCCCGGAAGCACGGGTCCGAGGTGATGGCGGCGGACATCCCGTTCGCGCACCGGTTCATCTTCGATCTCGACATCGCCGCGTGCGTCCGGGTCCATGGCGCCCCCGCCGCGGGAAAGTACACGACGGAACTCGTGGTGCGGGCGGAACGGTTCGAGCCGTGCGACCCGTTCAACCCTCGCCTCAAGGTCGTGTCGTTCGACATCGAGAACACGATCACGGACCCGACGATCCTCTGCCTCGGTCTGGCGTGGCGGGAGGACGGGGCCCTCAAGACGGACATCCTCGCGGGGGACGAGAAGGACATCATCCGGCGGTTCATCGACTTCATCTCGAAAATGGACCCGGACGTGATCACCGGCTACAACATCGACGGGTACGACCTCCCGATCCTCGAGCAGCGGGCGAGGGCCCACGGGATCATGAGCCTCCCGCTCTCCCGGGACGGGCAGGGGATCAGCAACATCGGCGAACGGTTCTGGCGGGCCCACGGCCGCATCATCGCGGACGCCTGGTGGGCCGTGAAGCTCGAGCTGCGTCCCAAACAGGAGACCCTCGATGCGGTCGCCCGGTGGCTCCTGGGGGAGGGAAAGCACGACGTGGACCGGGTCCACATGGACGACGAGTGGGCCCGCAACCGGGAGAAGGTCCTGGAGTACTGCAAGAAGGACGCCGAGCTCGCCCTCCGCGTCCTGGAGAGGGTGGCCCGCCTCGACAAGGCGATGGACCTCGGCATCGTCTCGAAGCTCCCCGTGGACGACACGTTCAACAGCCGCACGTCGACCCTGATCGACTCGATCCTGATCCGCGCCGCAGACCGGGAGGGGGTGGCGGTCCCGATGACCCGGTCGGGATCCGGCGGGAAGTCGATCGAGGGCGGGTACGTCCACAGCCTCGAGCCCGGCCTCTACGAGTGGGTCATCGCCCTCGACTTCTCGTCGATGTATCCATCGATTATTATAGAAAAGAACATATGTTTCACGACCCTCAGCGACGCGGGGACGATCGAGAGTCCGATCGGGGTCCGGTTCCTGAACGCCCAGCAGCGGGCCGGGATCCTCCCGCGGATCCTCGGCGACCTGATGCGCCAGCGCCGGGAGGTAAAGGCGAAGATGCGCGCGGAGACGGACCCCGAGAGGAAAGCGTACTACCAACGGCTCCAGGACGCGGTGAAAGTCCTGATGAACGCGTTCTACGGCGTCCTCGCGTCTTCCTTCTACCGGTTCACGAACCCTCAGATCGGGGCGAGCATCACCGCGTTCGCGAGGGAGAACATCAAGTCCGTGATCTCCCAGCTCGAGGCGGACGGCGTGCGGGTGATCTACAGCGACACGGATTCCATCTTCCTCGAATCCCCGCACAAGGACAAGGATGGCGCCCTGAAGGACGGACGGGGCTTCGCCGAGCGGTTCAGCACCGCGAACGTGAACATGGAGCTCGAGCGGATCTTCCGGACGTTCTTCAGCCACGGGAAGAAGAAGCGGTACGCGGCGAAGACCGCCTGGCCGCTGGAGGACGAACTCATCATCCGGGGATACGAGTTCCGCAGGACGGACGCGTTTAACCTGCAGAGCGAGGCGCAGAAGCGCGTGTTCGACCACGTCCTTGAGAACGACATCGAAGGGGCGGTACGGCTTGCGAAAGATCTCGTGGCCGAGATCAAGGTCGGTAGGATCCCTCAGGACATGCTCCCGGAGGACGGCGACCCGCTCGAACCCCTCGTGATCTCCCGCACGGTCGCCGAGGACAGCCGGTACGTGAACCCGGACTCGATGTCGAACGTCCTCGCGGCCCGGAAGATGAAGGAGCTCGGGTACGAGGTCGTCCCGGGGATGAAGGTGTCCTGGGTCGTCGTGGACGCGAAGAAGGCGCCGATGCACGTGGAGCCGTGGGTCTCGGGCCGCCCGTTCACGTTCAAGCCGGACTGGGAATACTACGCGCGGCGGGTCGCGCAGACCCTCGCGTATGTCACGGAGGTCTACGGGTGGGACGAGAAGGCCCTCCTGCTGGGCACCGTGCAGGCGGACCTCTTCCACGAGGGGTTCGAGCCCGAGGAGAAGCCACGGAAGGTCGAGGTGCACAGGACGAAGAAGGAGCTCACGCTGGAGGACTTCCTCTGACCTCCGTCCACGACGCGGTCTGCCGGTACTGCGGGTGGGAGGGCCCCGATCCCGCCCGCGACGCGCACGGCTCGATCTTCTGCCCGAAGTGCGGTCGCCCCGCCGAGTACAAGATCGTCGTCGAGGAACTGAAGAAACAGGGCCTCTGGCGGGAGTGAGCCGCGGAGGCCTCGAGGTGTCCGTCCGCCATCCGCCGGCGACGGCCCGCTCTCGGTTCGAGACGCTGGCGGTCGGCGATGCGATCCTGGACATCGTGACGCCTCCACTCGGGCCGGGGGGCCCCGGGGACCGCCAGTCCCGCGTCGCGGGCTTCACGTATCTTCCGGGAGGGAACGCGACGAACTTTGCCCTCGCCTTCGCGGCCCTCGGAGGGCGTGCGCGCTTCGTGGGATGCGTGGGGCGGGACTGGGCGGGAGACGTCCTTCGGGCGGCGTACGGGAAAGGCGACGTGGAAGTTCGGCTCCGCACCTCCCGAAGAAATGCCTCGGGCACGACGATGGCGTTGACCTCGGCGGACGGAACGCGGCACCTCATCACCGCCATCGGGGCGAATGCGGACCTCCGGCTCTCCGACATCCCCGCCCCATGGATCTCGAAGGCCCGCCACCTCCATCGCGCGGGGTACTGGTGGGCCACGGGCCTCATGGGGGCTCCGTCCGCGACGCTCTTGGCGCGGGCCCGCAAGGCGGGTGCGACGACGTCGCTCGACACCGCCACGGACCCGGAGGGATGGCCGCGGGAGCGGCGGGCGGCCGTCCTCGTCCTCCTCCCGCACCTCGGTATCTTCTTCGGGACCGAGGAGGAGATTTGCGGCGTGGCGGGCGCCTCTCCCGTCGAGTCGGCGGCATACGCGCTCCTCGGGAAAGGCGTGGGGGAGGTCGTCGTGCATCAGGGGGGACGCGGATCCTCCGTCTTCACATCGACTCGTGCCGAAAGCGCCCGCGCGTTCCGCGTTGCACCGGCGAACCCGACCGGGTGCGGTGACGTGTTCAACGCGGCGTACGTCCTCGCTTACCTTGGGGGAAGGCCGCGGAAAGACCTCCTCCGTTTCGCGAATGCGGCGGCGGCGTGGCACCTTGAGAACCTCGAGAAGCCATACCCGACCGCGAGGGACGTGAGTCGCCGGTTCAATGTTCGCCAATAATCGTTATCAGTTCGACCGGTTTCAGGACTTCTAGGGTCTGAATTTTCTCCCCTTCCCTTTTTCTTTTCACCTTCCCCATGAGCGGGAGCCATCTCCGGTCCGCATCACTTTTTCGTCGGCGGGCCGTTCACGGCAGAGGCGGCGCCCATGCCGAACGTACCCCGGACCCACGAGGCCGCGCGCTTGGACGTGGACAGCCAGATTCCCGCGAGCGTCATCCCCGCCCCCGCGAGGACGAGCACGTCCAGGACTTCGTTCGCGACGAGATACCCGAGCAGGACCGCGACGATCGGGATGACGAACGCGATGTACGAGACGGAGGTCGCCTCGATCCGCTTCAGGAGCCAGAGGAACGTGACGAACGTCACGACGGAGCCCGCGAGCGCGAGGTACACGATGGCGCCGATCCCTTCCGGCCACGACGGCACGGCCCACCGCTCGCCCGCCGCCAGCGAGACGACGGCGAGCGCGACGGCGCCGATCCCCATCGCGAGCCCGTTGAAGCTCACGGGGTCCGCGTCGTGCCCCCACCGCTTCACCGCCACGTTCGCCACCGCCGCGCACGTTGCCGCCGCGACGAGGGCGAGCATCGGGAAGAGGAGGCCCGCGGTGGCGGCGAGGTGTCCCCGGAAGATCACGACGACCCCGCCGAAGCCGAGGGCGACCCCGGCCACCTTCTGGATGGACAGCCGTTCGGCCGGGAGGACGAAGTGGGCCGCGATCGCGGTCTGGAACGGGTACGTCGCGAACAGGACCGCGGAGAGCCCGCTCTCGACGCCGTTGTTCTCGCCCCAGTAGATGAGACCGTAGTCCGCCGTGAAGAGGACGAGGCCGTAGAACGCCGCCAGGGACCACTCGGCGCGGGTGCGCGGGAGCTTCGCGCGGAGAACCGGGGCGAGGGCGAGGAGGACGGCGGAGGCGAGGACGAACCGCAGGGCCGCCGAGAGGAACGCGGGAGCGCCCTCGAGGCCGATCTTGATCACGAGCCAGGTCGAGCCCCAGATCCCGCAGAGCAGGGCGAACGCGGCGCCGTAGGTGAGGCGCGAGGGCACGCCGAGGCTACCTCGCCCGAGGGTAAAGCTTTGCACCCGGCGGGCGCGGGTCGAGTACTTTCACCGCCCTCGTTCGAAATTGGTCGCGTACTTTCGCTCCCCTCCCTCGTCCGAGGCCAAGTACGGGGGCGCGCTCCGATGTGCCACCATGGGCGTCGCCGCACTCGATCCCCGCACCGACCTCTTTCCGAACGTGAAGGGATGGGACGCGCTCCGCGACTACGACCTCGAGGCGACGACCCTGTGGGATTTCCCCGCGCAGAGTCCCGGGACGACGGAGTTCGGGGACCACCGCTTCAACGGGGTCACGCCGTCCCCGCTCGTGATGAACCTCGTGCGGCGGTACACGCGGACCGGCGATCTCGTCGTCGATGCCATGGCGGGTTCTGGGACCGCGCTGGATGTCGCCCGAGCCCTCGGGCGGAGGGCCCTCGCGTTCGACCTCGCGCCCCGTCGTCCCGACATCGTGCGCAACGACGCCCGGCGTCTCCCGCTCCCCGACGAATCGGTGGACCTCCACTTCGTGGACCCGCCGTATTCGGACAACGTACGGTACAGCGACGACCCGGCTTGCGTCGGGCGACTCCCATGCGGAGAGGACGCATTCCTGGAATCCTTGGAAGCGGTCGCCCGTGAGCTCCACCGGACCCTCAAGCCCGGGCGGGTCCTCGGATGGCTGATCAGCGACGAGTACCGGCGCGGGCGGTTCACGCCCGTCGGATTTCTCACGTTCGAAATGCTCGGGAAGTACTTCGAGCCCGTGGACGTGATCAGCGTAGCCCGCCACCACGACCGCTCGGGAAACCCGATGTGGGAACACCGCGCCCGTCGATACGGGTTCTACCTTCGGGGGTTCAAGTATCTCTTCATCGTGCGCAAGCCATCAACGCAGGTGTTGGAGGGGAGGTTCGAATGACCGCGTGGAAGCGGGCGGGCCGGGAGCCCCGCGAGCTGATTCACGGGTGGCGGGACCAGCTTCAAAAAGTGGCGGCCGGCCGCGGGGACCGCGTCGAGATGCGCGTGAATCGGTTCTGGATTGCGTTCCGGAGCGAGCAGCAGAAGCGGGCGTTCGCAGAGATTCGTCCCACCCGTCACCGGATCGAGGTGTTCATCCTCCCGGAGCGGAGGAGTCTCACGGATCCTGCAGGAATCGCTCGACCTGCGCCGAGGACCCAGGGATGGAACTGGTTTCGCACGAAGTTCGTGGTCGTTGGAAACGGACACGGGAGGGCCGCGCTGTCCCTCATTCGGCAGAGCTATGAAAGTCCTGCCCACAAGGCCCATCGAGCGCGGAGAAGCCGAAGCGGGGGCGCACATCAGGTCCGGCTGCAGGTGAACTAGCGTCGCGCGGGCGGGGATGGGGTGGATCAACTTGAGTGGGAAAAACTTGAGGAGGCGTACGAAGATTTCGCGACCGATGCCGCAAGAACCGTTGACGCGCTCCTCCTTCGGGCGGGCGTTGTTCTCGATGTTGCAGAAAGACTTGCCCCCGGACGAGTACGAGAATTTCGTGAAGCGATGGAATTCGCGGCGCAAGACGTCGACGACCGATTCGCCGCCTTCGAGCGCCGATTGAACGGGTTCCGACCCGTTTCGGGGCTCGGCTAGGCCATCGCGACCAGAATCGCAATCGCCCAGAGGACCCCGACGGTTCCCCAGTAAAGGAGGGTTCCTCGCAGCGCGGATCTCAACCAAGGTCCCGGCTCCCCCAGGGGGTGCGCTCGATGCGAGCCGTCCGCAGAGGCTTGCCATAACGCCGTCCTCAAGCGCACTACGCTCTGGATGCCGTTCGAAATGAACGCGACGGCAAATGGCCAGAGCGAACCCGCGAGGATGACCGCGCCGAAAGCCGGGTTCCCAAGAGGCTCGGTTCCGAATTGAGGGGGTAGCACGACAAAGCCCACAACCGCGAGGACAACCGCGACAATCGGGAGCGTGCCCCAGAATCGTCGCCGATCCTTCCGCCAGAGGGCCTCTACCCACGTCGGGTTCTCGCCCATGAAGTCGACCTCCATATAGCCTTCGAGCTCCCGTTCCAAACGAATCTGCCGCCCATGCGCCTTCGCGGAGAGGAACAGAAGAACGAGGCCCAGGCCGACCTCGATCCAAAACAGCCCCGGGACCGCCATCCGGAGTCCCCGACCGGAGAGCGAGACGATATCGTTTCCGTTCGCGGGGTTGAGGAACCCTCGGGAAAGCCTGCGGCCAAAACCCTTTATAGCCCTGCCCTCTTCGACCGGGCTACCGCCCCTCGAGGGCGGCGACCCTGGTCGGGAGATGTACCTTCGGGCGAATCCGTAAATCCCAGGGGGAACACACATGGCGGACGAGAAGCCGACGGAGCCCGTCTCGATCACGGGCGGGGAAGCCGAGAAGGCGCCGAAGAGGCCGCGGAACCTGTACGGGTACGTGCGGCAGGCGTGGAAGGTCCCCTCGAAGAGCTACGTGAAGGAGCTCGCGTGGTCCCGGAAGATCGAGTGGCGGCGCGGCCAGTCGTTCGTGCGCATCGAGCACCCGACCCGCATCGACCGCGCCCGTGAGCTCGGGTTCCGCGCGAAGCCCGGGTACGTCGTCGTGCGCGCCCGCGTCCGGCGGGGCGGGCTGCGGAAGCCGTGGCCGATGGGCGGGCGGCACCCGAAGCGCCGCGGGATGAACAAGATCACGATGGCCAAGTCGATCCAGCGGATCGCCGAGGAGCGGGTCTCGAAGCGCCACCCGAACATGGAGGTCCTGAACTCGTACTGGGTCGGGGAGGACGGGATGCACAAGTACTACGAGGTGATCCTCGTGGACCCGCAGCACCCCTCGATCCGCGCCGACCCGAAGATCAACTGGATCTGCGACCCCCAGCACCGCGGGCGCGCGTTCCGCGGGCTCACGAGCGCGGGCCGCAAGGGCCGCGGCCTGATGTACAAGGGGAAGGGCGCGGAGAAGGTCCGGCCGAGCATCGGGGCCCACGACCGGAAGGGCAAGTAGGTCAACCCCCGCGGATTCGGTCCACGAGTCCCTTGAGGCGGGCGTCGTCGAGCCCCACGGCCGGGTGGAACACGGGGACGTCGAGGGCGGGCTTCTCTGGAGCAATCTCGCCGACTCGAGCCCCGAGGAACACCGCCTCGGACCGGGAGACCCGCACGAGCTCCTGGAGGTCGGAGTCCGGACCGCAGGAGAGGACCTTGAGGTGGACGTCCCACCTCCGGAGCGGCTCGTGGGCGCCGGACCCGTCCGGGGCCGCGACGGTCACCCGGCACCCCCGTTTCATCGCGAGCCACGCGGAGACCAGCGCCGCCTCGGAGTCGACGAGAGCGAGGGCGCGCCCCTGGCTCCCCATGGGAAGCCCGCCCGGGCCGTCGACGATGTCCGCGAACACGTACGCCCGGTTCTCCCGCACCTCGACGTGGATCTCCGCTGCGGGCCCGTCGAGGTCGACGGTTGCCCCCGGGATCGCGTCCTGCACCCGCCGCCCGAGGGCCTTCGCGAGGTCTTGGCTCGAGTACGGGTGGGTCCCGGACCGCCGCGCGCGGATCGCGAAGCTCCCGCCGCGGGGGAGCCGGTCGAGGGCGAGGCGGACCGCAACCTCCCCGATCTCCACCGGGTCGCTCGAGGTCTCCCGCGCGGGGCTGAAGGACACGATGCCGAAGACCCGCCGCAGTCCCGCGGACGCCGCGGGCACGTCGTCCACCTCGACGTAGATCCGGCCGTGGTCCGCGCGGGTGAGGCACTCGATGCCCTCCGCGGCGAAGAGGTCCTGGATGTTCGCGACGAGCCGGTCCCGGAGCTGCCGGCGCACGAACCGGCTCTTCAGGGCGAGTTCCCCGAACCGTACGAGAAGGACCATCCATCCACGGAACCTGCGCTTTCCGATAAAGGGTCGCGCGAGTCTTTATCTGAGCGAGCCGAATCCGCGCGGGCGTGGACCTCGCCCTCCTCCTTCTGCAGGCCCTCCTCGTGTTCGCGGTCGCGTTCGTGTACGCGAACCTCGGCCTCGGCGGGGGTCTCCTCTTCGTCCCGATCCTGCTGTCCACCGGGGTCACGGAGAGTTCGGTCGCGGTCCCGATCTCCCTGACGTTCACGGTCGCGACCGCGGCGTCCTCCGTCATCAACCATCGGCGGAAGGGTTTCGTGGACTTCCGGCTCGGAGGCACTCTCGTCGCCGGGGCGCTCGTCGGTGCGGTCCTGGGCACGGTCTTCACCCTCGTCTTCCTCGTGGACGAGGTCGCGTTCAAGGGGTTCTTCACGATCGTCCTCGTGATCTTCGGGGCGTACATGCTGTGGGACTGGCTGCGGAATCAGCGGTCCGTGGACGAGGACGACGACGCGAAGATGACGCCCCCGCGGAAGGCGGGCGTGACCGCCGCGACCGTGGGCTCTGGGTTCCTCTCCGGGAGCATGGGGATCGGCGGGGGCCTGCTGAACGTCCCGCTCATGGTCTACGGCCTCGGCCGCAAGACCCGCAAGGCGATCGGGACGTCCTCGCTCCTCATCATCCCGACCGCGCTCGTCGGCTTCGCGACGTACCTCGTCGACCTCGGGCTCCGGCCGGGCGGGTTCGCGTGGCCCCCGGACTTCGTCCTCATCCCCCTCCTGTTCCCCGTCGTCTTCGTCGGGGCCTACGTCGGATCGCGGTGGGGACTGCGGTCCCTCCGGACGCGCCCCGTCGCGCTGATCTTCATCCTCGTCCTGTTCATCGCGGCGGCGAAGCTCGTGTACGACCTCGTGGCGTGAGCGCGCGAAAACGTTCATATCCGTCCCGGGTGTGCGGCGTCCCTTGCGGGATGGGATGGGTCGCCCCTCGACGAACGGCCAAAAGTGGTTCTACGCGTACCTCCCGAACGGGATGGCGGGCGGCGCGACGTCCCCGCTGATTCCGTTGTTCACTCGGCTCCTCGGCGGGTCCATCGCGGACGTGGGCGCGGTCGCGGCCGCGTCAAGCATCGCGTCCGTCCCGGCGTTCATCGGATGGGGAAACCTCTCGGACCGCCTCCACCGGCGCAAGGCGTTCGTCCTCGTCGGGTTCCTCGGGACCGCGCTCTCCCTGTTCCTCATGGGGATCAGCCGGACCGTCTCCGACTTCTACGTCGCGAACCTCCTGGCGGGCGTCCTCGGCGCCGCGAGCGCGCCCGTGGGCACGGTGCTGATCCTCGAGACGACGAAGCAAGACGGGTGGGCCTCCCGGATCGCGGTGTTCTCCCGCATCGGAGGCATCGGATGGATCACCGGGCTGGCCCTCGGCGTCGCATGGCTCGAGGTCGCCCCGCTCGGCGAGTCCCCCCAGATGCGCGCGCTGTTCGTCATCGGCGCCGCCCTCGCCCTCCTCTCGGCCCTCCTCGCATGGCGGTGGATCGGCGAGCCGACAGAAACGATCGAGCGGCGCGGTCTCGACCTCGTCGACCTCCACTGGCGGGTGGAGCGCCTCCGGTTCCTCCCGATGCGGATCCTCCACATCCTCGATCTGCGGAACCACCTGGGGCGGCCCCACCGGTACTCCGCCGCCCTCCGACGGTATCTCGCGACTGTGTTCCTCTTGTTCTCCGGCTTCACGGCCTTCTACGCGATCTTCCCCGTGTTCCTCCGGGACGTGACGCACCTGTCGACCGCGCAGGTGTTCGCAGTCTTCATCGCGAGCCAGGTCGCCTCGGCGATCGCGTACGGCCGTGTGGGCGGGTGGATCCGCACCGGCGGGGGGCGGAGGATCCAGGCGTACGCCTCCGCCGGTCGCGCGGCCCTGTTCCCTGCCTTCCTCGCGGTCCCGCTCCTCCCGGTGGGCCCGGTCGCCGGGTTCGCGCTGATCCTCGTCCTCCACGCCCTCGTGGGCGTGTGCTGGGCTGCGATCAACGTGTCGGGGTCGACGCTCGTGTCCGAGCTCGCCCCTCCCGGGGACCGCTCCGGGGTGCTGGGCGCCTTCAACGCGGTGCAGGGGTTCGGTTCGATCCTCGGCCCGCTCGCGGGCGGCTTCGTCACCGAGTTCTTCGGCGGGTTCACCGCGGGAGTGCTCACCGCGTCCGTCTTCATCCTCGCCGGCGTCGCGATGCTCGCGGCCTCGCGGTGACGCGCGCCGCCCGCGCGGCGTCGCATGATTCTCACCCGCGGGAGCGCCCGCGCCAGCCTTATATCGAGCACCCTCGATGGGCGGCCCGCAGTGTTCCGGAGCCTCGTCGCCCGCCGCGGGAAAACCCACGCGTACCTCCGGGTGCTGTACCTATCGAACTTCATCCTCCGCCTCGCCTTCGGGTTCGTCCTCCTCACCCTCCCGTTCTACGTGACCCCGGACCCCCGGTTCAAGTTCAACACGCTCCTCCAGGTCGCGGTGATCGCCGTGCCGTACCCGTTCGCGGAGATGCTCACCGCGAACTGGTTCGGCTCGATCTCCGACAAGCTCGGGCGGAAGCGGGTGATCGTGAGCGGCTCGACGTGGGCGATGCTCATGGTCCTGCTGTACCCGTTCTCCCAGGACACGATCGCCCTCGCGGCGCTCCACGGCCTCCACGGGATCGGTGCCGCCGCGACGGTCGCGCCGTCGATCGCGATGATCGCGGACTACGCGGACCCGCACGATCGCGGCCGCCAGATGGGGTTCTACGACTACTCGACGTTCGCCGGGTACATCGTCGGGGCCGTTTCCGCGGGCGTCCTCATCGTCCTCTTCGAGGGGCTCGGGTACGAC
>Ga0066710_100005127_pt1 | contig 11840 bp, 6 predicted proteins | sample GraSoiAngelo_159_FD_79666 | JGI IMG/M metagenome (GOLD analysis project Ga0066710, IMG submission 79666) | Grasslands soil microbial communities from the Angelo Coastal Reserve, California, USA - 14_1009_16_40cm | ecosystem: Environmental > Terrestrial > Soil > Grasslands | place: USA... | reverse complement strand
TCCGGATCGCTCGCCACCCAGGACATGACGGTGATGACGTCGGTGTTCCAGGAGCTCCGGCGCCGCGACATCCCGTTCCTTCACGTCTCGGCAGCCGCCGGCTCGGTCTGCAAGCCACTCGCCTCCGAGCTCGGCGTCCGGTACGGCGAGCCGGACGTGATCCTGGACGCCGAAGCACGCGCGTCCCGGCCGCAAGCGCTCGAGGCCCGCTGGAAGCGGGTCCTGGAGGAGGCGCGGCGTCGCGGTCACATGCTGGTGATGGTGCGCGCGACGCCTCTCACGCGGACCTGGCTGCCGAAGGCCCTGACCCCGGCCCGGCTCGAGGGAGCGCAAATCGTGCCGCTCTCGACGCTGCTTCAGAAGTCGCCGGAGATGTAGCATGCTTTGGAACTCGGAGTGCGGGCGGCTGAAAGACCCGACCGGGGGGCCGTAGCGAGACTCTCGAGGCGCGCGCAGGTAGGAAGCCGGAGCGCGCCTCGAGTCAGCGACCCGGAGACAGGACGTCGGAGGCTCGCGGGCCTCGCGAAGGCCCCCGGGTCGAGTCTTTCAGCCGCCTGCCTGGCCGTCCCGGCGCGATGCCGACAGCTCGAGCACCTTCGCCACGTCCTCGATCGAGAACGGCTTGGGCACGACGGTGTCGACGCCCGACCCGATGAGCTGATCGGGCCCGATCTGGTGCCCCCAGCCGGTGACCAGGGCGATCGTGACGTCCGGGTCTGCGGCCCGGAGCTCCCGCGCCAGCTGCCAGCCGCTCGAGCCCGGCATCCCGATGTCGGTGAGAACCAGCTCGAAGCGCCCGGGCCGGAAGCGGGCGAGCGCGCTCTCGGCGCCATCGCACCCCACCGCGCCGTGCCCGAGCGTGCGGACGATCTCCACCAGCAGATCTCGCACCGCCGGCTCGTCGTCGACGACCAGAACGTCCCCGGTCGGAGCCGGCAGGGCCGCCTCGGGCGGCGAAGCTGCCGCGGGCGCGGTCCTCTCGACACGCGGGAGGGTGACCTCGATGCGCGTGCCTTGGCCGAGCCGGCTCGTGACCGCCAGCGAGCCCCCGTGGCGCTCCACGGTCCCGTACACCACCGAGAGGCCGAGCCCCGCGCCCTTGGCACCTTTGGTGGTGAAGAACGGATCGAACAGCCTTCGCTGGGTCTCGGGCGCCATGCCGATGCCGTCGTCCTCGACCACCACCGTCACGCGGTCCTCTCGCGGAGCGGCCGCGATCCGGATCGTCCCTCCGCGGGGCAGCGCGTCGGCGGCATTGAGGATCAGGTTGGTGAAGACCTCGCGGAGCTGGCTCGCCTGGCCGCGCACCCACAGGCCGGGCGTGGCGTCGAGCCCGACGGTGATGCTCCGTCCCGCGGCTTCGGTCTCGTTCTTCCACCTCGGCCGGGTGAAGGAGATCGAATCGCGCAGCACGGCTTCCAGGTCCACGGGCTCCAGGGTCTCGCTCGGGTCGCCGGTGCTGAACCGGTGGAGCCGGCGCACGATCTCGGCGCCATCGCGGGCGGCGAGCTCCATGACGGAGAACGACTCGAGCAGCTCGGCGGTGGCGAGCGTGCCGCGCGTGGCGTGATGTCGCAGGAGCTGGGTGCGGCCGAGGATCGCTCCCAGGACGTTGTTGAACTCGTGCGCGATGCCGGAGGCCAGCTCGCCCGCGGCGCGGAGCTTCTCCGTCCGCACCAGCTGCTCCCGCGTGCGCTCCAGCTCCTCGATGGCCCCCTCGAGCCGCTGCTTCATCTGGGCCACGTGGAGGGCCGACGCCAGGTGGCTCGAGAGCCCGGCGACCACACGCACCTGCGACGGCGTGAAGGAATCGGGCTCGGTCGAGACCAGAAGCAGGGCCGCGGGCGGTCCCACCTCGAGGATGAGCGGCACCAGCAACGCCGCCTGGAACCCGTCGGCAGCGAGCGCGGTGGCGAAGCGGTGGGGCACGCCGCGCAGCACGAGGCGCACGGGGTGGGGGCTCCGGAGCTGGCCCGCGAGCCCTTCGTCGAGCTGCACGCCGGGCGCGAGCCCACCCCAGGGTGGCGGGGGCTCGAAGTGCTCGAAACGCGGCGCGGGGCTCTCGTCTCCGCGGGGCACCGCGAGGGCCACCGCCGTGCAACGGGCCACGCGGCGGAGCTGGCTCGCCACCGCGCGGAACACGGTGCCTGGATCCTGCGCGCCGCGGGCACTCTCGGCGATGACGACCACCGCCTCGGCGGCGTCCCGGAGCGCCTCGGACTCGGCGCGCTCCCGGGCTCGCGATTCGGTGAGCGCCGCGGCCATGGTGTTCATGGACTCCGCCAGGGTTCCGAGCTCGTCGGGACCGCCCACCGGGAGCCGGCGCTCGAGGCTCCCGGCGGCGACCGCGCGCGCGAGCTGGCTCGCCTCCCCGAGCGGGCGTACCACCACCCTGAGAAGCAGCCCCGAGGCGAGCAGGGCCAGGCCGATCACCGCCGCGAGAAGGAGAAGGCCGGCGCGCCCGGCGGTCGAGATGGCGTTCACGAGCCGCGCGGTGGTGATCTCGACGCGCACCCACCCCAGGCGCCCGTCTCCCCCGCCCGCGCCGCCCTCCGGCAGCCCGAAGGCCTCGTCCCTCGAGGGAATCGAGGCGCCCGCGTACCTCGACACCGGCGTTTCGAGGATCCGGAGCTCCGTGCCCCGGACGCGGCGTGCGCTCACGCGCAGCCCCCGCGCCGGGACCACGGCCGCTCCCTCCGTGGCGGACCACCCCTGCATGTCGTTCACGTGCGCCGCCGCCAGCGTCCGGTCCCCGCGGTAGACCGCCACGCCCACCACGTCGTCCTCCTGGGCAGCGCGGCGGACGATGTCCGTGAGCTCGGCGCGATCGCCGATGGTGAGCGGGACTTCGACCGCCTCCGCGGTGCGCTGGACGAGCGCGCGGCTGCGCAGATCCAGCTCGTGCTCGAGCCAGTGCCGGGTGAAGAGCACCAGCAGCGCGTAGAAGGCCGCCGCGGCGAGCGTGAAGCCCGCCACCAGGAGCGCCGCGATCCGGGCACGGAGCCCCCGGAGGGATGGCACCCAGCGCATACTCATGGCACGACCTCTCCGCCCCTCACCGCGAGCGGCGGAAGCTCGCGCCCCAGCGCCCGCGCCGTGCTGCGGTTGAACCACCACCGCACCCGCCGCGCCGTGGTCACCGGGATGTCGCCCGGGCGCTCGCCGGCCTGGATGCGGCGAACGATTTCCGCGAGCTGCTCCCCGACCACGTTGAAGTCGGGGCAAGCGCCGGCCAGGGCTCCGGCCCGCACCAGAGCCTCGGAGAACGTGAGCAACGGGATGCGACGATCCAGGGAGAGCCTGAGCAGGAACTGGAACGCCTCCGGCGCCGCAATCACCGGGTCGGGAGGCATCCACAGGGCGTCGGCTCGTTCCGCCCCGCCCCGCCCGGCACCCGCCAGCTCGGACAGATCGGCGAGCGGCACCTCGATGAGCTCGAGCCCCAGGGACGCCGCCGCCGCCCGCGCCGCCCGGGCGAAGGGCGCGCCCGAGCCGCGGCCGTAGAAGAGGACGACCCGGCGCACGTCGGGCGCCGCGGCCTTGAGCCCGGCGAGCTCGGCCGCCGGGGGGACATCGCCCGAGACGCCGGTCACCCACACGCCCTGGAGCCCGCGACGGTCGGGCCGCTGGACGGCACAAAAGACCAGCGGGGTGCGCGCCAACTGGTCGCGGGTGAAGAGTGCAGCCCTGAGCCCGACCGCGACCACCGCGTCGGGATGGAGCGCCGCGATCCGGCGCCCCAGCGCCGGGTCGTCCTCATCGCCGAGCACCAGGTCCGCCACACTGCCCCGGTAGGAGGCGCGAAAGCCGGCCACCAGCGAGTCGTAGACGCCGAGCGCGCGCGAGCGCAGCACCACGACCGTGCCTGCCCCGGCAGGCGAGGGGGCCACCGCCAAGCCCAGCGCCACCGCCAGAAGGAGGCCCGCGGCAGCCCTCCCCTCGCCCATCCCATCGCTCTCGCGCGCGGGCCCGGTCGGGAGGAACTTCACGGCCCGCGCCTCGAGCGGAGCTCCACCGTCAGGAACAGGGCGCGGTGATCCTGGTCGATCTGGTCCTCGCGGTGCTCGGCCGAGCCAGGGTCTCCGTAGCGTGCGTCGAAGAGGTTTCTGGCGTCGAGACCGATCTGGAGGCCGCGGCCGGGCAGAGTCGAGAGGCGCCCGTCCACGACCGCCGCCGGCGCCGTGCGACCACGGGCGAGGGTCCAGCGCGGGGACAGATACCGGACGCCGATCCCGACCCCGTACGGCCGCCCCAGCGGGGCATGGGTCAGGACCGCCTGGGCGTTCCATCGCGGCGAGTTGGTGAGCTCGAGCCCGCTATCCCGGTCGCGGCTCCTCTGCCAGGCCGCGGCGAGCCGCACGCGCGTGCCTCGCGAACCCACGGCCGAGAGCTCCGCCTCGACCCCCTGGCCCACCACGCGCGCGCGGTTCCTGAACTCGAGTGTTCTGAGGGTGTCGGTGCGGACCAGGTCGATCAGGTCCCGCACCCAGTTGCCGTAGATCGAGAGGTCGGCGGTGAGCGGGCCGGCGGTGCGTACCACCGCGCCCTCGAGCGTGTTCACGCGCTCGGGCAGCAGGCCCACCTTGCTGCGGTAGAGGTCGTAGCGGGTCTCGTAAACGCTCGGGGCGCGGAAGGCCGAGCCGGCGAGCAGCTTGACCCGGGTCCCGGGGTCCGCCTCCCAGACCACGTCCAGGCGCGGGCTCACCACCGGGTCGAAATCGGCATAGCGGTCGGCGCGCCCGCCGGCAGTCACCAGGACGGAGCTGCCCACACGCCGCTCGTCCTGGAGGTAAGCCGCGACACGGCCGGACCGCGCGTTCTGCCGGACGTACACGACGAGGGGGACCTCGTCGTAGTTGTCCATCCGGGCACGGAGGTCGTACTGGCCCTCGGTCCCCAGGGTGACCACGTCCTGGGTCCCCGGAGACCAGTGGACTCGCAGCTCCGTCCCCAAGAGGTCGCCGTCGCCGCGGTCGAAGTTCACCATCGTGGCGGTGTCGGGCCCCTCGATGTAGAAGCCGCGATAGCGCGCGCCGTCCCAGTAGGCGCGGCTCTGGAGCTCCAGGGGACCGGCGAGGCGGCGGGTGTTGGAGAGCTCCACGAAGTCATGGCCGTCGTAGGTGCGATTGCGGCGGTCGCCGAAGGTGGTCTCGAAGGCTCCGGTGGGGAAGCGCTTCATCCGCTGGTTGAGCTTGGCGGCGAGCCTCGAGCCTCCCCACTCGATCGTGCCGAAGAACCCGCCGGCTTCCTCGCCGTCCGCGTCGATGGCCCGCCCAGAATGGGAGAGTGGATGGTCGTACTCGGCGAAGTAGAGATCGGGGCCGCGGGCGCCCTGCCACGATCCGCTCAGCCGCCACTGGGGCCCTCCCGGGGTCGACGAGGCCCAGGCGGCGAACAGGCGACGGTCTCCCCAGGCTCCGGCGCGACCCGCTAGCGCGATCCCCGGCTCGCGGCTCGGATGCCGGGTCACGACGTTGACCACCGCCAGCACGGCGTAGCTTCCGTAAAGAGCCGACCCCGGCCCGCGCACCACCTCGATACGCTCGACGTTCTCGAGATCGAGGCCGAGTTCGCTCCCGAACAGGCCGTCGCCGTAGACGTACCCGTTCACCGTGTGTCCGTCGATGGCGAGCAGCACCTTGTTGTTGTAGTCGCCAGGGCGAAGGAGGCCACGGACGCCGACGTAGGAGTAGTTGCGGTCGTAGGTGACGAACAGCCCGCGCACCCAGCGGAGCGCCTCGGCCACGCTCGCATATCCGTGGGTGCGGATCTCCTCGGCCGTGATCACCGTGACGGAGGAAGGAGCCTCGCTGAGCGGCTGGGGGCGCTTGGCGGCGGCGGTGATCACGGACTCCTCCCGCACGATGGCGAAGGGGTCGTCGGAGGGAGAGGTCGCGAACGGGTCGCTGGAAGAAGCTGCGGCGAGGCGATCGTCGGTGGGAGGCGCGGCGCCCCAGGCGAGGGCCGCGACGGCGACCATCGCCCACACGCCCAGCGCCGCCGCGCCGAGCGCCGGCGGACGGTGCAGCCCCTTTCGGATCGACACGAGAAGACCCTCCGGCTCGAGCCCCGGGCGGCTCGCTCGAGCGTCCCGGTTCGCTGCTTGGGCATGCCGGCTCGGGGGCAGGAGCCCGGCACCCCATGTTTTCGGCTGATTGGCCCGAAACCTGACCGGCTAGCGTGGGGCCCCTGACCCCCACCGGGGACACACCGGGCTCGGCGCGGGCCGGTGCTCAGGGGTCGCCGTCATCCACTGATGGCGTGCAAGTGATATCTTCACCCGCGTATGCGCTTGGGACAGGATGTCCTTTCCGACCTGGACAAGGCGCTCGGCAGCGAATGGCTGATCGCCAACGGACTCGGAGGCTCCGCCTCGGGGACCGCCGCCGGCGCGCACACGCGCAGCACCCACGCGCATCTCGTCGTTGCCGCGCCCCACGGGCGCCTGACCACGGCGCTCCTCAAGCTCGACGAGCGCGTGGTCGCCGAAGGTGCCTCCTTCGAGCTCGGCACCGACCTCCGGGTGGGCGGACCGGTCCGGCCGGCCGGGCACCGCCTGCTCGAGGACTTCAGGCTCGACCCCTGGCCCGTGTGGCGCTACCGGGCGGGCGAGGTCCGCCTCGAAAAATCGTTGTTCCTGATCCACGGACATCACGCTGCCGCCATCGGATACCGGCTCCTCAGCGGCCCGGGAATTCGACTCACCGTTTGCCCGCTGCTCGTGAGCCGCGAGCCGTGGGCGATCCAGCGCGAGACCGAAGGGGCGCTCCCCGCGGTGCAGGGCATGCCGGGACGGGTCCGGGTCGAGACCAGGCCCGGCGGCGCCCCCCTCAGCCTGTGGCACAACGGGGTCTTCATCCCGGCCCGCGCCTGGCAGCGCCAGCTCCTCTACAAGGAAGACGCGGCGGCGGGCCGTGAGACCGGCGAGGACGCCCTGGTGGTGGGCTACATCGAGGCGACGCTCGCTCCGGGCTCGGCGTTGCACCTGATCGCCTCGACCGAGGAGGACCTGTTCCGAGCGCTCGCGAATGAGGACCGCCTGGGCGCCACGCCGCCCCGCACCCTGGCGGAGTGCGCGGCCTGCCTGGAGGTCGGCGAGCGGAAGCGGGACGCCGCATGGCGGGGGGCGGTGCGCGCCGGCGCCGCGGCGACAGCCCGGGACGCCGCCGCCGCCCATGCGCGGACCGGCGCGGCGGCGACCGGGGAGGGAGCGGCGCAGGCGCCCCAGGCGGCCGGAGAGACTGCATCGGGCCCTCGCGGTGGGGGCGCCTCCGAGCCCGGTGACCCACTCGACGAGCTCGAGCCCTGGATTGGGCCGCTGGCCTCGGCGCTCCAGATGGGACTCATGAGACGCGGAAGCCGGCTGGCCCTCGTTTCCACGTTGCCGGGAGCGCTCGAGCGCGGGGCCGATGCGCTCCGTGCGGTCGGCGCGCTCGTGGCCGTGCGAGGATTCGAGGCCGCGCGGGAGGTGCTGCGCGGTCAGGCCGAGTACCTCAACGAGGGCCTTGCGCCCGAGACCTTCGATCCCGAGGACGGCACTCCGCGCTACGGGGACCCCATGCCCGCGCTGTGGCTGGTGATCATGTCGGAGCTCTACGCGCGGCGCAGCCTCGACCTCGAGTTCGCCGGGGAGTCGCTCTACCCGGCGCTCGAACAGGTGATGCACTTCTATCGATCCGGGACGCGCCGCGGCATCGGTGTCGACCAGGACGGTCTGCTTGCCGCCGGAGAAGGAGAGGAAGCCTCGAAGCCCAGCGCCCTGAACGCGCTCTGGTACCACGCCCAGCTCGCCATGGCGCATCTGGCCCGGGCCCTGGGCCGTCGTGAGAGCGCGGCGTTCTACCTTGCATGGGCGCGAGAGCATCAGCAGCGCGTGAACGAGTCGCTGTGGGACGAGGCGGGCGGCTGCCTCTTCCGCGAGCTCCGGGCGGACGGTCCCGTGGCCGGCATCGACGCCGGCCAGCTCTTCGCCATCAGCCTGGGCCCCCCTCTCCTTCCTGCCGACCGAGCGGCGCGGCTGCTCGAGACCGTCGAGCAGACGCTGTGGACGCCGCTTGGCCTGCGCCGCTCGCCGCGCTCGCGGCAGGTGACGACGCTCGGCTGGGGGACGTTCGCCGGCGCCTACCTGAGAGTCGCCGGGCGCAGCGCCGAGGCCGAGACGCGGGTGCGCGGGTGGCTCGAGATCCTGGGGCGGCGCCTCGAGGCCTGCGGGAGAGTCCTGCTGCCCGAGGGATTCGAGCTGGAGGGAGAGGACGAGGGGCTCGTGCTCGAAGGAGCGGCGCCGGTCAAGACGCGGCGCCGGTCATCCACGCGGTCGCGGGCAGGCGCGATCGAGCCGCGGGCTCGGAACGGAGAGGTTGCCGATCCTGGCCTCGGGACGGCCGAGCTGAAACTCCAGGTTGGAACGTCGGCAGCGCCCGTTGGGCCGCGCGCGAGGAGCACCGGTGAGCCGGTCTCGGTCGTGGCCGCGGCCGACCTGCTCAGGGCGTGGGTCGAGGAGCTCGATCACACGCGGGTGGCGGTGACGGCGGGGAGTGAAGGTCTGTAGATCAGCCCCCCTGCCAAGGAAGAATCGAGAACAGATGCCAGCGTCCTTCGACGTGCCGGTACCGACCCTCGAAGGGGAACCCGAGGAAACGCCGATCCACGCGCCCGAGCTCGGGCGCGGCCACGCTCTCCGGTCGTCCGGCGGCCGGGTGGCGTACACGAAGCCGACGAACCGCCAGGGCGCGCTGAACCCGTAGCCTCGGCGCGCCCACACGCTCAGGTAGACGAGCGAATCCGACAGGACGATATCCTGGCCCTGAAGCGGCGGCCGCATCAGCGTGTGGATCTGCATTGAACGATCCCGGTAGCGCTGGTCCACCTCCTCCGCCTTCGCGGAGTCTCCGGCCGTCCTGAGGCTGTCACTCACGAACACCCGGCGATGATTCTCCTGCTCGGCGGCAAGGATCTCCTCGAGCTTGGGGCGGAGCGCTGTGAATCGTGACTGGACCGCGTCGAGCACCCCTGGGCCGGGCGGGAGAGGAGGCCGCGGGGAGTAGAGGGAAAAGACCCATGCACCGAGGGCGACCAGCAGGACGGCGCAGGCCGCTGCGACCTTCACCGGTGAGCGACCTTCCAAGAAGAGCCTCACTTCATCACCGTAGCGCAGGGCCCTGGCCTGTGACAGCATCGCCAGCGTGCCCGCCGCCCTCGAAGCGCCCGTCGATGCCGGTCACGCGCGCGTGACGCCCCCGCGATGCCGCAAACTCGCGGCAGGGCTCGTGCCGATCGCTCTCGCGCTCGAGGTGTTCGAGCCCGCGCAGGCCCGGGCCGCGGCCGAGCCGTTCGCCCCGGGGTTCGGCTGGCCGGGCCTCGAGGGGAAGGTCTGGGCCGTCGCGACGTTCCAGGGTCAGCTCGTGGTCGGCGGCCAGTTCAACGCGATCGGCGGCACGGCCGCGGGCATGATCGCGCGCTGGGACGGGCTCTCCTGGCAGCCGCTGGGCGGGGGCCTCTACCAGAGCGATATCTCCCTCGTCGGCTCGGTCAACTCCATGACCGTGTTTGATGGCGAGCTGGTGGCGGCGGGCAGCTTCGACAACGCGGGCGGCACGCACGTGTCGAACATCGCGCGCTGGGACGGCGCCGCGTGGCGGCCGATGGGCGATGGCTTCAACCACGGCGTCCAGGCGCTGGCGGTTCACGGTGACACGCTGTTCGCCGCCGGCGAGTTCGATCGCTCGGGGACCGAGCCCGCGGCACACGTCGGCGCCTGGGAAGGCTCGGCATGGCACGGCCTGGCCGGGGGCGGGCCGGATGGCAGCGTGTTCGCGCTCGCCTTCTACGAGGGCGACCTCGTGGCGGGGGGTGCGTTCTCGCAAGCCGGCGTCACGCCTGTGTCGAACATCGCGCGCTGGGATGGCGCCGCATGGCGCCCGCTCGCCGAAGGCACGACGGGCGGGCTCCAGGGCACCGTCTACGACCTCACCGTGTTCGACGGGCAGCTCGTGGCGGCCGGCACCTTCGATCATGCGGGCGGCGTTCTGGCCACCGGTGTCGCGGCATGGGACGGCTCCGCCTGGACCCCGCTCGGCGCGGGCGTGGACTCGTGGGTATACGCGGTCGAGGTGTTCCAGGGGCGGCTCGTGGCTGGGGGAAGCTTCGGCACGGCCGGCGGCCAGCCCGCAGAGGCGATCGCCCGGTGGGACGGCGCGTCGTGGTCGGCGCTGCCCTCGCGCACCGGACGCCTGCAGCCCTCGCGCATCCCGACCACGTACCTGACGCTCGGCGTCCACGACACCGTGCTCGTGGCCGCCGGACACTTCGACATGACGCCCGACGTGATGGCAGTCGGGATCTCGCGCTGGGACGGCGCGCGCTGGCTCCCCTTTGGCTGGGGGCTGTCGGACAACTACTTCTCGTGGGTCTCGTGCTTCGCCTCCTACGGCGGTCGCGTGATCGTGGGAGGCCGGCTCGCCCACCGGCAGAACTCCGAGCTTCCCAGCGTGGATCTGCGCGCGTGGACGGGGGAGGAGATGGAGGTGTTCGAGGCGCGGGTGAGCGCGAACGTCACGCCCGAGGTGAGCGCGCTCATCGTCTACGACGGGGCGCTGGTCGCCGCGGGCACGTTCACGGCGATCGGCGGGGTGGCCGCCGGCCGCATCGCGCGCTGGGACGGCTCCTCGTGGCGGCCGCTCGGGGCCGGCATGGATGGGCCGGTGGACGCGCTCGCCCTCCATCGTGGCGCGCTAGTGGCGGGCGGAACCTTCTCGACGGCCGGCGGAGTCCCTGCCCACAACATCGCGCAGTGGGACGGCACGGCCTGGAGGCCGCTCGGCGAGGGCACGAACTCCTCGGTGGACGCGTTGCTGCCCTTCGGTGACGGGCTGGTGGCGACGGGCTTGTTCACCTCGGCCGGCGGCGTGGCCGCCAACCGCGTGGCGCGCTGGGATGGAAGCAGCTGGACGGCGCTCGGCGAAGGCACCGACGACTGGGTGCGGGCGGCGTCCGTGTACCAGGGTGCGCTCGTCGTCGGCGGCTATTTCACGCACGCCGGCGGGGTCACGGCGAATCACGTGGCTCGCTGGGATGGCCTCCACTGGAGCGCCCTCGGAGAAGGCCTGAACGATGACGTCGGCGCGCTCGTCCAGCACGGGGCCGATCTCGTGGTCGGCGGGCACTTCACGGTGGCCGGCGGCGCGCCGGCCAGCCGGCTCGCCCGCTGGGACGGCACCGCCTGGCACCCCCTCGGCTCCGGCGTTGAAGGCGGGCTCGGTCCATTGAGGCCGAACGTGATCGCGCTGTACGTGGACGATGGCAGGCTCTACGTGGGCGGGCACTTCGTGCGCGCGGGCGGAGCACCGTCTTACGACATCGCGCGCTGGGACAGCGTGCGCACCAGCACGCCCGTCTCAAGCCTCGAGCTGGCCCCGAACGTTCCCAATCCCTTCGGCGCCTCCGCGCGTTTCTCGTTCGCCCTGCCCGCGCCCGCCCACGTGAGGCTCAGCATCCTCGACCTCCGGGGCCGTCGCATCGCCACCCTCGCCGACGACGACCGCCCGGCGGGTCCACAGGAGGTGACCTGGGACGGGCGGGACTCGCACGGGAATCGGGCACCGATGGGCGTGTACTTCGCCCGGATGGAGGCGCTCGGAGAGGTGCGGGTGCGCAAGGTCATCGCGCTGCGCTGAGCCGTGGCGGCGAAACGCCGGCGACGGCGGGCCGCGTCACAGATCTGCCGCGGAATGAATCCTCGACGGGGGCGTAGAACACACCAAATGCACCCGCGCACCGACCCACCGAGGCCGCGGCTCGATCCGCGCCTCTACCAGATCGCGTGCCTGAGCGGCCTGCTCGTG